>Ga0163153_10006666_pt1 | contig 12847 bp, 8 predicted proteins | sample OliLakLV19MP6IB1_FD_148629 | JGI IMG/M metagenome (GOLD analysis project Ga0163153, IMG submission 148629) | Freshwater microbial mat bacterial communities from Lake Vanda, McMurdo Dry Valleys, Antarctica - Oligotrophic Lake LV.19.MP6.IB-1 | ecosystem: Environmental > Aquatic > Freshwater > Lake... | reverse complement strand
GTAACTACTTTTTACAATTACACTATATGTGTTACAATTTGTATTTATATCACCTTTATAAGTTTTTGGGATATCATCCATCATCAAGGAGAATTGTTGCCATGAAAAGCCCTTCACGCGTCCCTTTGTCAATTTTGTTAATAACCGTAGCGCTTTTAGTAACGCTATTGGTAGCACCGGGGTGGAATACAGCTACAATTGTGTCGGCCCAGGTTCCTGCGGCTGAAACAACCGTAACGGAACAGCCGACGGCAACTTCGACTACACCGCCGACGGCTACACCGACCAATACCCCGGAAGGCGCAACCAATACACCGACCACACCGACCAATACCCCGGAAGGCCCAACCAACACACCGACACAAGTGGTGACGCTGCCGCCCGGCACGTCCACCCCGACTCCATCAGGCCCAGTACCGATTCCTGAGCCGATTACAGTCGTTCTGTTTGGCACTGGCTTGGCTGCGCTTTCCGCGGCTCTTGCTTCACGCCGCAAGAAAGAAGAATAGAGTAGTAGTGGTTTATAACTAAATAAGGCTGCACAAAAAGGGCATTCCATCATGATGATGGAATGCCCTTTTTTTTTGGCTCATTGGGAATTCTATAGTGTTCCTATTTGAAATATATACACCTGACAGGTTTCGCAAACCTGTCAGGTGTCCACAACTCATTTAGGAGCACTATAGTCGGGGATGCTCCTATGTTACCCTCTGGGATCCGGTTAAGCCTTTTTTACATAATAGTAAGCAAAACGTAATCATTTGGAGGTATCTTTATTACATAAACAACGTCAACTTATAGAGAACATAAACCTATATCGGTTCAACCGGATCTCAGGGGGATGACAAGCAACATGGAATCGTAGGTGCGGTTTGTAACCGCACTGTTCCCTGGAGCACGTGCGGTTACAAACCGCACGGTTCCCTGGAGCACGTGCGGTTACAAACCGCACGGTTCCCTGGAGCACGTGCGGTTACAAACCGCACCTACGGTGTCAACCTCTTGAATTCCTGTTGAGCCCCTATATCTTGCACAAATGAACATTGAGTCTACTATCGCATTGAATTACAGTGTATAGTATACCATCAGATTGAAGTAGGGGAAATAGCATGACAAAGATTCGGCTGCGCCTGATCCACACTTTTATATTTTTGGGTATCCTGCTTTTGCTGACCTCCATGACCATCGTGCCAGCAAGCGCACAGCCGATAACACAAGCTGTGTTATCAGATGTAGCAGGAGATCATACATCAGATGCAGTTGCAATCACTGCCATAGACAATAATCTGATTATCACCTGGCCCAACCCGGAAGTCGCGCGAGCCTCCGCCGCCGAGTTACTGCACCAGCTCCCCACCATACGGTTTCAAGGCTATCTGCTGCCCATGCAGTTGCTCACGGTGGAGATGGAGCCAGGTCAGGTGCTTGATCTACAAGTGGCCGAGTTGCGCACCCAGCCCTGGCAACCGCGTGTAGAGCAGGCGGCGCCGCTGGCCCCCACCGCCATCGATTGGGAAGCGCTCGCCGATCCGACGCGACCGGCTGAAGCTGTCGAACTGCCTACGTCTCCCCTGTTTGTCCTCCGTCAGGGCAAGCTCCATGGTAAACAGATTGCCGTGATTGCACTCAGTCCCCTTTATAGCGAAGCCGGCGTGACCAAGATGGCGACCGCTCTTTCTGCGCGTGCTGCGCGCACACACGTGGTTGATGACCAATCGCTGCAAGCAGCCGCAGCGCGTTTGCCCAATGCACGGATTGGCGCAGACCAAGCCGCGTTTGAACCGGTAAATGCTGATGCATTGCGCAACGCGATCAAAATTGTTGTCAGTGAAGTGGGAATGCAGGAGATCACGGGACAAGCATTGGCCGGCGCGGGTTTTGACCTGAAGCAGATTGAGCCAACCCGTTTACAGATCCATCACCTGGGTGAAGAAATCGCCCTCCAGATTGATGGGCTGGCGAATGGTCGGTTAACGCCTACGTCTACTGTACGCTTTTATACATCACAGGTGGGTGATCGGTGGAATCTCCAGGAGCTTTACTGGTTAACCGAACGCGACAGTGCTGGTCTGCGTATGGCGACCCGCTCCGTAACGCAAGCTGCTGCGCCTGTGCGATCAACCGCCATCGAAACCGGCGTCTGGGAAGATAACCAGCTTTACGACTCGCGCTACGAAGGGAGCGATGGCGACCATTGGTTTCACCAAAATCTGCTGACCACCCAAGCCAGTGCTGCCAGTGTGGACAATCCTATTCATAATTCTGTAAATTCTATAACAGCGGTCACGGCTGTGGCTTCAACCGCGTCCGCCACCCTTGCGCCTCGGCTACCGCGTGTTCATGATACCGCTATCTACACTGTATCTGTTACGACTAATGTCCGCGCGCAACATGCCTTGCGTGCCAAGATTGGTACAGAACAATATAACATTACCTGGAGCACCTTGGCCAACAATGAGTTTGTGCGCGATTGGCAGCATGTAATTTCCAGCACAGTCCAGAGCAACTTGTTCGATCTGCTGCTCCTTAACACGACACCGCCGGCAACCGATAAAGACAATATTATTCTCTTCGAGAAGCTCGCCTGGCAGGTGCCGGTTGCCCTGGATTTTGGTGGAGATGGGGCTAAATTTCAGGGTGTAGCCGGTGAATGGCGCTATCAGTGGGCCAATTTACCGGGCAGCTACACCTTCTATGATGTGACAGTTGACCGCACCCCTATAATTTTAACCGGCGCTGACGCCACGGGCTTTCAAGATGGGCCGGCGCTCCACACCTATCTGATCAGCGGCCCAGGTATCCTGCATACCCCTACGTTGATCGCCCATGCGCCGATTGGGATAACGACCCTTGGCCGCGCCGATGCTATCTATATTGCGCCTGCCCAATTTCTTAATGAATTGGGACCGCTCTTGCAATTGCGCCGCGACCAGGGTTACCAAGCCACAGCAATCGATGTACAGGCGATCTATGATGGGTGGAGTTATGGCAAGGTGTCCGCCGCGGCGATTCGCGCATTTCTCCGCTATGCCGCGTCAACCTGGCAGCCGGCCCCGCAATCGGTGGTATTAGTTGGGGATGCCACGGTAGACCCGCATAACTATGAGAAGAAAGACAACGTCAATTTCATCCCGCCCTATCTTGCCCATGTCGATCCCTGGCTGATCGAAGCTGCGTGTGAGCCGTGCTATGTGCAACTTGACGGTGATGATCCATTGACGGGGGATGACGCCGAAGGTCATTTCTTTGCTGCTGATCTCTGGCTTGGCCGCTTGCCGGTCAAGAATAGCAGTGATCTGGCCGCGATCATGAACAAAATTATCAGCTATGAGCGGGCCACGGCTCTCCAAGGGTGGCAGAATGTCAATGTCTTTATTGCCGACAATTATATCAAGTCGGTTGACAACAGTGGCTTGCCGGTCAAGGATCTAGCGGGTGATTTTGCCAAGATTTCTGATGGGATTGTCACTCTGGCTCCGTCGGCGGTGCGTAATGCACAGATCTATTATGACCCTTATCCCCAATTTTCCGACCCCAGCGGCGTGGAGACGTGGCGCATCGACAACGCGATAAACGCGCGCAATACCGTTCTGGCGCAATTGAGCGCCGGTGCCGGGTTGGTTACCTACAATGGACATAGTCATCATTGGCAGTGGGCCATTACCGATGAGAGTCCAAACGCTGACCCGAATTGGTTGCTTGGCCTTTATGACACCGATCTCTTGACCAACAAGGATCGGTACTTTATCGGTCTCTCGATGACCTGTCTCACCAGCCAATTTCAAAAACCGGCCTTCTCCGGCACGGTGCTCGACGAGCGCATGTTGCTCAACCCCAATGGTGGTGCGGTATCAGTTTGGGGGCCGGCAGGATTGAGCGTTGCTTATGGTCATGATCTCTTACAACGGGGGTTCTACGAAGCGTTGTGGGCTGCCCCCCCGCTGACTGCTAAGCTTGGGGCGCTGATTGAAGCCGGCAACATTGAACTGCTCACCCAAGGCGCTTGCTGTCAGGACACCTTAAAAACATTCCTGCTTCTCGGTGACCCACTTACCACCGTCCGTGCCTACCCCAACGCGATCCCCGAAGTCTATCTGCCGATTATTAAGCGGTAGGAAGTAAGGAGTAGGGAGTAAGGAGTAGGGGGTAACGCTTCCTACTTCCTACTCCTTACTTCCTACTTGAATTCCGCTCTTGTGGCGTGAGCACTTCGAGTACCTGGCAGGCTAATTCATAGCGGCCAAAGCTGGGCATGAGGTAGACGCCCTGGACATAGGGCAGATCTTTTAATTGCAGCAATAACTCTTGCGCCATCTTGACCCCTTCCTGGCGGCCATTGGCACCGGCTTTGCGCATACGCTCTAGGGCTTCTTCGCTCAGGGTGATGCCGGGCACTTCATTGTGCAGAAAAGAGGCATGGCGGTGGCTCTGAAGCGGCAGTACGCCAATCAGCACAGGCACAGGGAAATCCCCATAGCGCTCTTCGTAGATCGCCAGGAAGTTACGCCAGAGCTGGGGATCATAGATCGGCTGGGTCATGGTAAAGTGGGCACCGCCAGTCACTTTTTGGTAGAAACGATCCACCTCTTCGCTCAGGTTGGGGCGCGTTGGATCACAGGCCACGGCAATCGTAAAATTACCCCGTTGACCCATCTCGCGCTCATTGGCGTCGAACCCTTCGTTAAAACGATTGATGATGCGCACCAGACCAATGCTATCCACATCATAGACCGGCGTACTTTGCCGATTGTCGCCGAGGCTGGGCGGATCACCGGTGAGCGCCAGAATATTGCGCACACCCAGCGCATGGGCGCCAATCAGGTCCGCTTGCAACCCCATCAACGAGCGGTCGCGCGTGGTAAAGTGGAGAATAGTCTCAATCTCGGCCTGTTGCTGAATCTGGATACAGAGGGCGAGCGCACCCATCCGCACGCGTGCCATTGGACTATCAGCAACGTTGACCGCGTCTGCGCCCATGGCCTTGGCATGGAGCGCGCCTTCGATCTGCTTTTGCGCCACAAAGGCGCGCGGCGGATCGACCTCCACGCTAATCACAAATTTGCCGTCACGCAGCTTTTGTAAAAGGCGGGTGGGCGGGCTCTCTTCGGCAAGCTCATGGTCAAGCACCAAATCGGCTATTTCATCTTTAATTAGTATAGGCTCAAGCTTAGTGGGTTGATCGCCATTCCGTTGTCGCAACTGCTGATTAAGCGCTTCGCGCATGGCGCGAATGTGTACAGGCGTGGTTCCACAACAGCCACCGATCAGCCGGGCATTTTGGGCTAGAAAGAGCGGTACATGCCGGGCAAAATATTCGGGACTGGAGGGATAGTAGAAGCGCCCCTCCACCCGTTCCGGAAAGCCAGCATTGGGCATCACGCTAAAATGGACATTGGGGGTTGCCCTGTGCATGGCACTCAGCGATTCTAGCATCTGCGCCGGACCAACGCTACAATTGGCCCCCACCAGATCAACGCCGTCGGCCAGCAATCGTTCGGTGACAAGTTGGGGGGACAACCCGGTCAGGGTCAGGCCATCCTGAGCATAGGTCATCGAGGCGACAATCGGCAGATCACAGATCTCACGCGCCACGCGCACGGCGATCGTCAACTCTTCTAAATTGTTAAAAGTTTCAAAGAGCAGGAAATCAGCGCCGGCTTCCCAGAGCACCGCGATCTGCTCGCGAAAGGCTTCCGCGGCTTCGGTCGCGGCCAATGGCCCCAGCGGTTGCAAGCGTTTGCCCAGAGGCCCGACATTCCCCGCAATAAAGAGCGCACGGCCCGCGATCTCACGCACCTCACGCACTAGCTTTACCGCTTTGAAATTAAACTCGCGCACACTGTCAGCCAGACCATAGTCGGCTAGACGCACCCGATTGGCGCCAAAGGTGTGACTCTTGATCACATCCGCCCCCGCCGAGGCGTAGGCTTGATGCACTGCCGTCACCCAACCGGGGCGGGTAACGACGAGTTGCTCCAGACATTGTTCACTGCTGGCGCCCTTGGCATAGAGCAACGTACCCATGCCACCATCACCAAGTAATGGTTGTTCGTTTAGTTTTTGTAAAAAGGGATTCATGATTTAACCATTCTATCATACATAACCAACGTCCCGGCAACGGCAACATTGTAGCTTGCAACTCTCACCGATGGGATGCTGATGAGATGATGACAACGGGCCGCAATCTCGTGCGGTAAGCCCCCATCCTCAGCGCCCAAGATATACATCGCCCGTTCTGGGTGGACAAACGCTGGCAACGATTCGCCACCTATTTCAATACCAACGAGCAGACAACTATAGGCCGCAGCATTGACCATCTCATCAAAGCCGTCATAGCGGAAGAGGGGTACGCGCCGCCAACTTTTATAGACGTCATCCGATTGTGGTTTATAGCGCGAGCCAATGGTAAAGAGAAAGGCCGCGCCCAATTGATAGGCGCTGCGCCAGAGCATACCGACATTCTCACTACGTTTTACTTGATAGATGCCGATGCCAAAATAGCCGGCAGCGGGCAGAAGTTTTTGACTCACGCTGTTTCCAGTATAGAAAGAATTAGGTGATTAGGTGATTAGGTGATTAGGTGATTGGGTGATTGGGTGATTGGGTGATTGGGTGATTGAGCTTGTCGAAATCGCCTAATCACCCAATACCCAATCCTTATGCACTAACCGCAGCAATCGACTCACCCAGAATCTGGAGAACCTGGTCGATCTCGTCGGTGCTGATCATGAGCGGTGGGGCAAAGGCCAGGGTGTCGCCAATCGCGCGGGTGAAAAGGCCACGTTCGATACAGGCTTTGCGCACCTTTTCGCCCAGGTTGGCCGGCGCTTTGGTGGCGCGATCGGCCACAAACTCAACCGCACACATGAGACCCAGACCACGCACGTTGCCAATGCATTCAAACTCTTCGGCCAGCGCATGGAGACCGTCCAGCAGCCGTTTTCCCATCGCACCCGCATTGCCGACCATGCCTTCATTGGCGAGAATATCGATATTGGCCAGCGCCACCGCACAACAGGTTGGGTGGCCGGAGTAAGTATAGGCGTGCATCCAGCGTTCATTAGCCGGTGCATTCACAATCACCTCGCGAATTTCGTCGGAAATCTGGATACCGCCCAGCGGTAGATAGCCGCTGGTGACACCCTTGGCAAAGGACATAATATCAGGCTGTACACCCCAGCGGTTGAGGGCAAACCATTCGCCAGTGCGCCCAAAGCCGGTGATCACCTCATCGGCGATCAGAAGTACATCATAGGCATCGCAAATTTCGCGGATGCGGGGGAAATAATCATCGGGCGGGACAATCACCCCCCCGGCCCCTTGTACCGGTTCGGCAATAAAGGCGCCCACGGTGTCCGGCCCTTCGCGCTGGATCGCTTCTTCTAAAAGACGGGCCGCAGCCAGTCCGATCGTTTCGCCGGCTTTCACCTCACCAGCAAAGCGATAGGGGTAGGGCGCGGGAATGTGGAGGAAATTGGGGACACGCGGTTCAAACATGGGCCAGTAGGCACTCAATCCGGTCGCGCTCATAGCCGCCAGGGTGATACCGTGGTAGCCATTGCTGCGTCCAATCACCTTTATCTTGTCCGGTTTGCCTTTACGTTTCCAATAGTGGCGCACCGTCTTAAACGCACTTTCGTTCGATTCGGCCCCACCCGAAGTAAAAAAGGTGGTATTCAGATCTGGGTAGGCAAAGCCGGCCAGCCGCTCTGCCAACCGAATAGCCGGTATATTGGACGACCCGACATAGCTGGAACAGTAGGCCAACGTTGCCATCTGCTCGCGCGCCGCATCCGCCAATTCGGCGCGACCATGACCGATCAATACATTCCACAGCCCGGCCAAGCCATCAATCACCTCTTTGCCGTCAACGGTACGCATCCACACCCCGCGCCCCGATTCAAAGATCAGCGCATTCTCATGCGCCGATGGATGATGCAACGGATGAAGTAAATAAGCATTGTCTTGTTCAATTAAACTTTCGTGTGTAAGCATGAAATCTCCTCTTGGAATGGCGGGGTAGATAGGTAAATCAGTAAATCAGTAAATCGGGCAAGGTCGATACTTATCTACCTATCTACCGATTTATTATCTTTCCACAGCACTTTCCGGTGGTAGCACAACGCCGGCCTGCTGCGTGATCAAACCATAGTGTTCGATCCGGCGATGGGCGGCGAAGTTAAAGATATTTTTCTTGTATAAGGTGCATTGATCCAAGTCGCATTTGGCGGTGACCAATTCATCTTCCAACGTCATGGCCATGGCGACCACCTCGCCGGAAGGGGCGATGATACTGGTTTGGCCGATCTGTTTGACCCCTTCTTCTTCGCCGGCCTTGGCCACCCCCACCACCCAGGTGGCATTCTGATAGGCGCCCGACTGCATACAGAGGAGGTTATGAAAATTGGCCAAATGCTCATTGCTGGGAATCGGCGGGTAGACGGATGGAGTGTTGTAGCCTAGCACCAGCATCTCCACGCCTTGTAATCCCAAGACACGATAGGTCTCCGGCCAGCGCCGATCGTTGCAGATACACATACCCACAATACCATCAAAAGCGCGCCAGACTTTGAAACCTAGGTCGCCCACATCAAAGTAATATTTTTCCAAATTTTGAAAGGGCTGATTAGGCTGTGGTTCAGCCCAGCCGGGTAGATGAATCTTGCGATATTTGCCGACTATCCTGCCCTGCTTGTCAACCAAAATCGCCGTATTATAATGGCGTTTCTGCCCATTTCCCCAGGCCAGCTCCGCATAGCCCAGATGAAAGCCAACGCCCAGCCGCACCGCCTCGGCAAAGAGTGGTTTGGTTACAGCGCTAGGCATCTCTGTTTCAAAATAGCTATCGATTTCCGCTTCATCGGTCATATACCAATGGGGGAAAAAGGCCGTCAGGGCGCATTCGGTAAAGACGACCAGATCACAGCCGCGCGCATGACCTTCGCGCAATAGCTCGATCAAGCGCTGCACCACTTGGGCGCGACTTTCCGTACGATGGACCGGCCCAAATTGAGCCGCGCCCACCATGAGATTTCTTGCCATAAACACTCCTCTGCGGATGACTGTCACTGTCCACAGGAGCAAATTAAGCCAGCAAAGGATCAACAATGATCATTACCGGCTCGGCTCCATAGCAACGCCAAGACAGCGATTGGAACGCAACCTTACTTATAACAGAAAGCGAACACTTGAGCAAATGTGACCTCAATCTGCAACTTTTCTATAGGCTGTACGTAGAGTAGGATGTAAAGAATCTGAAAATGTAGGAGTCGCGTAGTCCGCAGTCGCGTCGTCTAGAGTCTCACGTCTAAGGCTCTAGACGACGCGACTGTAGACCACACGACTGTGGACTATAATGAGTGAAGAAAAATGGAACAACGTAACGATCAATTTAATCAACCTGAAGCGAGTAGCTCCCCTATGGGAAGTGAACGCACGCCCATTGAACAGATGGCAGAAACGGCGCGCACCAACGCAACCGAGGCGGCAGAGTCCTTTCGCCGCGGCGAGTTTTTGCACAATGCCATCACTGATCCGGACGCCAATGCCGATGATCGCCTGATTGCGCTGCTCTCCTATGCCACCCAGATTGTGATCCCGCTGGTTATGCCGGTGATTGTCTTGTTGAGTGAGAGCAGCAAATTGCGCCCCTTTCAACGCTATCATGCCATACAGAGTTTGGCCTTAACTTGTCTCTTTATTGCGGTGGGCATCTTCGTAGGCATTGGCACAACCATCTTGCAAGTGATCCCGCCGCTGGGGATATTGGTGGGGTTGGTTGTGCTCTGTATGACCCCCATCGCCTACTTTATGGTGGTGATTGCCCTGCTCTATTACGGCTATCAAGGCTATCAAGGCAAGCGCTTTGCCATCCCCGGGTTGACGGCGTTTTTGCATGATCAGGGTTGGCTGTAGTGGGTTCAGTAGGATAGTAGGTCGGTAGATAAGTAGATAGGGAAGCACCTACCTATCTACCGACCTACTGTCCCAATTAATCTCTAGGTAATAAACGCATCATCCAATTTGACAGAGGCCAGTTAGCGTGGTATACTCTCTTTTGTTAACGCGGGGTGGAGCAGAGGTAGCTCGTTGGGCTCATAACCCAAAGGTCATAGGTTCGAATCCTGTCCCCGCAACTAAACTGCCGATCGCAAGGTCGGCGGTTTTGTTCCATTTACAAATGGATTCAGTACTTCAAGGCGACGTAGCTCAGGTGGTTAGAGCGAAGGCTTCATAATCCTTAGGTCGGTGGTTCAAGTCCACCCGCCGCCACTTGCTGAAATGGGCAATTACCTGACTTTCTATTTCCCGTAATATCGCTGTTAGTGGAATAGCCGATTGTTAAGGTGCGTATTTCAAACAGAGGTGTATGTATGCCGTTATATGCACTACTCCAAACAGCCATCTGTACTAACAGATGGCTGTTTTTTATATTATCCTCAATCTAGGATAGCTTGGCGTAAATAATTATATACCTTTACTACTCTAGCCAAGTCCTTGACTCACTCTTTTTCGTACCATTCAGTAGTGCATTACGTCACTATCTTTCGATTGGCATAGTCGATGGCAGCGACGATGCGTTCAGGTTATTTGCCTCTGACTTTTTTTGCTTCGCTTTTTTCTCGTTAGTTTAGTCTGTCTCCCCCTCAATTGGGCAAATGTGATTGTCGTCGACCGACTGCGCCAGAAAAATTTTGCACCCATCCTTGTGCGTGAGGGTGCGATGACGTTTTTAGCACGAGTACGCGTGTCGAACAACGAAATAGCTTTGCAAACAATCTACCATCTGCGAATAACATATCTATCTTTGATATTTGTAAGTAAGCTGCAAGGCACAAAATTGTCTTTTTGTCCTATACTATATTGAGGGAAATGCACCATTTGGTGTAGGGTGCAACTTTCATTCAGCATAGTAAGTAAACCATCCGGAATAATTTACCTTTTTGTAGGTTTACTTATTTGCTATTCCCAAACGGGCGAAATTCGCGAATTTATTGACAGGAATTTGTAATTTAATTTTCTATGTCTTAATTTTAATTATTCGCTCATCTTTCCAAGACATTCAATATTTTTTTTGCTGACAGGCGCGAAAGGGATACTCAGCATGAAAGTTGGCATTCTTGCCGGTGGCAAAGGCTCCAGACTTGCAGAAGAAACTGTGATTAAGCCTAAACCCATGGTCGAAATCGGGGACAAACCGATTCTTTGGCATATTATGCGTCATTACGCACATTTTGACTTTAAGAATTTTGTTATTGCGCTGGGTTATAAAGGTGACGTCATCAAGCGTTACATCGTTGATTATGCATCGGTTAATAGCAATTTAACCGTGAATTTGCAGACAGGCGAGGTTACATTGAATGGTGGTTATAAGCCTGATTGGGTTGTCGATTTGGTTGACACAGGCATGGAAACCGGCACTGGCGGGCGTATCAAACGATTAGCCCCTTATTTTGGTAATGAAACGTTTATGCTTACCTGGGGTGATGGCGTTGCGGATGTCAATCTACATGAGCTACTTGCGTTTCATCGCTCACATGGACGACTAGCAACCATGACGGCTGTCCGCCCTCCTGCACGCTATGGTCATTTAACGTTTGATGGAGATCGAATTGCTGAATTTACGGAAAAACCACAAATTGGCGAAGGTTGGATCAACGGTGCCTTTTTTGTATTAGAACCAGGTGTCTTCGATTATATTGAAGAGGATTCCACCATGTTTGAACAGGAACCTCTGCGCAACTTGGCGCGTGACGGACAGTTGATGGCTTACCGTCATACCTCTTTCTGGCAATGTATGGACACGTTGCGCGAAAAACATATTTTAGAGCAACTTTGGCAAAGCGCCAATCCACCGTGGAAACTTTGGAAGGACTAACAATTTATTATGCGTGTACTCCTCACAGGGCATAATGGGTATGTGGGCAGCATCCTTGCACCCATGCTCGTAAAAGCGGGGCATGATGTTGTGGGCCTCGACACAAACTTTTTTGAAGGCTCCATTTTTGGCAACGAGCCTGAGTTCAATCTCCCTTCGATCACGAAGGATATTCGCGATACAGAAATAGCCGATCTGGATGGGTTTGACGCCGTTCTACATTTAGCGGCTTTGTCAAATGATCCCTTGGGCGATCTCAACCCCAATTTGACCTATGACATTAACTACCATGCTTCTGTACATTTGGCACAATTGGCAAAGGCGGCAGGAGTAGAAAGATTTATCTTTTCCTCTTCCTGTAGCAACTACGGTGCTGGGGGCGATGATTGGTTAGATGAGAATTCACCTTTCAACCCAGTAACTCCCTATGGTATTTCCAAGGTGCGGGTTGAGCAGGATGTTGCAGCGCTGGCGAATGATGATTTTAGCCCGACATTTCTGCGCAGCGCTACAGCTTATGGGTTTTCGCGCAAACTGCGCTTTGATTTGGTTGTCAACAATTTGACCGCTTGGGCTTTTACTACGGGCCAAGTATTTTTAAAAAGCGACGGCACGGTATGGCGTCCGCTGGTTCACATTGAGGATATGTCACGCGCCTTTATCGCGGTTCTCCATGCCCCGCGTGAACTGATTCATAATGAAGCCTTTAATGTTGGACGGCCAGAAGAAAACTATCGGATCCGTGATGTTGCTCACATTGTAGCGGAAGTGGTGCCTGGCAGTCGCGTCGAATTTGCCCAAGGCGCGGAATCCGATAAGCGCTGTTACCGGGTTGATAGCAGTAAGATCGCCCGCACATTGCCCGAATACCAACCGCAATGGACAGTGCGCAAAGGCGTTGAGGAGTTATATGCCGTCTATCAACAGGTCGGTCTACAATTGGATGAGTTTGAAGGGCCACGCTACCGA
>Ga0163153_10006664_pt1 | contig 12850 bp, 11 predicted proteins | sample OliLakLV19MP6IB1_FD_148629 | JGI IMG/M metagenome (GOLD analysis project Ga0163153, IMG submission 148629) | Freshwater microbial mat bacterial communities from Lake Vanda, McMurdo Dry Valleys, Antarctica - Oligotrophic Lake LV.19.MP6.IB-1 | ecosystem: Environmental > Aquatic > Freshwater >... | reverse complement strand
TCTCCGGCCCGCCGTCACTCGTCGTCGTCATGGGCTCCTCCAGTAGATCTTGCTCTCCTGGCGCGGGTTCTGGTCCCCGCGAGCGGAACCAGCGTCGTCTTCCGAGCCGGTCCGCGTCCTCGCTTGCCATTCGAGCCTCCGCGGGCACGCCGCCCGCTTACCCCATCAGGAAATCATTCCGGTAGCGCGCCCGAACGGGCAGCGCGGCGGGCGGGAGCGTACACGGTCGGTACCCGCTAGCGGGAGGGGGAACGGCGATGTTTCACGTGAAACATCACCAACTCGGTCGCTTCCAGGGCTGGGCGCGGCGGCGGGGGAGGCGTTCCGAGGCCGGCAGCATCTTCTCGATCACCACATAGGCCGCGGTCTCGCTGAGAAACGGGCGGGCCGGACCCAGGCCCAGTTCCAACAGCAGAGGCTCGGGCCACCGGGTGGGGTCGCCACCGGGTGGCTCGCTTACCACAACCACCCCGCCCGGCGAACAGAAGCCCGTAGCAACCTCCGCCGTGGCGGCGGGGGGGCCGAACCCCCGGGCCACGACCACCTCAGCGGCTTCTCGCAGATCGGGGCGGTGGGCCAGTTCCTCGGCCCGACCCTCCACCACCGTGGCGCCGGACAGGCCCAACTGCTCCACCCACTGCGCAAGGCTCACGCACCGGCGGCGCGTGGTCTCGACCAGGAACCCGGTTGCGGTCGGCCACGCGCCGGCCAGGACGAGTCCCGGTATCCCGCCGCCCGTTCCGAGGTCGACGAACGAAGCGGGGGCGCGTCCCAGCGCCGATTCGGCGGCGAACGCGAAGCCCAGTGCGTGGGTCAGGTGGGTCTGCAGCTCACCCGGGCCCAGATAGCCCAGTTCCCGCGACTCGCTCAGAATCGCGAGCAGCGGCCGGGGATCCACGGACGGTCAGGCCGGGCGAATGACCACTCGCCGGCGGGGGTCTTCGCCCTCCGACGTGGTCGAGACTCCGTCGACGTCGGCAACCGCGTCGTGGACGACTTTGCGGTCGGGGGCGTGCATCGGTTCGAGCGAGCGCTCCTCGCCGGACGCCGCGACCTCACCGGCGATCCCGACGGCAAACTCCGCCAGCGCCGTGCGGCGCCGCTCCCGGTAGCCGGATACGTCGAGGTGCAGCCGGGCGCTGTGGCCGCCGGCGACGTGCTGGAGCACGGCCCGGGTGAGTTCCTCGAGCGCCTGGAGGGTGACCCCCCGCGGCCCGACGAGCACACCGAGGCCGTCGCCTTCGACGTTGACCTCGATGTCGTCCTCGACGACCCGCGAACTGACCTGCGCCGTCAGGCCGAAGTTGCCGACCAACTCCTCGGTGAACTTCGCCGCGGCTGCGGCCTGCTCTTCGATCGACAGTGTGGCTTCGCTCACGGCGTCCGCCTCCGTTGTTGTCTCTGCGTTCTTGGTGGTTTCGGCGGAGCGGGAGGAAGTCGACGGTTTCGTCGTTCCCCCGCGCCCACGCCCTCGACTTCTCGATGACCGGCGGGCCCCGTCCCGCGCCGGGGCCGGCGAACCGTCACCCGCGTCGCCGTCGCCGACCGGACTCGACTTGCGCGCGCCCCCCTCCGAACGATTCGGGCGTTCGTTGGGGCGGCGCCCCCGACGCTGGCGCCGGTCGCCCGGCTTCTCGCGCGACACCGGCTTCACCCGGGCGCGAATCCGGGCTTCGCTTCGACCCAGGCGGGCGAGGAACCCCTTACGCGGCTCTTCGAGCACTTCGAACTCGAGCTCGGATTCGACGACGCCGAGCCGGTCGAGGGCCAGCTCTTTCGCCTCGTCGATCGAGCGCGCGGTGACTTCGATCCACTCCATAGTTCAGCGCCTACGCTTCTTTTTCTTCTTGTTGGACATGTTGCGAGAAGGCCCCGCCGGAGCCGGAACGTCGTCGTCGGGTGGAGGTTCCTTCGCGTCTTTGGAATCCGACGTCTTATACGGCTTCGCCTGGTCGTAATACCGGTTCAACACGAAGTGCTGTTGCCCGATGCGAAACAGGCTGCTCGTCAGGAAGTACATGACGAGGCCCGACGATGCGTTGAAGGCGATGAACCCGAAGAAGATCGGGAACACCTTGGCCAGCATCTGCATCTGCTTCATCATCGGGTTGTCCGCCGCCGCCGTCCCCTTCTGGCGGCGGATCGTCTGGTACTGCTGGTACCAGCCCGCGGCCATGACTGCCGCGACGGCGATGAAGTACGGCAAACGCTCGATGACGTTCGCGGTGATCTCCCCCGAGTTCGCCGGCGACGTCAGCATGTCCATGCCGAGGAAGTACAGACCCTTGACTTCTTTGCAGGCCTGCGTCGTGTCGGTACCGCAGAGATCGACGAACAGCTTGTTGAACTGACCCGACTTCGGGACGCGATCCTCGATGTTGTGCAAGGTGTTGAAGAGGGCGAACAACACCGGCATCTGGATCAACAGCGGGAGGCATCCGGAGAGCGGGTTGATCTTGTTCTCTTGGTAGAACTTCAGCAGCTCTTCGTTCTGCTTCTGCCGGTCGTCTTTGTATTGCTGCTGGATCTTCTTGATCTCGGGCTGCACCCGCTGCATTGCGATCATCGACTGCGTCTGCTTCGCGGTGAGCGGGAACAGCAGCAGCATGACCGTGAGGGTCAGCAGGATGATCGCGACGCCGAGGTTCGGGATGATCGAGTAGAAGAAGCTGAGCAGGAACCCGAAGGCGTCGTACAGCGGATCCAACATCAGTTCGCCCTTCGGGGGGGCACGGGATCGAAGCCGAACCCGCCGAGCGGATGGCAGCGGCTCAACCGGCGGGCGGCGAGCCACGAACCCTTCATCGCACCGTGCTCTTCGAGCGCCTCGTGCGCGTACTGCGAGCACGACGGCGTGAACCGGCACGGCGAGAGTCGCCCCGCCCTCGAGACTTGGTACATCTCGACCATACGGAGCAACGCGCGCCGCATCACGGCGTACCGTCGGCGTCGAGGTCGATCAGGATCGCGCGCAGCGTGTCGCGTAGATCACCATAAGTCGACGTGGTGGCCCGAGGAGCCGCCGAGATCAGATAGATCCGGCCCGGGTGCAGCAGTTCGTGCTCCGATCGAACGACGGCGCGGAGTTGCCGGCGCACGCGATTGCGCGCCACGGCGTTACCAACGTGGCGACCAATCGAGAACGCAACCCGCGGCGGGTCCATCGTCGCGCCCACGGCAGTGGTCACGGTCAGCGGACCTCGTCGGCGGCGGCGGCCGGTAGCCAGCGCGCGGAAAGATGCACGGTCGCGGACGCGCCAGATCAGGCCGAGAGCCGGGCTCGGCCCTTGGTGCGGCGGCGCTTCAGCACCGCTCGCCCCGCGCGATTGCGCATGCGCAGGCGGAAGCCGTGCTTCTTCTTCCGCTTGCGGTTGTTCGGCTGAAAGGTCCTCTTCACGCATGGCCTCCTCGAGCGCCCGGGCCGGGGAAAGGGCCGTTAGGGCGGCGCGCCGACACCGCGAAGCTAGGCGGTGGGGCACTGGCGGACGGGAGAGTGTACGGCGCGAGCACCCCTCGCAGCAATCCGCCCCGCCCTGCGAGAATCGCTACAACGGGCTGACCGGGCTGTTTGTTGCGTTGTCCACAGCGCGCTAACGTCCGCGACCCCAGCGCCCCGGCCAGGCCCCGAGCGCTGGGAACTTCCCCTGCAGTACCCGGCCGAAAAAGCGAGATTGGACGACCACGCCGTGGTCGCCCTTCTCCACATTTGTGGATACGCCTGTGGACAACCGGGGGAACCGCCACGTGGGCACTCCTGCAGCTGACGACCTGTGGGCGCAAAAGTCGGCCGCGGTGCGGGCGCAACTTGCCGAGGCAACATGGAACACCTGGTTTCAGGGCGTCCACGCCCTGGAGGTAACCGACGACGCCCTCGTGCTGGGCGTTCCCAGCTCGGTGGCGCTCGAACGGATCCGCACCAGCTACCTCGGGCTACTCAACGACGCCGCCCAAGCACTCACCGGGGTTCCACTGAGCACCGAGCTCATCGTCGACACCGCCCCCCGCCGCGAGGAGTTCGTCGAGATCGACGTGCTGGTCCCGGTGCCGCAGGCCGGCGATGATCGCCCCCGCACGCCGACCGAAGAGTTGCCGCTCTACAGCGGCATGTCGCTCAATCCGCGCTACACGTTCGATCAGTTCGTCATCGGCGCATCCAACCGTTTCGCGCACGCCGCCGCGCTGTCGGTCGCCGAGAGCCCGGCTCGTTCGTACAACCCACTTTTTATCTACGGACCGGCCGGCCTCGGAAAAACCCACCTCTTGCACGCCATCGGGCACCACGTGCGCGAACTGTTCTCGTCGAAACGCGTGCGGTACGTGTCCACCGAAACGATGATGAACGAGTTCGTCGAGGCGATGCGCTCGAAGGGCATGCCCGGGTTCAAGCGCCGCTACCGCGAAGTCGACGTGCTGCTCGTCGACGACATCCAGTTCCTCGAACGCACCGAGCAACTCCAGGAAGAGTTCTTCTACACGTTCAACGACTTGCACAGTCGCGGCAGCCAAATCGTCATCTCGTCCGACCGGCCGCCCAAGTCGATCGCGACGATCGAGGACCGGCTCCGAAGCCGCTTCGAGTGGGGCCTCATCACCGACATCCAGCCGCCCGAATTCGAGACGCGCCTCGCAATCCTGAGGAAAAAGGCCGAATCCGAGCACCTCGACGGCATCCCCGACAGCGTGCTCGCGTTCATCGCCGAGAACGTCGTCGACAACGTGCGCGAGCTCGAAGGGTCGCTGATTCGCGTCGCGGCCTACTCGAGCCTGCACCGCGTGCCGCTCACCGACGAGGTCGCGCGCGCGGTGCTCGCCGACCTGCTGCCCGCGACGCGACCGCGCGTCATCACCCCGGTGTTGATCCTCGAGGAGACGGCCAAGATGTTCGGCTGGACCGTCGAGGACCTGTGCGGGAGGAGCCGCCGCCGTCCGCTCGTGACGGCACGCCAGATCGGCATGTACGTCTTCCGCGAGCTGACCGACTACAGCTACCCCAAGATCGCCGAGGAGTTCGGCGGCCGCGACCACACCACCGTCATGCATGCGTGCGAGAAGATCCGAGCCCAAATGGCCGAACGGCGCGTCGTATTCGAGCAGGTCAACGAGCTGATCAACCGGGTCAAGCACGGCGGCGGTGGATAAGCCTGTGGACCGTTGGGGAAATCATCGGCCCGGCCGGGGACATCCTGGGTCAGGCAACCAGGACAACCGGAGAGCTGGGGATACCGGTGGACAACCGGGTGGGGAGCCGCACGGCTACTCATCAGGCCGTACGATCACTTATCCACAATCCACAGCCCCTACTACTACAACTACAAAGATGTTCATAGAACAACGGTTGAGGAGGCTGTGGTGAAGTTCCGGTGCGAGCGTGACACTCTCGCGGAAGCCGTCGCGACTGCGCAGCGGACGGTGGCGAGCCGCAGTGGAGCGCTGCCCGTGCTCCAAGACCTCCGGATCACGGCTACCGAGGCCGGGCTCGAGCTGGTCGGCTCCGACCTCGAGATCACGAACCGTGTCCAGGTGCCGGCCGAGGTCGAGGAGCCGGGTGTTGCCGTCGTTCCGAAACTGCTGGGCGACATCGTGCGAAAGCTGGAGGACGGGCGGGTCCTGGTCGAAGTGACCGGCGACGAGGCCGTGATCACATCGGGCCGGTTCACGACGACGCTGCGCCTGAAGCCGGCCGAGGACTACCCGCGTCTCGCTCCGAACGACGGCTCGGGCGTCACGGTCGAGGCCGCGGCGTTCGCGTCGGCACTCCGCCAGGTTGTCCGGGCCGCGTCGAAAGACGACCTGCGACCGATTCTCACGGGTGTGCTGCTGACCGCGCACGGGGGCGGGCTCCGGTTGGTTGCGACCGACTCGTACCGGCTGGCCGTGCGCGACTTGAAGGGCGTCAGCATGCTCGCCGACGGTCAGCGCGTTCTCGTCGCGGCCAAGGGCCTGGCCGAAGTCCAGCGCCTCGCGGGCGACGGCCAGATCGAAGTCGTGTTGCGCGAGCGCGATGTCGTGTTCCGTACGTCGCGCGCCGAAGTCACGGCGCGTCTCATCGAAGGCGAGTTCCCGAACTACGAGCAGCTCATTCCGAGCTCGTACCCGAACCGCCTGACCGTCGCGCGTGAAGCACTGATGGACGCGCTCGACCGCGTGCAGATCGTCGGGCAGAACCGCGACAACGCGGCCGTGCGGCTCGCGATGAGCGGTGGCGGTCTCGAACTGTCGATGTCGGCACAGGATGTCGGGAATGCGCAGGAGACACTCGACGCGAAGTTCGAAGGCGGCGAGCTCACGGTCGCGTTCAACCCCGTGTTCCTGCGCGACGGTGTCGAGGCCATGGACACCGACGAGGTCGCGCTGGAGACGATCGACCCGCTCAAGCCGGCCACGTTGCGGTCGGCCGACGGCGGCGAGTTCCTGTATCTCCTGATGCCGGTCCGTACGTCCTGACGCGAGTGTTGGCCGAGACAGATACGAACCCGAGCACGTGTGTCGGGCGCGTCTGGCTCGCCGATTTCCGTTGTTTCACCGACGTCGACGTCACGCTCGCGCCCGGGCTCACGGCAATCCACGGCGAGAACGCGCAAGGGAAGACGAGCCTGCTCGAAGCTGTCGGATGGATCGCGCGCGCGCGATCATTTCGTGGCGTGAGCGACGCCGCGCTCGTGCGAATGGACTCGAACCAGGCAGTCGTCCGCGCCGAAGTGACAACCGGTGAGCGGATGCAACTGTTCGAAGCCGAGATACGCGCCGCGGGCCGCAACCGCGTGTTGTGCAACAAACAAGTTGTCGCGCGCACGCGTGACCTGCACGACTTGCTGCGTGTTTCCGTGTTCGCACCCGACGACCTCGCGCTGGTGAAAGACGGGCCCGCAGGGAGGCGCGAGTACCTCGACGACTTGTTGACGATGCTCGCGACGCGCTACGACGCGGCGCGCGTCGATTTCGAACGGGTACTGAAACAACGCAACGCGCTGTTGCGCGGCGGCGGGCGCGACAACGAGGCCCACACCACGCTCGCAGTCTTCGACGACCAGCTCGTGCGCGCCGCGGTCGAGCTGGTGCGGGGACGACTGCGGCTCATCGAGCGGCTGGTGCCGGCTACGGCCGAGGCCTACGCGGCGCTGGCGGGGGCGACCCGCGCGGTCGGCATGGTCTACGAGGCCGAGTGGGCCGGTGGTCCCCTCGAGTCCGACGACGCGGGCGACCTCGAGTCCCGGCTGCGGTCGGCACTCGAGCAGCGCCGGCGGGCCGAGCTGGACCGGGGGCTCACCCTGGTGGGCCCGCACCGAGACGAGCTCCGGCTCGAAATAGGGGCCCTGGACGCCCGTACCCAGGCGTCACAGGGGGAGCAGCGCACGCTGGCCCTGGCCCTGCGGCTCGCGGGCCACGGGCTCGTCACCGACCTCACGGGGGTCGCACCGGTGCTGCTGCTCGACGACGTGTTCAGCGAACTCGACCCGAACCGGGCCGGCGCCCTCGTGCGGAACCTGCCGCCGGGTCAGACCATCGTCACGACGGCCGGGGCCCTTCCCGTCGGGATCGCACCCGAGCAGCGCCTGCGGCTGCACGGCGGCCAGGTGTTCGAGGACCCCGCGTGAACCTCCGGGCGGAGGTCGCAGCCGCATGAACAATCGCGATCCCATTCCGTTGGGCGACGCGGTCGCGGAGTTCGGGCGCGATCTCGGGTTGCCCGATCCGCGCGTGCTCGCCGCGCTCATGGACGCGTGGCCCGAGCTCGTCGGGCCCGCGCTCGCGGAGCACGTGGAGGTGCGATCTGTGCGCGACGGCGTGTGCACGATCGCGGTCGACGACGCCGTGTGGGCGACTGAATTGCGCTACCGCGAAGCCGAGCTTCTGCGCCGGGTTCGCGAGGTCTGCGGAGGGTCCCCGGTGGCCTCGATTCGGGTCGTCGTAACACCGCCGAGCTGACCCCGCGTCTGGTACACTGGCGTTACCCGGAAAACCCCCTCTGACCTGGGCTTTTACGCCCGAGACAGGGTCACGGCCGAGGGTTCCCGACCCCCCATCGAACAGGACGACGCGCGTGGCGTACGCGGCCAAGGACATCTCGATTCTCAAGGGCCTCCAGCCCGTCCGCGAACGGCCCGGTATGTACATCGGTTCGACCGGTCCGTCGGGCCTCCACCACCTCGTGTACGAGGTCGTCGACAACTCGGTCGACGAGGCGCTCGCGGGCTACGCGACGCGCATCGAACTCACGCTCCTGCCCGACGGCGGAGCCCGCGTTTGCGACGACGGGCGCGGCATTCCGGTCGACCCGCACCCGGAGTACCCCGACAAGTCGGCCGCCGAGATCGTGCTCACGATGCTGCACGCCGGCGGCAAGTTCGGCGGCGAGGGCTACAAGATCTCGGGCGGTTTGCACGGTGTCGGTGTCTCGGTTGTGAACGCGCTCTCCCGCCGCCTCGAACTCGAGATCCACCGCGACGGTGGCGAGTACCGCCAGGTGTTCCTCGACGGTGGCGAGCCCGAGGCGCCGCTGCACCGGGTCGGCGATTCCGACCGCAGAGGGACCACGGTCACGTTCTGGCCCGACTTCTCGATCATGGAGGAGGGCGAGTTCCGTGCCCAGACGCTCATCGAGCGCGTGCGCGAGATGGCCTTCCTCAACAAGAGCCTCGAGATCGTCTTCCGCGACGAACGCCCCGACCCGGCGCTCGAGCAGATCTTCAAGTACGACGGCGGCATCGTCGACTTCGTCGCGCACCTCAACTCGTCGAAGGAGCCGTTGTTCGAGCGCATCATCTCGATCTCCGACACCTACGAGCTCGGCGAAGTCGAGATCGCGATGCAGTGGAACAACGGCTACTACGAAGGCATCCACTCGTTCGCGAACAACATCGCCACGACCGAGGGCGGCATGCACGAAGAGGGTTTCAAGAAGGCCCTCACCAACGTCGTGAACCGCTACGCGCGCGGCAAGGGCGCCATCAAGGAGAAGGAAGAGAACTTTCTCGGCGAAGACATCCGCGAAGGTCTGACCGCGATCCTGTCGGTGAAGCTGCGCAACCCGCAGTTCGAGGGCCAGACGAAGACCAAGCTCGGCAACACCGAGATCCGTTCGTTCGTCGAGAAGGTCACCAACGACAAGTTGGCCGAATGGCTCGAGGAGCACCCGGCCGAGGCCAAGGTCGTCGTGCAGAAGGCGCTCCAGTCGTCGCGGGCGCGTATCGCGGCGCGCCAGGCGCGCGACCTCACCCGGCGAAAGTCGTTGCTCGAGTCGGCGTCGATGCCGGGCAAGCTCGCCGACTGTTCGTCGCGCAATCCCGAGGAAACCGAACTGTTCATCGTCGAGGGCGACAGTGCCGGCGGCAGCGCCAAGCGGGCCCGCAACCCTGCGTTCCAGGCGATCCTGCCGATCCGCGGCAAGATCCTCAACGTCGAACGGGCGCGTATCGACAAGATGCTGCGCAACGAAGAGATCCAGGCGCTCATCTCGGCCGTCGGGTGCGGTATCAGTGAAGAGTTCGATCTCTCCAAGCTCCGCTACCACAAGATCATCCTGTTGGCCGACGCCGATGTCGACGGCGCGCACATCCGCACGCTGCTGCTGACGTTCTTCTACCGCCAGTTGCGCGAGATCGTGATGGCCGGGCACGTCTACATCGCGCAGCCGCCGTTGTACGCGGCGAAACTCGGCAAGGACGAGCGCACCTACCTCAAGGACGACGTCGCGCTCCGCCGCTTCGAACAAGAACACGAGGGTCGCAAGATCGAGTTCAACCGGTTCAAGGGCCTCGGCGAGATGGACTGGCCCGAACTCTCGGAGACGACGATGGACCCGGCGACGCGCACGCTGTTGCAGGTCTCGGTCGACGAAGCGGCCATCGCCGACGAGATCTTCTCGACGCTCATGGGCGAAGACGTCGAAGCCCGGCGGGGATTCATCCAGGCGAACGCCAAAGACGTGCGCTTCCTCGACATCTGAGACGGAGTTGTCACCCGCACATGCCTGACGAGACACTCGGCGATATCGAGCCCATCGAGATCCAAGAGGAGATGGAACGCTCCTTCCTGGACTACGCGATGTCGGTCATCACATCGCGCGCGTTGCCCGACGCGCGCGACGGTTTGAAGCCCGTACAGCGCCGGATTCTCTACGGCATGTACGACCAGGGCATGCGGCCCGACCGTCAGCACCGCAAGTCGGCCAACGCGGTCGGCAACGTCATGGCCGTGTTCCACCCGCACGGCGACCAGTCGATCTACGACGCGCTTGCGCGCATGGCGCAAGATTTCTCTTTGCGGTACCCGCTCATCGACGGGCACGGGAACTTCGGTTCGCCCGACCCGGCCGACCGCCCCGCGGCCCAGCGCTACACCGAGGCGCGCCTCGCGCAGCTCGCGATGGAACTGCTCGGCGAGATCGACGAAGAGACCGTCGACTTCCAAGAGACCTACGACGGCCAGAGCCGCGAACCGAAAGTGCTCCCGGCCCGGTTCCCGAACCTGTTGGTGAACGGCGGCGGCGGCATCGCGGTCGGCATGGCCACCAACATCCCGCCGCACAACCTGCGCGAGATCATCGACGCGACCGTGCACCTCATCGACAACCCCGAAGCCACCGTCGACGACCTCTTGCAGTTCGTACACGGCCCCGACTTCCCGACGGGTGCGCTCATTCTCGGCCGGGCCGGCATCATCGAGGCGGCCAAGACGGGTCGAGGGTCCATCCGCATGCGCGCCGTCGCCGAAATCGACGAAGGCGCCAAGGGCGGACAGCGCATCGTCGTCACCGAGGTGCCGTACCAGACGTCGGTCGAGGTGATCGGCACCAAAATCGCCGAGCTCGTCAACGACCGCCGCATTGAAGGCATCCGCGACGTGCGTAACGAGTCGTCGGGCGACACCACACGCCTTGTCGTCGAGCTGAAGCGCGACGCCAACGCGCAGGTCGTACTCAACCAGCTCTACAAACACACACCGATGCAGACCACGTTTTCCGCGAACGTGCTTGCGCTCGTCGACGGCGTGCCGCGCATGCTCGACCTCGCGACCGCGTTGCGCGTGTACATCGCGCACCGGGTCGAGGTCGTGACACGGCGCACCGAATACCGGCTGCGTCGGGCACGCGACCGCGCCCACATCGTCGAAGGTCTGCTGCGCGCGCTCGACGCCATCGACGCGATCATCGCCCTGATTCGCGGCTCCGAGTCGGCCGATGTCGCGCGCCAGGGGCTCATGGCGACGCCGTTCGAGTTCAGCGAGATCCAGGCGAACCACATTCTCGACATGATGTTGCGGCGCCTGGCCGCACTCGAGCGGCAGAAGCTCGCCGACGAATTCGCCGAACTGACGGGACGCATCACCGCGCTCGAAGCGATCCTCGCCGACGAGGTGCTGCTGCGTACCGTCATCAAAGACGAACTCACCGCGATCCGCGACACTCACGGCGACGAGCGGCGCACGCGCATCGAAGTGTGGACGGGCGACATCGTCGACCTCGATCTCATCGAAGACGAAGAACTCGTGTTCGTGCTGTCGCGCAAGGGCTACGTCAAGACAGTCTCCACGGACGAGTTCCGGGTGCAGGGCCGCGGCGGTAAGGGCGTGCGGGGCGGGAACCTGCGCGACGAGGACTACGTCGAGCACCTGCTTACGACGACCGCGCACTCGTACCTGTTGTTCTTCTCGAACCGCGGGCGTGTCTACCGGTTGCGTGCGCACGAGATCCCGATGAAGGACCGCACCGCGCGCGGCACCGCGCTCGTCAACCTCATCGCGCTACAGGCCGACGAGCACATCGAAGCCGTCATCGACACGCGCACCTACGAAGACGGCGCGTACCTGTTCTTCGCCACCCGCAACGGCATGGTGAAGAAGACGAAGATGAGCGAGTACGACTCGTCGCTGCGTAGCGGTCTTATCGCCATCAACCTGAACGAAGGCGACGAACTGGTACGGGTCATCCAGACCAGCGGCCACGACGACGTGTTCATGGTGTCGAGCCAGGGAATGACGATTCGTTTCTCCGAGGACGACGTGCGGCCCATGGGCCGCGCGACCGCCGGCGTGCGGGGTATGAAACTCAAGAACGCGCAGGACGCGGTGGTGAGCAGCGACATCGCCCGCGACGACGCCGTGCTCCTGTTCATCTCGGCGAGCGGTCACGGCAAACGCACGCCGGTGGCGGCGTTCAATCGGCAGGGCCGGGGCGGCCAGGGTGTGCGCGGCATTCGCATCACCGAGGCGCGCGGCCAGGTGGTGTCGGCCTTCGCGGTCGTACCCGGTGACGAGATCCTCGTGTTCTCGTCGGCCGGGAACCTCGTCCGTATGCCTGTCGACGAGATCTCCGAGCAGGGGCGGGACGCCACGGGGGTGCGGGTGGCCCGGGTCGACGATGGCGATAGCGTTGTCGCCGTGGCCCGCGTGCTCGAAACCGATCAGCCCGACGCTGATCAGCCGGAGCTGACCGGCCCCCAGGAGGCCTGATCGGTGGCCCGCGCCAAGGCGACTCTCGAATCGGTCGACTCGGGGTCGCGCCGCGCGCCGAAGCAGAAGGTGCAGAAGCAACGCTCGGGCCCGGTTCCGGTCAAGGCCGCGTACGAACGTCGCTACCGCCAGACGATCCGCAAGATCGACCTGTGGAGCGTCCTCAAGATCTCGATCTGCTTCTACCTCACCGCGCTGATCGTACTGATCGTCGCGGGCATGGTGATGTGGTCGATCGCGTCGGCGGCGGGCATCATCGGCAACCTCGAGGACTTCGTCGGCGAGATGATCGACGCCGACGACTTCAAGTTCCTGTCCTGGGAGGTGCTGCGCGCCTCGACACTCCTGGGCCTCGTGTTCGTGTGCCTGATGGTCGTCATCAGCGTGCTGGCCGCCGCCT
>Ga0163153_10006663_pt1 | contig 12851 bp, 13 predicted proteins | sample OliLakLV19MP6IB1_FD_148629 | JGI IMG/M metagenome (GOLD analysis project Ga0163153, IMG submission 148629) | Freshwater microbial mat bacterial communities from Lake Vanda, McMurdo Dry Valleys, Antarctica - Oligotrophic Lake LV.19.MP6.IB-1 | ecosystem: Environmental > Aquatic > Freshwater >... | reverse complement strand
ACTTTATACGCCAACTGCGTAAGTCCTATGACAGTGGACTGTGGGGTGTTTCGGGCAGGCCCAATGCCGAAATGGGCAGACTCTGGTGCAGCCACATAGCTCCCGCTGCCCCATTCGTGCCATTCGCGCGAAGCGATTCGTGGCCTATGGTTTTCCTCCCCCAGACTCGCCCTCCTTCCCATCGCAGAGTATCATTACCCACCTTCACACTCACTCAGGAGAAAGCCGCATGAGTCCCCAAGACACTACCGGGCTGGCCGTCTACAACGTCCGCGACTACGGCGCTACGGGCCACAAGGCCGACAGCGCCCAGGCCGCCATCCAAGCCGCCATCGAGGCCTGCGCCGCGGCCGGCGGCGGCCTGGTCTACCTCCCGCCCGGCGCGTACACCACCGGCACCCTGCGGCTGCGCAACTACGTGCGCATCTTTCTGGAGGCCGGCGCAACGATCTACTCTAGCAAGAACCCAGCCGACTTCGACAAGGCCCTGTTCTTCGGCGACGGCGTCCACCACATCAGCCTGGACGGCTACGGCACCATTGACGGCCAGGCCGAGTATGCCTGGCGGCTGAAGGAGGAGTGGACCGACTACAACATCTACGCCAACCAGCTCATCGCCGAGAAGCTCGGCCTCCCGCTCACGCGCTCCTTCCCCACCGCCGACACCGTCGGCCACCTGGTGCTGCTGCTGCACTGCTCGGACGTGCGCATCGAGCGCTTGCGGTTGCTGCACTCGCCGTCGTGGACCATCCACATGTACGACTGCGAGCGCGTCAACATAGACGGCGTCTACATCTACACTAGCCAGCGCGACGGCGTGTGGGCCGACGGCATTGACCCGGACGGCTGCCGCGACGTACACATCAACAACTGCACCATCGAGACCGGTGACGACTCGATTGTGTTTTACTCCTACACCATCTACGGCCCGGCCCTGCCGTGCGAGAACATCACCGTCACCAACTGCCGGCTGTCGTCGTCGTCCAGCGCCATCAAGTTCTGCGACTGCAACTTCAACGTCATCCGCAACATCACCATTGACAACTGCGTCATCACCAACTCCAACCGCGGCATTGCCTTCATGGTCTTCGACGGCGGCGTGCTCGAGAACATCGCCATCAGCAACATCACCATCGAGTGCAAGCGCTTCGACTGGTTCTGGTGGGGCGACGGCGACCCGCTGCACTTCAACCTGATCCAGCGCAGCGAGCTGCACCTGAACTGGGATAAGAGCACCGAGCCGCCGGTGGGCAAAATGCGCAACATTCTGCTCTCCAACATCATCGCCCACGGCCCCGGCCCCAGCCTGATCCACGGCAGCGTCAACTCGCCGCTCGAAAACATCACCTTCGACAACGTGCGCCTGACCATAGACGCCGACCCCGACTCGCCCTGGCAGAAAGACCCCACCGCCCTCACCATCGAGAACGCCCGCAACATTAGCCTGCGCGACTGCGAGATCGCCTGGGCCACGCCATCGCAGCCGCATTGGGGCAGCGCCCTGGTGGTCGAGAACGTGACCGGCCTGCGGCTAGACGGCGTCTCAGCCGGCCCGGCCCCCACTGGCTCGGCCGCGCCCGCCGTCGTCCTCAAGAACGTCGCCTCGGCGGTGGTCACCAACAGCACCGCCCAGGCCGGCACCGGCACTTTCCTAAGCATCGAGGGCGCGGCCACCCGCGCTATCCTGCTGCACGGAAACGACCTGCGCCAGGCCGCCGTGGGTGTCAGCCGTGCCGCCGAGGTGCCGGCCGATGCGGTGGAAAACGGCTAGACCGGGCCGAATCAAAATCGGCGGCGCTGCACTGGGCCTGAGCCTGGCGAGCGCCGCCGATTTTTTTAAGCCGCCTGCCGCTTATTGTTGCAGCACCAGCACCCAGTCCGACAGCGTCGGATGGATCGGTATCCGCCAACTGCCATCGGCGCGTGGCTGCACCGGCCCCAGCGGGTGCTCCGCCCCGGTGCGCGGGTCCCAATAGAACGCGGTGTAGTGGGCGTCGGCCTCGATTTTTTGCACCGTCAGGATCGTCTCGCCCCACATCGGGCCGTACATGTAGATCACGCGCACCTGGCCGGGGATGCCGGCCGCGAACGGCCATTCGGTGTGCTCGGGCGAGCCGGCCGGGTCCACCCAGTCTTGATGCGGCTCGAAGCGCCACCACTCGTAGCGCTCCAACAGGCGCTTGCCCAGCGCCAGGTGGGCCGACCCCGGCAGTTGGGCGGCCTCGTCCCACGGCAGGTGGCCCCAGGTGGCCCCGTGCGGCGACGCCCCGTAGGGCTGCTCGCGCGTGTTCATCTGCCACAGGCCGTTCGCGCCGTAGGTGTGGCCGGCCGCCCCGCTCAACACCGCCGACCAGAACGTGAAGCGCTGCACCTCTGCGCCGGAGTAGTGGAGGATGCCCTCGTAGCTCACCTCGTCAATCAGCGCCGGCATAATTGGCTCGTGTTTGTACTCGCGCTGGATTTGGGTCACGCTCGCCACCAGCGTCTCCGGGCCGCCGTGCGCCGGCTGGATGAGGTTGACCGCCAGCATCCCTTCCGCCTGCACCCGGTCGCAAATCTCCTGGGCCGAGTGCAGCGTCAGCGGGTGATGATAGGGATCAAGCTGCTTGATGTAGCGCCCGACCTCGATCCACCCCTCCACTTGCGTGCGGATGTCGGCCTCTTTGTCTGCGGAGAGGTAATAGGGCATGGCCGCCTCGCCCGCCAGGCACCACACCACCGGGTAGGCGCCCCAGCGCGCGATCATGTTGCGCCAATGCTGCTTGATCTTGCGGATGCCCATCTGCGGCAGGTAGTAGCCCCAACTGCCCACAATGCACGGCACTAGCCCCGACTGCACCAGCCAGCTCACGCGCAGATCGGCCTGGTCAAAGTAGGCCGGGTTCAGGCGGGCATAGTCCGCCTCCCAAGGGTAGCCGGCCTCGTTCGCGCCGCGTGGGTCGAAGCCCGGCATGTCCGGGTATAGCCCGGCCACAATCTGAATCAGCGTAAAGCCCTTGCCGGTCCGGTCGGCGCTCAGGCTCTGAAAGCCCTCCGGCCACTTCAGGCGCTGGCAGAAGCCCATCCACCAGGTGTCGCCCAGCCAGAAGAAGGGCGTGCCGTCGGCGTGTTCCAGCGTGCGGCGCGAGGCCGCCACCCGCAGCGGCCCATGCTGCAATAGCGCGTTGCCGCCGGTGTACGGCCGGGCTTCTAATGCCAGCGCCTGCCCGTGCAGATCGGCGTTGCCCGCGTCGCTGCACTCGGTCTTGATTTGATAGGCGCCGGGTTGCGGCGGCGCAAAGCGCACGCGCCACTGGCCCCCACCTGACCAGAAGGCCGGCACACGCCAGCTTTGGCCGTCTGGCCCGGTCACCACGGCGTCTAGCTCAACCGCGTCGAACGGAGCAGCGTACGGCTGGCTCGAGCGATAGCTCCACTCGCTGACTTCGTGCTGAGTGCCAAACAAGGTCTTGACCACGCGCTCAACCTCCAGCGGCCGGTGCGTCTGCCGGCCGCGTACTAGTGGATATGGGTGAATAGCAAAGAATAGAAGCGAAGCCGGTAATCGTCAATCTGCGCCAGTGGCAACGGATGGGCTTCGCCCAAAGTCCGCTACGCGTGCCCTAAAGGATGCTTCGCTAAAACGGATATGCTATGGTTTAGCCAGGGCCAGCGGATACTGGCCACGCGTTTTCAAGCTGACAGCCCTAACCAAACCGCCCACGTTTTAGACTCTTTAGACGCTTTATGCCCGTCTGCCCTAGCGCAGCCTCCCCCGAGTCCCCTTTTTCACTCGCCCCAGCGATCCAAACGGAATTGCTTTCAGATTGCTTCGGCGTTTCGGACCAAGGTGTGTTATACTTAACTTAATTAACCGGCTTCGCGACCAAACGGCCGCCAATCCCGCTAACGGACTGGCGGCCGTCTTTGTTCCAAGAGCCCCTGCCCAGGAGAGTCAGCATGAACGAAAAGCTTTACGTCGGGAACCTGTCATATTCGACCACCGAGGCCGATCTGCGTGAGCTGTTCGCTCAGGCCGGGACTGTCAGCAGCTGCGAGCTGATCAAGGACCGCGACAGCGGTCAATCGAAGGGCTTCGCCTTCGTGACCATGGCCTCGCAGGCCGAGGCCGAGAAGGCTACCACCATGTTCAATGGCAAGTCGTTTGGCGAGCGCGCCCTGACTGTCAACACCGCCAAGCCGCGCGAAGAGCGCCGGCCGGGCGGCGGCAACGATCGCGGTGGGTCGCGCGGCGGTAGCGGCGGCCGGCGTTTCTAGACGAAACGCACGGCACCAATCCTTGTCAGTTTTAGGAGGATGCCATGCCGTTTAGCGTCAACGAACGAGTTGTCTATCCGACTTTCGGCGTCGGCCGCATCACCGCCCTGGTGACCAAGAGCTTTTTCGACGCCGAAAGTCAGGTGTACTACGAAGTGAAGGGTGAGCACAGCACTGTCTGGGTGCAAGTGGATGAATCCAGCGCCCGCGGCCTGCGCCGCTTGACGCGCCCCGAAGAGCTGGCGGCGTTTCGCGATGTGCTCCGCGGCAAGCCGGTGGCGCTCAACCCCGACTTTCGGCAGCGCCAGCGTGACATGCGCAGCCGCCTGAAGCTGGGCACCCTGCACGACATCTGTGAAGTGGTGCGCGACCTGAGCGGCCACAGTTGGCCCAAGGCCCTCTCCGGGTACGACGCCGAAGCGCTTCGCAAGAGCGCCGGGGCGCTGACCCAAGAGTGGGCCGCCGCCGATAACATCTCGGTGGCCGACGCCAACGCCGAAGTCAACGGCCTGCTGCGCGAAGCCCGCCAGACCTACTCGGTCTAGCGCGCCGACCGCACCCAACCGATACGTTCGCCACGACGCGGCGGTTCCCAACGGAACCGCCGCGTTTTGTTTTGCCCGCCGCCCTCAGCCCAGGTCGGCCACGCGGATCGGCTGGCCGTCCTGCGCGCTGGAGCGGTAGGCGGCCTCCAGCAGCTCTACCACCCGCGCCCCCACCGTGCCGGGGCAGCCGTTCGCGGCCTGGCCCAGGATGACATCCACCAGGTTGGCGGCGGTGGCGAACTTGGGATAGCGGTCGTCGGGCGGCAGCGGGCCATAGTCGGCCTCCGTGCCGTCGTGGTGGCGCACATGCAGCGTGCCAGCGCCTTGGTTCAGGCGCAGATAGCCCTTCTCGCAGTAGATGTTGATCTCTAGCTGCCCGCCGTCGCCCGTCCCCAGGTTGCCGGTGCTGCTCAGGACGCCGATCGCGCGCTGGCCGTTCGCCGGCTCGAAGCGCACATTGATCGCGTCAATCACATCTACCGCCACTTCCCAGTTGTCCATGAAGCTGGTCACCAGCTCGGCCTTTAGCCCGGTCACGAAGAACAGCGCCCCGGCCGCGTGCGTCATCTGCAAATGCCCCTGCCCGCCGCCCGAGAGCTTGGGGTCGGCATAGGCGCGCCCCGGCCCGGTGACGGTGTATTGCATGATCGGTTGGTAGGCCTGGTCGTTGCCGCGATAGAACTCGATCACCATCGAGGCAAACAGCACGCTCACCAACTGGATCGCGCCCAACTGGCCGGACTGCATCACGGTCCGCGCCTGGCGCGTGATGGCGGTGTAGTTCCACGGGTAGCCGACGATCAGCTCCCGGCCGCGCTCCTCGGCCAGCCTGGTCAGCGTGTAGGCGTGGGCGGCTTCCAGCACCATCGGCTTTTCAAGCAGCACATGCACCCCGGCCTCCAGACAGGCCTTGGTGATCTCGTAGTGCGAGGTGTGGTTGGTGGCGACGATCACGCCGTCGAGCTGTTCGGCGGCCAGCATGGCGTGATAATCTTCATACGTCTGGATGGGGCCAAAGACGCTGGCAGCCCGCGCCAGGGCCTCGGCCGAACGGTCGCACAGCGCCACCAGCTCGGCTTGCGGGTTCGCCAGCAGGCCGGGGATGTGGGTGCTGGTGGTCCACCAGCCGATGCCGATAATGCCGATCCGTGCTTTGGAGGTAGCCATCGTGACCTCTGGGGCCAAAATTAGGACCGGGGCCGGTTACACCACCGAGTCGAACAGGTACTTATGCACGACTTCTTCGCGCACCTCGATGCCCAGGCCGGGCTTGTTGAGCACCGGCACCCACCCACCCTGCTGCACAATCGGCTCAGTCACCAGCTCGAATTGCAGCGGGCTGGGCAGCGGCTTGAGTTCAAAGACGATGTAGTTGGTGGCCGTGGCCGTCAGGTGCACGGCCGCCGCCGTGTTGATGGCGCTGCTCCAGGTGTGGGGGTTGAAGAACAGGTGCGCCGCCGTCGTCATCTCGATCACCTTTTTGACGCCGGTGATGCCTTCCACCCGGCCCGGGTCTACCAGGTAGATGTCGGCCACGCCCAGATCAATCAGGCGCTTGTAGCCGGCCGGGGTCCACTCGCGCTCGCCGGTCGCCACCTGGGTCTGGATGGACTCGCGCAGGTGCTTGTAGGCTTCCAGGTTGGTCGGCTGAAACGGGTCTTCGATCCAGCGCAGGCCGTACTTCTCGAACTCGCGCGACATGCGCACGCCCATCGCGTAGTCCCAGCGGGTTTTCTTGCCCAGGTCTACCATGAAGTCTACGTCTGGGCCAATCGCCTCGCGCACCGTGCGCACGTAGGCGATGTCGCGCTTCTCGTCCAGGCCCAGCGCTGCCTCGCCGGTCTTGCCGAAGCCGACCTTGACGGCCGTGTAGCCGGCGGCGGCGTGGTCGGCCAGTTCCTTGGCTAAGTCGTCCAGGCTGGCCTGAGAGGGATGCGTGCTGGCGCAGGCCCGCAGCCGGTCATGCACCTTGCCGCCCAGCAGCGTGTGGATCGGCACGCCCAGCGCTTTACCCTTGAGGTCCCACAGGGCAATGTCGAGCGCGCTGATGGCGAAATTCGCCAGGCCGGTGTCGCCGTACCACCAGCAGTGGTCTTTCAGCAGCGTGTGGAGCGCGATGTTTTCGGTCGGGTCGCGGCCCAGCAGCGCCGGCCCGAGGCCCTGCTCGATGAGCACCTTAACCGCCAGCGCGGCTTCGGGCCACTGTGAAATACACTCGCCCCAGCCCACCAGGCCATTGTCGGTCTCGATCTTCGCCAGAGTCACATGCCGCCAGTTGAGGCGGTCGTTGGGTTCCTGGTAGCGCAGCGGATAGGCCGTAATTTTCTTGATTTGCATGTCTGAGCCTTATAGGGGTCAGGGCATCACGGCCCCGCCGTTGACATCCACAATCGCGCCGGTCATGTACGAGGCGGCGTCGGAGGCCAGGAACGCGATCACCTGCGCGATCTCGGCCGGCTCGGCCAGGCGCTTGAGCGGCACCTGGCTGACGGCCGTGTCGAGCGAGGCTTGCGGCAGGTTGGTCATCAGGCGCGTGTTGACCGTGCCGGGCGCGATGCAGTTGACCAGGATGTTATCGGGCGCGAAGTGGCGCGCAAACGCCTTGGTCATGGACATGATGCCGGCTTTGCTGGCGCTGTAGACCGTGGCGTTGAAGATGCCGCCCGTGCGCCCGCCGGTCGAGCTGACGTTGACGATCCGCCCCCAGCCGTTGGGTTTCATGGCGTTGCCGGCCTCGCGCGACAGGAAGAACACCGACTTGAGGTTGGTGTCCATGATCCGGTCGTAGTTCTCCTCGGTCATGGCGTCAATCGAAATGCGCGGGCAGATGCCGGCGTTGTTCACCAGAATATCCAGCCGGCCAAAGTGGCCCAGCAGCCCCTTGACCATCGCCTGGATTTCGGAGAGCTGCGTGATGTCGTGCTTGATGGCGATGGCGGTGGCCCCGCCCGCCTTCAGCCGCTCCGCCTCAAGCTCGGCCTGCGCCAGGTCAATATCGCACAGCACCACGCTCGCGCCGGCGTTGCACAGCGCCTCGGCCGCCGCCAGGCCCAGCCCGCGCGCCGCGCCGGTGACCAGCGCCACCCGGCCAGCCGCGCTCCCGGCGCTCATGCCCCCGGCATTCACGCCGCCCCCGCATTGGCGCGCAGCAGGTCGCGCAGCAGCACGGTCTCGGAGACGTTGTCCACCTCGTTGCAGTGTTCCCAGTCCACCCACACGTACTCGACGCCGACGTAGCCGGGGTAGTGCGCGGCCTGCATCGCCCTGAGCACACGCGGGTAGTCAATGGTGTTCTCTTGGAACTTGGCCTGCAACCGGCCCGGCCGCGCTCCGCGCGCGTGGAAGTGACTGGCGTACGGGATCAGCGGCTCGCACTCGTCGTCGCTGATGCCCTGCGAGGTGAAGTGGGTGTAGTCCAGCGTCAGGGTCAGCCCCGGCGCGGCCTGGGCCAGCTCCAGCACGGCGGCCGGCGTGGTCGCGAACGACCCCAGGTGGCACTCCACCGAGAACACCACCCCCACCGACTTGGCCTGCTCGGCGCGCCAGGCCAGTTCTTCGGCGCTGCGCTTGATCGAGTCGGCGTGCGCCACGTTCGGCCACTCCACGCCCGGCAGCGCGGTCATGTGCGGAGCGTTGCAGCGCAGCGTAAATTCCAGCATCCGCAGAAACAGTTCGCGCCCCTTCTGGCGTTCGGCCGGGTCGGGATGGTTGGCCGCCACGGTGTCGAACGACGCGGCCTGGTAAAAGATGTCGGCAAACTTCAGCCCGGCGTCGGCGATCTGCGCCGACAGCTTGTGCGCGGCGGCGGGCAGGTCGGCCAGCACCTGCGACGGTTGCAGGTGCGAGCGGCCTTCAAACAGGCCGATGTCAATGCCCTCGAACCCGAGCATCCCGATCAATTGAAAAACGGATTGGTGCGGCAGCAGGGGAAAAGCAAAATCGGCACAGGCGAGGCGGAGTTTCATGGCGTTATCCTAACCTTGGCGGCCTTTCCTAAAGTAAGTTGCGGCCCATTAGATCACGAGGTCAATGTGGCGCTGCAAATGGCAATCCAAGTTGATCGCCAGCGGCACGGCGGCGATGTGGGTCGGGTAATACTCAATGCGCACATCGAGCGCGGTGTTCACGCCGCCCCAGCCCTGCGGCCCGATGCCGGTGCGGTTGACGAGGTCGAGCAGTTCCAACTCGAAGGCGGCGTAGCGCGGGTCGGGGTGGCGCTGGCCGACCGCGCGCATCAGCGCTTGCTTGGCGAGCAGCGCCGCCATCTCCAGCGTGCCGCCCAGGCCCACGCCCACCACGATCGGCGGGCAGGCGTTCGGGCCGGCATCCTGCACCACGCGCACCACCTCGCGCTTGACGTTCTCCATCCGGTTGGCAGGCGTCAGCACCATCACCCGGCTCATGTTCTCCGCGCCAAAGCCCTTAGCGGCGATGGTCAGCCGCAGCAGTTCGCCCGGCACGAGGTCAAAGTGGACGACGGGCGGCGTGTTGTCGCCGGTGTTCTTGCGCTCGAACAGCGGCTCGGCCACCACCGAGTTGCGCAGGTAGCCCTCGCGGTAGCCCTGGCGCACGCCCTCGGCGATGGCGGCCCGCAGGTCGCCGCCCACGAAGTGAATCTCCTGCCCCACCGCCGCAAAGACCACCACCATGCCGGTGTCCTGGCACATCGGCACCAGGCGCTCGTCAGCAACGGCGCGGTTCTCCACGATGTCCTGCATCGCCAGTTGGCCGGCCGGCGACGGCTCTAGCCTCCACACATCCTTAAGCTGCTCCAGCACCGGCGCGGGCGTGTGAAAGTTAATGGTCTGCACCGCCTGCCGCACCTGGGCCGTGACCTCGGCCACGTCAATCGTCCTCATCGCGCCTCTCCCGCCGGCAGCGGGCGCTGATACTGCGCCTGGCCTTGCTCGAACAAGTCGCCCCCGGCCGCGTCGTTGGCCACCACCATCGGCAGCACCTCCACCTCCAACCGGCAGATGGCCTCGGTGCCCAGATCGGCATACGCCACCGTGCTGACCGAGCGGATGTGCTGCGAGATCAGCGCTGCCGCGCCGCCGACCATGACGAAGTAGACGGCGGTGTGCGCCACGATGGCCGCACGCACGGCCGCGCTGCGTTTGCCCTTGCCGATCATGCCCTTCAGCCCCTGCCCCAGCAGCGCCGGGGTAAAGAAATCCACGCGGCCGGCGGTGGTCGGCCCGGCCGGGCCAATCACTTCGCCGGGGCGCGCGGGCGCGGGGCCAACGTAGTAAATGATCTGCCCGGCCAGCGGAATTGGCAAGGGCTGCCCCGCCGCCAGGGCAGCGGCCAGGCGCTCATGGGCGGTGTCGCGGGCGGTGTAGATCACACCCGTCAGCAGCACGCGTTTACCCACCCGCAAAGCGCTAATGACTTCATCGGTGAGCGGCGTAGTCAAGGTAGGCGGGGTGTCGGCGGCGGTCATGGCGTCGGTCAAGCGGCGGGGGTCTGCGCCAGGTAGCGGTCGAGTTCGCAGGCGCTAGTCTCAATGTGTTCGCGCATCAACTGCGCGGCCCGGTCGGCGTCGCCAGCGGCCAGCGCTTCAATCAAGCGCGTGTGCTCGCCAGCCGACATAAAGGCGCGGTTGGGCAGCACGTGCAGCGTGTCCCACGGGAATTTGGTCCACAGGCTGCGGATGATCTTGAGCAGTTCGGGCAGCCCAGCCGCCTGGTAGATGAGGATGTGCAGTTCGTAGTTCAGGCGGCGGAGTTCTTTAAGCTCGTTGCGCCGGATGAGGGCCTCGATCTGTGCCTCCAGCGCGCGCAGTTGCCGCAGGTCGTCCGGCGTCAGGCGCGGCACGGCCATGCGCGTCGCCAGCGCCTCCAGGTCGGCGCGGATCAGGTAGATCTCGCGCACCGCCTGAAAATCCACCTCGGCCACGCGCACGCCCCGGTTGGGCGTGGATTGCAGGATGCCTTCGCTCTCCAACTGGCGCAGCGCCTCGCGCACCGGCGTCGAGCTGACCTGCAAGCGCTCGGCCAGGTCGTCCTGCAGCAGGCGCGCGCCCGGCTCCAGCTCGCCCGAGAGGATCGCCTCGCGGATGACGGCCACCACCAGGTCCTTCTTGCTTTTGTACATCGCGGTGTCGGCAGGCAGCATTCCGAACCCCTGCGTTAGTCGGCGCTTGCGCTTACAGCGGCCGGGCCGCGCGAGACCAGCCGGTCACCACTGTAGCGCTTGTGGATGACCACGGCCCCGGCCGGCGCGGGCGACAGGCACAATTCGCACAGTGTACACTCATCCTCAGCCTCGGGCCGTACCACCAGCCGCTCACCGTCCATCGCGAAAATGTCCACCGGGCACAGCGCCACCAGCGCGCGCCCCAGCGCCGGGCTGAGGGCGTGTTCGTCCAGGGAGATCGTGATAAAGACACCCATCTCAAGCCTCGGCCTTGATCGCCTCGCGCAGCAGGCCGGGGATGTGTTGCAGCTTGTCGGCCACCAGCACGCCCGCCTCGCGCAGAATGGCAATCTTGCGCGCCGGGCTGCCGTCTAGCCCCTGCACCAGTGCGCCCGCGTGCCCGAAGCGCACGCCGGGGTTGCGGTCGGCGAAGCGCCCGGCCACAAACGCCACAATCGGCAGGCGGCTGGGCTGGGCGTGCAGCCGCTCGGCCAGGCGCTCTTCCATGTTGCCGCCCGGCTCGCAGAACAGCACCAGCCCCAGCGTGGCCCGGTCGGCCTCGTACAGCGGCAGCAAGTCCACAAAGCGCGTGCCGATCAGCGGGTCGCCGCCGATGCTTACGCAAGTGCTCTGCCCAAAGCCGTTGTGGGTCAGCAGGTTGGCAATCTCGGTCATCATGCCGCCACTGCGCGACACCACGCCGATGCTGCCGGGTTGGTAGGCCATGCGCACCGAGGCCGCGTCGCCGCCGGCCATGCCCACCCGCGTCTGCCCGGGCGAGATCACGCCCAGGCTGTTGGGGCCGACCACCCGCGCCCCGGCCGCCCGCGCCGCCTCCAGCAGCGCCAGGCCGTCGTAGCGCGGCAGGCGCTCGGTGACGATCACCACCAGCTTGAGGCCGTTCGCCAGCGCCTCGCACACCGCGTCCAGCACCATCGGCGCGGGCACCGAAATCAGCGCCGCGTCGGCCGGGTGCGCGGCCACGGCCCCGGCCACGGTGTCGTACACCGGCACGCCGTGTACCTGCTGGCCGCCCTTGCCCGGCGTCACCCCGGCCACAATCTGCGCGCCGTAACGAATGGACTCGAGCGTGAACGTGGCCGCCTCGCGCCCGGTGATGCCCTGCACCAGGATGCGGGTTCCGGCGTGCGCTAGGATCGCCACTCAATCGCCTCGATCGCCTGGTCTATAGTGGTGGTGCGGCCGAAGAACGGCACGCCGTAATGCTTGAGCACGGCCTGGCCCTCAGTCTCCCATGACCCCGGAATGCGAAAGGCCGCGATCACCTGGCGCGGCTCGCGCCCCAGTTCCAGAATGCCTTTGATGACGCCCCGCGCCACCAAGTCTACGCGCGTGTTGCTGACCACGTTCATAATCACTGCCAGCCGCTCCACGCTAGGCTGCGACAAGATCAATTTGGTCAGCTCTTTGATCTTCCACACGCTGGGGTTGCCGCCGATCTCGCAGTAGTTGGCCGGTTTCAGCCCGGCGTCGAGCACCGCGTCCATGATCGTCAGGCTCGCGCCGCCACCGCCGATGAGCAGGCCCAGGTTGCCGCCAAACGGCACCAGCCGCCCGGCTACGCCGCGATGATCGGCGCTGTCTATCTCGGCCGCCTTGCGCTCGAACTCCGAGCGCTGGTCGCGGTAGCGCCGGCTGGCGCCCAGGCGGGCCAGCAGCGCCACCTGGCGATACGCGGCTTCGTCGTCCAATTCTAAGTGGGCATCGGCCAGCCACCACTGCCCCTGCGCGTCGAGGATCAGCGGGTTGATTTCGAGCAGCATGGCGTCCCAGCGCACCAGGCAGCGCGCCAGGTGGGTGAGTGTGCTGCCCAACTGCACTAGCGCGCGGCCCTCCAGCCCCAGTGCCGCCGCGACCTCGCGCCCGACGTAGTCCGACAGCGGCGCGCTG
>Ga0163153_10006660_pt1 | contig 12854 bp, 9 predicted proteins | sample OliLakLV19MP6IB1_FD_148629 | JGI IMG/M metagenome (GOLD analysis project Ga0163153, IMG submission 148629) | Freshwater microbial mat bacterial communities from Lake Vanda, McMurdo Dry Valleys, Antarctica - Oligotrophic Lake LV.19.MP6.IB-1 | ecosystem: Environmental > Aquatic > Freshwater > Lake... | reverse complement strand
CTGCCGTCTGGATGCAGGACGCGATGTTCGAATCTCACATCGGCACGTTGGGACTCCATCGTGTGGCGCATGGCAAGCACAACAGCCTCACGATCGTCTGGGTAGACGAGTGCGAGCAAGGCGCTCTGTGTGCCGCGGGCCGATCCAGGCGCCATGCCGAGCAAGGTGTCGACCTCTGGCGACCAGTAGAGTTGACCGGTCTGGAGGTCCCAGTCCCAGAGCCTCACCGGCGCAGCGGTCAGGGCAAGCCGGCGGCGTCTGTCACTGGCATGGAGCGCATTTTCGATGCGCTTCCGCTCGGTAATGTCCGTGGAGATGCCACCAGTCGCATAGGGTTGACCGGTATCGTCGCACAGCGGGAACTTGATCGAGATGTAGGTATGGAGGCCATCGGAATGGGGCGCGTATTCCTCATATTCCACCGCGCGGTTCCGTTCCAACACCGCCACATCGTTGGCGCGAAACGCATCGGCGATGTCCCTGGGAAAAATCTCGTGATCGGTATACCCGATAATCTGGTCTATGGTGAGGTGAAAGAGCTGTTCAAATCGGCGATTGATGAGAAGATACCGACCATCGGTGTGTTTCACATAGATCACGGCGGTGGTGTTATTGACGATACCTTGGAGGAGTTGCTCGTTCCGGCGAAGCGCATCCTCTGCGCGCTTGCGATCAGTCACGCATTGGAGGGAGCCGGCCATGCGGACGGCCTGACCAGCGTCGTCCCAGATGGCCTGGCCACGGGCGCGGAACCAGCCATACTTTCCTGCCTTGGTGAGGAGCCGGTATTCCACATCGTAGGGATCACGGCGTTCGATATGGGCGGTCAAGGCCGCAAAGATGCGGTCGGTATCTTCGGGATGAAGCCGGGACGCCCAGCTTTCTAAGACATCGGGAAATTCCTCGTCGGTATACCCCAGCATGGCTTTGACCTGAGGAGACCACCACACCGGTGTGCGCGGCGAACTCCACGGTTCGCTGGAAAGGAAGCGTCCATCCCAGAAGCCGTCATTGGAACCTTGGATCACGAGCCCCAACCGTTCCTCGCTTTGGCTAAGCAGGTGTTCCGTCCGTTCGACCTTTACAACGAGTTCCTTCACCCCGATGGCGCGGCGCAGTGTTTGCCTGAGCTCCTCTCGATGATAGGGCTTGGTCAAATACGCAAATGCCCCTTCCTTCAGCAATCCCACGGTGCGGTCGAGTGCAATATGAGCGGTGACGATTACGATGGGGAGAGTGGGGTCCAGTCGTTGGGCTTCTTGTAAGACTTCGAGTCCATCGCCGTCCGGTAGGCCCAGGTCCAACAAGACGGCGTTGAAGTGGTGGGTTCGAACCAGTTCGATGGCCCTCGCGACGGTGCCGGCGACCGTGACGGCGTAGCCATCATGGTGCAGCAAATCCTGTAACCCGAGGACGAGGTCCTCGTTATCTTCCACAACAAGAACGGAATCGCGATGTGTTGCGTTGCCCATGGTGACCTCTACGGCCTCAATGTGGAATTAGGAATTAGGAATGTGAAATTGGTTTGCGTCTCCCAATCCTTCATTTCGAATTTCACATTCCTCATTTCGCATTTCTCAACGTCGAGCCCGTGTTGTTGCTTCAAGATTTTCGCGAGTCGTCAGGGTGATGCTGCTGAGGAGCCTGACAAGCTCTTGGCACGCAGGTATGTGCGCTTCTCCTTCCACGCCATCCGCCAGTCCAGAGTCCCGAATAACCCGGAGCCAATAATGCGTCTCCCGCGCTTCTTTCAATGCAATGGACATCTTCGAAAGGAAATCTTTCTTGCTCTGGGCGGCCATCGCTTCCTCAATGTTGGCCCCGATAGATGTGCCGGAGCGAATGAGCTGTTTGGACAGCACCCACTCCCTTCGATCCAGCTGGAGTCGACGGCCTGTTTTGACTATGCCAACTGCAAAGGCAAAACTCTTTTCTAGAACGACATTACGTCTGGCCGATTCATTCTTCATCTCACACTCCTCATTCCACATTCCACATTCCTCATTTCACATTTCTCATTCCGCATCCCTATCCGGCTTCAAAGTGGAATTAGGAATGTGGAATTGGTTTGCGTTCCCCAATTCTTCATTTCGAACTCCCCATTCCACATTTCTCCCGCTTTCCTGATCAACTCATTCCACATTCCTCATTCCACATTCTTCAGTACCTCACCGTCAGCCATCCCATGACGCGACTGCCGATCGTATCGCCCAGCGGATGTTCCTTGTGCGTATCGTTCAACGAATTGAAGGCGGAGAGGGCCACCTCAGCGTCACGCATATAGCCTGCCTCCGCCTTCTCGTGCCAAAACTTGTATGCGACTCGGAGGTTGAGGAGGGTGTAGTTGCCGACGCCTGATTGAGGGGCGGAAATGCCAAATGGGGCCAAAGCAGAGAATGATTGATCGATTGGATAGGTTGTGGAACCAACATGAAAGAGACTGGTCTCCCCGCTGAGGCCATTGTCCCACTCTCCGCGAAGTCCTACATTGACTTTGAATCGAGGAGCACCACGGCTTAGTTTTCCATCGAATGATGGTTGGCCGATTTCTTGATATGAAAAATTGGCGAAACCATTCAGCCATCTAGTAATAAGAATCTCAGCTCCCGCTTCTCCTCCATAGATGTCTGCCCGCTCGACATTACCGAAGCTCGTCGTAGTTGGAGAAGTGCTTACGGTGGTGATGAGGTCCGAGATGTGATTGAAAAAGAGATCTGCTCGGATCCGTAGGCGATGATTCCAGAACCATCCCTGGTAGCCTATTTCATAAGAAACAATCTGCTCGGGGTTCAGGTTGGTGGACCCTTGTATCGTATTTGTTGCTGTATTGAATGGGGGAGGCAATGGAAGGTTTGTCACGGCGAGAACGGACCCAAACCGGTTACTTATAGTGGGAGGCCGATAGCCAATTGCGAAGGTGGCATGAAGCGTGTGGTCGGGGATGACCGTGTACAGCAATGAAACTCGTGGGCTGATCGTCGGCTGGATAAACGTGTCGAGATCGTATCGAACTCCTGCCACCAGGGTCAGCTTCTGGGTGGCTCTCCACTCATCTTGAAGGTAGAACCCCAGTCTATTCTCCACGCCGAACTGTGAGAAAAATGTATTCGACGCATTATTGAGTCGGTAATTAACTCCATAAATCACTCGATTGGTGTTCCCTAACTGCACTGTATGCTGAGCTTCTATGTTATAGGTGTTGCTTACACCATCCGAGATCGAGGAGCCTCCCGGAGTTTCGATCTGAATCAAGCGAGCCAACAGCGGGTTTGTAACAAAGTCTACGGTGGTGTTAACCTGATACCAATGCGAGCGGATAAAGAAGTTTGGCCGTTCATATGCCACATTGGCGTATCCTTGGCTGAATCGTGCTGCCGGGTTCGTAGTACTAGATAACGGCCCATCGAACCGATTGACATCTGTAAGGCCCCCCGAGACCAGTAGCTTGGAATCTTGAGATAGTGCATATTCAGTCTGAACATTGAATTTGTTCGATCGAAAAGCTAGTGCGTCTTGGTTCCGCCATTGTTGGTTCTGGTCGTGCCCGATGGATAACCGATACCCAAGCTTCCCGGCAGTGCCGGCATGAACGGCCGCGCTGGAGATGGTGCCCAGTTCGCCACCGCCAAATTGTAGGGTCGTGCCTTTCATTTCCTCCGGCGATTTCGTAATGATGTTGATGATACCGTCAAATGCATTGAATCCGTAGAGAACCGAGGCTGGACCCTTTTGAACTTCTATTCGCTTAATTTCTGGTAGTGTTACCGGGATCGCTTTCCAGAACGTCAGACCTTGCGAGTCCACATAGATTGAGCGACCATCAACCAGGACGAGCATCTTGTTCGCGGTGAGTTGGTTGTTTCCGCGCGCACTTACATTAAATTCAGCTCCCGTCACTTGCATGATGTCGAGTCCCGGCACGCGGCGCAGCACGGTGGGAATATCCGTCGCGCCGGAATGCCGAATATCCTCATCCGTAATCACGTAGACATTCGCCGGCGCTTGCGAGATCGGTTGTTCGTAGCGCGAAGCGATGCTGACGGTTTCTTCTTCCTTGATCAGCTCAAGTTCGGGAATGACAGCCTGACCGGACTGTGTGCTTAACCCTTCCGCGTAACCTGGGGGGGATGCCTGAGCGACAAGCACAATTGTCAGCATACCGAGCAATAGGGATTGTTGGAGGGTTGTGAGTCGTGCCATCTTCTCGTTTTTTGGGCTCCTTTGCCGGGAGCGACCTCTTCTTAACTCAACACTCAGAACTCAACACTCAGAACTTCTCCATCAGTACCTCACCGTGATCCATCCCATGACTCGGCTACCGATCGTATCGCCCAAGGGGTGCTCTTTGTGCGTATCGTTCAATGCACTGAACGCAGAAATAGCCACCTCCGCGTCACGCATATAGCCTGCTTCTGCTTTTTCCTGCCAGAACTTATAGGCTCCACGGAGACTGAGCAGGTTATAACTGTCGATGCGCTCAGCTGGTACCACTATGCCGGTGGTGGGTATGGATGCGAGTGCGGTAAAGGTTTGGGCTACGGGATAGCTCGCTGCGCCGACATGGTGCAGCGTCGTGTCCGCACTCCACCCATTGTCCCAGTCTCCTCGCAATCCCGCGTTGTACTTGAAGCGGGGGACTCCTCGTCTCACGGTCCCGACAAATGACTGTCCGACTTCCTGATACGAGAAATTGGCAAATCCGGTCAGCCAACTTGTGGCGAGGAATTCCACGCCGGCCTCCCCTCCGTAAATGTCGGCTTGCCCAGAATCATTGACGAACGAGGCAGTCGAGGCCGATGTATTGCGGCTAGTGACGAGATCCGAGATGTGATTGAAAAACAGATCCGCCCGGAGCCGGAGTCGATGTTTGAAGAACCATCCTTGATAGCCGGCTTCGTAGGCGATGATTTGTTCAGGGTCAAGATTCGGCGCACCCTTTGCCACGGCCGTCGTCGTGAAGGTGGGTGGGCCAGGCGGAGGCGCCCCGGTCGGTACGGTGGTTACCGCCCGCTGATCCGCGTCGGTTTCAATGAAAGTCGGCGGCCGATACGCGACCGAAGCTGAGACTCGAAAGGTGTGCTCGGGTGAGGCCTGATAGATCAGGGCGACGCGCGGGCTCACTGTGGGATTGATGAAGGTGTCGAGGTCGTAGCGGAGCCCGGCAACCAGGGTCAACGACTGTGTCGCGCGCCACTCGTCTTGGAGATAGAGGCCCAGGCGGTTTTCCCGGATGAAGGCACTCGTCGCACTGCTTGAGAGGGAATTGTGCCGGTAGTTCACCCCATAGATCAGCCGGTTTGAGGCGCCGAACTCGAGCGTATGCTGCGCTTCTAAGTTGTAGGTGTTGCTCATATAGGGCTGAACGGAACTTCCGTTCCGATCTGTGACACGGATGAAGTTTGCAAGGAGCGGATTCAGCATGACGGCGGCGGTATCCCAGTAGCCCGACCACGAACCGCGGATAAAAAAGTTCGTGCGCTCGTATGCCGCATTGGCGTAACCCAGCGATGGCTTCGTGGCTGAGGTCACGGTCTCGCCGATCGGGCCATCAAACCGGTTGGCATCCACAAAGCCGCCCGATACAAGCAGTTTCGCATCGCTCGGCAAGGCATACTCGGTATGGACATTAAACTTGTTCGAGCGGAACGCCAGTGCATCCCGGTTCCGCCACTGCTGGTTCTGATCGCGTCCGATGGAAAGGCGATAGCCGAAGTCTCCGATCTTGTTGGCATGAATCGCCGCGCTTGAGATGGTGCCTAGTTCCCCGCCGCTGAACTGAACGGTGGTTCCCTTCATCTCTTCCGGGGATTTGGTGATGATGTTGATGACTCCATCGAACGCATTGAAACCGTAGATCGACGAGGCGGGCCCTTTTGAGACCTCGATGCGTTTGATCTCGGGCAGTGTGACCGGAATGGCCTTCCACCACACGATCCCCTGTACATCGATATAAATCGAGCGTCCATCGACCAAAACCAGCATTTTGTTGGCAAACGGTTGGTTGTTCCCTCGGACACTCACATTGAAATCAGCTCCGCTCATCTGCATGACATCGATGCCGGGAATACGCCGTAAGATCGTGGGAATATCCGTTGCGCCGGAGTGGCGAATATCCTCATCGGTAATCACATGGACGTTCGACGGGGCTTGCGAAATCGGCTGCTCGTAGCGCGAGGCAATGCTCACGGTTTCTTCTTCCTTCATCAGTTGGAGCTCCGGAATGGGAGCCAGATCGGATTGGGTGCCCAATTCTTCCGCGTAACCCGGGAGGGGAGCCTGAGCGGCAAACACGATCGTCAGGATGCTGAGCCACCGAGATTTTTGAGGACTTGTGAGTGTCACCATGTGCGTTCTCCAGAATCCGTGTGGGTCTGAGAAAGGTGTGACGGTGATGGGCGAGGGGCACTCTATCACGACACAGATCTTGTGGAGAACGGTTTGAAAGAAGAGAGGGGGGTCGGTGAGCGGGGTGGATGGAGTGCCGGTAGAACTCCATCTAGTGGATAGCAATGGCATGGAGCGGATGCCTCTCTCCCGCGTCGTGATGCGCTGCACCGGCAACAACGAATACAACAAGCAGCAAGAGCCGTGCTTGCAGGAACAAAAGCTTTCTCACCCACGATAGTCCGAGAGCCTTTTCCCTCGAAGCTTCATGTGCCAGTCTCGCTCGGCGCTACACGGTTTTTCGACGAACCGATATGAAGCATGTGTGGGTTATTGGAGTAGACTGGAGCACGCTCTCCTTGTCATCGCTTCTCCCTTGAGAGGAGATACGCGCTGAGGAAAGGTCTCTCCGTTGATCTCCTCCATCTGGGTGACGATATCTTCGATCGCTTCGGAAACCAGGCCCCCGAGGGGAGGATTTCCCGTCCAGTACGCAGCATTTCGAAGACGCTCGATGAGCACGGCAGGAAGAGAAACTATCACTTCCGGTTTCTCTAAGGCGGGAGACGTCCGTAGGGGCTGGTGCATTCTATGGTGGTGGTCCGGCGAGGCATCTTCTTGCCGTTTGTCGCCGGCAGAGATGTCGAGCATCATCCAGATGAGCCCCACCATCCCCATCAACAACACAACCTCAATGATTCCCAATGTCATGGCCGGCGTCTTCCTTTATCGATGAATGAACAACAATGATTCATGAATATGTGCAACGTCACCCGACCCGTCGGCCAGAGCTTTTGGGCAGCGTGCGATTCTCCCGCCCAGTTGGGCCGTTCTCGCTCAGCCTTCTCGACGGGCCCCACATTCGCTGAGGTCGGTCTTTGACTGCCACATTGAGTGAGGGTGTAGGTTCTCTTTGTCATGGTGGGCCAGCTAGGCGCTTTTTTGTCTCGTGTCACCGGCATGATCGTCATCGCCGGCAATATTGAGAACCAGCGCCCAGAAGAGTCCCCCCATCCCCGTCAGTAATACCCACACAATGACCAATGGGACCCCTATCCGCCATTGGCAGACTTCAAGGCTTACCAGCCCCATAAGCAATACCCACGCAATAATCCCTCGTGTCATGGCGGCGTTCCTTTCATTGATTGATGAGCCCGGGTTATTCATCACTACCCTCCAATGCCATCTGACCCGTCGGTCGGAGCCTTTGGGCGGTATGCCGACCCTCCGTCCGTCGGGGCCTTTCTCGCTCAGCCTTCTCGACGGACTACAAGTACGCCTACGTCGGTTATCCATGCGAGAGACTCCGGCGGGTTTTGGGTCTTGAACAGCTCTCGATAACATTCATGAATCATCTGGGCTAAGCGAATACGTAGCAAGCCACATGCCTAATCTGAATTACACCGGCCCTCCGTCGTAGTCCTTGGTTTTTCTAGGGATTGCGTCTTAGCGGCAGCTTGAATGGAGGGGAGAATGTGGGGCCGAGTGAATCGAAAACGATTCGGTACTGAATCTAAATTGATAACATTGATAGGCGGGTTCAAAGATTGAAGTCTGCTGACTGAAGGTCGGGGTTTGATGTTCCGAACACTTCCGCCGTGAGACTACGGCTCCTGGTTCGCTATTTTTGCAAGAGATTGGCGAGCGATTACTTTCCTTTGCCGGAATGCCATGCTCGGAAAAGCGGGGATGGGCTACGGAGAGTTCCGAATTCCTATTAAGGTGCCCCGGCGGGGAGCGCGAGAGGGGTCACTTCACCGGCGATGCCGACATGAGATCCCACTCTGCAACGCCGTTGAGGCCGACTTGTTTGAGTAAGGATGCACGCATACGTCGGAAAGAGGGATCTTGTGGATTGGTCTTGATGAGATCACAAAGGCACGATACGGCGTCGTACCAAAACCCACGCACCGCATTACGCACCACGCTTGGCTGGTCGCAGCTCAAATCGACTTCCATTTCCACCAGGCACGTACTGAACTCACAGCGCTCGATCATGCCGCCGGCCACAATGTCCTGCGATGGCGAGTCCGGGTTGCGGATTGCGGAGATGTACCAGCGATATTGCACGTCCGGTTCGAGTGTCAGACCCAAATCTTTGAGATCAAGGGATTGGATGCCTGCTTGGCTCGGTGTGGGAATTGTCCCCTCATGCAGCGGCTTGACCGTTCGAGTGTCGATGAGCGTAAATCGTATGGGTAGGGACGTCGGCTTGGAGAGGAACCAGTTTAAGGAAGGCGCCTGCTTCACCGTCAGGCCGACATGGTCGGGAACCAGGGCCACGATCTCAGGGTCCTTCCCTTCTGTACCCCGCAAGCTTCCACCGACTCGCGCGCGAGGCATCATCTTATTCTTGTTCCGAGGGGTATAGATCGGTAACGGCGACTCTTCCAATTTGCCGGCTGAAGCCTGGTTCCCTTGGTCGGGAGTCGTCGCTGCGCCCACTCCTGAACTGAAGACCGGCAGACAGAGCATGATGACCAGCGCACTAGAGATGATGACCGATGTGTTCATAACGCACCTGTGATGTAAAAGCGGTTGATTCATTCTTCTCGTGTTCGACTCTAGCACTCCCATGGTGGGAATCACAGCCAGTTGTTCAGTAACAGAAACGGTGACCAGTAGGCTGGATGTTCATAGACACGATCTGATAACAGCCGCTGCTGTGCTAGCTGCAAAGCCTGTGCCTTCGATAGCTTGGGGCTCCGCAGTTGTCTGTAGAATTCAGAGACCAGCTCCGCAGATGCCTCATCGTTGATGAACCACAGAGTGGCTAACGCGCTTCGTGCACCGGCTTTGATGGCGACGCCGGCAAGACCCAAGGCCGCACGATCATCTCCCACTCCCGTTTGACAGGCGCTCAGGGTCAGGAGTTCAAGCGGATTCTCACGGAACCGGAACAGCCCGATCAATTGATCCAAGGAGCTCATGGTCAGTTTCTCATCGAACGTCAGGAGAAACGAATCGTTCACGCTGGTCGAAAACTTCCCATGCGTGGCGATGTGCAAGATTCCATACCGCCCATCCCGCAACTCCTGTTCCAAACGGCGCTCGCGAAAGTCCTGGTTCATCAGTTGATCCGCCCCGTACAGCGAGCGAATGGTCTCGACTTCCTCAGCCACATAGGGGAGGGAAGGAAATCCCTGCACGGCTTTCGTGAGTCCGACGGTCAGAAAGCGCACCTTCTCACGGTTCAATGGGCGCGGGTCCGTCAGCGTGATGCCGGGGGTCAGTGCCACGGCATACTTGTTGATGAGAAATGTCGAGCCGTCATGGAGCGCAGCCATTGGGATAGTCCGGAGTGCGCTGTCTGGCACAAACACCAGGGTTGTAATCTGCTGCTTTGCGAACTCCGGTTCCAGCGGGCGGACGAGCCAGTCGTACAGCTGTTGCGCATGCGGGAGGTATTCGCGCGTGGTGCGCTTCTCGACCGTGCGTCGAAACAGCCGGACCTCCTTCGTCAGCGCCTCTGCACCGACCGGGACCGCGATGCGCGTCATGCCTGATGGCAGGCTCACCAGCAATTCCATCCGCGTGGGAAAGAGAATGGGATAGATGACGGCCGTGTTCGCAGCCAGCCTGTCGAACTTGGTGAGGCGTGCCTGCAACGCATCGACGCATTCGTCTTTAAAGTAGTCTCGCAGCTCGGCGGCCTTATAGGCTTCGATTGCATCGCGAGCGGCCAAGAGGTCTTGTGTGGCCGCCGGTTGTGCTTCCGTCAATGAGGCTCGTTGGAGGAGCAGGTCTGCCTGCTCAAAGAACAGGGGTCGTATGGGGTCTTCGTCCAACCAGGAGGATTCTGCAGCGGCGACGGCGACTGCCGGCCGGATGGGCTGTAGGGTGACGGTCGCTTGCCGATAGGATGCGATCGCCTCGTCGAGTTTCCCCGTGGCAGCCAGCTGACGCCCGAGCTGCCATTGCCAGCGGTATAACGATTCCGGCGCATCGACCGATTGGGCAGAAAAGATCGCGCGCCTGGTGAATGACAGCGCTTCATTCAACCGTTGTTCCGACTCATACACATGGCCGAGATGACCGAGGGCAAACGATAGGGTACGCGCATCGCCAAGTTGTTCGGCCAAGCCTGCCGATTCTTGCAGTGCCCCTGCCGCTCGGAGGATGAGCGGGTCATGAAGGTCGGGGAAGGAAGAGAGCAGCCGACGATACAGCAAACCAATATTCATGAACCCGATGGATTTTTCACGAGAGGCAGGCAACGTATTCACCTGCTCAAGGGCTTGGTCGGCCCATATGCGGCTGTTCATCGGCTGATTGAGTTGGATGTTTGTTCTCGCCGCGTTCACCCGAGCATGCAATTCCACAAGAGGGAGCTGCGCCTGTTGCGCGAGCTGGACGGATTCTGTAAAGGAGGTGAGGGCCTCCTCAGGGCGATTTTTGAGCGCATGGAGAATGCCGAGATCGTTCAAGAGCGGGGCGGTGAGTGCCGGCGATGAGGCCTGCTTGGCCAGCTCGTAAGCTTGCGTCAAATGTGTCGAGGCAGCATCTAGTTGTCGTGCGGTCAGGTAGGTATGGCCCAGTTGCGCCAAGACCGTCGCTCGCCACAGCGCATCTGTATCTCTTTGCGCCAGCGTCGAGGCAAGTTCGAGCAATTGGAGCGCCTGCTTGGTTTGGCCAAGCGATTCAGCTGCTCGCGCCGCGGCGACGAGCGCTTGACTTTGTTTGCGGGGCTGGCTTTGTGTCTCGTATTGCTGTGCGGCCTCCTTCCACTTCCCCAACGCGTCCTCGTATGCGCCGCGCTGAAACGCCTGCGTGCCTTGCGCCATGACCTCGTCGGTAGGGGAGCTTGGAGCGGAGGCCGATGTCGTCATGGACGGGATCAGGAGCACTGCACTGAGCAGCAGGCAGACAAGGGACCGTCTTTGCGAGGAGGATAGGTACGTGGGTTGTGGTGTGGCGTTTTTCATCATCACAATACCTGAACGACGAACTGCAGATGAATGCCGTGGTCTTGCAAGTTGCCTGCTGGGTGGGGGACGTGATTCAGCGGTAGTCCCCAGTAGAGTTCAAAGCGCGCGCGATCGCGCGGCAGAATATTCCAGCGAAGGCCCAGCCCGACACTGGCCAGGGTTTGTGGGTCCGGCGTCACACCCTTCGCAGTCCACGCTCGTCCGAGATCCACAAATTGGGCAAATTGTAAGAGTGGCTCTCCCGTGACGTAACTGATCAAGGGGAATCGCGATTCGACAGAGGCCAGAAAGGCGTTGTCTCGAATCAACGTATTCTCCCGATACCCGCGGACGCTGAACCGTCCCCCGACAGGAATCTGCTCAAGCGGAAAAAGTCGATCGTTTGCGAGTTGCAGGCTCATCTGTCCCAGGAGCTGCATGCCCCACCAGTCGTCAAATCGCCGGACCGCCTGGACCTGCCCCAACCAGGAGAAGAACTGTCCGTCCGGCAATGTGTCGGGGTTGTTGGTGGCGCTCAGGACGTCCAGCCCGACAGAAAAGCGGGAGCGTGCCGAGATCACCGCTGTCGATGTGCGATGCACATACTCCTGAATGAAGCGCAAGGCGCTCACGGTGCTGACCCCGGTGTTCGAGGAGCCGGGAATAAAGAGCGACGGCAAGCCTGGGGTATCGAAGCTGGACGTGACTTTGTTGGACAGATGTTCACCGGTGATTGCGACGGCAAACTCATCGGTCAACGTTCGGTAGAGCGGTTGACGGAGGGTGAAGCCGATGATTTCCGATTCCGCATTCAAGTCGAGAGGGCGAAAGGGATTGGCGATCACCAGGGAGTCGTTTCGGCGGTACGAGGCGATGAAGGTCGTATCATATCGATTCAAGGGAAGCGCATAGGAGGTATCGACGATAGGATTCGCGCCACGCGAGCGGCCATAGGTAAAGCTGAACGCATCACCATTACCGGTGACATTCTGATGGGCGATCGTGGCGAGCCCCCGCTCGGCTCCGACCACGGGTGTCTGATAATTATTGAAGTCCAGCCACGCTTTCCAAGGGCTGGTCTCCTTCACGTTCACATGTAAGAGGCTGTCGCCGCGCTTGTCGCCAGGACGGAGTTCGGCGTTGATCCGTTCGATGCGTGGGTCTTGCTGGAGTAACTGCAACCGCTCTTGGAGCGGTTCCATCCGCAGCGGTGTCTGCGCGCTTCGTTCGATTCGGTCGCGCAAGTAACCGGTACGGAACCAGCTCTGTCCCTCCACATCGATTTTGGTCAACGTGCCTTCGAGGATCTGAATGTTGATCACGCCGTGTGTCACGTCCTGATCTGGGATGATTGCGCCGGAGGTGATATAGCCCTTATTCACGTACAGAAGGGTCAGCTCAAGACGGAGGCGTTCGAGATCCTCGGTCGTCAATGTTCGATTGGTGTAGGGCGTCGTGACCGCAGCCAGCTCTGCATCGGAGAAGGCCGTATTGCCGACCACATGAATGGAACTGGCGAAGACCTGAACGTGGCCCAATGGTTTCTTCACCTCTCCTTCCGGC
>Ga0163153_10006659_pt1 | contig 12855 bp, 8 predicted proteins | sample OliLakLV19MP6IB1_FD_148629 | JGI IMG/M metagenome (GOLD analysis project Ga0163153, IMG submission 148629) | Freshwater microbial mat bacterial communities from Lake Vanda, McMurdo Dry Valleys, Antarctica - Oligotrophic Lake LV.19.MP6.IB-1 | ecosystem: Environmental > Aquatic > Freshwater > Lake... | reverse complement strand
CACGTAATCGGTGGCTCCGCGGGCCAGGGCTTCGAGGGTCGCCGCGGCGCCGCGTTCGGTCAGCGTGCTGAACATGATGACCGGCAGCTTGGGGTACGCCTTGCGCAACTCCGGCAGCGTGTCGAGCCCGTCGAGCTCGGGCATCTCGATATCGAGCATGACCAGATCGGGATTGACCTGCGGGATTTTCGCCAGCGCGATCCGGCCGTTCGGCGCCGTGCCGGCCAGTTCGATCTCGGGGTCTTCGACCAGGAGATCGGTCAGCAGTTTTCGAATGACGACGGAGTCGTCGACGATGAGGACGCGAATCTTGCGCATGCTAGTTCACGACCCCGACGAGCCGCAGCTTCTCGATCAAGGATTCCTTCTGAAAGGGCTTCATGAGGTACTCGTCGGCGCCCGAGCTCAGCGCGCGGAGCATCTGGTCCGTCTCCGTTTCCGTCGTGACCATGAGCACCGTTATGCCGGCGTAGCGATCGTCGGAGCGAATCGCTCGGATGAATTCCAGGCCGTCCATCTCCGGCATGTTCCAGTCGACGAGGACGACGTCGGGCAGCGGCGCCAGCTCCAGGCGGGCCAGCGCGGCGCGGCCATCGGCGGCGTCGTCGGTCTCGAAGCCGAGTTCCTTGAGGATATCGGCTTCGATGCGGCGAATCGGGCGGGAATCGTCGACAATGAGGGCTCGCATCCGGCATCTGCTCGCAATTAGAAAATGTGAGTGAAGCGTCACGCCGTCGGGACGGGCCGACCGCTTTCCGGTCGACCCGCCGCAACGAGAGAGTCGTCGTCTAGCGACCCGACTTGCCGGCCCCGCCTTGCGACGAGCCGATTTGCTGCAGTTCCGTCGCCATCCGGGCCAGTTCCGACGCGGCTTGCTGGGCGTTGCTCGCGCCCTGCGTCGTGTTCTGAGCGGCCTGGGCGACCGCCGTGATGTTCTGCGCGATCTCGGAGGTGCCCTTGGCCGCCTCTCCGACGTTGCGGCTCATCTCGTTCGCGGTCGCCGTCTGTTCTTCGACGGCGCTGGCAATCGTGTTCGAGATGTCGTTGATTTGCGCGATCACCTTGCCGATTTGCTGGATCGAGTCGACGGCGCCGCGGGTATCGGCCTGAATCGCTTCGATCTTGTGGCCGATGTCTTCGGTGGCCTTGGCGGTCTCTTTCGCCAGTTCCTTCACCTCGTTGGCGACGACGGCGAAGCCCTTGCCGGCTTCACCCGCGCGGGCCGCTTCGATGGTGGCGTTGAGGGCCAGCAGGTTGGTTTGCTCGGCGATCGAGGTGATGACCTTGATGACCTTGCCGATTTCCAGGCTGCTGTCGCCGAGCTTGGCGATCGTCTTGTTCGCGACGTCCGCGGCCGACACGGCCTGGCTGGCGACGCGGGCCGATTCCGTGGCGTTCTTGGCGATCTCACGAATGCTGCTGTTCATCTCTTCAACGCCCGTCGCCACGGTCTGCACGTTTTTGCTGACCTGCTCCGAGGCGGCGGAAACGACGTTCGCCTGCGCCGACGTCTCCTCGGCGTTGGCCGCCATTTGGGTGCTGACGGCCGTCAATTCCTCGGCCGACGAACCCAGCGTCTGCGCGCTGGCGTTGACTTGCTCGAGGATCCGGCCCGTTTCTTCGGCCCGTAGCCTTTCGCGCTCGGCGTTTTCCTTGATGTCGCGCTCCATCTGGAGCTTCGCCGTGATCACCTCCCAAGTGACCATCGACCCGAGATAGATCTTATTCTGGTCGTAGATGGGGCTTACCAAGAGATCGAGCGTTTCCGGACCGACTTGAATGTTGGTGCGATGCGGCAGGTTGGTGGGATCGGCGAGCAACTTGCGTTGATGTTCGGGCCGCTTGTGAAAGATGTCGATCGACTGTCCGAGCAGTTGCTCGGCCTTGATCGGCAGCAGGTGCTCGAGGGTCTTGAGCGTCTTCACCGACGCCGGATTGACGTAACGGATCTTGAATTCGCGATCGGCGAACATCACGTTGATCGGCGCTTGCTCCATCATCGACTGGACCCGGGCTGCTTCCGTCCGGGCGAAGGCCATGTCCGTGACGTCGTTCGCGAACTTGACGACCTTGACGAGCTTGCCCGAGGCATCGGCGATCGGATTGTAGGAGGCTTGGATGATCACCAGCTTGCCGCCCTTGCCGACGCGGCGATATTCGCCCGGCAGGTTCTCGCCGCGATTCAGGCGGAGCCAGAATTCGCGGTATTCGGCGGAATTGCGATAAGCTTCTTCGACGAACATGCCGTGGTGCCGCCCCTTGATCTCGTCGAGCGAGTAGCCGACGGTGGTGCAGAAAGTTTCGTTGGCCGTGACGATCGTGCCGTCCATTTGGAACTCGATGACCGCTTGCGACTTGCTGATGCCGGCCAGCAGGGCGGCGTTTTCCCAGTTTCGAATTTTCGAATCACCGGCCGACTTGTTGGTCTTTTGTATGGTGGCGGGCATGACTGACACTCCTGGTAGATTACGGTTTCGGAATTGATTTATTAGTCGACGCAAAGTCTCAGCCCGCACGGCGCGGATCGGCGGCGCGGGTATCGCATTCGGCGAGCATTCGCTCGATGTCGAGCACGAGCAGCAGTCGGCCCGGCAGCTTGTACGCGCCGACGAGCAGGTCGCGGATTTCGCCGCTCACCGTGGTCGGCGGCACTTCAAACAGTTCGTCGTCGCTTTCCAGCACGTCGCCGATCCGGTCGACCAACAGGCTGACCGCGTTGTCTTCGTCGCGGACGACGACGTTCATCGGTACGGCATCGGGGTCGCGGGGAGGGAGGCCCAGCCGCACCCGCAGATCGATGGCCGTGACGATCTGGCCGCGGAGGTTGATCAGGCCGCTGATCGACGCGTCGGCCAGGGGCACGCGAGTCATGCCCTGGTAGCGGATCACTTCTTGAATTTGTTGCACGTCGATGCCGAGAAAGAGATTCTCGACGTTAAACGTGCAGAATTGGCGCGTGCTGCAGTGCATGTTTCAATTCCTAGCGAATCGCAAAGCATGGCGTGCCGACATGGCGAGCCAGCCGATGCAGGTTCAATACGTCGGTCACATGTTGCTGGATGACGGCCGTGCCGAGCAGGTTGCCGCCGGAGTCGTTCTGAGCCGCGAACGAAAGCTCGATTTCGACGATGTCGATGATGCGATTGACGACGAAGCCGTAACGACGATCGTCCTCGGCGTAGACGACGATCTGCAGCTCCTGTTCGACGACGTCGGACGACGATCTCGAGCCGAACACTTCGTGCAAGCGGATGAGCGGCATGATCGCGCTGCGATACTGAATCACCTCGCGTCCCTCGGCGTATTCGATCTCGGCGGCGGAGACTTTTTCCAGCCGCGAGATCATCGACGTCGGCAAGGCGAAGCGGCGGGCGTCGCCCAAGTCGACGACGAGCAGCGTCTCCATGCGCCGGCCCGCTCGGCCGTCGTTCTGAGCCGCGGCGGCGCGATTCGATTCGCGCAGGTCGGTGGCGAGGCCGGCGGCGACGGCCAGGCCCATCACGTCGAGAATCAGGGCCACGGTGCCGTCACCCATGATCGTGGCACCGGCATATTCCGGCAGGCCCTTGAGTTGTCGACTGAGCGGCTTGACGACGATTTCTTCCGTGTCGTTCACCTTGTCGACGACGAGACCGAATTGGTGGTCGTTGGCGCGGAGGACGACGATGTTCACGACCCGGTCGCTCCCGGTCGCATCGGGCGTCGAACGATCGGTGATCGCGAGGCGGTTCGAAAGATGGACGAGCGGCAGCAACTTTCCGCGAAGTCGATAGACCGGCGCACCGTGGAAGTACTCGATGCCTTGACTGGCGGCCTCGCCGTCGAGGCGCACGAGCTCCAGGAGGCTGACTTGCGGAATCGCGTACCGATCGCCGTCGTTCGTGACGACGAGCGCCGGAATGATGGCCAGCGTGAGGGGAATCTTGATCTTGATCGTCGTCCCATGGCCGAGCTTGGTTTGGAGATCGATCGTGCCGCTGATTTTTTCGATATTCGTTTTGACGACGTCCATGCCGACGCCGCGGCCGGAAACGCTGGTCACCTTCTCGGCCGTCGAGAAACCCGGTGCGAAAATCAGCTGTGCGACGTCTCGATCCGACAATCGGGCGGCCTGTTCGGTCGAGACGAGGCCGCGTTCGACGCCTTTCTGGCGAATGCGTTCGAGGTTCAAGCCGGCGCCGTCGTCGATGATCTCGATATTTACCTGGCCCCCTTCGTGGTAGGCCCGCAACAGCAGCAGCCCTTCTTCCGGCTTTCCGGCCGCGCGGCGCGCGGCCGGCGATTCGATGCCGTGGTCGACCGAGTTGCGCACCAGATGCGTCAACGGGTCCTTGATCGCCTCGACGATCGTCTTGTCGAGTTCCGTCTCGCGCCCTTCCATTTCGATTCGAACTTGCTTTCCCAGCTGGGAGGCGAGATCGCGGACGACCCGAGGGAACTTGGCCCAGACGTTTCCGATCGGCTGCATCCGCGTCTTCATGACGCTCTCTTGCAACTCGGTCGTGATGAGATTCAGCCGCTGGGCCGTGCTGATAAAGCCGGGATCTTCGAGTCGGCTCGTGTACTGAACGATCTGATTGCGGGCCAGAACCAACTCGCCGACGCGGGTCATCAGTTTGTCGAGTAAGCCGACGTCGACGCGAATATTGCCTTCGGGCGCGGAGCCGTTGCCGCCGCTCCGAGTCTCGCTCTGCGACTTTGCCGCCGCGACGGCCGCTTCCGGCTTCTCGACGGAGTCGATTTCGGCCGCGACGGGGCCGTCGACGACGGCGGCCGGCGACGGCGATACGGCGGTTGCGCCCGCTTTCGACGACGACGCCTCGCCGCGTCCGGCGGCCTCCAGCCTGCGAACGATCGGCTCCGGATCGAATTGATCGTCGTCCCGGCCGAGCTCGAGCAGCCGCAACCCCTCGCGACATCCGTCGACCGTGGCCAGCAGCGACTCGACGATCGGCGACGAAATCGACAGGGTGCCGTCGCGCAGCCGTCCGAGCAGGCTTTCCGCCGCGTGAGCGAGTTTCTCCAGGCGGCCGAGTCCGAGGAACCCGGCGCCGCCTTTGATGGTGTGCATCGTGCGAAAGATGACGCGGATCAACTTGTCGGACGCCGGCTCCTTCTCCAACTGGAGCAGCGAAAGATCCATCTGATCGAGGTTTTCGCAACATTCGACGATGAACTCGCGGACCGCATCCGAGTTCATCGCGGCGGCGGCCGGCATGGACGACGACGAATCCAATCGAGTCGGCGAAACGGGGGGGCAAACCGGGCGGTCGTGCTCCGCCGACGGCTCGGCGCCGGGTCGGAATTTGTGCAACTGCGCGGCGTGGACGGAAATGTCGACGTCGTTCGACGTTTCGGAAGCGTCGATCATCTGCTTCATGTAGTCGGCGGCGTGCAGAATCGTCGTCACCAACTCCGAACTCGTGGAGATCTCGCGATTTCGCATGCCGTTCAGAACTTCTTCCAGCGAGTGCGCCAGGGCGCCAATGCGGTCGAGACCGAGAAAACCGGCCGTTCCCTTGATGGTGTGCATCGTTCGGAAAACGGCGTTCACGATTTCGACGTCGACGTCGACCCCGCCGGCTTCGATCGCCAGCAGTTGCCGCTCGATGTTGACGAGGCCCTCTTGCGATTCGACGACGAATTCGGCGATGAGTTCAGAGTCGGCGTTGCTCATGATCGGCGCTTGTCTGTTTGGGGGGTGCGATTCAAATCCGCCACCGTCGCAGCCCCGCCGTTGGGGACCGCCGACCGGACCGTACGAAAGATCGTGCGGTCCATTCGACCCGGGGTGCCGGCAAAGGCCGGCGACGCGAGACCGAAAAGTTCGGCCAATGTGTATTCCTCGAATAATCCCCCGAGTCAAAGCTCAGTGTTTCCGCAGGCGAATAGGTAGTTTCTTTAGTGCCCCCACGCAGGAGGAAGAAAGGGGGCGCTTCGATGCCGAGATGTGACGCAGCCGCGCGCGGTGATTCACGATGCGCGCGAAAACGGGCCGACGCGAAGCGTCGCCAAGACTGCGAACGCCGTCTCTCGAATTCGCAGACGCCGCACGAACCACTAGGTCGAAAAACTACCAATTAATTATCAGTTTGCGACTGTATCATTCGATAAGTGGAGAAGGGTAAATTAAGTAATCAGTTTCGCGTGTCTTGAAGGTGAGTGTTGGGGCAAGCTCGCAAGTATGCCGTCCCTCGACGACGTCGTCGGGATTCCGCGCGCATGATGAAACTACATTTGGACGGTTCTCCGCGAGCATGGGACGAATTCACCTCCTTGATTACGATGCCGTCGATCGCGTCGCGAATTTGACCCTGCTGGAGAAAGTAGGCCATGTCGTCACGGCTTACGATCTCGTCGACGACTTCTTGAGGGCCGATCTCGGCGATGCGCCTCAGTGTTTGATCGTCGACCTGCTGACGCCCGGCTTGAACGGATTGCAGGTCTGCCGCGAAATAGCGTCGCGTCAAATCCCCTGCAGTTTCGTGATCACAAGCAGTCTCAGCGACGTCACTTCGGCGGTCGAAGCGATGCGGATCGGCGCGGTCGATTTTCTTGAGAAACCGTGCCGAGGGCCCCGGCTACTCGAGGCGGTCGATCGAGCGATTGCGGCGGCGCAGGCCCGGCACGACGAACTGCTCCGGCAACGCGATATGCGCGGAAGAATTGCGTTGTTGTCGTCGCGCGAACGCGTCGTCCTCGACGCCATCGCCGAGGGTTTGCCGACGAAGAGCATCGCCAAACGGTTGGAAATCAGCACGCGTACGGTCGACGTGCATCGTTCGCGAATCATGCAAAAGCTCGACGTCGGCTCGCCTTGACAACTAGCCCAGATATTCACGGTGCTGGGTCGACTCCCCTAAGCGCTCCCGGCGACTGCGAGTTCGTCGCACCGATTGCGCAGCAAGCCGCGGCAGCCGTGTTGCGGCTTGCGCCGTCGCGACGGACGAGCTGCGCGCGGGTCGATTGCGGATTGCCGCCGGCCTTACGACGTTGACGATTATGCGTGCACGACTTAGCGCGCAGATGCGCGTCAAATTTGCGCGTCGACATGGTCGATCTGCTGCAATAGCCGGCACGTGGGTGAACGTTTACGGATAAACGGCCCGGCAAGCCTTCCGGCATGGTTGCCGGGAGATGAGGCTCACGGCTTGCACAGAGGTGCTCCATGGCGGCGACCCGGTCTTGGTTTGCGCGACGATTGATTGCGGCCGCGCTGGCGACGGTCGCGACGTCGACCGCCCACGGCGAGGAGTTCTCCGCAGACGACCTCCAGGCATCGTGGTCCGACGTGGCGCAACAGGGGCCTGCGTCGACGGGCGCGGAAACGACGATTCCGCCGCTGGTCGATCTGACGGAACCGTCGTCGCCCATCTCGCTCGTCGACGCCGACTTTTTCAATACGGCGCTCGTCGGCCGGAACGCCCGATTGCTCGGCCTGTTCGCCGCGAGCGATCGCGATTTCTACCACTTCGTCAGCCCGCAAAGCAACCCGCTCTTGTTTGAAGATCCGCGAACGCTGACCGAGGTCCGATTCCACTTCGTCAACCAGTGGATTCCCAACGGCAATCCGGTCTTAGGGGGCGGCTCGGCCCAGTACCTGGCGGCCCAACTCCGCTTCGCCGTCACCCAGCGGCTGTCGATCATCGCCACCAAGGACGGCTACTTGTGGCTGCATCCGGAGAACGGCGCGGTGGGCGACCCGCAAGGGTGGGCCGACCTGGCGGGCGGTTTGAAGTACAACCTCTATCGCGATCCCGAAACACAGACTCTCCTCAGCCTCGGCTTCACGCACGAATTCGCGTCCGGCGCCAACCGCGTGTTCCAAGGGCAAGGCAACGGCGAGTGGAATTTGTTCTACTCGGCCGGGCAAGAGTTCTTCGGCGTGGCGCACCTGGTCAGCGGCGGGGGCATCCGAATCCCCAACGATCACAGCGCGCGGTCGTCGATGATGTGGTCGTCGAACTCGGTGGACGTGATGCTCACCGAGCGGTGGTATCTCCTGTCGCAAGTCAACTGGTTCCACTGGTACGACAACGGCAAGCAAACGCCGGTCGGCTTCGAAGGGAACGACCTGTTCAACCTGGGGGCGACCTCGGTGAAAGGGAACGACATCGTCACGGCCTCGATCGGCGGCCGATATAAGTTCGGCAGCTACCACGAGACGGGGGTCGCCTACGAGCTGCCGCTGACGCAGCGCAAAGACCTGCTGGAAGGGCGTCTCTACGTCGACCTGACGTTGCGATTCTAATCGCCGGGTTTTGAATCGTCGGGATCTAGCGGAAGAAGGCGAGCTCGGCGGCGTCTGTCGCCCTGCCTTGGCTTCTCGCCGTCGGGCGGAACGAACCGTTAGGTTGAGCGGCTACCGCCCTTAGCCTGAGGCGATCTAGGACTACCGCCTTAGGCCTTCGCCCTCGCTAATCGCTCGGCGGCCTGCGTTGCTCCATCGCTATCGCTTGGCGGCCTCAGTTGCTCCTCTCCGGGAAACGGCCCCAACGGTGAAAAAACCTCGCGCGCCGGGAGAGGAGCACGCCGGCAGTCGCATAACGTTTTCACGCTCCGGGCTCGCTGACTTGGCGGCGATCAACCGGACTTCGTAGGCCCGCTCTGCGGACCGACGGAACGCCGGGAAGAAACACGCTTCCAGGTCGTCGTCCTGGTCCGGACCAGAAGCGGGTGGTCGTCGTCTGCCGGCTTTCGAATCACTTCGGCCCGGGCGTTGCCGCGGTTCCGCTTGTGGTAACATAGCCGTCCGACGGCGGAATGCGTGCAATTCGTGACGAGTCCGATGTTATTCGAGAGGAGACGGTGATGAGACTTGCCGGCGGATCCACCCGAGCTTGGAACTTGTCGACCGACATGTTGCGGGCGGTTTACTGCGCCGCGCTGTGCGCGGCGTTCTCGGCGGAAGCCGGCCAAGCGCAAGAGCCGCGGCCCGACTTGTTTACGCGGCTGGATGTCGACAAGAACGGCAAGGTGTCGCGCGAGGAACTGCCGGAGACGCAGAAGCCGAACTTCGGCCGGATCGACGGCGACGGCGACGGCGCCATTTCGCGCGAGGAACTGAATAAGTACGTTGGTCGCGATCAGAAACCCAACAGCGGGCAACCCAATAGCGGCCGGCCCCCACGCGGCGCACGACTCGCACCGACGCATGCCGACGTCGCCTACGCGTGCCCATTTCGTTCGAGCGGATGGGAACTACCTGAACACGACGAGGGAATGAGCCATGACGGCGAAATTTCGCGCACCCTTTGCGTGCTATGCGGTCACGCTAGGCGTGGTAATCGGAAGCCTGGCTCAGGCCCAGTCGCCGCCGACGATCAACGTTGATCCCAATAGTTTTCGCTACACCAATTGCTTCGGGTATCGACCCAACCCCTATGAAAACGTCGGATGCGGCTGCTGCGGCGGCATTCCGCACGTTCAGATGGGAGGACCGATGACCCAGTTCGCCGCCGCGCAACAGTTGGCGGCGCAGAGACTAGGCAACCAACCCGGCACAAACCGTCCGCAAGGAACCCGAAAGCATCGGCTCTCTTGCAATGGGCAGACGTTTTATATTTACAGTCGATGATGCCGGGCGCAGGTTGCAGGGGATTCATTGCCGCGCTGCAGCGGAAATCTTTCACCTGGCGCCCTGTTCCGGAGCTTCGAAACGTTTTACGACTTGCCGGCGGGGCAGATGCGGTCGAGGGCCGCAATCAGATCGGCCAGATGGGTGGCCGCCACTTCGGTTCGGCCCGCGAGGCTCTCCGCTTCGATCGCTTCGGCGAGTTGGGCCGCTTCGTCGGCACCCAGTAGTAGCAACTGCCCGCGGAGGCGATGGGCCGTCTGATGCGCAATCGTGCCGTCGTCATCGGCCAGCGACGATTTGAGCCGCTCGATCGCCGTCGCCGCTTCGGCGGAGAACATTTCCGTCAGTTCGGCCATCAGGCGCCGGTTCCCTCGCACGCGCTCGAGCGCCGATGCCGAATAGGGTGCGCTCGCTTGCGACTCCGTCGCGGCATCCTGGGGCGGTCGTGCCGGATTCTCGCTTAACGGCTTCGAAGTCGTACGCTCCGGGGCATTCGTCACCAGGCTTTCGATTGCTTCGAGCAGCGCGGCGGCGGAGATCGGCTTGGTGAGCTTCGCGTCGAAGCCCACCTCTTCCAGGTGGCGCGAATCGCGCGGCAGCAGGTTGGCGGTCAGGGCCGCAATCGGCATCCGCGGGAGATTCTCCGCCTGTTCGAGCCGGCGAATCGCCGCGACCGTCCCTGGTCCGTCCAGCCCGGGCATCTGAATGTCCAGCAGCGCCGCGTCGAAACGTCCGTTTGAAAAGACGTCGATCGCTTCGCGACCGTCGGCGACCGCCACGACCTCGTGGCCGGCTTGCCGGAGAAGTTCGGCGACGATCAAGCGCCCGGCCGGCGCATCGTCGGCCAGCAGTATCCGCAGCCGCCGATCGGCCGGGGCCGGTCGGCCGAGTCGTTTCGCGACAGGCGCGACGGCCGCACCGACGGGGAGCAGCAGCTCGAAGGAAAATCGGCTCCCTTCGCCGAGCCGGCTTTCGACGTCGATCCGGCCCCCCATCCGTTCGACCCACTGCGCGCAAATCGCCAGGCCGAGGCCGGCCCCGCCCCGGCGGCATTCGGACGAATCGTCGATCTGCGTGAAACGATCGAAGATATGCGCCCGGTCGCTCTCGTCGATCCCGATCCCCGTGTCGGCGACTTCGAAACGGATGCGGACCAATTCCCCTTCCGCGGCGGGCGTCGCTCGCTCGGCGGCCCCGATCCGCGCGTCGGCTACGACGCGACATTCGATCGAGCCGGAGTCGGTGAACTTGATCGCGTTATTGATGATATTGAGCAGGACCTGCCGCAATCGGAGCTCGTCGCCGACGACCGTCGCCGGAACCGCCTTGTCGATCCGGCAGCGCAGCGCCAGGCCGCGCGCGGCGGCCATCGGGCGCAACATCGTGCAGGTCCGCTCGATCATGTCCGGTAGTTGGAACGTTTGCAGACGCAGCTCGGCCTTTCCCGCCTCGATCATCGACAGGTCGAGCAGGTCGTTCACGAGTCCGAGCTGTGCCCGGGCGGCGTCGCCGATCATCAGGGCGTATTCCCGGCCCTGGTCGTCGAGCTGCGTCTCCTCGATCAGCTCGACGCCCCCCAGAACGGCATGCAAGGGGGTCCGCAGCTCATGACTGACGTTCGCCAGAAATCGCGTTTTGGCTTGGCTGGCGGCTTCCGCCGCGTTCTTCGCCAGCCGCAACTCTTCGTGCGTGCGGCGCAGGTCTTCGTGCGTGCGGCGGAGCGCGGCGAACGCCTCGCGAATGCGGCGTGTCGCGGGGCGGAATACGAGCGCCCCTTCCAAGAGCAATACCGTGAGGGTCAGGGCCAGGAAAATGCTCTCGACCCAGCGTAGGCGGGCGACCCTTTTTTGGGCCTCCATCTCGTAGTACGAGACGATGCGATCCATGCCGTGCAGGAATTCTCCCTCGCGAGCGAGGGTCGCGTCGACGGCTCGGCGCGACACCGGCCGGTTCGTCCCCAGATCGGCGAGCACGTCGGACGCACCGTCGTAGATCGTCTGAAACGACGGATCGATTTCGCGGAACATGGCCACGGCCGCGGGGTCGTCGACGTAGGGAATCTCGAGTTCGGCATCTCCTTTTTGCAGGCCTTGATGGTAACGGCGCCAGAGCGGCAGCAGCTCGCGAATTTCGGTCGCACGTTGCGTACGCTCTTGGTCGGTCGGCGCGGCGGCGACGGCCAGCGCGCATTTGGCGAGCCGCTGGCTGATCATCCGCTGCCGGCCGGCGATGTTGACGTGCGTGGCGTCGGCCGACTGCCGCTGGAGCCGCGTTTGCACGAGGTATTGCCCGCCGACCGAGAGTAGGGCCACGGCCGAGAGGGCCGTGATATAGAGCCGCGTCAGCGTGCGCGTACCGTCGGCGGTCGCGGCCACGTCCGGATCCGGCGTCGTCGATGAGCTCATGGCACCCATACGGTGCAAGCGCCGACGGAGCGCGGCCTACGGCCGCGAAAGTTGCCTTCGCCCTCACCGGCCTTCGGCCCCTGCCTCAGCTTTTTACCCTGGGTCAAAAATCGACCGCCGCGTCGTGCTGCTACCGCCATCGGCCTTTTATCCGAGCTATCGCTCGGCGGCCTCCGTTGGTCCTTCTCCCGGAAACGGCTCCTGCAGCATAAAAAACTCTTGCGCCGGGAGAGGAGCATGTTACGCCGACTCATCGGCCAACTCGTCGTGGAAGTCGGCGACTTGCGACCGAGGATTCGCGGCGGCGCCGCCGCCGGAAGGGCCCGCGCCGGATCTCGGTGCGGCAATGGTGAGTTCCAGACCCAGCGCGCGGATTTTTTTTCGCAAGTTGCCGCGGGTGATTCCCAAAATCCGCGATGCGTGGGCCTGGTTTCCCCCCGTACCGTCGAGAACCTGGCGTAACAAGTTCCGCTCCATCTCCTCGACGGCGTCCGCGTAGAGATGCTGCGAACCCTCGGAGGTTCGCGATTCGGCGAACATTCGCCAGTTCGTAATGCCCAGGGCCCGTTGATTGTCGGCGGCCGGCTCGCCGCCGAGCGCCGAGAGGAGGAAATCGGAGGCGACGACCGTGCCCTTGGTTTCGACCAGGGCGCGTCGGAGCACGCTACGAAGCTCGTCGAGATTTCCGGGCCAGGCATGCCGGGAGAGCATTTGCAGGGCTTCGTCGGAAATGCGAATCGGCGCCGCCGAGAGCGAACCGCCGATTCCGCTCGACTGCTTGACGAAGTGTTCGACCAAGAGGGGGATGTCTTCTTCACGCTTACGGAGCGGCGGCAGCGAGATCCGAAACGACACGAGGTGGTAGTACAAGTC
>Ga0163153_10006655_pt1 | contig 12867 bp, 4 predicted proteins | sample OliLakLV19MP6IB1_FD_148629 | JGI IMG/M metagenome (GOLD analysis project Ga0163153, IMG submission 148629) | Freshwater microbial mat bacterial communities from Lake Vanda, McMurdo Dry Valleys, Antarctica - Oligotrophic Lake LV.19.MP6.IB-1 | ecosystem: Environmental > Aquatic > Freshwater > Lake... | reverse complement strand
GGTACATCATGAAGAAGGACTCAAACACCAAGATCAAGCGCGGCACTAAGAACGTTTTTGCCGATCTCGGCTTTCCTGATGCCGAAACACATCTGCTCAAAGCCGGCCTGGTGTCCCGGATTCAAGATCGAATTGATCGATGGCAGCAATCTGACATGGACGCCGCTCCCAGCGCGGACTTTGCGGCACATATGGCAGTAATTCAGCATATAGAACGTTGCCTACGCTCATACTGCTGCCGGCACCATCTGATTGAGGAAGTGTATGCCGGGCTTTAGCGTCAACGTCATCAATCTGCTCGCAAGCAACTTGCGCGATGGATATGGAAACGGCTTTCCTGTCCTCAAAGAGCTGATTCAAAACGCCAACGATGCCAAGGCGAAACATATGGTGTTCGGGCGTCATCGAGGTTGGCCGGAGGCGACTCACCCACTTCTCAGAGGCCCCGCCCTATGGTTTTGGAATGACGGGCTTTTAGAGGCGGGCGATGCCGAAGGGATTGCCTCTTTCGCCGAAGATACGCGAGCCGGGGAAACCGAAGCGATCGGCAAGTTCGGCCTTGGAATGAAGAGTGTCTTTCACTGGTGCGAGGCGTTCTTCTACGTCGCCAGAGCTGAGAATGGTGACCTCTTAAGCGAATGTATCAATCCTTGGAATTCCGGCGGGGCCGGGCGGCCACATGCGGATTGGGACTCGAACTTAACTACAGAGTGGGAATGGATAAAGACATTCCTCGCTGAGTCCTTCCCAAATGCCAAGGACGGCAGTTTTCTCCTGTGGCTTCCGCTTAGAACGCATGACCACCTCAATGGAATAGGCGCGATTATCGAGCGATTTCCTGGAGAGCGGCAATCGACCGATCTGGCATTTCTAATCGACAACAAACTGCCATATGAGATCGCGAATGTCCTCACTCTGCTGCCCCGTCTGGGGACCGTTGAGTATCGGGCTGACGAAGCCAGCGCGTCATTTATCGTCAACAGGGCAGGTGTCGCGGGACATGGTGATGAATCCTGCAATCTGATGCTGGGGCAAAAGGATGTTCCGGCGCTACCTGCAGTAGGGCGAGTAACCGTCAAATTTGCCGCTCAAGGTGCGGGGGAAGTCCTATACGCCGGTATCCGCGATGTCGGCCATCAAGGCGATGAGCTTCGAGCGCCCTTTAGTGAGCTTCGGAGGTCGACTTTCTGGCCAAGAACATTTGCCCGTGACAAGGAATGGCGCGAATTTCAAGCTGAAGACAAGTCACAACCTGAGGGTGCGGTCATCATCAGCCATCGGGATGGAAGTTTTGGTCATTGCAGCATTGAATGGGCCGTATTTCTTCCGCTTGGAGAAGAGACCACTCAAACCGTCCCGATTCAGAATTCATCGCGGCACTACCGCATCACCCTGCACGGACAGTTCTTCATTGATGGCGGGCGCAAGAAGATTCATCACTACCCTACGTTGATCCAAGCAGCAGACGATGCTTCTCCGGGAGATGCCGACGCGCTTCAAAAACAGTGGAACCAGGCGCTGGCGCAGCAAATTGTCTTACCTCTTCTTTTGCCGGCGCTGCATGCGTATCTGGGAAGGCACAAGCACGATGAAGATGAGACTAAGCGTCTTGTATCCGCCATCAACTCGGTACCGAACCGAGACGGGACGGCTTTCATATCGGAGTACGGCGCATATGTTTGCGCGAAGCACGCGTGGCTAAGGGTCTTGGAGCATCGGGGCCCTCGATGGAAGCTCCTAGAGACGATCGACGAGCGACGGTTGCTTCCCCTGCCGGCCTCTGCGAATGAGCGGGAAGATCCCGGACGCGCGTGGACCGTCTTACCAGGACTCTCAAAGCTTGAAAGCGTGACCTATTTCGATTCCAGTGCACCGCGCATCGCGCGTGGCGTCGATCAATGGACCGAAGAGGATCTCGAGAAAGTCCTCTCCGAAATAGCGATCGATTCCTTGAAGAGCTCCACTGCGCTGAGTTATCTGCAATATTTCCTGGAGCAATCTGGCCGTCACTACCGCGGCTCTGGACGCTTGCAAAACGTCATGATTGACGTTATTCGGCGCACTTTTCTGAGAATCGGTCTTTCTGGTCTTCGTACCAGCCGCAGCGAAGTCCGGAAGTTGATCGGCTTTGTATTGCCAACCCGAAGAATGTTCGTCGGCCCTTCGACTTCCGAGGATATGCTGAAGCGGCTGTGGGAGTGCGCTACTGAAACGCTGATTGTTCCAGGTGATTTGGATTGGGAAGTCGAAAGAGGAATCGCCAGAACCTCCATCGAGGAGGTCACCATTTGGCTTGTGTCGCTAGTGGCGGCGGAATTTGAATCGCCACGAACTGGCGATCTACTGGATTTGGTCGGATTCCTGCGCAAATCGCTGCAGGATGAAGAGTGGGCAACTCTACTGCGGCGCAATCGCGGACTCAAAGTGATCGGAGCCCATGATCCGCGCCAAGCCTCGAAAAGCGCCTATTCCTTTGAAGATCTGGAACGCGTCCGTGGCCGTGGGCACTTATTCGGCTATTCCCAAGGAAGGACTGAGGAGGAACGTCTTGGAAGAACCAAATTGCTTGCAGCCGTTCTGCCTGAAGAGCAAACCAAGCTAATTGACAGCGATACGTGGAGAGCCCTATTCGCCGAGGAGCATGGTCCGCTTCCAAGCAGCGCGGATGGAGCTGCGATTCTCAATTCGCTTGGATTGGTGTGCAAAGCACTTACTCCAACTCTACAAACAAGAGTCCTGCTTCTACAGGATGTCAATGATCCAGGGCACCACGCAGTTGCGCGCAGAGGCTTGCGCTACCTCCTGCACGCCGATGCCGCTCACTTTGATGATGAGCAATCTCCTCTTTGGGTTGCCCGTCATGGTCAACCGAGCGCTTGGGAGAAACTGTGGAGGCAAGTAACGAGAGGTCGTGATCAGGATTGGAATGTGCTGTCCAAGGAGTTGGCTGATAGCATGCCCCGCAGCCGTTGGGATTTTTTGGGAATAAAGGAAATTGAACCTCAGGCGGTTCTGAACGAACTGGCTCGAGTTGGCGTCGCGGCGATCAGTTCCGACGAATTTACTCCCGTGGAGTGTGAGGATATTCTGGCCTTAGTGGACGAAAGGGCGCTCTGGAGCTCGCTACCGCTGCATGCTTTCACGAACCGCGTACGAGGCGCAGTAGACGCCAACACTTACCGGGATATCGGAGGTGCATTCCCTTCTGAACTTGGCGAGCACATCAAACTTGCGCGAGAAAGCGTAGATCAGCTGTTGCTCGGCAAGCAGCGCCAGTGGATTCGCGCACTGGACGATCGTGCCTTGATTAACGTAGTGCTGTCAATCGAGAATTTGTCGGCACATTGGCGATTAATCCTCGACGCGATCGACCGAATTGGCGGTGATCCCCAAGATGGCTCGCGTGCATTGGTCACTTTGCGGTGGCTACCACTCCGAAGCGGAGGAGCGATAAGGCCTGGGGATGTTCTCGATATTCCTGAGCTTGCGGATGACATTCAGCGGCTGACTGCGAAAGCGCAGTACTGCTTCGCGGGAATGGGCGACTTGGATGACGCAGTTCTTGCGCACGCAGGATTCTTAAAACTTCGAAAGCTGTTCAGCCGGGGGCGTGCTGCCCTTCCTTCTCTCGGGCTGCTACTCGAAAGTGTAGAAGGCTATGAGGTAGGGGGCATCTCAATTTTGGATGTTGCTCAGCTCCAAAGACTGATGCCCGTCCTTGAGGGATTAGCTGAGTTGCCTGCATGGGATGTCGTGTGCAAAGCGGCTAGAGTTCATGGGTTGGGCATGGAAGGCTGCATTAACGATCTAGTCCCCTCGTTGAAGAAACCACTGGATGACACTCGTCTCGTCAACGTACTCAACACGCTGGCCAAAGCCGCGACGGACGATTCCCTCGCTACCGAGGTATTCAATCTCTATCTCGACTTGCTTCGGAATGATGCCGCTCGGGCAGGATTTTTGTTGCCAAAAATACTGCTGCAGTCGATGGCTGGTTCCTGGTCTGAACCCGATCGACTGTGCTATGGCGCCGAAGGTCTGGCTGGCAGTGTGATCCTGAATGAACGCCAAGCGCGAATTCTTACGGGAATCATCGTTGAGGCGGGGACAAAACCATCCGTGCTAGCAAACGACTTGCGCCCGAGGGCAGCCGCTATTGACACGCAGATACTTGCAGCCCCCGGCACTCTTGAGAACTATTTTCGGTCATGGCGTGGCTTTGTAAGAACCGAACTTCTAGGTGCGGTAATGGCATTGCTAGGACAACGTGTGCGTCCCTTGGCAGTGGAGGCTCTGCAAACGCATTCCTTTGATTGGCTTTGCTCTCAGCTGGGCTGGCAGGTTCCCAGAAGTAACGACCCGATGAGAAGGGAGTGGATGGAAGGGTTGAGCGCAGAACAAGCGCTGGACAAACTCAAGATCGGCGTTCTGGAAGTAAAGGAGGCGACAGTCACGGTCACCAATCTTCTTGGTCATCCGATGGAGGCGCCACGTGCCGTTCATCCGGAAACACTGATCGCTGGCGAACCCTGGTGGGGGGATTCGCAACGAGTTTCACTGCCTCTCGGTCGAATTGATCTTGCCAAACATGACAGCGACGAACTATCCAGGCTCTTACGCCGCACCGCCGAGTACCTGCTCCGAAAACTCTACGGACAGCCAAGAACCAATCTCGAAGCGCTCTGGCAAACGTTGGAGCAGAGTGACCAGCTGGAGATTGCAGTGGCCCGGTCGCTTCTTCTTGAGAACCTACCTTTTTATCTTCGACAATTGGGCGCACATAACCGCAGCGAGAACCTCAAGCGAGCGTTAGACGCCCATGCGCATGCACGGCAAAGGTTAGTGGAGAGCGAATGCAGCACGCAGAGTGATGAGTCAGCGGTCCAGACTCTTCGTGAGGACGTTCGCATCGCACAGAAATTTGTCGCCAGCTCATTGATCGGCGATTCCGATGCGCAAAGTGCCGTATTGGACGCCGTCCGCCAAAAGCTCCACGACCTCCAATATGACATGCAAAGCATACCGTTCGAGCTTTTTCAGAACGCGGACGACGCGGCTATCGAACTCGGGCGCTGCGAAGCCTATCCGGCGGAGGACTCGATTGTTCCGGATGCCGCCCGAATATTGATTGTCGAAGTTGGTGAAGACAATCTCCGCTTCATGCACTGGGGGCGCGCAATAAATGCCCGTGGACCCGCAGGTATGGACGGTGAGGCCCGGGGCTGGAATCGCGATCTCGAGAAAATGCTGGTCTTGTCCTCGACCGACAAGCTCACGCCAGACCTCACCGGAAAATTCGGCTTAGGGTTCAAAAGCGTCTTTTTGGCCTGTGATCACCCAAGGATCGTCAGTGCTCAGATGCGCGTGGAGATCGTTGCGGGCGTGTTACCCGAACCGTGGCGTGATTCAAGAGAGGCGATGGAGAGACTCAACAGCCATACAGCCGACGTACGCCTCCGAGGGACGCTCATCGAGTTGGACACCAGTCAAGGCGGTGAAATAACTAGCCGTGCAAAGCTTCTGGGGGGCATCCTGTGCGTCTTTGGCCGTGCGATACGTCAGATTCGATTCAACGATCCAATACGCAGCATCAATCACCAGTGGCGCGCGGAGATCGTCTGTCAGGATATAGAACTCGGAAAGTGGCGCTTAGACAATGGCGATCTGAACGATGGCCTGGCATTCCGGAACAAGGAAGGCGTTGTGTTCTTTTGCTTGGGGCCGGAAGGATTCCGGACACTGCCAGACACGATACCGTCTGTCTGGGTTACTGCACCCACGCGGGAAGAGGAAAGTCTTGGCTTTGCATTCAGCACCACATTCGCGCTGGACGCTGGTCGAGGTCGCCTTGCCGGCGATGCTGATAACAATCGCGATCTCGCCAAGGCGTTAGGCAAATCACTGGGCGTAAGTTTGACTCGCTTGTACGGGCGTGCCGAAAGTGATTGGGCGGGTCTACGAAATTCCCTCCGGTTGTCAGATGGAACCTCCGCTCCGTTGTTCTGGGCAACGCTTTGGCAAACGCTGTGTCAAGGCTGGCAGGGTCGGCCGATAGAGGCGGCGACACAACTTGGTTGCGATCTTTCCCTCCAAGCATTGAAAGAGTTAACTCGGCATACGAGACAAGTTCCGACCGGTCTCCAAGCTCCCTATGCCCAGATGATTTCCCTCGATCAAGTTCAGTGGGAAATTCCAAGAGAATGGATTGCCAAGGGCGCGCTAAGAGATTTGTTCGCTTGGGGCCGTAAACGCGCTACGTTCTCGCTTGAAACCTCCGTTTCATCGGAGATCGCTGCGGTGGTGCGACGCCTGCGCGAACGTGCGCTCCCCAAACTTGATTTTCTTTCACTTTTGCGTGCACTGCCCGGTTCAGCTGAGAAAGAGGTTAACAGTGACGACGCACGTAGCCTCGAAGGGTTGGCTTCTCTTCTTTGGGAGGAGATCCCCGGGACTGACCGAAACGATGTAGAGCTGTACATGGCGAAGTTGCGCTTCAAGAATTCCATGGGGCGATGGAGCGACAGTCGCGCCCTTTTATGTGGCGCTCTTGGAGACAAGGAAGAACAGCTCCGTTCCAATTTCGCTCCGGCTGAGCATGTCTTGGGAACTGACTACGACGAAACTGCCAGTCTTTTCTTTAAACGCTGCCGCCCGCGGTACGACGCGGACACTGCCGCACTGATTGAGTGGACCCGACTTGCAAAGACGGACGAAGCGCAGCATGGGGCACTACGCTACCTAATCGAGGGTGAACTTGGCGCGAAGGTGGCGCGACAATTGCGGAACATTTGCGGCGGGACGTGGCTTGAGGGGATCCATCAGAAAAGCGTGATTTTTTCAGGTTGGGACCCAAAGGACGTCGACGAGGTTTTGCGCCTTCTGTCGCTGACGATCACATATCAACTATTACCTGTTCCATCCCCCGCGTTATTGTTTGAAGAAGCCGCTCTGGAAAGACTGCATCAATGGTGGGATTGGGAGGGGCGTGACAAGTATCTCGATTCGTATCTCTCCGCCCTGTATCCCGGAGGGGAGGCTCCAGACCTGAGTCGCAATTATCGAGGTGACTTCGGTCGTTCCGATTGGATGACTTTGCTTGCCCTAGGCGCATTTCAGCGACTGGGACGAGTGCGCGATTCGCAGAACCGCGGTTTTGTTGAAATGCTCCAAACCAAGGGCTGGTGGCGTGTATTCGCTGACGTGCCACCCCAAGACGATCCCGCTGCATGGATCGGCGTACTCGAGGCCAATGCGGAGGGTCAGATAGAAGATCAGGTATTCGAGCTATGGATGGAATCTTTTCCCAGCTTATTTCGCCTCGCACGCTGGCTACCTGACTATGTGGAACTGTTCGAATCGCTTTCCCACCAACCGCCCGGACCGTTGTTGCTTACGCCGATCGCCAATTCCGCATTTCAGGGTGGGGGGATCAGCGCGCCGCCGATCAACCGCACATTGCGAATGGGTCAGCACCTGGTGATTCGAGAACTGCTTCGACTCAAGGTCATTACCGATGCGCACGCCGTCGCCTACGCATATACCCCGTCTCGTCAGGTGATCAGGTTGTTGGCGATGCTACATGTCGACATACCTCCAGAGAATGCGACAGGAATTTTTGGGGCATTGAAAAGCGCTCTTGGCGCCGAGCGCGCCACATTCAAGGGCGACTATGACATCCCCCTGCGAATCCTTGCTAGCAGGGAGGGCTTAGCCTTGGAAGTGTTCGGAATCGACATACAGGTTGAGGACGCATTGTGAGCGCAACACCAGATAAGCCTCGCCAGATTTACCATTCTAAATTTGGTCTGGGAACACTTCTTGTCGACAACGGCGTGACTTGCATCGTCCGTTTTCCTCACGGCATCGAGGAAGTTGAAGCCACATCGCTTGAGACCCGTCTTTCACTTGCCGATGCAATCAGTTCTGGGGTGGTTGCCAGTCCGCTGGAAACCATGCTTCGGGTTCAAGCCGCCTCCATTCAATCGGTAAACGATGCGTGGGGCGTATTTTCTCGCTCTCGTATCGCCCTGTTGCCCCACCAGCTTTGGGTTTGCCACCGTGCGCTGAACCAATGGCCGATCCGGACACTGATCGCAGATGACGTGGGACTCGGCAAGACAATTGAAGCTGGGTTGATTCTTTGGCCGCTGCTTGCCCGAGGGGTTGTACGGCGTCTGCTGATCCTGACTCCGGCGTCCCTGGTCGAACAATGGCAATACCGCTTGCGCACCATGTTTGACATCCGACTGTCGATGTACCGGCCGGAAGTAGACACGCCTCGTGCGGATTTCTGGAGCACTCATCAGCAGGTAGTTGCCTCTTTGCCCACCCTGAGGGCCGACAACAGGGGCCGGCATGATCGCCTGCTTGAGGCACCGTCTTGGGACATGCTGATTGTCGACGAAGCACACCACCTTAACGCTGACGATAAGACTGGCAAGACCCTGGGATTCCAGCTGGTGGAAAAGCTCAATGATCAGCAGAAAATTCAGTCCTGCATTTTCTTTACTGGCACCCCGCACAGGGGTAAGCCTTATGGGTTCTGGTCCCTAATGAGCTTGCTACGACCAGATATTTTTAGCCCTAACCAACCCGAGTCCGTGCAACTGCCCCACCTCCGTGATGCCGTGATTCGTAACGCCAAGCAAAAAGTCACGGATATGAAGGGCAGGCCACTATTTAAGCCGATTCGGCAATACCCGGAAACCTACAGCTATTCGGCGGAGGAAGAGCACTTTTATCAATTGATGACCACGTTCATCACCACGGGAAAGGCGTATGCCAGCGGACTTTCGCGCAAAGCACAGGGTCGCGTGATGCTGGTGCTGATTGCTCTACAGAAGTTGGCGTCGAGTTCCGTCGCCGCCGTCCGTGCTGCACTGACAACACGATTAGCCCGATTGCGGGGCGAAGCCGCGTCCTATCGACGGGAGCGCGATGCCGAAGAACAGGAGGATTCTGCAGATGACATCGATAAGGTCTTTGAAGAATGGATCAAAGCCGAGAAGAAGGACAGGCTGCTCCTGATGGAGGATGAGATCGCTCATTTGGAAGAGCTCTTGGCTGCTGCTAGTGCTGTGGTCGCAGAAACACGTGTTCGGCGGGTGGTGGAGGTAACCCATGATCGTTACAAGAATCGGTCGGTATTGCTCTTCACCGAATACAAAGCTACCCAAGCTTTGGTGGTATCCGCGCTGATGACTGAATATGGTCGAGATGCCGTTGGCTTTATCAACGGTGATGACCGTCTAGAAGGTGTGACACTGCCTGACGGTATGGATGCTTTCCTTATGGCGCGCCGTGAAGACACCGCAGAGCAATTTAATGCTGGACGGATTCGCTACCTGGTTTCCACAGAGGCCGGCGGCGAAGGCATTGATCTACAGGAACGGTGTCACTGCCTAATACATGTCGATCTGCCTTGGAATCCTATGCGCTTGCACCAGCGCGTTGGCCGGCTTAACCGATATGGACAGTCCCATGCCGTCGAGGTGAGCTCACTCCGCAATCCGGATACGGTCGAGTCCCGTATCTGGAGCAAGTTGGAGGAAAAGCTCGCCCGAATCATGGAGGCGTTGGGCAGCGCCATGGATGAACCTGAAGACCTTCTCCAGCTCGTACTGGGGATGTCCGGCTCCAGTTTTTTCAGCGAGATCTTTGCAGAAGGTTCGGCCGTCCCACGAGAACGCCTCGATGCCTGGTTCGACGAAAGAACCAGTACGTTCGGCGGGGAAAAGGCCCTCGATACAGTGAATAGCCTAGTCGGCCATTGCCAGAGTTTCGATCTTTCAGGGTTGTCTGATGTCCCGCCCAAGGATCTTCCTGACCTGCTCCCTTTCTTCCAGCACATGCTGGTCATGAACAACCGCCGTCCAGACCTCGAGACCGGCACGCTCACATTCAAGACTCCTGAGGCGTGGCTAACCACGCCTGGGATTCGCCGAAAGTACGAAGGCTTGCTGTTCCAGCGTGATGTCCAGGGCAAAGACGCGGCGACGAAGATCGTAGGGGTCGGTCATCAAGTGTTCGACCAGGCCCTGCGGCAGGCGGAAATCTATCAAGGCAGGTTGGCAGGCATCCCCGGGTTGGCGACGCCGATCGCGGTCTTCCGCATCCGGAACAGATTGACCGACCAGGGCGGACAAGTCAGGGAGTCAGTGGTGGGTGTGAGGATAGCGATCAACAGTATGAAACTTGAGTTGTTACGAGACTGGCAGGTACTGGAAGAACTGAATCCACTTCTGAAGAGTTCCCTGAGGGAACCTCGCTCAATAGCTGCGGATGAGCGAACGATGAACCAGTGGATGACGCGGGCGCGTGAGTTTATCGAGAAGGATCTCGATAAGCTGGCGTTACCTTTCAAGGTGCCTGAGATACTGCCGGACGCACTATTTTGGCCGGTCGAGAGCGCTTATTGATCTCAAATTACTAGTCGGCCCTCGGCCTTCCGGAATCAACGCCGATGGCAGCAATTCGGCTTGAAAGCGGCTCCCAGAGCGGCCTATCCAAAAATATTGGCAGCATTTCATCTTCCGAAAGGTGGCCCGCATTCACCAACCTACCCCTGAGCCATCTGCTCCCCATGCTCCCTCACGGCATGGAACCCGACCTTCGGCCAGCGCTCCTGCGTGACCTGCAGCACCGGCCGGTTCGGCGCAAGGAACACCGGGTTGCCGTCCACGTCCTTGGCGAGGCGCACCGCCTGGTCGCGCTCGAAATTGCGCCGTGTCGTCTCGTCCGGAAACGTCAGCCACAAAGCGGTGTGAATTTCGGCCGGATCGTATACCGCGTCGACCTTGTATTCGGACGCAAGGCGCGCGGCAACCACCTCGAACTGCAGCGGACCTACCGCGCCCAGCAGCGTGTTGCCGGTGGCGGTTTCCAGCACCTGGATCGCGCCCTCCTCCCCCAGCTCCTGCAATCCCTTGGCCAGCGGCTTGGCCTTGAACGGGTCGCGTGGCCGCGCGTAGCGGAAAAGCTCCGGTGCGAAGTACGGAATGCCCTTGAAGCTGAGTGCCTCACCAGTGGACTCGGTGAGCGTGTCCCCGATCTGCAGCTGGCCGTGGTTATGGATGCCGATGATGTCGCCGGCCACCGCATCCTCGCTGGCTACGCGCTCGTTGGCCATGAAGGTCAGCGCATTGGCGATCTTCATGTCTCGCCCGGCGCGCGGGTGCTGCACTTTCATCCCCGGCCTGTAGCGCCCGGAGCACACGCGGAAAAACGCGATGCGGTCACGGTGCCTTGGGTCCATGTTGGCCTGGATCTTGAAGACGAAACCGCTGAAGTTCGGTTCGGCCGGGGCCACCATGCGCGCGCCCGCGTCGCGCGGCTGCGGGGGCGGCGCCCAGTCCACCAGGGCCTGCAGGATCTCCTGCACGCCGAAGTTGTTAATGCCCGAGCCGAAGAACACCGGCGTCTGGGTGCCGGCAAGGAACCGCCCGAGGTCGAAAGGCACGCTCGCACCGGAGAGCAACTCGACGTCGGCGCGAAGGCGCTCGACCTCATCAGGGAAAAGCTCATCCAGCCTCGGGTTGCCGATGCCTTCGATGGTCTCGGTTTCACCGCCGCGCTTTTCCTCCCCCGGCGTGAAGCGCAGCAACCGGTCCTCGAGCAGGTGGAACACGCCACGGAATCCCTTGCCCATGCCCAGCGGCCAGGTGATCGGCGCGCAGTCGATCTTCAGCACCGACTCGATCTCCTCCAGCAGCTCGAAAGGCTCCCTCACCTCGCGGTCCATCTTGTTCACAAAGGTGATGATCGGTGTGTTCCTGAGCCGGCAGACTTCCAGCAGCTTGATGGTCTGCGCCTCCACGCCCTTGGCCGCGTCGATCACCATGACCGCCGCATCCACGGCGGTCAGCACGCGATAGGTATCCTCCGAGAAGTCCTCGTGGCCGGGCGTGTCGAGCAGGTTGATGGTGTTGCCCGCATAGTCGAACTGCATCACCGAGCTCGTCACCGAGATGCCGCGCTGCTTCTCGATCTCCATCCAGTCGGAGGTCGCGTGGCGGGAACTCTTTCTCGCCTTGACCGTGCCGGCCATCTGGATCGCGCCGCCGAAGAGCAGCAGCTTCTCGGTCAGCGTGGTCTTGCCGGCGTCCGGGTGCGAGACGATCGCAAAGGTGCGCCTGCGCGAGACTTCGCGCACGAGGTCCGCGGGGAAGGACGTTGTATTCATGGATTGGTGGGGCCGAGGGGCGCGGATTATAGCGCGGCGCCAGGAATCCCCTGTGGCCTGCATGCTATAGTTTTTCGGCCGCGGAACGCATGTACTACGGCGCAGTTCAGCGAAAGTCTTGGAGACTACACGTGAACACACTTGAGTTGCTCAGCTTCAAGAGGCCCGATCTGATGCGGGCTGCGGCTCATCACCGGGCACTGAGTCTTCGAGTGTTTGGTTCCGTGGCGCGCGGGGAGGACGGGCCGGGTTCAGACATCGACTTTCTGGTCGAATTTTCCCCCGAAGCATCCTTGCTCGACCTTGTCGGACTCAAGCAGGACATCGAGGCCTTGCTCGGCCGCACGGCCGACATCGTCACGCCTGACGGGGTAAGCCCGTTCTTGCGCGAGCGGATTCTTGGCGAGGCGCGTGCTCTGTGAGCCGTGAGTCTGCCGTGTTTCTGCGGCACATACTGTTCTGTCTGGACCGGATTGCCGCGTACACGCGCGAGGGTCGTGAGGCATTTTTTGACGACCCGAAAACTCAGGACGCGGTGATTCGAAACCTCGAAATCGTCGGCCAGGCGGTCAGAGATCTGGGTACGGATCAGCTTGCCATCGAGTTTCCTAACGTCCCGTGGCAGAAAATCGCCGGCTTGCGTAATATCCTCGCTCACCAATATCTCGGTGTAGACACCCGGCTGG
>Ga0163153_10006654_pt1 | contig 12868 bp, 10 predicted proteins | sample OliLakLV19MP6IB1_FD_148629 | JGI IMG/M metagenome (GOLD analysis project Ga0163153, IMG submission 148629) | Freshwater microbial mat bacterial communities from Lake Vanda, McMurdo Dry Valleys, Antarctica - Oligotrophic Lake LV.19.MP6.IB-1 | ecosystem: Environmental > Aquatic > Freshwater >... | reverse complement strand
ACACATTGCCTGTGAAGGCCGATGCTTTGTGTTGGGATGCAATCAGTATCTCACTAAAGAACATTACCCGGAGGATTTGAAATCAAAATTATCAGAATCACATCCCTCGCTGCCAAGTAGTGGCGGAAGTTGTATCATTTCTCCAATGGGAAAACACCTGGCGGGACCGCTCTATGATCAGGAGGGAATTATTACCGCAGAAATCGATCACCGCGAAATCATCAAAGCGAAGATGGATTTTGATCCGATTGGTCATTATGCACGACCTGATGTTTTTGAGTTGAAGGTGAAAGGAAATTCTAATCAAAAAGAGTCAAAATAAAAGAGACTTCAGCTTTTAAAAAGTAACCGGGGGCCATACACAACGGTGAGTAAACTCAGATTAACCATCAGCCTGGATCGCTTAAACCTTCATCTTTTATTTTGTTGATAGTGATTGTATCCAGCAGCTCTGATTGCAGCCCCAACAAGGGCGGGAGTATCGTGTATGCTTTTGACTATCTGCGTGAGCGTATTCTTCCTGTTCTGTAGAACAATTTTATTCAATCGGTCAGGAAATTAACTTGGCGGGGCACTCCTCCTTTTATCAAGTTGTGCCCGTTGCTCCCTTTATAAATGCGAAGATCAAGGAAGCGCGTAGTGGCGCAAAATAAAATCACAGTTTCTATGCGAGCTTATCGCTTGTGTCGAACTCTTGATAAAAAAATAGCCACATGCCTGAAGCATGTGGCTTCTTTATGCGTTTATCCAAGGGAACGCGTACTGCGCGTTCCCTTGGATAAACATTATCAATCGCGCCAGCAGTCGTTCGATCGGGCGATGAGAAAATTGGGCGCGAAACCCCGGTGCAGGCAATGAGAAGCACTCGACCCATTTCAATGGTTTCATAAAAGCACCATCAAAAGCCTGAGTTCAATATCGGAATACCCGATATTTGTTTTTCATGGCTAGCCCTATTCCCTAACCTGGGATTGACCGGATAGGGTTTCAACAGGTACAGCATTCTTACAAAAATCGCTATGGTAATTCGGTGATGATTAAATCCTTATAATATACTTCCAACTTGCCTCCGCCATGAACCTGAAGTCCGATGAGACCCTCACGCGGAAGTGTGGATTCTGGTTCCAAATAGTCAACCGTTTTTACCCCGTTGAGATATACTTGTACGTGACGATCCACACAAAGGATTTCCATGTCGTTCCAATCATTCCCCTTCACCAGTTTTGACAGGACAAGAGAATCGGGTGCCATCAAGGTTTTATTACGCCTTGATTCATCGTACAGGCTGCCCCAATACCCAGGGCCTACATCGGCCTGATATCCAATCATCTCGTGGGCCGGGTTCACTAATCGTTGACTGCGGAACTGAATACCCGCATTGATGAATCCCGAATTCGCAACCAGCTTAACCTTGAGCCGAAGGTTAAAATTTGCATAGTTTCGTTTTGTGCAAATAAAGTCATTGTGAGGTACTGTTTCGGTTAATGAACCTCCCACGATGGCGCCTTTCTCTACGCGCCAGGTGTGAAGCGTATCCCCTTCCCAACCCCGGAAAGTCTTTCCGTCAAAAAGCGGGTGGGGTTTCTGATTGAACATGCCTGAAAAGCTTCCAAGCAGCGTCAAACAAAAAATCGCGCCACAAAAAAGTAATCCTGTTCGATAGCGAGCCATAGGGTAAGAGTTATATTTTGACTTAATGTACTGAAATTCCGCACCACTCATACTACATGTAATAACCGAACTTGATGTCCCTCGGCATTGCTGGTGCTCTTCACGTAAAGAGCACCGACAAGGGCGGGAGATATCTGATTTAATAATCGTTGAAGCCTTACTGCCTGAAGATATTAAAAAAAGAATAGTAGCTGGTAACTCGTGCCACTAATTTGCTTAATAAAATATGAAAGTTGCGTATATTACTAAGGTGATTTTCAGAAGTGCGAAATTCTTGTGTGACCTAAACATTCGTTTAAACATACAAATATGAAAAAAATTATCATCCTGTTTTGTGTTGCTCTAATGGCCTGTAACCAGGGAAAACAAGAGCCTCCAATCGAAATTGCCGACCCTAAATACATTGACCTTTCAAAAGGTGTGCTCATTGCGCTATGTCAAGGTGATCTGGAAGGATTTATTAAACCCTATTCACATAACGCAACGTATCGGTGGAATTATGGTGATAGCCTGGTTGGCCGTAAGGCTATTGTTGATTATTGGACAGAAAGAAGAAACAACGTAGTTGACACGATTACCTTTAAGAATGAGATGTGGTTGGCTTTTAAAGTAAATGTTCCTCCTAAGCATATGAAGCCGGGAGTAGAATCCCTAAATCCTTTACACGCCTTTACTCTTAACACATGAACAACCTTATAACCTATAGAGTGTATCGCACTGTTCTTGCACTGCTTGCGGTAGCTACTCAAGCTTTTACACAACAAAAACCAATGGTGTTGTGGTATGATAAGCCCGCCTATCAGCCAGCGTTATTTACCTACGAAGCAAAAGAGTTTAAGAATACATTTCATTTTGAAAAAAAAGGATGGTTTGAAGCACTGCCTGTTGGCAATGGTCGGCTTGGGGCGATGGTTTTTGGTGGTGTGTTTAATGAAAGAATACAACTGAATGAAGAAAGCCTCTGGGATGGCTACCCGCGCGATGCAACCAACCCAGCATCCGCAAAGGCCCTGCCGGAAGTACAAAGATTAATGTTTGAAGGAAAAAATGATGAGGCTGAACAACTAGCCTCTCGCACCATGATGGGCGTTCCGCTAAATATACAGCCTTATCAATCGCTCGGTGATTTATTTATTGAGCAGCTACATGCACCCAAAGATACTATCTACACCAACTACAAACGGTGGCTCAATCTGGACTCTGCTGTTGCCGTAACGCAGTTCACGCATAATGGAATTAATTATCGCAGAGAAGTTTTTGCCTCGCACCCAACCAATAGCATCGTTATTAAAATCTCTTGCAGTAAACCCAATGGGTTGGACTTGCGCATTAAATTAATGCGCGAGAAAGATGCCACAGTTTCGGCCTCTGCCACAGACCCCTTTTCTATACTCATGAAGGGAAAGGTAAATTGCCTTGACGAAAAAACAGGAAAACCCGTTGGGATGAGTTTTTCATCCCAAGTAAAGGCAGTTAGCAAATCGGGTAAAATATCCGTTGCTCAAGACGGAACAATGACTATAACAAAAGCCACAGAAGTAGTTCTGCATATTGCCGGAGCAACAAGCTATGCCGGAAACGATCCGCAAAGTAGCTGCGCTGAAATAATTCAGGAGAGCCATCAGCAGCCAATGGCAGTGTTGGTCAGCGAGCACGTAAAAGATTACCAATCACTATATAATCGTGTTACAATAAACCTTGCAGAAGATTCAAACCCAAATGAGCTACCGTTGAATGAGCGGCTAGCAAGGTTGAAGAAATCGGGTTATGAAGATACGTATCTTTCAGAGTTGCTTTTCCAGTATGGAAGGTACTTACTCATCGCTACTTCCCGTCCCGGAGATCTTGCTGCGAACTTACAAGGTATTTGGAATCAGAGCATGAACCCACCCTGGAGTTCAGATTACCATACTAATATCAACCTGCAAATGAACTATATGGCTGCTGAGGCGGTGAACTTGCAAGAGTGTGTACTCCCTTTGTTTGATTTGATTGACTCCTTGGCAAAACATGGACAGCCTACTGCCAAAACTATGTACAACGCACGCGGCTGGGTAGTGCACCATCTCACGGATGTATTTTGGCGCACCTCACCGGTGGATGGAGTAGTAGGCGTATGGCCGATGGGTGGAGGATGGTTGGCACATCATCTGTTTGATCATTATCTTTTTTCGGGTGACAAAGAGTTTCTAAAAAATCGGGCTTATCCTTTAATGAAGGGATCCGCACAATTTTATCTTGATTTTCTAAAGCCAATACCTGTTGGCCTGCCCAATGCCGGCAAATTAGTAACCAACCCTTCGCACTCGCCCGAAAATGCTTTTGAGAAATCCGATGGTACACAATTTCAATTTACGTATGGCGCCACCATGGATATGCAGATATGCCACGAGTTATTTACCAATTGCTTGCTCGCCATTGCCGACTTAAGCACAAAAGAAAAATCATTTGATGCTGCCTTCAAATCAGAATTGGAAAAAGCATTGCTAAACCTTGCACCGATAAAAATCAGTCCTTCTACTGGAGGAATACAAGAGTGGGTGGAAGATTACAAAGAGATTGAAATAGGCCATCGTCACATTTCTCATTTATATTCTTTGTTTCCAGGCAATCAAATAAATATTAAAACTCCAGATTTATTTACGGCAGCACGCAAAACGTTAGAGCGCAGACTTGTCGGGAACCCTAACGCAAAAATCGAAGAAGCGAAGAACAGATATCAAAGCTATGGCAGTTACTTGAACGGTGAAAGCTTTGGTGGCTGGCAAAGTGTGTGGATCAGCATGATGTGGCTGCGGCTGGGCGAAGCTCAGGAAGCGTACAAACATCATCAGTACCAATTGAAATATGGAATGCATCCAAACTTTTTTGGTGGGGCTGCGCAACTGGATGGCACGTTTGGCTCCACCGCAGTAGTTGCCGAAATGTTATTGCAGAGTCATGCCGATTATATCAGTCTGCTGCCGGCTCTTCCAAAACGTTGGACAACCGGAAGTGTAACTGGCCTGCGCGCAAGAGGTGGTTTTGAAATAGATATGAAATGGAAAGAAAATAAATTAACGAATGGAAAAATCGTCTCAAGAAATGGAGGAGTGTGTACGCTGCGAGTAGAAAATTCAATAAAAATATTCCTTAATAAAAACGAGGTAAAAATTGAAAGAAGGAATAAGGACGAAATTATTTTTTCAACAAAAAAAGGCGCTACCTATACTTTTTTAGCAAACTAAATTCATTGATTGCGGCTTCGTAAATCTGTTTTATTGACTATCAAATATAATCTGCTGCGGGTTAGGCGACCCGCAACAACAAAAAGGTAACTCTGCGTAGAAAGAATGGCGTGGGGTGCATTTCAAATTGCCGTACTATTTAAACAATTCCTTATTGACAAATTATAGAAGCGTGTCTTGCTATCTGCTGCCACTTGCCTTTTTTCTTCATCCAGATATTTGTAAATCGTCTTTTATAAATTTGTCCTCCCTTGGCTCCGGGAATGTCGTTTCTTGAAACAAAGGTTTCGTATCCCATTGTAATTACAATATCTTTTTGAAATTGCATTTGTTCAATCACTCTTTCAAAAGTGCTATAGTCAATCATGCCTGATTTTTGGGTCTGTAGAACGATGTTTCGGTTGCCTGAAATATTGTTTCTTGGATTGTTAACCAAAAATTCAGGCGCCCAAATTTGTTTGAGCGTACTAGTGTCCGCTCTTAAAATTGCCATCACAACTGCTTGTTCCAATTTTCTCATTTCAACTTCTGTTTTTGCTGTGGTTTGTCCATTAGTCACAAGAGTTGATATTAGAAAAGCGATTGAAAGAAAGGATTTTCTCATAGTGATACTGTTTTAGTGGTTACTCATGTTTTTAATGTCATTGATGTGTAATGCTGCCCTTTTGTTATTGTTGGTCAGCGACCAACACTCCAGCTATTTCCTTCTTTCATTTTGCCAAATCGAGTTCACTTAGTCTCTTGCAGGTCAGGCGACCCGCAACAACAAAAGGCAGAGTATCGTCTATTTTCAAATGCCCATCCAGCGCAGCCTGCTTCACAGAATCCACCTCTGTAACCATCTACTTCTTCACCACCAGAAGCTCTATCTCTTCCAGCGTCTTCCCTTTTGTTTCAGGTAAAATAAACCAGATGACCACGAAGCCAACTGCACAAATCAAACCATAGAGCCAGAAATTATTTGCCCATCCTAAATTTTCCTTGATGGCCGGAAAAGTAAACGTAAGGGAAAAATTGCCTACCCAATGCGCCAATGCAGCAATCGACATAGCGGCACCTCGTATCCGGTTCGGAAAGATTTCTGACAAAACGACCCATAACAACGGAGCCAGTGTTATGGAATAAAACATGACGTTTGCCAGCACGAGTAAAACGATAACAACACCTGTGTAGTTTGAGTAAAAACAATATCCGATCAACGCATAGACCACCGCCATAGAAGATGTGCCGAACATCAACAACGATTTCCTGCCCAGTTTATCTACGGTGAGCATCGTAACAATAACAGATAACACCATGACGCCACCAATCACCACAATATTCAACATCATTTCTTTCAGGTTGTAACCCGCAGCCTGAAAAATGTCCGATGCATAATAAATCACAACATTTAATCCGCTCCACTGCTGGAGAAAAGATAAGAAGACACCAATCCCTATAAATTTTAAAATACGAGGACTCAGCAATTCCCTGAAATTAACATGACTCACATCATCGGGTGAAACAGTTGACAGAACATCGTTGATCTGATTCGCTGCATATTCTGCTCCCCCAATCTTCACCAGAATTTTTTCTGCCTTTTCAACCTGACCATTTCTAATGAGCCATCGGACACTTTCAGGCACAAAAAACATCAACAGAAAAAAGATGAAAGCGGGCAATGTTTCAGCACCAAACATCCATCGCCATCCATATAGACCACTCCAACTTTGAGCAATGGTTGCATTTGTTGCATTTACTGCCAACGAGGTGTCGAGCAGGGAAATTTGCCAGTTGACGAGCTGGGCCATCAACACACCCATCATGATTAAAAGCTGATTGATAGAAACATACATGCCACGCTTTTCGGGAGGCGCAATTTCAGCGATGTACATGGGGGAAAGATTCAAGGCAATGCCCATCGCCACGCCACCTACAATACGATAAAAATTAAACCAGAAAAATGTTGTTGCCAGTGCTGTGCCTATTGCTGAAAGTGTGAATAGAAAACCAGCTACAATAAGAAGACGCTTTCTTCCATACTTGTCGGCCATAAATACGCATGCCAGTGCGCCCACCATACAACCAATCAGTGCAGAACTAGTGCCCCAGCCTTTTTGCGTTACTGATTCAAGTCCGAAAAAAGGTTCATAGAATGGCTTGGCACCTCCAATCACCACCCAGTCATAACCAAACAGGAAGCCGCCCATAGCAGCAGTTAAACTGACCAGTAAAATAAATTGTTTGTTGTATTGAATGGATGCAGTCACTTGCGCTCTCTTTTCACATCTAAATTTACTCATTTTTTCTCTTGATGGTAGTTCAAAACTGGATGAGAAGTATGATCTGGTCCGAAAAAATTCCTTTGAACCATTCCATAAGCAGGTCTCAGTCAACCAGCTATTTCTTACTCCTTCTTAAATAATAAAACCCACCGAGAATGGATGTTGGAGCAAAAATTATAATTGCCAGTAACTGAGTCCAATGGCTACCTTCTGCTTTGAAAAAAGAAAATGTAGCGAAGCCTTCAAGTATAAAAGCCAAAACATAATTCAAGTTTAAGTTTTTAGACCTGGCAATGAGTTGCACAACCAGTCCGCTTAACAATGAAAAAGCTGCTCCATATACATCTACTAAGTAGCATTTTCGTTGCTTACATTTACAAACACGTAGCCTTCCTCGTTTATCGTGTACTCGCGGGTCATAAAATCGTGTGCCATAGCGAATGAACAAAAACCGGATGAATAATAATGTAAACGAGATAACAATCCATCGTATCGAATCAAGCTAATCAACTCAGTAAGCCTGCGCTACTGAGAAGTAACTTGATGGACCTGTCTTGCCTGCTTCATCAACAAGCATTATTAGACCTGTGCCCTCAATTGAAACTGGGTATAATAAATCTGCGCTTGAGCTTGCACTTCATCCTGACAGCTGATTTGAAAAAGAATGGATAGAATGATCGTCCTCTTACCAGAACTTTCAGAATCAAAACAGGGTGTAGTCTATAAAAGAAAAATCCGCTAACACATTGTATATCAGCGGATTTAAGATTTAACTAAGTAGTCCGTACGGGAATCGAACCCGTGTTACCAGAATGAAAATCTGGTGTCCTAACCCCTAGACGAACGGACCGTCTTAAAATTTCGAGCCGCAAAGATAAAGCGAGGAACTGCATTTGCAAACGTAACCGCTAAAAAAGTTGTGATTCCATTACCTCTTTCATTGGTTTTGGCTGTCAGGAAGTCTATTTTTGACTTCCAAAATTTTAAACATTATACTATCATGACTAAAGTCGGAATTAACGGATTCGGTCGCATCGGTCGCCTCGCTTTCAGAGCCGCCCTTGAGCGCAAAGACATTGAAATAGTAGGTATCAATGATTTAGTAGAGCCGGATTACATGGCCTACATGTTAAAATATGATTCAACGCACGGAAGATTTGATGGCACCGTAGAGGTGAAAGATGGTCACCTGATTGTGAACGGAAAAAAAATCAGAGTAACAGCCGAAAAAGATCCCGCTAACCTGAAGTGGAATGAAGTGGGCGCTGAGATCATTATCGAATCAACCGGTTTGTTCCTTACTCAGGCTGATGGCCAGAAGCACATTAATGCCGGAGCTAAGAAAGTAGTATTCTCCGCCCCTGCCAAAGATGATACCCCTACTTTCGTAATGGGTGTTAACCATAAGAAACTCACTGCACAGCACACGATCGTTTCCAACGCATCATGTACTACCAATTGCCTTGCTCCTCTCGCTAAGGTATTGAACGACAAATTTGGAATCGCAGAGGGTTTGATGAGCACCGTGCACGCGGTAACAGCAACACAAAAGACGGTTGATGGACCTTCAGCTAAAGACTGGAGAGGTGGCCGCGGTGGATTCTCTAATATCATTCCATCTTCAACAGGTGCCGCCAAAGCAGTAGCCTTGGTGATCCCTGAATTGAAGGGCAAACTCACCGGCATGTCGTTCCGTGTTCCCGTGGCTGACGTTTCAGTAGTAGACCTGACTGTGAAATTGGATAAAGCTGCTACTTATGAAGATATTAAGAATGCAATGAAAGAAGCTTCTGAAGGCGAGCTGAAAGGAATCTTAGGCTACACAGAAGATGATGTGGTATCACAGGATTTCGTAGGAGATGCACGCACTTGCATCTTTGACGCGAAAGCTGGCATCGCATTGAATGATACGTTTGTGAAAGTAGTTGCCTGGTATGACAATGAGTGGGGCTATTCCAACAAACTCATTGACCTTGTTCAGGAAATGGCGAAAGTGAAATAAAAAAACGCACTAGTTAAAACGGAAAAGAGAGACGCTCACCGGGCGTCTTTCTTTTTTACAACTTCAGGTAGATGCCGGCACTCCAGTTGGGAGAGGCAAGGATATTCTTTCCCGCAAATGCAAAACCACCTGAAACGGAGACGCCCACCTTCTCTTTCAATTCATAATTCAATTCTACCGTAGGCGATACATATTCCGTATTGTTAGAAAAAATACCATTTTGAACGGCCTCTGCATCGCCATTGTATATCGATTGTACCACGTTCAATTTTAGTATCGGTGTGAATCTTTTATAGGTTAGTCCCACTTCAGCACCAAAGCGAATTTCATCAGAAAAATCCTGTGTTCGATTATTGAAACCTGCATAAGCCGAAACATACAAAGGCTTCGGATAAAAAGAGTGACTTGCATCCAGCCGGATCATCTGGTTGAACTCACCATCACCGGTTTGTAAAATTTGTCCCACACCACCGGTAGACTTACCGAAAGGCAGTCCCAATAAAAGAGTAGCACTTAGCACAATCGGTTTGTTCATCACCATTGCGTACTTAACGGCAACGTCCGTGTCTCCGATCGACTGGAACTCATCGCCTGGCACTACCTGACCACTTTGATTAAACACAGTTTCATTTAACGTGTTTCTCACAAAAAGCGGAAAGTATAAAATTCCTGTAAGACGTTTGGTAAACCCATATTCACCATACATACTGGTGGTGAATAGCTGAACGGTTGTGATGTCAACAATGGATCCGTCTGGACCAAAGAAATACGGAGAGCGAATGTAGTTCTGCGAGAATTTAAAATAACCTCCGCGATAGGGTTGCGGCCAGCCTCCACCGGCAAAGAGAAATGAGGTTGTTAATAAAAACGTAACGAGGAATACGATTTTCTTCATGGCTTATTTTAGTTCAGCATAACCAAAGGTGACACTGGCCGGCTTACATAGAATGATCACATATTTATAATCCGTGAGTTTTATGCCGGGGCTGATTGCGGAAAGATTAAATGATTTCGCACCGTTGGTGGTGATCTGGGCAACTTCAAGACCATTCGCTTTCACCTGCGATCCATTGGTAACATTGGCCATGTATACAAACGTGCCGAGCGCAAAGCTGGTCTCAAAATTATTGCTGAACTCAAGAATGATGTTGCCCCCTTCTTCTTTTAACGAAGCCATGCCAATTGCCTTGTACCCGCCAGCGCTGATAAATGAACCGGAGAGTCCACCGCCTATCGAAAAATTTAGCAGGTTGCTTTTCACACCCTCCACTTTGGCATGAACATCCACAAGCCCGGAAGAAACTCCGGTAACTACTCCATTACTCACGGTTGCGATCGAAGCATTTTCACTGAACCACTGCACGGTGCGACCGGTAAGAATTTCATCGTTAATATTTTTTACCGTCACAGTGAGCGTGTGACTTTCTCCAACACCTAACGAAATTTTATTGGAGGGTGAGGTAATCACAACTTTCGCCACCTGGCTTGCATTAGCCACCACAGTAATGTTTACGGATGAACTCACGATGCTTCCATGAGAGGCAACCACCATGACCTGCCCGGCACTAATCGCCTTCACGGTTCCTTTCGAATCCACGGAGGCTACACCCGGTGCCGATGAGGTCCACGCCAGTTCCACCGATTTTTCAATTCCATACTGATCAAAGTAGGTGGCTGTTAATGTAAATGTTTCATCGACCATCAGCGCCAGTTGCGACTGACTGATTTCAATCTGCTCCCCTATGACGGGATCATCCACGTAATCCGTGCCAATGCAACCAATAAGCGCGAAGAAAATCCCGGTAGCGGCAAGTAATCGTAAAATCATTATGCTAAAAACGTTAATGGCTTCCATTCACAAAGTCAGCTATATGACAATTCGTAAAAATTGTAGCTTTGGAGGATGGAATTCAGCAAGGAAACATTTCTACACAGCCTGGCGCAAACCTCACCGTATCCATTCCTGATTCCGATAGAGCGTGCGGAAGGGGTTTACCTGTATGGCCCAGATGGAAAGACCTATATGGACATGATCTCAGGCATTGGCGTTAGTGCCATCGGGCATCGGCATCCGCATGTGATTAAAGCTATCAAAGATCAGCTTGACAAGCATCTGCATGTGATGGTGTACGGAGAATACATTCAAGCCACACCCAATGAACTTGCTAAAAAGTTGGTGAGTCTTTTACCTCCTGCCCTCAACTGTTGCTATTTTGTGAATTCAGGAACAGAAGCCAATGAGGCTGCCTTGAAACTTGCCAAAAGAGTTACCGGCAGAACTGAAATGATCTCTTGTCGCAAATCCTATCATGGAAGTACGCACGGTTCACTGAGTGTTTCAGGAAATGAAGTAAAAAAACAAGCGTATCGCCCATTGTTGCCGGACGTGCGGTTTATAGATTATAATTCTATCAACGACCTTGAGCAGATCACTGATCGCACCGCCTGCGTGATCATGGAAACTATTCAAGGTGATGCAGGAGTCCGCATTCCTTCTCACCAGTATATGAAAGCGGTAAGAAAGCGTTGTGATGAAACCGGGGTATTATTGATTCTCGATGAAATTCAATGCGGGATGGGGCGCACAGGAAAATTATTTGCCTTCGAGCATTTCGGAATTGTGCCGGACATACTCACCACGGCCAAAGCTTTTGGCGGTGGCTTACCCATCGGAGCATTTATTTCCTCTGAGGTGAAAATGAAAGCACTCTCGCATGATCCTATACTGGGCCACATTACCACCTTTGGTGGAAACCCGGTGTGCTGTGCTTCTGCACTTGCCACCCTGGAAGTAATTGAAAAAGAAAACCTGCTCGCGCAGGTGGAAAGAAAAGGTGAACTCATTCAGCAATTGCTTCAACATCCAAAAATCAAGGAAGTGAGAAGAATTGGTTTGCTCTTTGCGTTTGATTTCGAAAATGAAACCATCGTGAATTCAATCGTTGCCTATGCGAAAGATCATGGTGTGATTTGCTATTGGTTCTTATCACATCCAAATAGTTTTCGCATCGCACCTCCGCTCACCATTACTGATGACGAAATTAAAAAAGCATGCTCGGTAATTTTGGAAGCCATCGAACAAGCGTAACTTACCACCTATGACCTCAACCGAAAGTCCTTTTAACCGACTCGATTATACCTACAAGTTATTAGTGGTTACCGCGCTAACGATTGTGGGTGTTGTTCTTGCCCAGGATATCGTGATACCCCTTATGATCTCGGGTATTCTCACGGTTGTATTATTGCCTTTAGTTAAAAGACTGGAGAGGAAAATTTCCTCTGCGCTGGCGATAACCATTGTGCTGCTCGGTGCGTTCACGGTTCTCATACTGGCGGGTGTATTAATTGTAAATCAGATTGCTTCGTTGGTGAGAGACCTTCCCGGCCTTGAAACAAAATTCAACTCCTGGGTGGATCAACTTAGTAGTTCATTGCAAAGTGAGTTAGGGATGAGTGTGACGGAGCAAAATCAATTATTAAAAAACAGCCTTACCACCTTGGGCGGATATGCCACGGGCCTGCTATCAGCCACTACTAACCTGATTTCATTACTGGTGCAGATTCCGATTTATATTTTACTGTTTCTCATCTACCGCGGTCGTGTTAAGTCATTTTTAAAAAAGCTGCTGTCGGACGAGGAAGAACTCGCCTGGAAAAAAGATGTTGAGAATGTAGTGCAAGGTTATATTTCGGGACTTTTACTG
>Ga0163153_10006653_pt1 | contig 12869 bp, 6 predicted proteins | sample OliLakLV19MP6IB1_FD_148629 | JGI IMG/M metagenome (GOLD analysis project Ga0163153, IMG submission 148629) | Freshwater microbial mat bacterial communities from Lake Vanda, McMurdo Dry Valleys, Antarctica - Oligotrophic Lake LV.19.MP6.IB-1 | ecosystem: Environmental > Aquatic > Freshwater > Lake... | reverse complement strand
CAGCAGACCACTCTCTGTATTGTTAGTGAGTGGGCCAAAATCCAACACGCTTAGTTTATCTTGTCCATCAGGAGCCAAGGTAGTGACGCCAACACTGCTTTGTTCAAAGGTGCCGACATATTGTTCGCCAAAAGGGGCAAGCGTGATGCCGGTAATGCCATCGCCCATGCCGCCATAGTAGCGATCATCCACAAAAGCGTTGAGGTTGATGGGCTTACCCGCATCCACTCTGGTCAAGCCGATCTGCTCGGCGCAGAACAACATAACCGTGTTGGCGCTGTTGGTCTCATGGTCGGTAAAGAAGAAGGCACTAGCCAGGTTGGTTGCCCGATTGGCTACCCAAGTGAAATTGCGACCCTCTGTGACAGCGTTGAAACTTTGGTCGCGTGTGAGCACCCGATAATCTTCAACTCCATCTTGATTGGTATCAATTGCAATACGATAGCCGACCGGTACATTGGCGTGCGTTTGTCGTTCCCAAGTGTTAGCGGCAAAGGCTAGGACAAACGATTCTTGTGTTGTATTACAGAGGCCAAGTGGCGCAACAAAGGTGCTATAGCCGAAGTAGCGAAAGTCCGGGGTCGGATTCTCATCGCCAGGGCCGCCTTGCGGTAGATTAGAACTGACCCCAAGCAGAGAATAGCTTTCCACGGTGGTGGTTGCCACCCCACGATTACTCACCCGGACATAGCTGCTGCGCGGGGAGACCGAGACATTGCCGGCCCGGCGCGGCAAAAGGTGCCAAGCTAGGTGAATCGTGTTGGTGACATTGTCGGTTTCCACCAACTGTAGATAGCCATCGTATTCATGGTGTGTCAGGAGGGCCGGATTGGCGCCCTGTGCCCCTGAATTCATGCTCCATGCCGGTAGATGGTCGCCCCACACCTTTATGCCAACTTCAAACTGCGCGTCGCCGTGTGCGGGGACAAAGACAGTGATCGGCGTATGAAAGGTGACGGCTCCGCTTGCGGCATCATCGGCAAAGCGGAACTCTGGGGTGATCGCGTACGTAATGGTGCGCGTCGAGTAGTTGCGCACCGTGACCTGTCGTTTCAACTCAAGATCATTGCCAATCACATCATGAAAACTAAAGGAAAGCGAGCCACTCTGTGCGTCGGTATCCCATGCTGCCGCCGGTGACGCCACAGCCCGATCCACACGCAGTTCACCGCCGCCGATGCGGGTAATCGGAGCCAACGCACCGCCAAAGAGCGCCGCGCGGTTCATGATATTGGTTTCTGCCGTATTCTGTAAAAGCGCTTTGAGTTCAGCTACTGAACGCTGCGGAAAAGCCTGTCGCAACAGTGCCACCGCCCCGGCGACCATGGGCGCAGCGCCAGAAGTGCCGCTAAAGGCACCTTCGCCACTGCCTGTACCCACAATGGCCGAAACCGCTGCACCCGGCGCACCCATATCAGGCTTAATCAAATTGCCGCTCACCGACGGCCCGCGTGAGGAGGAGCCAACTATATGCATTACCAACGGTATGTCTGTTGCCGGATCAAAGCGCACCACGACGCCATTGGCTAGTTCACTCCGCACTCTGTCGGCAGCAGCCTGGCTGATCACATAGCTGGGAATGGTTGGAGTACCACCGCCAAAGGAAAAGCTCGAAGGCGTTCCCGGCGCAACCAAACCTACCAACCCGATAGACCCACCACCAGACGCGATGTTAGAAATTTTTATACTGATCATGCAGTTGCCACGATCGACAAGTACGATCTTGCCCGTCAATGATCCAGTGGCAAAGGGATCACACCCTAACAGATTACCCCCAACGCCATCAGCATATTGGATTGGCGCCTCAAACAAGGTTGTTAACGGCGTCGACCAGGGTTGGAAGGCAGCTTCGTAAACCCCAGCAATGATCGTCGGCGACATAACGGCCATGACGCCTTGTTGTGCCGACGGCACATAGGTTTGCGCTACGGCAATGGCCGACGGCGCCGAAGCCGGCGTACTATGGACATAGGGTTTGTCCGACCCATTGCCGGCGGCAGCCACCACCGCCACGCCATACGCGCTGGCATACTCCACGGCCAACGCCAGATCATCATCTGCTTCGGCGCCATAGTCGCTGCCCAAGGAAAGATTGATCACATCGACGGCATCGCTCATGCTGCCATCGCCATTAGGATCGAGGGCGAAGTCCATCGCTTGTAACAAGGCAACACCACTACACGCGCTGGCAATGGCCGAACAGACCTTGAGCGCATAGAGATCGACTGCTGGCGCCACGCCATGAACACCGCCAATAATATCAGCCACATGTGTGCCATGACCTTGAAAGTCAATGGGGTCATCATCGGGAGCTAGCGCGCCTAGCGGCCAGGCTTCTCCCACAAAATCATAGCCTTCCACCACTTTGGCGGTGGGGAAGAGGCTATCACGCATGATGTGCAACGTATCGGTAAGGGCAACACCATAAGCCGCCGCGTAGGCAGCCAAGGTGCCGGGACCACCTAGGTTGGCATGGGTGTAATCAATACCGCTGTCAAGCACCGCAACCGCGACGCCTTTGCCATCATACCCAAGCGCCTGCACGGCACGGCCACCGACATAGGGTACAGTTGATGTTAGTGCTAGCGAGTAATTGATAACTGGGCGTAGCGAAAGCACCGCAGGGTTAGCGGCCAGTGCAGGTAGAACCGCTACGTCGATTTCCAATAGTACGGCATTCAGCGCCTTTTGCACTTGACCTAATACAATAGTGGTGGCGTCCATCGCCCTTGCCGCGGCCACCAAGTCGGCCTGTTGCTGTTGCACAGCCGCTAGTTGAGCTGGAGCAGAGCCGGCGGTTACGCCACGCAACAGACGCTGCACCAACGATGGTTCACGCAAGCGTAGAATCACTTGCCGCCGACCAACACCGTCCGCCAATGGAGTAGGCAGCGTGGTGGGCAGCACAAGCCTTGCCTCGACATTGTCCAACATTTCCGGTTTTTCTAGTTTCAATGCCGCCAGATTGTTTGGCAGTAGGGGTAGAGCAACTTCACCGCGTTTCATTTGTAGTAACAGTTCACGGCCAATGCCGGCGGATTGTAGACCTGTGTCAACATCCGGTTCATCATTGTCTACTACCTGTGTAACGTTTGAAGTAGTGGTAATCAGGGGGAAAAAGATCTGTTGACTCTGATCACCCTCTTCATTTGGTTCGGTTTGTGCCTTTGTCAACGGAGAAATTGACCATAATAGCAATATGATAACAACCAGGGTTGATAACTTCCTTGGCATAAAGCTCTCCTTATTTTTTTGTGGGTGCAGTCAATTTAGGAAGGGAAAGTAAGTTTAATACACACGGTTGCAGGACGCGCGCACCACCTCCTTACGAATATAATCGTTATTTTGGTCTGGATTGGGACAAATTAGGGAATCCAAATGTGGGGGCGAACCACTCAGATTAAGTGTACTTTGGCACGAAGACGGCAGGGAGGTACATCTTAACTATACTTACAGTATAGCAAGTAATTTGACTTACGTCAATCTAGTAGTAATCAATAACAACTACCGTATTTCGCCTACTTTCTGTAGACAAAAGTATGAGATTGTCCGAAAATATATGCAATTTTTCGTTTCCTTAATTATTACAAAAGAATTTCGTTAAGTTGCTTCTATAATTTTTTGTATTATTCCTAAATTGGCTACTTTTTCCGCTATATAGTGGTTCACATGAGGGACTTTTGCCCTAGTAGACCTTACTTCGTAAGTAAATAGCACATATACCGTTGAACTACCGTAGAGAATTCGTCATTTAGTAGCAAACTGAAAGCTTGCTACTCATAAATAGCCTGCATACTTTAAAGTGACTTGCATCATAAATAAGAGATTGAGCGGTGGCTCAATCCCTTACTTCCCTACTCCCCACCTCCTCACTTCTTCCCCACCCCATTACTCACGGCCACAATTTCCCCAATGATCGACAACGCAATTTCCTCTGGCCGGCGGGCACCAATGTCAAGGCCGATGGGGGCGCGGATATGGGAGATCTGCTCATCTGTCACCCCAGCTTCTTGCAAGGCGGCCACGCGCCGGGCATGGGTTTTCTTGGATCCCAACGCTCCGACATAGCGCGCTGGACTGGTGAGCGCTACGGCCAAGGCCGGGTTGTCGATCTTCTCGTCATGGGTAAGGACGACAATATAGGTAGATTCATCAATCCCAATTTCCGGCAGGGCATCAGCCGGCCATTGAATGATCAGTTCGTCGGCATGGCTAAAGCGTTCGGGCGTGGCAAAGGCCGAACGCGCATCAAGCACAATCGTATGAAAACCTAGCGTCTTGCCAAAAGTGACAAGTGGGATGGCAATATGCACCGCCCCAATAATAATTAACTTGGGTAGCGGCGCCTGAATTTCCAGAAAAACATCAGCTTCGCCCGCCACAGTCGCAACAGTGAAACGTTCGGTCTGCTGCGCGGATAAGGCCGTTTTGGCCCGTTCTATCACCTGCTGATTGAGATCAGCCGCACCCAAATCACCCTCGCTAGCGCCACTGGGCCAGAGCAAGAGCTTCTGGCCAATCCCCGGCCCGCCAATCACCGTGGCCAGGCCAATCAAACGACCGCGCTTGACAGCATCGGCAAACCTAGTGTACAAATCAGACATAAGCAGTCTCTCCATGCTTTCCCTTTTGTGGATTGTACCGTACTATCCGCGAAAATCGGCCTAATCCGCCTAATCCGCGGTCTATTTTTTATCATCTGATTGTACCAGGAGCTATCCACCTTGACAAAGTTAAGCCAGCCTATCAAAATTGCCGCTATTGTCACCGAGTATCGCCGCTTCTCCCATGCGGATGTGATCATCACTAAATTTCTCAAAGGCTTCCCTACCGATCACGGGTTGCTGCCGGCCCGTGTCCAGATTGCGTCGCTCTATGTTGATCAATTTCCCGCAAGTGATCTAAGTCGCGCCTATGCCGCCCAGTTTAACATTCCTATCTATCCCAGCATTGCCCAGGCGCTTACCCTGGGTGGCGATCAGCTAGCCGTTGATGGGGTGCTGCTCATCGGGGAGCATGGCGACTATGCCTGGAATGAGAAAGAGCAACATCTCTACCCGCGCAAGCCCTTTATGGAGCAGATTTGCGGCGTCTTTGCTACCAGCCAGCGATCTGTGCCGGTTTTCAATGACAAGCATCTCTCCTATAATTGGCAGGACGCGCAGTGGATGGTGGATCGCGCCGCACAACTGGGCGCGCCCTTCATGGCCGGCTCTTCATTACCGGTAGGATGGCGTCGTCCCTGGCTGGAACATGAACGCGAAACACCGATTCAAGAAGCGCTGACCATTGCCTATAGCGGCCTGGATGTTTATGGCTTTCACGCACTGGAAACGCTACAATGTATGATCGAGCGGCGCGTAGGGGGTGAAACCGGCGTGGCCGCCGTGACTTGTCTGGAAGGGGAAGCGGTCTGGCAAGCGGCGCGGGAGGGGCATTGGCCACGCGATCTGGCCGAAGCAGGAGTAGCTGCTATCCAACCGCAGCCGACGGGCAACCTGGAGAGCCTCTTTGGCCATCCAGCGCTTTTTCTGCTCGAACATCGCGATGGCCTACGCAGCACCGTGTTGATGGCAAGTGATGAAGATACCCAGATCCAAACCTTTGCCTACGCGGCGCGGATTGACAATGCGATCCAAGCGTGTGAAGTGTATCTACCCCAAGATCCTCATGCCCACTTCAGCTATCTCAGCCTGAATGTGGAAGAGATGTTTCTCACCGGCCAACCAAGTTGGCCCGTTGCCCGCACCTTGTTGACGACCGGCGTCTTAGAAGCGGCGCTCGACTCGCGCTATCACGGCCATGTGCGCGTCGCAACGCCCCATTTGGCGATTGCCTATGCTTCCTATGACCGTGTGCCGTGGCGACCCACAGATCCCAGCCCGATTGGCACCGCGCTACAACCATTGGTGTAGGTTTAGAATCATTGCCGGTTGCTGGGATACTTGGTGGGCGTTGCAGTCTACCGGGGAATAGATGACTAAAGGTATGCTATGTGAGTAGAAGAATGGTAATGGAACTGGGCAGGACCGCGCCCAAAGAGCTGGCGCACCTTGAACGGCGGTCCGGCAGGTGACTATTTCATAAGCAAAGTTAGCCAGAAAATGATGCAAACAGCCAGGGCGAAGCCGCCCAAAAAACGTAGAAAGATACGAATAACGCACTCTAGTTGTGGTTCCAATCGACGGTTAGGGATGCTGTGATGATGTGACATGATGATCCTCTTTGCGCCTGTCGGCAATAATGTTATTCGGCGCCAGGTACTATCAACTAGATCTGGCGCAACAGTCGATGATGTTCTCTTTTCTCCGGGTAAACCTAGCATATCACAAAATGGCGCGGTTGATGTCTCAAAAATGAGGGGTTTTGTCTCATCTTTTGTTTTTTACCGAACTTTATTTGTGAAGAGCAGTCAATTGTAAAATCTTACAGGTATGTTGTAAACTGTGTCTAAGCGTTAGTAGGATAATGCATTCTTACTTTGTTGTTTTGTTCAGCTATAAGAGGCGCATAGTTGCTTTTGAACAAGCACACTCCTTTGTCTTGCGTCAAAAGCAACTATGCGTAAGTCCTATAGACAGGCCCCGGGTTATTCAATCGCCTGTAGAGCCAATGTTGCCAGGTGCGCGCCGACAAGGTCGGGGTAAGAATTTATTGTAGATCATAGGGGTTCCCTTTCTCAGAACAGAGTCGTCCAAGTGACGTGTACTCATCTCGATAACAGTGTAGGTCAAGTAACAAATGTTGTACTCTATTAATCGTGATGGCATGTCAATTTCCGCAGGTCAATTCTTACTTAATGCTTACAGTGTTTTGTAAGAAGGGAAATGGTCGAATGATCTACTAAATTGAATACAAGCTGGTTTCTGTAATTGAGAGTTGATACTGCTTATGCCGCACCTTAATCGAAGCCTTGGCAGTCCTAATCAGATTGACGCAGCCGCAACCTTCTTGGATCAACTGAAATTTGCGCTAGAGCACAATCGCAATCCAGTGCAGTTGGGCGCAGAATCGCCCCTTGCACAGCCCTACTTTTTGGGTCATGCCTTACATGCGCAGGGTGACGCTACAACCGATGCCGGTCGTGGCGCGGTTTTGCGTAAAGAATTATTGCAAGCTGCCGCTGTTCTTTGGGAAGGCCCTTTGCCGGAAGCGCCATCCATTCTCCTACAAATCGCCTTGCAGGCCAAAGAACAGCGCGGTTTGTGTGATCAATATTATTATTTACTCCTCGATCTAGCCTATTTTCACCATTACTTTGCACCGCCCCGCAATCAATCAGAAATTTATGATGACATCCTCCATATCTCACGGGCGACCTACGACCGTCATTTGCGCGAAGCCGTCCGGCGCTTGGGCGAAATCCTTCTCCTACGCCTACAGCCAACCTTGCGTTTAGAACAGCCGCCTACAAGAATTGAGATGGTTGGCCGCGATCCCTTCTATCAACAAAGTCTAGCCGCGCTGCAAGCCGGGAAATCGGTCTATCTTTGTGGGGTGAGCGGCATTGGCAAGACAACCTTAGGCGCAGCTTTGGCCGAGGATTGGCCCACCCCCACAGTTTTCTGGTTTACCGTCCGCTTGACCCTGAATGACCAACTCACCAGCTTGCTCTTTGCTTTGGGCCATTTTCTGCATCAACAGGGGGCGTCACGACTTTGGCTCCAACTGATGGCGAATGGTGGCGTCATGAAGGATCCTAACCTGGCGTTAACGCTCACGCGCGCCGACCTAGCCGATCTGGAGGCGTTGCCCCTGCTCTGTTTTGATGAAATTGATCTATTACGACCGCTTGATATCGAGACAGAAATGGTGCAGCATACCCAATTTCTGTCCTTTCTGGAAGGATTGCAAGGGTATGCGCCCCTTTTGTTGATGGGTCAACGCAATATCCTGCCCAGTGATGTTGTGCATACCCTCTCCCGCTTAACCGTTACGGAGATCGCGGAATGGCTAAGCCATGTCGGTATGCCCTTTACGCCCGCCGTTTTGGCGCGATTGGATGCCTACACCGTAGGCAACCCACGTTTACTCGCCCTCTTCCTGGTCTTATGCCGTATGAACCATCCCCAAACCGCGGCCACGCTAGACAATGTTTTGGATCAATTGCCCCAAACCCCCGCGTTGGCCCCCATTTGGCAACGTCTGCAACGCCATTTAGAGAAGGCTGAGCGCGCTTTACTCCAATCCTTGGCGGTCTTTCGCACATCTGCCCCGCGCGATGCTTGGGTTGATCATGTCCCCATTGCCGATACACTAACCACTGAACCGACGATCTATGCACTTTTACAGCGGCTCATCGAGTATCGACTGGTTGTAGAAGATGATAGCGGCGGGGTAGCCCTATTACCAACCTTGCGTGAGGTGATCTACAATCAACTTGGGATGGAAAAGCGCGAAGAATTGCATCGACAGGCTGGTCAGATCCGCACGACACGCGGCGACTATACGGCGGCGGCCTATCATTATCAACGCGCCGGTCAACCGGAAATGGCAATTGCGATCTGGCATTCCCACGGCGAACAGGAAATTCGGCGCGGACAAGCGGCGGCTGCCCTGACGATTCTTCAACAAATTTCCGGCCACCGGCTCCCGGAAACAGAGACCCAAACCTTGCGCCTGCTCCGCGGCCAACTTTACCAATTATGCGGTCAATCCATCCAAGCCTTGGAGGAACTGGAACCGATCAAAGCGCAGGCGGATAGTGTGACGATTGAGGCGGCCATGGTTGGCGGTGACGCCTTACGTACCCTAGGGGAAACCGATGCGGCATTGGCCAAGTATGGCGATGGCCTACGCGCAGCCGCACGCTTGCTTGGGCAGAGCAACTGGTTACATGCCAAACGCGGAACCATCTATCTGCAACGGCGCGAGCTAGACAGCGCCCGACGCGAGGTATTGACGGCACGCTATCGCCTAGAAAATTTGGAAGGCGCCATCCAAGAGACAACTGGTCAGTATGAGGCGGCGCGCCAGCATTATCTGACGGCGTTGGCGGCTGCCGAGCTAGTGGATGATAAGGCCGGTGTTGCCTTGGTGCAGCGCAACCTGGGCGTTCTGGCGGCGCATCAAACCGAGGCAGAGGGTGCGATCCATCATCTGACGCAGGCGCTGACCTTTTATGAACAAATTGGGGATCGGGTACGGGCGGAAGAAGTGCGTAGCAACCTAGCTGGCGTTTATGTCCAGTTCGAGCAATTTGACGCGGCAGCACCGTTAGCCCAAAGTGCGCTCGCCTTCTTTAGCGCTCGGCAAAATTCCTATTGGATGGCCCAGAATTTGTCGAACCTGGCTACGATCTACCTGGAACTTGGCGATCTACTGCAGGCACAACTCTATGCCGAGCGCACCTTAGACCAAGAGGAACCCCAAAGTTACCCCTATGCGCTTTTTACCCTGGGTCAGGTGCGACGCGCCCAAGATCGCGGGGAAGAGGCGACTGCCTACTTTGCCCAAGTTCAGCGGATTGCCCAACAAAATGAAGATAGCTTTTTGCTGACACAGTTGACTGAGATGACAGGAAGAGGGGGGGACAGGGTGACAGGGTGAAGGGGAGACAGGGATCCCTTCATCTTCTCTCCTTGTCACCTTGTCTCCCTGTCTCCCCCAAGTGACTGGGCATTAGTGGGCGAACTTGGCCCGACGGATGAGTTTCATCAGCGTCTCCTCCGGTTGCCCAACAATCTGGGAAAGTTCTGGCAAAGTAACGCCACACAGATAACGCAACAGGAGAACCTGTTGCATTTCCAGGGAAAATTGACGAAAGCTGTGAAGAAAGTTTACACCTTTGGCGTTATCTATTTTGGCGGGATCTATCGTTGTTGATGGGACGGAACCTTGCGACGTGGTGAGGATGGCAGCTGGATTTTGACGGCGATAGCGCACTACATGTTTGTAAGCGATCGCAAAGATTAGTACGGTCAGATTGCCGGGGCGGGGCAATCTGAGCGTTGTTTGAACAACCTCAGCCAGAATGGAGTGGATCAGCTTCTTAGCCTCTATCTCGCTTATTGTGTTATAGACTACATAGCTGTAAAGATAGGGACTCCAGTGATTAAGTACCTGTATCCATGCTGAGGAATCACCTGTACATAACCGCCCGATAAGTTTTGTTTCTTTCCTTCGCAAAACAGGTGCAGCGTTGCGCATACGCGATGTGAGTAACGTTAAGTGTCGGTGCATTGCTCGCTATTTTCAGATTATGCTTGTCAGTAGAATTCGATGAAAAGATCAGTTTCATGGGTAAGAGATGTCGCTAGCATAGCACAACCTGACGAAATTGTTTGTCTCAAAAAAGGTGAGTCTTGTCTCAATTTTTATAGAACTTCCGCTCAATCACCCAATTTCACCAAATCCGCTTGATAGCGCACCAGCACACGATAGCCTCCATTCCAGGGTGATTCACGCGCGAATTGGCTGACGATGCCGGTCACTTGCCAGCGCTGGCCTTTTTTCACATAGGGGCGTTTCCAGGATAGGCTGCTACGGACGGTGACGCGCACGGCTTCGTCATTGGGTTGGGCTGGATCGCTCAGAAAAATGCTGTCACCCTGCCAACCGCTCACACTGCCGGTGAAGGTGACCAGCCGCCCTTCGACTGATTCACCGATTGCGTTCAGGGTGAGCGGCAAGGGTTGGAGTAACGTTCCCGCCGCCAACGGTCTGATCTGCTCTGGTGTATCGAGTTGCAACTCCATCTCGCCGCGGAAGGAGCGCAACAGACCACGCACCAATACCCGATCACCTTCGGCCAGGGGTGGGAACTCACCCTTGCGCAGATAGACATTGATGCCAATCCCGGCCAGTGGCCCAGCAGTATAGTCGGGTGCGGGATCGGCGACATAGACCGTGGCGTTAAAGAGTCCCGGCGGTGCTGTCACCACGGCGCGAAATTCCACCCACTGCTCCAGGCCAGCCAATTTGGATTGGGCAATGGAGGCGGGTGGTCCACCGGCCTGACCATAGGTTGGCTCCAGCCGCACCGGGGGCGGTTCAGCGTCCGCTTGCTGCTTATCGTTCTCCTCGGCTTGATTCTGCTCTACAATTTCTTGATTCTCCGGCGCAGACGTATTCGATTGACCAGGGGTAGCGACGCCCTCTTCCCAATCCCCACCATCGGGCAGACGACTGAGCGAACGTCCCTTGCGCGGACTTTGCGCCCACCCAATGTGATCCACTTCAATGCCATCAGGGTTGAGCAAGCGGATGTAGTCATCATTCGTGTTCAGGTTGATCCGGGTGTCAACACGACGTAGCAACAGCAGCGCCCCGCCCCCAATAAAACGGCCAGGGCCAAAGGTAAAGCGGCGACTAGACGCAGCATCGCCGGAAGCGTCACTTAGTTGCCAGCCCACCAAGGAAAGCGGCTCGGCGCTGGGGTTATACAACTCCACGAATTCATCATCACTATCAATTGACCCGTCGCCATTGTGGTCAGCGCCAGGGGCAGGCAGCACCTCATTGAGGATGACGGCTGCTGCACCGGTTGCCGGTTGGATATACAAGGGCGCAGTCACCGCAAAGTCGCCATCCGCCTGGGTAGCCACTGCATAGAGAAAGCTGTTGGGCAGGGCCGGCAAGGTGACACTCCAACGGCCATTACCCAAGGGAGTGGCAAGTTGTGCGATTGGCTTGTCGTCCTGCCAGATAGCGACACCAGCCGCTTCACCGCTGCTGTCGCCATAGTCAACATGAAAGGTGAATTGATTGCCGGCGACAAGGGTCGAACCCATCCAGTACTTACCATCGTCAGCCACTTCAGTGTGCAAGGTCAGCCAGAGACCGGGCCGATTGGTCAACCACCCCCGACGCGCGGCCAGCGCCGCCTGGATGCCGGTGCGATCCACAGAAGCCACGGCCAGACCCGTGTAACGGGGTGTCGGCTCTACGGCTCCCGGCAAGGCAGGATTGGCATTGCCCACCGGTAGGAGCGGCGCACCGGCCTTAACCCATAGTTTATAGAGCGCGGCTAGGGATTCGGGCGCGCTTACAGTGTCGGCAGCGATAGCAGCGATGCCGGGCTGGACCGGCAGATCGCCTTGCTGCCACTGAGCCAGGCTGCCGCTGGAACTGAGATAGGCCAGCAGCGCGGCCAAATCGGCCAAGGGCTGGGGCTGGGTGTCATAGATAATCGCGCCGGCTTTCTCTGGCCCCGTCCAGCGCCAGGCCGGCACAGCGATCACAGAGGCAGGTGGTTGCCAGGGTTCGCTATAGGTCGAGTCGGCAATGGCGACAAAGTGTAGTCCTTGGGCGGCAGCCGCGGCCAACAAATAGTGGGGAGGCGCGGCGCCGTCTGGGCTAAAGATACTATGTGCGCCCAGTGTACCCCAGATGCCTTGCAACTCACCGGCTAACACCGGCGCAGCATTGGGCAAAAGGGCGGGTAACGGCAGCGAAGTAAAGGGGTCGGCGGGGGCATAGAGAAAACGCTGACGCAGTTCGCTTATGGTAGGAAAACGCGCGTCGGGAACGCGCTGCAAAGCATAGCCTTTGGGTGCCTCAAGCACGCCGGTCAACTGAAGCGCGCCATAGTTACCCTCCTCAAAGGCGACGGCATCGGCCACCGCGCCGGCTGGGTTGAAGAGTAACACTTCATCGCCATTGTCGTTGAGCGCTAACTCACCGGTTGCCAGGTCGCGTCGTCGCGCCAAGTCAGGGGTGTCGGGGTCACTGTTGCCAAATTCGGCGTGCGCCGGCTGACCCCACTGGTTGCGAAAGGTCAGACCATCACGCGCCAGCACGAACCGTTCGCCAGCCGCCAGCAATGTACCAGAGGGCAGTGCATAAATGCCTTCCCCATCACTGGACGTTTCAGCATCACCAATCAACCAGCCGGTAAGGTCAAGGGGTGTTGTGGCGGCGTTGTAGAG
>Ga0163153_10006652_pt1 | contig 12869 bp, 12 predicted proteins | sample OliLakLV19MP6IB1_FD_148629 | JGI IMG/M metagenome (GOLD analysis project Ga0163153, IMG submission 148629) | Freshwater microbial mat bacterial communities from Lake Vanda, McMurdo Dry Valleys, Antarctica - Oligotrophic Lake LV.19.MP6.IB-1 | ecosystem: Environmental > Aquatic > Freshwater >... | reverse complement strand
CCATCGCCCACACCAAGATCGACCGAGCCCGCATCCGCCTCACGCTCACCGCCGGGCCGATTTCGCTGCTGCATCCTTCCGGGGGGCCGGCCGCGGAACCGCCGATGCCGACGCTGCTCATCGTGCCGAGCGAGCCGACCGTTTATGACCCCGCCTACTTCGAGCGCGGCATCACCGTCCTCATCGCCCCGCCCGCCGCCAACCCGTTCGACCCGCTCGCCGGGCACAAAGCGATTTCTTACTGGGGCCGTCTGCGCACGCTCCGCCAGGCGGCCGCCCTCGGCGCCGGCGAAGCCATCTGGCTCCAGATCACCAACCACCTCGCCAGCGGCGCCATCAGCAACCTGTTCCTCGTGAAGGATGGCGAACTGCTCACGCCGATCGCCCGTGGCGAAGAGGTACACGGCGGCCTGCCCGCGCCGGTGCTGCCGGGCATCACCCGCGAAGTCGTCATCGAGTGCGCCGAGGCGCTGGGTATTTCGGTCCGCAAGCAGATGCTCACGGTCGAGCAGATGCTCGATGCGGATGAGGTGTTCCTCACGAACTCAAGCTGGCACGTGCTGCCGGTCTCGAAGGTGGAAAAGAAAACGATCGGCGCGGGCGCGGCGGGGGAGATGACGACGAAGCTGCGGGCGGCGGTGATGGTGTTGATCGAAGCGGAAACTCGCGGTTGACGCTAAGCGGTCGGGCCGAAGGCTCGGCGCAGGCCCACCTGTTTTGGTGAGGGAAAAGGTGGGCCTGCGCCAAGCCTGCGGCCCGACCGCTAAGCAGGTGTTTCGAACGATACCGGCGTCTCGAACCGCATCACCTGATCGTACATCTCCCCGCCGATGTGCCGGGCCACGTCCGGGTCCTTCACCAGCGCGAGGTTCATCACCTCGCAAGTGAACTTCACGTGCAGGTTGCTCTCGACTGCCCGGCCCATGCCTTCGAGCACCACGAGGTCGACGCCGCGCCGCGTCACCGCCTCGGCGAGCTGCGGCGAGACCTGGGCGAGGTCGATCAGCGGCGTGCCGCAGCCGCTGGCGACGACTTGCAGTTGATCGTTTGATTTCGCTTCAGCGATGACGCGGTCCCATGTCGCGATGTGATCCATCATCGTGGCCAGCTCGGTGGCAGTGATGTCGTTGAGCGACGGGGTGGTGTTGGCGGCGAGGATGACCCGCGTGCCGCGCTGGAGCAGGGCGCGGGCGAAGGGGATCATGCCGAGCACGATGTCGCAGCCGCAGTTGTCGACGAAGAGCACGGCCGCGCGGTGGGCGGGCTTCGTCGCCAGCCGGTGCAGCCAGCGGTCGAAGTGATCGATGCGCCAGGGGCGCGGGCGGAGCTTGGCACGGGTGGCATGGAAATCGATCTTTCCCACTTTGAATAACGCCAAAGTCGCGGCAGCGCCGACGTCGAAGATGTTGCCGGCGAAGGTGCCCTGGATCAGGACGAGCTCGCGCTGGGCAAAAGCTTCGGGTGTGTCGGAAGCCATCGCGTCGAGTTCCGCGAGCAGCTTCGGCAGGGCGAGCAGGGCGGCGGCGTTCTCGCGCTCCTTTACGAGACGGTACGGGTCGGCGAAGCCATGCTCGCGCAGGATGTGTTCGCGCCGGCGGCCCATGGTGAGGATGTCGAGCCTGACGGGTGGCACGGGCAGGCCGCGGTCCGCCGCGGTTTGCCCGTGGTCAGGCGCCACTGGTGCGACCTCCACGGGGAAACCGCCCGGAGCGGCGGCCTGCCCGTGCCACACCTCCAAGGCGTGCAGGTACGCGAAGAACACATCCTTCGCCGCCGCCGCGCGCTGCTTCGCTTCGTGTTCCGGCTTGCCGTCATGCACCTCGACCGCCACCGCCTCGTCGAGCAGGCCGGGGAAGTGCGTGCGGTAAAGGTTGATCCAGTAGATGCGGCGCTCGGCGTGGAGCGTGAGGTCGAGGTCGCACGCCTGATAGCGGTCGGGCTCGGCGAGCAGCGGAAACGTCACCGCGGCGGGTTGGAGGGTGGCGGTCGGGTTCATGGATGTTTGCGAGCCGCAACGTCCGCGTTGCGCGTTCTTTCTAAACGGCAGTGTCCGCACTGCGCGTCCCAAGGCACGCGCAGTGCGGACACTGCCGTTTAGAAAGAGGCGGCGGCCTCCTTCGAGGGCACCGTCAGCGTCGCGAAGTTGCGCAGCATGTGCAGGCCGATGCGCTGCGATTTTTCGGGGTGAAACTGCGTGGCCCAGAGGTTGCCGGTGCAGATGGTGCTGGTGAAGGGTGCGCCGGCGGGGTATTCGGTGGTGGCGCTGGTGATGCGGGCGGCCGTGCACGAGGACGTGACGGCTCGCTGCGGGTCGATGATGGCGCGCTGTTGCTCATTGGTGTCGTCGCGCTCATCCGGCACGCAGTAATAGCTGTGTACGAAGTAAACCGCGCAATCCTGCGGCAGGCCCGCGAGCAGCGGGTCATCGCCCGCCCAGCGCAGCGTGTTCCAGCCCATGTGCGGCACCTTGATTCGGGACGCCGGTTTACCGTTTTCGCTGCCGCGATTCACCTCGAACTTCACCACGCGCCCCGGCAGCACGCCGAGGCCGGACACGGGTGCATCGTCGGAGGTCGCGTCTTCGGTGGAACTGTCAAAGAGCAACTGCATGCCGAGGCAGATGCCCAGGAACGGCCACCCGCGCTCGATGAAGGTCTTGATCGGCGACACCCAGCCGCCTTTGCGCAGATTCGTCATGCCATCGGCGAACGCCCCGACGCCCGGCAGCACCAGCCGGTCGATCGCGGCGATCTGATCGGGGTGAGAGAGGATCTGGGCGTGGGCGCCGACCTGCTCGAACGCCTTCTGCACGCTGCGCAGGTTGGCCATGCCGTAATCGATGATGCCGATGGTCATGGCGAGGGTAGGGGGTCAGGGATCAGGGAGACGCGATTGTAGCGGGCCGTTAGCCCCGGGTTCCGCCCGGGGTTCCGCGAAATGTCCATGGGCAACCGTTCCCACTGCCCACCGCAATGCCGGAAGCCTCAAAGGAGCCAGGACCAGGAAAGGGCCGTATTTCTATGATGACCGTCCTGGATTCCTGGGTTTCCTGGACTCGGCGATAAAGAACCTTTTAGCCCCTCGATCGGCAGCGGATCGCCATGCGTGGAACGCGCTGCTACGAAGGGTGATGAAGCGGCACCCCGAGTTCAGGCAGCCATGAGGACCTCCACAAACCCAAAATCATCAACTCGCGACGCCCATTTTTATCAACTCTCGCCCCTGAAATCATCAACTTACGAGCTTTGCCTTCTGCCAGCGGGGTGCATGGCGCATGAAAAAGCCGGTAACGCCATGAAAATAAGGCGATAACGGCTTGGTCGTCAAATGTTAATACACCCGGGAGGGCTCGAACCTCCAACCTGCGGTTCCGAAGACCGCCGCTCTATCCAATTGAGCTACGGGTGCGGGGAGGGACGTAGCAGTGGCAGTGGCAGGCGCAGAAGCAGAAAGACGGTGACGCGTGACCGCAGCATTGTTATCCGCGACTGCCGTTGCCACTGCTACTGCCACTTCTATTCAATCGCCTCAGCCATTCTTCGTCGCACCGCCGGTGCCGACGGTGACGCCGCTGCCCGCCAGGACGCCCGCCGGTTTCGGCGGCGCCGCCGGCGCCGGGGCCTTGGCGGGGGCGGCAGTTGCTGAGCTTGCGGGCGCGGCGGGCTTCGGGGTCGCGGGGCCCGCCGATGCGCTGGGGCCGGTAGGGGGCTTGCCCTTTTCAGCCGGCTTCGCCGTCGACTTGCGCTCGGGGATCAGGATCATGGTCATGCGCCGGCCCATGTTGCGCGGCGCGGCTTCGACCCGGCTGATGTCTTCGAGAATCTTCGCCACCTCGCGCATCAGGTCCATGCCCAGCTCGCGGTGCGCCATCTCACGGCCCTTGAACTGGATCGTGAACTGCACCTTGTGGCCCTCTTCGAGGAAGCCGCGGGAGCGGTTGGTCTTGATGTCCAGGTCGTGCGGGTCGATCTGCGGCCGCAGGCGGACTTCCTTCAGCTCGCTCTGCTTGCTGTGGCTGCGGGCCTTCTGGTCCTTCTTCTTCTGGGAGTACTTCCACTTGCCGTAGTCCATGATGCGGCAAACGGGCGGCGACGACTGGGGCGACACCTCCACGAGGTCGAGGCCGGCCTCTTTGGCGCGGCGCTTCGCTTCGGTGACGTCGATGACACCGATCTGCTCGTTGTCGTCGTCGATCAGACGGACGGGAGAGGTGCGGATGGCTTCGTTGATGCGGAGACGTTTGCCGGATTCCCGGCCGCCGGGTGTGAATCGCCTGTTGATGGCCATGACTCCTGAAGGTCAACTATGGGTTTCATTTTCGGCGGGCGCCTGACCCGTGCGCCCGCCGATATGTCTGGTTTCGGCACGCCCCGGACGCCGGCCAATGCCGCAGTCCCCGCCCCGGCCGAACCAACGGACCGTGCGGGTGCCGATAACACTGAAAAGAGAATATCGAGCGGAGCGGCCGGAGGCAAGGCAAAAGGGCGTTAAGAATGCGATGGTCGCTGAAGAATCGACGGTGGAGGCTCGCGGGCGGGGCGATCGCATGCGACCGCTTCGAATTCCCCTCCCTCTTAGGGAGGGGCTAGGGGAGGGTCGATCGAACTGACAAAAGACACGCCCAATCGTGCCTGTTTCCAAACTTGAATGCGACATCAACCTGGCGTTCATCGCAGACGGGCTGGCGCCGCCCAATCGTGCCTGCTTCCAAACTTGAACGCGACCCTCCCCCCGCCCCTCCCTAAGAGGGAGGGGAGTATGAAGCTACATTCGATTGCCTTGAGCTCGCGGGAACTCTTCTTCTCTTCGTCGGCCGCGATCGCCGCATTACCATGAAGCAGCCGTCTCAGGAGGTTTCATGGACCCCACCCTCGCCGCCGCCGTGCTGCTCCTCGCTTCCGCCGCCGCGCAGGCCGCCCCGATCGAGCCGGTCAAACCGGTGGAGACCGGCCCGCTGCCGAACCGGGTGCATGTCTTTGAGGATTACGAGACCGACATCGAGAAGCGCTGGTGGCTGCGCGGCGAGCCGTCGAAGGAGACGCCGCCGAGCCTGTCGTCGATCGCCAACACCCGCTGCGCGAAGGCGACGGAGACGAAGGACTTCGACGACAAGCAGGGCGACGCCAGCAAGACGTACAAGGCCGTGATCTTCAACCCCGTGCCCGGCCCGCCGATGGGCAAGAACACACGGCTATCGTTCCGCTGCAAGCTCAAGGGCACGAGCACGCTGCGGGTGCAGATTTACAGCTTGAGCAACGGCTACCACCGCAATCTGGTGATGAAGGATTTGAAGCAGGATGAATGGCTGCCGCTGGCGGTGGACATGACGCAGGCGCGGCGGCCGGATGGGACGGGCGGGCCGCTGAGCGCGGATGAACGCATTGATGACATTCAGTTTTACATTGAGACGGACGCGGATTTGTGGGTGGATGACATCGTGCTGTACGACGTTGGGGGGACGCGCAGCGAGGACGCTGCGGCTAAGACGGGAACGCGCGGCGAGGACGCTGCGGCTAAGAAAGAGGAGAGACCGTTTCCCAAGCGCGTGATTTACACGGGTTGGTTCGACACCGGCAAGCAGGGCAAAGGGCACGAATGGCCCGGCACATTCGAGATCGTGCCGCATGAAAAGCCGTTGACGTGGAAGTGCGCGAAGTCGGTCATCGAACCAAAATGGGGGCCGCTCATCGTGGTCAACATGCGCGGCGAGCGCCCGCTGGGCGATGAGAACAAGCTGCGGTTCCGATACAAGCTGACGGGGACAACCGCCATGTCGGTCACGCTCTTCAATCCCGAGACCGGCTCGACGTTATCGACGCAGCACAAGGAACTGAAGACCGGCGAGTGGGCCGAAGCGGAGGTCGCCTTCAAGGGAAAGGACGCCCGCACCGGCAAGCCTGTCGCGGTCAGTGAGATCCGATTTCACCCGACGGGGCCGGACCTGAAGGATGCGGTGCTGCTGATCGACGATGTGCTGCTCTATGAACCGGGCGAGGCGCAGAAGTAGCAGCGCAGTGGCAGCCCGCTGGAACGGCCAAGCCCGAGGATGAGGTCCGCCGAATCCTCGGGGTATTAATGACCGCTTGCCGGCAAGACCTTTGCCTGCAATACCCCGACGATTCGCAGAGCCTCATCATCGGGCTTGGATTCGCGGCACCTTCACCGCGGGACAGGTCGGTGGGATCGACCGTCCCGCTGCACGTATCATGCAGCGTGATTTGAGCAATCATGAATAGGCCGATGCACAAGAACCCATCCACATTCTGGACCGCCGCCCTGCTCGCGATCTGCGTTGCCGCGCCGGTCCTCGCCTGCAACGTGCCGGTCTTTCGCTACGCGCTGGAGCGGTGGAACCCGGACGCCTACGAGGTGTTCGTTTTCCTCGATGGCCCGGCGACGGCGGAACAGCGCAAGCTCATCGCGGCGATGCAGGAGCAGGTCGTCGGCGGCGAGCAGCAGCTCGACAGTTTTTTTATCCACGAGGTCGATGTCACTGAGCCGATGGACGATCGCGTCCGCGCCGTACACACTGCCGTCAAGCCCGCGGCTTTCCCGCACATGCACGTGCAGTTCCCGCGCTCGCAGCCCGATGACCCGCCGGCCTACAGCGGCAAGTTCACCGACGCGGCCGTGAAGCAACTCGCAGACTCACCGGTACGTCGCGACGTGATCACGCGAATCCTCGACGGCGAATCGGTCGTGTGGGTGCTGCTCGAATCGGGCGACAAGACGAAGGACGACGCGGCGGCCACGCTGCTGTCGAGCGAACTCGACCGGCTCAAAGGCGAGCTGAAACTCCCCGACCTCGACGAGACCGATGACGCCTTTCACGACCCCGAGGCCGGGCCGAAGCTGCGGATGTCGTTCGCGGTGGAGCGGCTTTCTCGCAGTGACGCGAACGAGGCGATGTTCATCCGCCTGCTGGAAAACTGGGACCCCAAGCAGATCGACCGGTCGCAGCCGATGGCGTTCGCGGTGTTCGGACGGGGCCGGGTGATGCCGCCGCTCTACGGGAAATACCTGTCGCCTAAGTTCATCGAGGAGGCGAGCGCGTTTCTGGTCGGCCGCTGCTCGTGCCAGGTGAAGGAAGAGAACCCGGGCTGGGACCTGTTGATGCCGGTGAACTGGGACGCGGTGATGAAGGGCCGCGTGCCGCTGACGGAGGCGATGCCGAAGCTGACGTCGCCGACGGCGGTGTTGCAGCAGAACGAAGTGATCGAGCAGGTGGCGGCCAAGGGCAGGACGCGCGGCGACGAAGTCGCGGCCCAGGTCGTGGCCAACGCGACGCCGACACCGCGCGGCGATGAACCGATGCTGCGGAACGTGCTGATCGTGGCCGGGCTCGGCGTGGCCGTCGTATTCGCGGGGACGCTCTGGCTGCGAAGCCGCAAGATGTGAGTCGTGGTTGATGCCACTGGCAGTCCGCTGCCAGTGCCTGCATCGCAATGCGTGCGAGAACCGAGGCACTGGCAGCGGACTGCCAGTGGCATCAACCATTTGCCATCACGGCGCCAGCCGCTCGATCTTCCAACCGTCCTTGCCCTGCCGCGTGTAAACCAGCCGGTCGTGCAGCCGGTTCTGCCGGCCCTGCCAGAACTCGATCGCGTCGTGCCGCACGCGGAACCCGCCCCAGTGTGGCGGTCGCGCCACATCGATCCCTTCAAACTTCTTCGTAATCGAAAGCAGCCCGCCCTCGAGCGTCGACCTTGTTTCGATCACCCTGCTCTGCTCGCTGACCCACGCCCCGAGCTGGCTGCCGCGCGGCCGGCGCTTGAAGTATTCATCCGACTCGGCCACGCTGGTCATGGTCACCGGCCCGCTGACGCGCACCTGCCGCTCCAATTGCGGCCAGTACATCACCAGCGCCGCGTAGGGGTGACGCACCAGGTCCTCGCCCTTGGCGCTGAGGTAATTGGTGAAGAAGCAGAAGCCCTCGGCGTCGAAGTGCTTTAGCAGCACGACGCGGGCCGCGGGCCGGCCATGGGCATCGACCGTCGCCAGCGTCATCGCCGTCGGCTCGAAGACTTGGGCCGCCAGCGCATCGGTCAGCCAGCGGTCGAACTGCCCGACGGGTTCGGCGTCGAGGTCGCGCTCATCGAGGCCGGCCAACGTGTACTCATTGCGAAAGTCCGCGATCGATTTCATGCGGACATGATATGAGGGAGGACCGAGAGCGCCACGCCGGAAGGCTGGTGCTGCCGCGATATTCATGCGGTCAAGGCAACGTCGCACTTCGCAGCCTCATGGCACGTTCCTGCCGCAATCGATCAACACCACCCTGCCGGGATGGTGCTCCCATTCGGCGCGCGTAGAATTAACCGACCCGCGGAGCGCTTTAATATGTCCGCACCCACAACCACCCTCCGCATCCGCCCCGCCGCCGTCGCCGGTCGTTTCTATCCCGCCGACCCCGCGAAGCTGCGCACCATGGTTCGCGGCTTCATCGATCAGTCACTGCCCGCGCCGGACACCGGCTTGCCCCGCGCCATCATCGGCCCGCACGCCGGCTACCCGTACAGCGGCCCGATCGCCGGCTCCGTCTATGCCGCCATCGCCAACCTCCGCGGCCGGATCGACCGCGTCGTCCTCATCGGCCCCGCACATTACGTCCCCTTCACCGGCATCGCCGCGCCCTCCGCCGATGCATTCGCCACGCCGTTGGGCGATGTCCGCCTCGACCGCGAGGGCATCGTCCGCGCGCTCACCTTACCGTTCGTTCACTCCCTCGACGAGGCCCACGCCCCGGAACACGGGCTCGAAGTGCATCTGCCCTTCCTTCAGCACACGCTCGGAGATTTCGCGCTGCTGCCGTTCGTCGTCAGCGACTCGAGCGCGACGGAAGTCGCGCAGCTCTTGGAGATGGTCTGGCCGGCGGATGACCCGCGCACGCTGCTGGTAGTGAGCTCGGACTTGAGCCACTACCAAGAATACGACGATGCCCGCCGACTCGACCTCGCCACGAAACAGGCCATCGAATCGCTGGCCCCGCACGCGATCGCCGCCGACCAAGCCTGCGGGCAGCTCGCGGTGCAGGCGCTGCTGCTCTGCGCCCAGCGGCGCGGACTGCGCCTCACGACGCTCGACCTGCGCAGCTCCGGCGACACCGCCGGCAGCCGCGACCGGGTCGTAGGGTACGGGGCGTGGGTGGCGGCTTGAAAGACATGTAATGCGAGGGCGAGGCTCCCGCCGAGCCGATTGGTTTGCGAGGCCCGTCCGCGGGCCGAGCAAACCAAAATCGCGCAGCCAACGTCAAGTTGTGGGGAATCAACGGTGTTCTTTTCGTCGTTCCCGCATTCGAGACGGGAACGACGAAAGGCTCGGCGGGAGCCTCGCCCTCCCATCACATCAGCTTCACGCCGCCGCGGCCTTGCGACCCTTCTTCAGCAGGCGGGTGATCAGGAAGATGCAGATCAGCGCCAGCACCACGACCGCGCCGAAGAGCTGAAGAAACAGGCTGTCGCTGAGCTTGATGCCCAGCGGGCCGCTGCGGGCGGTCGATGTATTTGTCGCCGGTGCGGCCGCGGCGGCTTGGGCCGTGGTCAAGTTCACCGTCGAGGTGGTGAAGGTGACGAACACGTTCTTCTCATCGAGCCCTTCGACACTGCGGGCGGCGAGCTGGGCGACTTCCTGCATCGTCAGCGGCGGCTTGGCGGCGGCCTCGGCGATCGCGTTCAAACGCGCCAACTCCTCTTCGGTGGCCTCGGCGGGGGCCTCCGGCACCGGCGGGACCATGTACTTGATCACCACCGTGGCCGAGGGCTTGGGCGCCTTCGTCGGGTCGGCGCTCAGCGACGTGTCGACGTCGGGGATCACCACGTGAACCCTGGCCCGCACCACGCGGTCGTAGGTCTCGAACGTCGTCTCCAGTTCGCCGGCAAGGGCGTACATCAATCGCGCCCGCTCATCGGCGCGGGTGGGGATGAGGCCCGCGCTGCCGACCATCGCCGCAAGGCCGCCGCGCTCGTCGCGCGGCAGGTCGAGCTGCACGAGGATCTGCCGGGCCATCGATTCACTGCTGCGGGGCACCTGGATGGCGAAGGCCGGCTTGCGGTCGCGCGTCTCGCGCACGGTCTTCAGGTCGGTGATGCCGCGCTGCTCGAGCTCGACGACGATGCGGTTCGCCTCCTTCTCGGAGCCGACGACGACCAGTTCCGTCGCGTCGCCGCAGCCGGTGAGCAGCGCGGCGAGTGCGAGAACCCAGAGGCGCAGAAGTCGATGCGGGAGATGGTGCGTCATGCGGAGTCGCTCGCGGGAGGAGAGGGTGCACGCATGATAAGGCAAGCGGACAAGAGCGCCATCGGAGCACCAACCCGAAAGGGTGGTGCCTGCGTTAAAGAACTGGATTGCAAATTGACCATGGCAAATTGAAGATTTCAAATTGCAGAGGCCGCGTTGCCACGCATGGGCTCCTTTCCGCAATTTGCAATTTGCAATGGTCAATGGCCAATTTGCAATCTCCGATGCCTCGCTCACGCCTGCGTCTGCGACAACTGCTTCACGCCGCCGGCGAACTGGTCGACGAGCTTGGACACGAGCTCGACTCGGAAGTGGACATCCTGAGCCCGGGTCTGGAGGTCCATCATGCGCCAGACCTGCACCTGGCCGTCGCCTGGCTTCAGTTCGCCGCTGACCACCTTCGATTCGTAGTCGGCGCGGATGCGGGCGATCTCGCTGCGGATGCCCTCGGCTTGGTCGAGCGGGTTGGGGCCGTCCTTGAACTGGGGCGGCTTCACCTCGCCGACGCGGCTGGTCGCGTCGGCGCCCTGCTGCGGGTTGACCTTTTGGCCGAACTCGACGCCGGGCGTCGGGCCGGCGGCGGGGCCGCCGAGGTTCTGCATCGGCGGCGGGGTCGGGATCGCGGCGGGGGTGATGGGGATGGTCATGGCTGGCCTCCGAATTGAAGTCGATCAGAGCCGTGAAGCGTAAGCGAGCGGAAGCCACAGCGCGCCTTGCATGCCCAGGCGTCCGCACGCTTAAGCGTTGCGGCTCGGATGGAAAAGCAAGGCTACGGTCGTCATCACATCACTTCGTCGCCTGCGCGTACAGCCGGTTGAACACCTGCGAGAGCTGCGGGTCGGTTTGGAAGCGCTCGGTCACGGCCGCGGTCATCTGCGGCGTGGCCTTGTTGCCGAACTGGCCTTGCAAGTGCTCGCCAATGAGCGATTCGAGGATCTGCTGCTTCGGCTCACCGGCCTTGACGCCATCCTTGATGCGCGACTGGAGCTTGGCGAGCACGGGGTCGAGCGAGATTCCCGCCGCAGCGCCGGCCGCACCGGCGCCACCGGCAGCGCCAGCGCCGGCCGCCGGGCCTGCGCCGCCGGTCGACAGCGTCTGGCCGAAGTTCGCGCCCTTTGTTTTCTCGGGACCGGCCGGACCGCCGGGCGAACCGGGGCCGCCGGGGCCGATGGGAGGAATGTTCTGATTGGGGCCTTTGATTTCCATGGTCACACCGAACAAAGTAAGAGGTCACAAACGATCGAACGCACACACCGGGTTATCGCGGGAACGGAAGGATCGTTGCGGCGCGAGCCCAAAATCTATTTCCCACCCGTCTGAATTGCCCCTACCGCCTGGCCATATTCGACCATGTCCGACGCATGCCGGCCGCTGCGGCCGTTGGGATCGAGTTCCATCGATTTCAAGAACGACTGTTTCGCTTCCTGCGGCTTGTTCATGTGCAGCAGCGCCTTGCCCGCGACGACGTACGCCCGGGCGGCGGTGCCACGGTCGACGGCGCTCGGGTTCGGCCGGGTGATGGCCGCCCGGGCGGACTGCTCGGCGAGCTTCTGGGCCTGCGGGTACTGGTTCTGCATCAGGTGGACCTCGGCCAGCCCGAGATAAGCCGTCGGGTCGTTGGGCACCAGCGCAACCAGCGTGTTAAACACATCGGCCGCCTCCTTCCACCGGCCCAGGTACGACCACAGAAACCCCGCCTCTCCCAGAAACTGGAGCGGCGCGGTGTCGGTGGTGAAGCCGAGGTGGTCGTAGAGGGTGGGGTTGGGCATAGTGGTGAGAGCCCAGTGACGAGTCGGCAGTTGGCAGTCGGCAGTAGGCAGTCCGGACATGAGACTACCTACTGCCGACTGCCAACTGCTGACTGCCTACTGGCTCAATTACTGCTTGATATTGCGCACCGCCGCCATGCGGGTCTCGTGCTCGGTCTTGGAGACGTTGGAGACCATGGTGACCTCCATGTTTTGCACCTGCATGCGGTTCTGGATCTGGATCATCTCGGCGAACTGGACCTGCTGGCGGTCGAGGTCGTTGTTGACGTTGCCGAGGCTGGCGCCGCCGCCGCCGATCAAGCCGCCAATCGAGCTGGCGCCCAGCGACTTGCCGGCGACGCTCGCCGCGATGCCCACGCCGGCCGTCAGGACCTTGCCGAAGTCCACGCCGGTGCTGGCGGGCTGGGTTGTCTGGGCGCTGTGCTGCGGGGCGGTGGTCAGTTCCTGGCGGCTGATCGGGTCGGTTTCCATGGCTCGCGTCCTTTAAGTTCAATGGTCTGTCAGGGCCGACCGTCTGGCGGTCGCTACGGGGTTATCGAGGGACCAACCGCACCGTTGCACGATCGCCTCGTTTTTTTTGACGCCACGGCCCGAAACCCGCGTGTTCCACCGCACTTCGCGGCTCGTTACTCTTGCTTAACACGTGCCATTCGCAGTAGTTCTATCAACTCCACGCTGCGATTCATCCCCAGTTCCACCGCGTCGCATTCCTTCTTCACCCTCAGCCCGCCGGCCGCCCGGTATTCGGCAAGCTTCGCCAGCGCCGCGCCGGTCCATTTGTCGAGGCTGGCGCTCTTGCCGCCCGTCTGGACCTCGCGCAGGACGCGCTGCACCAACTCGAACTCGGCGGGTGCCTGGGGGGCG
>Ga0163153_10006648_pt1 | contig 12876 bp, 6 predicted proteins | sample OliLakLV19MP6IB1_FD_148629 | JGI IMG/M metagenome (GOLD analysis project Ga0163153, IMG submission 148629) | Freshwater microbial mat bacterial communities from Lake Vanda, McMurdo Dry Valleys, Antarctica - Oligotrophic Lake LV.19.MP6.IB-1 | ecosystem: Environmental > Aquatic > Freshwater > Lake... | reverse complement strand
CGGGACTTCTGGCAGGCAAACTGGTGTTGCGGCAAGTCACCAGCAGGAACATCCAAGGCACGGTGTTCGTGAAGTGCCCTTACGGCGAGAGCGCGCGCTCAATGCGATAGAACTGCGGCGCGAGGTCCGGCCCGACGAGGAAATCCGCGGAGCACCCCTCCGCTGACTTTGTCTGCAAGGTTTCCCAGCTCAGGAAGTCACGTGTCGATTGGAGGCGGTAGGTGTCCCCGGTGATGGCGGAAGTGGACAGTCGCCACCCAGTTCCGTCTGGGCCGGGAGTGAAGATGATTTCGGGCATTGCGTCACCGTTGAGGCGGAAAAGCCCGGAGTAGTTCGCGACGATGATCTTCCCAGCCTCAGTGACAACCATGTCGCTGACGTCGAATGGCGAAGGACGTTCGTTCATGGAGAAGCTGGGATCGCGACGGCCATCGCGCAGCAGACGAGCCACCGGTTGGAACGACTGGTAGTTATCTCTTTGGATCAGAATTCGTCCGTCAGCATCCAAGCCCATCAGCGGCTGGCTATTGTAATTGATTTGCAGGGGCTCCTCAATTTGCAGCGAGTCGTCCACTTCGCCGTCGGGGAGGATTCGCGCGAGGTTGGTTTTGGCGCTGGAGTTCACCCTGGCAAAGTGGCCGGCAATGAGAATGCGGCCATCCGGTTGGATCACAATGGAACGTGGCTCGGGGTTGGTTGAGAAGGTGAAGACCCAGGGACATTCCACCGGTGCAAACTGGCCGTCCATTGAACCGTCTGGCGTCAGGCGGAGCAGTCCAGGAAAGACATTGCCACCACGCAGGAAGACGCCGGCCACGAGTATGCGTCCGTCGGGTTGCGCGGCCAGCGCCCTCAATGGGGTGTGGAACTGAAAGGGGGATTGAAGGCTGCCCTGAAACGTGGTGTCCAGCGAGCCGTCCCGGTTTAGACGTAAGAGGTGTGATCCCAGAGATTGTCCGGCATCTGACCGTGCGTCCGCTGCGATCAACACTTTGCCGTCCGGGGCGGGCTGGAGGATGAGCGGTCCCCGTGGCAGGACAACTCGCGTGTCCAGTGCAAAGCTGGAATCTGGCCGTCCGTCCGCATGCAGGCGGGTAAGGTGATTGGTGCGGAAATATCCGGCTGGAAAAGGAGGAGCCTCCGTCCTGCCCCGTACGATTATGCTTCCGTTGGGTTGCACATGCAGGCTCTCGACGACGCCCTGTTGGGGCAAGTTCGCGCCAAGACCCAGCAAGCGAGGCATGAAATTTGTCCCCGCGAAATGCGGATCGATTGTGCCGTCGCGCAGCAAGCGAAACACTCTCCCATCCGCTCCCAACGCTCCCATCGAACCCACAAGCACGGTGCCATCCGTGTGCAGGGCAATCGGACCGGACGGGATCACCGGTGAGCCGTTCGTGCCGAACTTGAGGTCAAAACTGCCCGGACGCTCGTTGTCCTGAATAATGAGGCGGCCGGTTGAATTCTCGCCCAACCCGGCACCGCCGACGGCTTCGGTCAGAACCAGGTTGACCGACTCGTCCCATTCGATGCGGCAATCATCGAGAATGGTCACGGTCAGCGCCTTGGTTTTCTCCAGCGGGGCAAAGGTGAGCGTTCCTTGTTGCGTTGCGAAGTCATCAGCGGAGGTGGTGTCGCCCGTGATCGTATATCCGACGGAAATTGTCTCCGGCCCGTTGTCGTTCCGGCGGATGGCGACTTCGGTGGTTCCGCTGGTCTCGGAAGCGTGCCACTGACTGGCAACCCATTCCACGGGCCAGTCATCGTTAAGAATGGTCACTGTGGCGGCGTTGTTTGCCGCAATCACGGCTCCGACCGCGCCGGTGAGCCGGACGGTGAAGTTTTCCGCTGGCTCTCGCCGGCCATCGTTGACCAGTGGGATCTGGATGCTGCGGAAGTCGTTTCCGCTGGTGAAATCGACCGTGCCCGGAAGCGGCCCGGTGAAGTCCTGCTCGTGTGTCGCCGTTCCGGGAATAATCTCATAATTGACGCTCCACGATTGTCCCGAAATGTACCCGGTGCGCTGGAATTGGACGAAAGCGACGCTGGCGTCGGTGGAGTCAGGGGAGACGCCTTCGGAAAAATTATAGCTGTGCGTCGTGACTATTTCGATCTTCGGGCTGTTCTCCATAATATGCACGGTCGCCGAAAGCGGAACACTGGCAGCCGCTCCTTGCAGATTGCTCAGTGCCATCCAGAACTCCTCGTTGGGATCGAATACCAGGTCCGCCAGCAACGACACGAAGATCGTCTTGCTGATTTCGCCGGGCGCGAACTGCACTGTGCCGTTGGTGGCTGTGAAATCCAGCCCAGCCAAGGCCGAGCCGTTCTGCGTCGAGAACGAGGCTGATGCGGCGGCATTGGTCCGGCCGATTCGTTCGACCGTGAAGGTGAGCGTGCTTCCCTCCAGGCCGCTGGTGAACGACGCCGGTCCCAGCCGGATGAGCGTGGGCGCCTCCGGTGTTACGAGCCGCGCCATGCGGTGTCTGGTCACGTTGTTCACGGACCTGAACTCGCCCGCCATCAGCAGCAGCCCATCGCTCTGGAACTTCAACGCATACATCTCGTCACCGGCGCGATTGTCAAAGGTGACGTTCACTGATGGGTCCGCCGTCCCGTTCTCGTTCAATCTCGCAAGCAGACCGCGCGGCTGTCCTCCTGCCTGTTGAAACAAGCCGCCGATCCAGACCTTGCCATCGGGACCGACGGCGACCGTGTTGATCGTGTCGCTGGCGGGGTTGCCTTGATCAAAGCTCAGGTCCAAGCCGCCATTGGCGAACAGACGCGCGACGCCTGAACGGTTCGTGCCGTTGAACATCTCGAAGTCGCCACCGATGTAGATTCGGCCGTTGGTGTCCCGGCTGAGCGCGCGAATTTGATCCTCTGCACCGATCCCGGCATTGAAATCTGGATCAATGGAGCCATTCGTCAGCAGTCTGACAATCCGTCCTGCTGGCAAATCGTTGAACGCGGTAAACTTGCCCGCGACCAAAATTTTCCCATCAGGCTGGAGCAGCATTGCCCGAGGAAAGTCATTGAGACCGGTGCCTGGATTGAAACTCGTGTCGAGGGAACCGTTCGTATTCAGTCGCGCAATCCGCGCTCGGCTCACACCGCCGACCTCGGTGAAGGTGCCGCCCAAGATAATCCTGCCGTCCGGCTGAACCGCCAGCACTCTCGCGGAACTTAGGATGGTCACGGTGACGTTGACGAAACTGGCGTCTCCTGAGCCATCGGGATTCAACCGGACGACGCAGGAAATCCCGGCATTGGAGTTCAAGAAGTTTCCACCGACAACAATCTTCCCATCGCTTTGAATGGCGACGGCGCGAACGGTGCCGGATGAACCGGTGCCAGTCGCAAAACTCAGATCGACCGATCCGTCCGGGTTCAGTCGAACGACTCGATTGCGGTTGGTGCCGCCAATCGTAGTGAACTCTCCCACGGCGATGATCCTGCCGTCTTCCTGCACCGCCATCGCCAGAATGTCCGCATCCGCGCGTGTGCCGACATCAAAACCGCTGTCCAGCAAGGCGCCGAATACGTGCTCGGTGCAGGTCGCCAGCAAGAGGGCAAACAATATGGCCCTGCCTTGAAACCAACGGGGAATTTTCACATGCGCAGGCTCGCGCACGGGCCGTTCCCTGTCAAACGACTGTGGCCGCACGGGTGAGATCGTAAGTGGCGGGCACGGAGTGCGCCCGTCCTCGGGCGCAGCAAGGTTCCCAATACCCAGCGCGCTGGGAAAGACCGAAGCTCTCCCGGCCATCAATCCTTCTGCGCCCGAGGACGGGCGCGCTCCGTCGGCTTCCCTTTCCCGCCCGCCACTTCCGATCACACGCTGGCAACGCGGGGCGTTCATCGGGAGAGGTGTCCGAACCGGACAACGGGGAATCAAGCCCCAGTCGCTTTCTTGACGGCCTTCAACTGCTGAAACTCCGGGCGGGTCTTGTAGTGATCATCCAGCGGGTAGCAGCCGCTGATGATTCCGTTGCGCGGAGCGGTGGTGCAGTCGCTGAACGTGCGGCAGATGAGCTTCGGGGTGAGCGCGCCTTTCGTCGTCGCGTCAGCGAGCATCTCGGGATAGCTGAGGACCATGCGGCCCAGGCCAACCATGTCCGTCCAGCCATGACGCACGGCGTATTGCGCGACGTGCGGCAAATACTCCTGCAAGTAAGAGTAGGCGGTGCCGATCACGATTGGAGTAGGACAGGCATCCTGCCTGTCTCGTTCCGCTTGAGTCGGGCTCTCGGTCGTCCGGGACAGGGTGGAAGCCTGTCCTACCTTCGCCAACCGTTCCTTCACCTGCCGCACGACATTGATCTGCCTCGCCACGTCGATGAGCGGGTCGTGCGCCGGCTGATAGCCATCGCTCGGTGGATAGGCGGCGGGACGCTGGATGTGCGGATTGTAGTAGGGCGAACCGGCGCTGAGATTGAGAATCTTCACGCCGAGCTGCGCGCAGAGTTCGGCGAACTGGAACGTCTCGGTGAGATCATATTCCACCGGGTTGTTTGCGTTCACGCCGAAGCCGCAGCGATACGGCAGGCAGTGCGAGAAATCCTCCGGGATGCCGGGGCCGAGCTTGCCGGGTTCGGCGCGTGTCGGGTCGGGCTTGAACGGCACGAAGTCGAACGCGCTCAGGCGCACGCCGATGTCGATGGGGTTCCCGCTTGCGCGAATGCCGGCGATGATCTCGCGCAGGATGCGCGTGCGGTTCTCGAAGCTGCCGCCGAACTTGCCGGGCCGCGTGTGTGCGCCGAGAAATTCGTGCAGCAGATAACCGTGGCAATGCTTGAGGTCCACGAAGTCCGCTCCGGCCTCGCGCGCAATCCTCGCGGCGCGGACGTAGCACTGGATGAGTTCCTCGATCTCCGCGTCGGTGAAGACCTGTGCGTCGCTCGTCACGTTGAACTTGCGGTCGAGGATCGGATGCCGGAAGGCGACGCGCGGCTCCGTGCGCTTCTTGTCGGTCGGCTTGCAGAAGCGGCCCGAGTGCGTGAGTTGAAACCCGATGACGAGATCGTCCGTTGTGCCGTAACGCTCGCGATGCGCTTTGACGAGAATCTCGCGAATCTCCGCGAGGTCGCGCTGGTTCTCCTCCACGATGATGAGCTGGTTCGGATTCGCGCGTCCATCCGGGCGCACCGCCATCGCCTCGCCGCCGTAGATGACCTTCGCGCCGCTCTCGCCGAAGCGCTGCCAGCGTCGGCGCACTTCATCGGTCGCGCCGCCGGTCGTGGTGGCGTCCCAGCCTTCCATCGGATGAATCGCCCAACGATTCCCGATGCGCTTGCCGTTGACGGTGAGATTCGGAATAGGCTGCGCGAGCGGCGAATCGGCACCGGACGCGATGGCGTCTTCGCACGACAGATTGAGACCGAGCGCCGCGAGGTGGTTGCGGAAGTCAGCGACCGTCTTGAGCGACGGGATGCGGGTGAGTTTGAAGGGGGCGGGCATGAGAAGGATGGCAATGTTTGACTATTTGCTCGGAGGTCGATCCCGAACGCGGTGGGCTGCCTTGAAGGCATTGAACTCTTCAAAGGTCTTGAAACGAAAGATTCCGCGAGGATGAGGCTTGCTATAACCGGTTTCTGCTTCGGAGATCGGTGCCGGCTTTCTAAGGTCAGTTTTGAACGGGCGTTTCATGCAGGGTTCAATTATCGCGATCCAACACAGCCGAAGAACGTCAGATACGGCAGGCTCTTTGCCTCGCGCAGAATGAGCAGGGCGAGTTCGCGCAGGTGGTAATCGCCCCACAGGGAGCTTTCGCCATTGGGCACCTTCTGGCCGGGCGCGATGTGGTCCCAGCCGTTCGGGCGATGATAGACGGAGTGGAGAAGCAATCCTTGATGTTTCGCGTTGGTGGAGAGATATGGCTCGGCGAGCAGAGTGCGGGCGATGGTGAGGCCGGCTTGGCGGTAGTTCGCGCCGCTCTTCTTGTCGCCTTTGCTGGAGAGGTAATTGCCCAAGCGAATCAATCCCTGTGCGGCGATCGCGGCGGCGGAGCTGTCCACGGGCTCGTGGGCGTTGTAAGGGTCGGAAGGTTTGCTGAGGTAGTTCGACGGGAGGCGATGAAGGTTCGGTGCGCCGGTGTCCCACATTGGGATGCCGTCAGTGCAGGAATGGGCGAGGTAGAAGTCGGCGGTGGCTGTGGCTGCCTCCACCAATACAACCTCCAGTTGAGCGGCTGGTCGCGCCGACAAAATCGGGGCAGACAAAAAGCTCTTCCATGATCGAACGCCGGTTGCGGCTGCTGGATCACGCTGCTCGCGATCAATGTTCTCAAGAAACTCTAACTCCTCCGCGAACCCGCATACCGCCCATGCCAGCCCGCGCGTCCAGGTGCTGAACGGCGAGTAGCCTTGCTGGCTGTTCGGGCAGCGGAAGACGCCGTTCGCGACGTTGAACACGGCTTCGTGCGTGGTGCGACCGCGCATGTCGTAGGCGTCGCGGCCTTCGCCGTAGTAAACCGAGTAACGCGCGGTGTTCAGCGAGTGTTCGACGAGGCGTTGCAGCAGGGAAATCTTCGCGTCCTGCTCACCCATGAGCGCGTGGCCGAGCTGATGCGCGATGGCGAGCGAGCGGCAGGAGCGGATGGTATCGACGAAGAGCGAGTGCGCGCCATTGAAGCTGTGAATGAAGCCCGTGCCGTCCGCGAGCTTCGTCCAGCGCGCGGCCTGCACGGCGCCGCTGACCTTGAGCGCGAGTTCGTAGAAATCCTTCTCACGGTCGTTCCACTCGATGCGGCCCTCGTGCATCAGACGGAGCAGATTGCCGTAGGTGGAGACGTTGTTGAAGCCGTGGTCATGCACGCCAATGTGCGAGACGTGACTGGCCATCAGCTCGATGGTCTTGCGCCGTCCGATGTCGAGGAAGCGCTCGTCGCCCGTGGCGTCGAATTGGAGAATGGCGGAGCCGAATTGAAAACCTTGGGTCCACTCCGTCCAGCCGCGTGAGGTGTAGCGGCCTTTGACGGTGAAGACCGGCGTGCCGTCAGCGGGCTTCCAGGTTTTCTCAATGCTGGAAATCTTTTGCGCGGACAGATCGAACATCCGCTCGATGGCGGGGACGAGCTGCTGCGGGGTGAGCTTGTGGTCGATCTTGATAGCCATGTGTCTTTGGTAGGAGCCGACGTGAGTAGGCTCACTATGAATTCAGCTTGATTAGAGCCTCCTCACGTCGGCTGCTACAATCTTCTCAAATGAAAACCGCCATCCACGTTGAGGACTTCGCCGGTGCTGAACGGCAGCAGGTCCTGCGCGATGGCGGCGACGGCACGGCCAATGTCCTCGGGCGTGCCCCAGCGTTGGATGGGCGTGAGTCCGTCGGCAATGAGCTGGTCGTATTTCTCCTTCACCGGCCCGGTCATGTCGGTCGCGATGATGCCGGGGCGAATCTCATAAACGTTGATGCCGTGCTCGGCGAGGCGCGCGGCGAAGAGCGGCGTCAGCATGGAGAGCGCGGCTTTGGCGATGCAGTAATCGCCGCGATTCACGGAGGCGGTGTAGGCGGAGATGGAGGAGATGGTGATGATCTTGGGCTGGTAAGGACGCGTTCCACCGCGTCCCTGATCCTGCCCCGGCGTGGGAGAAGCTTGGGACACGGTGGAACGCGTCCCTACCAGCTCAATCATCCACTTCGCCGCGAGCTGCGTCAGGAAGTATGGCCCTTTGACATTGATGGCGATCAGCCGGTCAAAGCTCTCTTCGCCCGCCTCGAGAATGTCCGCGCGGACGTTCGGCGCGACTCCAGCATTGTTCACGAGCAAATCGAGCCGTCCGAAAGTCGAGCGCGTGAAGTCGATGAGCCTGGTCCGGTCAGTGGCGAGGCTGATGTCCGCCTGGCAAATCTCGGCGCGGCTGGTTTTCCCGCCGGCCTTGGCCTGCGCCACGCAATCGGCGGCGGTCTGGCGCGCGGAGGTTTCGTTGCCCGCGTAATTTACCACGAGGTCAAAGCCCAGCGTCGCGAGTTCGAGGGCGATGCCGCGTCCGATGCCGCGCGAAGCGCCGGTGACGAGGGCGGTGAGATTCATCGGGCGGGCGGGGGATGGCCTACTCGCCGCTCTCCTTGATGGTGAGCAGGCCGTTTTTCGGAATGTCTTTCGCCAGCATCTGCCGCGTGCCCGAAGGCCATTGCACTTCGACCTTGTCCGCCTGTGCCAGCTCGCCGAGGCCGAAGTAAAGCGGCAGCGGGCTTTGCGAGAGGTAGCCTGATTTGCCGTCGTTGTATTGGGTGAGCTTCTTCGCGCCGGCATGAACGGTGACCGTTGCGCCGAAGCCATCCCGGTTCGATTTCGCGCCCACCAGCTTGACCTTCAGAAAGCGGATGGACTTCTTGTCCGCCAGATTGCTCACGAGGACTTGAGGGCGGTCATTCATTTCGTTGGTCACGATGTCCAGGTCGCCATCATCATCGAGATCGAAGAGGACGGAAGACCGCGAGCTTAACGACCCGCTTATGGTCAGCAAACCCGACTGGCCGTTGCAGAACTGATGGCTCTTGTCTGCCCCTGAGCAGTCGAACGTGAACATCGGCCGGCTGAAGCGTCCGCCGGATCGCGGTTCCACGCCGAGGACGAATTCAGCCTCGTGGAACCGGCGGCCCGCCTCGTTGAGGAGAACGCTGTTGATGGCGTAGCGAAACGGATAGCCCATGCCGGCGGTCACAAACGCGTCCTCGAAACTGTCCGCATTGAGATCGCCCACGCTGAATCCCCACGGCCAGTAAGTTTCCGCGCCGATCTTGTCCGACACTTCTGAGAAGCTTCCGCCTCCTTGATTCATGTAGAAGGCGTTTCCAAAAATGTTATTGGAGGCGCCCTGAAGAAACGCGTCCGTCCAAAAAACGGTGCACCATTGCTCGCTCTTCGCTTTCTCGAACTTCGCGCCCGTGTTGGCGCGCCCCTCCTTGGTTTGCAGCTCCGTCATGTCCGAGTGCATGTCGGTCACGAACAGGTCCATGAGGCCGTCCTGATTGAAGTCGAAGAACTTTGCGCCCATCGCGCCCCACGGTGTCTTTGGGAAATATGTGGCGGTCTTATCGACGAAACTCTTCCCCTGCACATTCTCGAAGTAATGGTTGTCGCCCTGCATGTTCGCAGCGTAGATGTCGGGGAATCTGTCCTGGTTCAAGTCCACAAAGGTCGCCTCGCCGCTCCAGCCTGCGTCCGGGAGATTCACCTCCTTGGAGATGTCCTTGAACTTCAGTCCGCCCAGGTTCCGATAAAGAATGCTCCGCTCGGTCCGCTCCGGATGGGTGTGTCCGCGAAACGCATTCGTGATGCTCAGGAAGAAGCCGCCTTCGCCGCGCTCGTCCGACGTGTAAACGCCGATGTTCGCCACATACAGATCGAGGAGTCCGTCGTTGTCGAAATCGAGGAAGAGCGCGGTTGAAGAGTGGCCGGAATAATCCACGCCCGCCAGCTTCGAGACGTCGCGGAATTTTCCATTGCCCAGGTTCTCGAACAGCACGTTGCCCATCTTCACGGTCGTGACCGCCAGATCGGAGTCGCCGTCGTTGTCCACGTCGGCAAACGAGGCGCCGACATGGATGCGGCCTTCGAGGGCGACCCCGGCACTGGCCGTGATGTCCTCGAACTTCCCTCCGCCGAGATTGCGCCACAGTTGATTCGCGCCGAGCTGGTTCACGAAATAAATGTCCAGCTTCCCGTCTCCGTCCACATCCGCGACGGCCACGCCGGTGCCGTGATCGTAATGGGCCGGCTTCCAGTATTTGCCGGCGTCATTCACGCTGCGCTGCTCGAAATTGATGCCGCTGGCCGCAGTTTGATCGGTGAACTGAAAATCATGGAACGCCTGGTAGCCCTTCGCGGCGGTCACCTGTTCCTGATGACGTTTCTCCAGCCAGCGCGGCGTGTTCACCAGCACGGGCGGATAGAGGATGATGTTTTCCGCGCCGCGCGCCGGAGCTGTCATGACCTGGAAACCAGCGACGGTGAAGAGGAGCGAGATGAGTGGACGAGCCATCGCGCAGATCGTGCCGTGAATCCACATGGTGAGGGGAAAGGGGTTCTGAGTGGACGATTGCATGGACCGTTTTATGCCAGCCGCAAACTGCGCGTGCAATTCTGATTCTCGGCTGGAGAAGTTCCAAACCACCGCGAGATGTTCGACGCGTCTGGGATGGACTCACCCTCATCCCGGCCTTCTCTCCCCGTTGAGAGGAGATGGAGCGCGCCGCGCCCGTTCGTTAAAAGGAACGGCTCTTGCCGCGTGATGTGCCTTCGGATGCTTGTGCGATGAAGTGGCGTGAACCCCACGATCCTGTGCCGAGCAATGGTCAGCGCTCTGAACGATCTGAACGCGGCGACGCAGGCTCGCCATCTCATGGGGCGTCCACCGCGACTCCCTCTCCCCTTAACGGGGAGACGGCTGGGTGAGGGGTGAGGCGGTTCGTTGCGTTTTTCCAAGAACGCGAAGGAGTGGGAGTGAGATTGAGAATGGGAGCTGAATCTTGCCTTCACTTCCCAGCATCCCGCCACACGCCAGACTTTGACACACACCGCAGCCAACTCTTATTCTCGCCCGATGCGTATCGTCAAAGTCCCTCTCGGTCCCCGGAGCTACGAGATCCGAATCGCCCCCGGCCTGCTGGCCCGATTGGGCGCGGAATGCGCGAAGCTTCAGCTTGGCCAGCGTTGCGCCGTCATCTCGGACGAGAACGTCGCGCCGCGTTATGCGCGCGCCGCCATCGCCAGTTTGAAGGCCGCCGGCTTCGATCCCGTGCTCATCACCGTGGCACCGGGCGAAACGTCGAAGAGCTTGAAGACCGTGCAGGCGTGCTACGACGAGCTGGCCTCGCATCGGCTGGAGCGGAAGTCCTTCATCGTCGCGCTGGGCGGCGGCGTGGTGGGTGATCTCGCGGGCTTCGTCGCGGCGACCTATCTGCGCGGCGTGCCGTTCGTGCAGGTGCCGACAACGCTGCTCGCGCAGGTGGACAGCTCGGTCGGCGGCAAGGTGGGCGTGAACCTGAAGGCGGGAAAGAATCTCGTCGGCGCGTTCTATCAGCCGAAGCTTGTGCTGTGCGATCTCGACACGCTGCGCACGCTGCCAAAGCGCGAGTTCCGCGCCGGTCTGGCCGAGGTGATCAAATACGGCATCATCTACGACGAGGCGTTGTTCGAACGATTGGAGAACCAGATCGGGAAGCTGCTCAAGCTCGACGCGAAGCTGCTCGGTGAAGTGGTGGCGCGCTGCTGCGAGATCAAGGCGGAGGTCGTGGGCCAGGACGAGACGGAGACGGGCCTGCGCGCGATTCTGAATTTCGGCCACACCATCGGCCACGCCATCGAGAACTCGTTCGGCTACGGCAAGTATCTGCACGGCGAGGCGATTTCCATCGGGCAGATCGCGGCGGCGGAGCTGTCCTGCGAACTGCTGGGCCTGTGCGGCGGCTGTGCCGAGCGCATCCGGGATTTGTTCAAGCGCGCCGGACTGCCCACGGAGATTCGGCTGACCTCCGCGCAGCGCTCGAAGCTGCTGGCCGCGATGATGCTCGACAAGAAAGTCAGCGGCGGCGAAATCAAGTTCGTGCTGGCGGAGGAGATCGGCAAAGCCGTCTGGGGCCAGAAGGTGCCGCAGGAATTGGTGGAGCAGCTTCTCGGCGGAAGGGCGGGGAAGTAAGCCGCCTCGGAAATAACGGAACCTGTACGCCGCTGGAATTAACCACTCTCGTCCTCTGCTACCCGTATTCCCAAGCGAAACAACTTTCACAGACGAATGGGTCAGGCGAATGAGGGCGGAATTGGGGAATGAGTTTATTCGTTTGTCCCCATTCGCTTGTCATAGCAGTTGGTTCGCCTCTCCGCCTGCTGACCACGCCCCGTAGCCGGCTCTAACCGGGACCATGCAGTCGAAGAATGATGAAAGGCGGCGTTGGCCAAGTAGGACAGGCTTCCAGCCTGTCTCCGTTCGACGATGGGCTGCCTCATGGTTTGGTGGATGCAAGACAAGGGGGAATCCCACGCGTGTCGGCTTTCGCGACAGGCTGGAAGCCTGTCCTACTGAATCGTTCGCGCTGACAACCCCGGCCCGAATAGGTTTGAAACGGCCGCTCCGTCTTCCTTTACTTGGCGCGAACTCACGAAAGGCACTTATGCGAAATATTCTGCTCCTGTCTGTCCTCGTCTCGAACTGCGCGGTCATCGCCGCTGATCTTCCCGTGCCGCGTTTCAAGGCAGTGGTGGTGGATGCGAAGGTGGAGATCGGGTACGGCGTGACGGTGGCGGACGTGAACGGCGACAAGAAGCCGGACATCCTGCTCGCCGACAAGAATCTCATCGTGTGGTACGAGAATCCGTCGTGGACGAAGCATGTGATGGCAGAGAAGTTGACGGCGCTCGACCACGTCTGCATCGCCGCGCAGGACATTGATGGCGACGGCAAGTGCGAGGTGGCGGTGGGCGCGGGGTGGAATCCCGGCGACACGTTGAACAGCGGCGCGGTGTTTTATCTCGTGCCGCCGGCGGACCGCACGCAGCGGTGGGAGCCGGTGACGTTGCCGCATGAGCCGACGGTGCATCGGATGCGCTGGGTGAAGAATGGGGACGGCGGTTACAGCCTCGTGATGGTGCCGCTGCATGGTCGCGGCAACAAGCCCGCGACAGGCGAGGGTGCAGGCGCGAAGGTGCTGCGCTACCAAAAGCCGGCCAACGTGCGCGACGCGTGGAAGGCGGAGACGCTCGATGAGTCGATGCACAAGGCGCACAATTTCGATCCCGTGCAGTGGGATGACGACGCGGCGCAGGAGATTTTAGTGGGCGGGAAAGAAGGTGTGTTCCTCATGGACGTGAAGGGCGCGACGTCTGCGATGACGCAGCTCACGGGCACGGAGAGCGGCGGGGCAGGGGTGGTG
>Ga0163153_10006647_pt1 | contig 12877 bp, 11 predicted proteins | sample OliLakLV19MP6IB1_FD_148629 | JGI IMG/M metagenome (GOLD analysis project Ga0163153, IMG submission 148629) | Freshwater microbial mat bacterial communities from Lake Vanda, McMurdo Dry Valleys, Antarctica - Oligotrophic Lake LV.19.MP6.IB-1 | ecosystem: Environmental > Aquatic > Freshwater >... | reverse complement strand
ATCTATGCCGATAAGCGCAAAGAATGTCTGAGAGTTATGATCTGGTGGTGCTGGGCTCGGGCGCAGCCGGTCTGGCAAGCGCGCTTTATGCCGGCCGCGCCGACTGTTCCGTTCTGGTGGCCGAAAAAGCCGAGCGATTGGGTGGAACCACCGCTATGTCGGGCGGTTGTATCTGGGCGCCTGGTAACGACCATATGGCAGCGGCAGGGCTATCGGATAGCCCGGAAGAAGCTCTGACTTACATACGCGCATTGGCGCCACCGGGCTGGGCCGCGACTGAGGAGCCGCTCTGGCGGTCGTTCGTCGAGACTGTGCCCGTCGCTTTGCGTTTCATCGAACAGCATTCGCTGCTGCGCCTTGTGCTGGGCAACGAGCCGGATCCGTACATGGAGACCCCGGGTGCCAAGTGCGGACGCAACGTTTCTCCATTACCTCTGCGCTTTGGTGGCTTGGGACATTGGGCGTCGCGCATCCGGCCATCGCCCATGCCGTATCTGCTGGCCTACAACGAGATTACGGACTCGCATCTGCTTGCCCGGCCTTCCCAGGCGCTTACGCGCTTTGGCCCGGCGCTGGTGTGGCGCAAGCTGACCAATCGGCGAGCGATGGGCCAGGCGCTGGTGGCTGGCCTGCTAAATGGTTGCCTTTCGGCGGGTTGTACCGTCAGAACTGGCTGGCGCGCCCTGCGATTGATCGAACAGAACAGCCGCGTGGTTGGCGTGGCATTCGCAACCGCAGAGGGCGAGCGGGAAGTCATGGCGCGGCGCGGCGTGGTGATCGCGACCGGCGGCTTTGAATGGAACGCCGAACTGATGGATCGTCACCACCCTGGCGAGCGGGTCTGGACCGCCAGCGCCGACTGCAATACCGGCGACGGGCTGCTGATGGCTGCAGCCGTAGGCGCCGACATGGCGCATCTGGATCAGTCTTTGATCATGGGCACGAGACCCGTGATCTACGATGGACAACTGCACGCCATGCCAGCGGCGGACTATACGCTGCCGCATTCGATGATCGTAAACCTGAAGGGACGGCGCTTCGTCAACGAAGTGCAAATGAACATCGGGCTCGCGCTGGACGAACGCGACCCGAAGACGGGCGAGCGCAAGAACCTGCCGGCCTGGCGAATCTACGACGGCGCGTTCGTGCGCAAATACCGCCATGCACTGCCGAGCGGACCGGAACTTAACCAGGCGCCAACGCTGGTGGACTTGGCGCGGCAGATCGATGTCGATGCCGACGGCCTGGTGGCGGAGGCTGAGCGCATGAGCAATTTCGCGCGCACCGGCAGCGACCTGGATTTTGGGCGCGGCAGTCATGGCTGGGACCCTGGCCGCAACGGCGATCCGAGCGTTCGACCCAACTCCTGTCTCGGTGCCATCGATACGCCACCGTTTCATGCGTTTCCTATCTACGCGTCGTTTCTCGGAACGAAGGGCGGGCCGCGCACGGATGCAAAAGCCCGCGTGCTGCGCGCCGATGGCAGTGTGATCGCCGGCCTTTACTGCGCCGGCAACGCAATGGCCAACCCGATAGGCTCCAAGGCGGTGGGGGCCGGCACCACGCTGGGCCCATGCCTGACCTGGGGCTATATTGCCGGACGTACCGCGTCCCAAGGATCGCCACGCAACCTATCTGAGGGGAATTCGGCGTGAGCGTTTGCATGCCGCTGGCCACCGACCCGCGCATTAACCTGATCGACGCTTTGCGTCAGGAGAAAATGATTTGAGCAAGCTGAACAAGAACGACGACAGCGGGCTGTTCGCCACCACCTATGCCGACGCGCGGGCACTTTTTTTGGCAGCGGCAGGTGCGGCTGGGGCCACACTGACTGCCTATGTCCATCCCACAGCGCGTGGGCCGAACGATGGTCTGGGCGGTCAGCTGTCAATCGACGTGGCAGTGGTGGGCGCGTCGAAGGCGCAGCGCGCATTGGTGGTAGTGTGCGGCACACACGGGCCGGAAGGTTATCTGGGCAGTGCCGCGCAACTGGCCTTGTTGGAGGATTTGCGTCTGTCGGGGCCACCACCAGACACGCGGATTGTTTTTATCCACGGCCTGAACCCATACGGCTTTGCTTGGTGGTCACGTACTACTGAGAACAATGTTGACCTTAATCGCAACTTTATCGACTATTCCTTACCGCTGGGGAGAAATGAAGCCTACGCAGAGCTGCACGCGGTCTTGTGCCCCAGCGACTGGACGCCGGTGACTCAGGCAGCGGGCCACGCTGCAAATGCGGCATGGATCGCCAAACACGGCTTTCCTGCCTGGCTGGATGGTATCAGTCGCGGCCAGTACGACGAACCTACCGGCCTGAGCTTCGGCGGGGTCGCACCAGAATGGTCTAGCACAACGCTGGAAGAGATCGTTGACCGGCACCTGCAAGGAGTGGACCGTGTGGGGCTGATCGAATGGCACACCGGACTCGGCGATTATGGCGAGCCATTCTTCCTTTGTTTCAACGAACCGGATGGGGCCTTGTGGCAGCGCTGCGCGGATTGGTGGGGCCGCGCACGGCTCGAGGACCAGGGTGGCTTTGGCGGTGGCGTACGGCCGGAATATACCGGGCTGGTGTTCCATGGCTTGCAGCGCTTTCTGGCCCCGGCAGAGATGGCCGGAGCTGTAATTGAGTTCGGCACCGGGCCGATAGACAATATGTTCGACTGGTTGCGCATAGATCGCTGGGTGCGCTTCGGCGCTGACGATGGCCAACGCGAGGCGCGGAGACAAGGTGTCCGCGATGCATTCTGCCCACCGGACCCGGCTTGGCGATCAGGCGTGATTGCCAGCGCCCGCGAAATCCAACGCATGGCGCTGAAAGGGGTAGCGGCGTGGTAGCCGCCGAGCGGAAGCAGAGTTAAGCATGGCAAACGCCTTCGATCATCTCATGTATGTGGGCCCTGACCTGGAACTGCTGCGAACTCATTTCACGGCATTGACCGGTGTGGCCACGCGCTTCGGCGGCCGCCACGAAAACCTGGGCACGTGGAACGCGTTGGTCGGACTCGGGCCCGGCCGCTACATCGAATTACTGGCACCCGATCCCGCCCAGGATCTGACCGGTACGCTGGGTGGCGAACTGGCAGCGCTGACGCAGCCGCGCATTCACACTTTCATCGTGCGAACCGACGATCTTGCCGGCGCGACGGCAGCCTATGCGGAGCTAGGTATTGCGGCCGATCAGATCAACGCGAGCCGCGTGGGAGCGGACGGCACCAGACTCGAGTGGCAATTAGTCATTCCGCGTTCCAACCGCTGGGGCGGATTAGTACCGTTCTTCATCGACTGGGGTTCGATGCCGCATCCGGCCGATGCCTGCGACCACCAATGTCGTTTGCGCACGTTTGAAGTGGGTCATCCGGATGCGGACGCGCTGCATGCTGTGTGGCAGCGGCTCGGCTTGCCGTGGCACCCGCGTAACGCTGATCGTGCCTATTTCCGCGCAACCATCCGTTGCCCGAAAAGGAATGTCGTATTGACTGGCTGACCTTGGGCTGCGACTTCTATCGCGTCGATCGAGCCACTCGAGGATGCCCTTTCTGGCGGGCTGATTAACGCAGACCCGATCATTCATCCTCCGCTGATTCTGTGAATGCCTCGCTTTTGCTGCACTTCAGGCGCCTTCGGTATGCGGATAATAGGGTTCCATGACCTAGCTTCACGCTTGCCAGGGGATGAAATCCTAGATTGTCTGCCGAAACGTGAAGTGTGGCCAGCGTAAAATCACCGCTTGGAAAATCTGATTTGCTACTCGCGTAGTGAAATAACCAGGGAGGCTAACACTCAGGGTGCTTGCAGAGTCCAATCAGCCGATTCGGGCTGGATACATTCTAGAATTCTTTTTGAATTAGAAACATAGGATTCTCAAGTGCCAGAAAGCAGTCAGTGGCTGAGCGTAGCTTGCTTGTCTATGACCGTACGTAGTGATAAGTTTATATATAAAATAAAAAACGAAGCTCTGACGCTCAACTGATGCAGTTGATCTGATATGGCTCTGGTTGTTTCTCTTTGAGGTGTCTTGAAGTGACTGAGATTGAGGCCTACTCCACCGTTTTTGGCGCTTTTGCTCTGGTGGCTGAGGAATTTGCAGACAGACCTTTTCTTCGCGTTCCGGTCGTGGCCACCGCCGATTATTCACCGAGTGCGATTGAGTATAGCTACGCCAGTGCCGCCAAAGCAGTTGATAAACTGCGTTCGGCTTATCAGGGCCTGGGTTTGCAGCAGGACGAGCGGGTTGCCCTCGCTTTTGATAGCCGACTCGACGTTTACCTCCATTTGCTGGCCCTCAATGCGCTCGGGGTCAGCATCGTGCCCTTGAATATGGGTAGTAGTGATCAGGAACTGCGTTATGTCCTGGAACACAGCGACAGCCGCCTGGTTACGGGTATTGATGGGCACGTCACACGACTGGGGCAATTGTACGACGGCACCGCTGGGTTGCGATTCATAGCTGCAGCCGATTTGCAGAGGGGCGAGGAGTTGGTTGAGCCAGTGGGTGACCACAGCACGGAAGTTGCTTTGCTGTACACCTCAGGCACCACTGGCAAGCCCAAGGGCTGCATGCTGTCCAATTACTACTTTCTCAACATGGGCCACCAATACAATCAGATGGGTGGCTTATGCGCGATCGACTCCACTGATCGCTTGCTGACGCCCTTGCCCCCCAACCACATGAACGCGCTCTCTACGTCGTTTATGGCCATGCTCATGTGCGGTGGTTGCGTCATTCAGCTGGATCGCTTCCACCCGAAAACCTGGTGGCAAACAGTTCGTGCAGAAGCCGCTACTGTGATCCACTATCTGGGAGTTATGCCGGCTATTCTTTTGACCCTACCGAGGCAGGCGAGTGATGATTTCAGCAAGCAGTTAAGGTTTGGTTTTGGTGCGGGGTCAGATCCCCGTCACCAACAAGTGTTCGAACAGCGTTTTGGTTTTCCCTTGATTGAAGCATGGGCCATGACCGAAACCGGTGGTGCAGCCATGACGGTTGCCAGTTCGGAGCCCAGGCACGTTGGTCAACGGTGTATTGGTAAACCAATTTCCTCCATGGAGTTTCGAATCGGCGATGCTGCGGGGCATGATGTGTTGCCAGGTAACGATGGTGAGTTGCTGGTACGATCCGCAGGCTCAGAGCCTCGCAAGGGCTTTTTCAGCGGATACTACAAAGATACCGAAGCCACGGAACAGGGCTGGGCCGGTGGTTGGTGGCATACCGGAGATTTAGTCCGCCAGGGGCCTGACGGCTCACTGTTTTTCGTGGATCGGCAGAAAAACGTAATCCGGCGCAGTGGTGAAAACATTGCCGCGGTCGAAGTTGAGGCTGCACTATTGCGCCACGAGGCTGTGCGCAACTGCGTCGTTACCGCCGTGCCTGATGAAATGCGCGGCGATGAGGTATTTGCCTTTGTTGTGCTGGCAGAAGATATTGATCTGGGTGAGAAGCTGGCCAGGGAGATTTTTGATCACACCATGCCATTTTTGAGTTATTTCAAACTTCCGGCTTATATCAGTTTTGTGGCAGAACTGCCGCTGACGGCCTCGCAAAAAATCAGCCGGGCTGAGGTGAAACGACTGGCCCGGGAAAGGCTGGAATCGGGCCAGGTGGTGGACTTGAGAAGCTTTAAAAAGAGGCCGCAGTCATAAACAATGGCGTCATAAAAACGTTTGCAAGCCATCGTCGTCAGGCTTATGAAGGAGTGGTCGTAACCACTCCAGTGAGTATTCCTTATGAACGCTACTCGCCGGAGCCAGCACACTGGTGGATTGCACGGGCCTTGTCAGGCCTGGCTCAGTCTTCGGGTTTTACACCGACTGATTTCGATGGCTTTTGCGCCGCTTCGTTTTCCCTGTTTCCGGATACCGCCGTTGGGCTCACGCAGCATTTCGGTCTGACCACGCGTTGGTTGGACCACATACCTATGGGCGGGGCCAGTGGTGTTATTGCCCTGCGCCGCGCCGCTCGGGCCGTGCAAAGTGGCGATGCCGAAATTGTTGCCTGTGTGGCGGGCGACACCAACCATGTGGATTCTTTCCGCAAAATGCTGGCAAGTTTCAGCCGGTTTTCTCAAGATGCGTCTTTTCCTTATGGTTCTGGCGGACCTAATGCCAGCTTTGCGCTGATGACGCGCGAGCATATGCGACTTTATGGCACTCGGCGAGAAGATTTTGCCCGCCTGTGTGTTGCCCAGAGGGCAAACGCGCTGTGCTATGAACCCGCCTTGATGAAGTCGCGGCTGACCACAGAGCAGTACCTTGAGGCGCGCAGCATCGCTGATCCCATTACTTTATTTGACTGCGTCATGCCTTGTGCTGGAGCAGAGGGTTTTCTGGTGATGCGTGAAGACGTGGCCAAAGACCGCGGGCTGCCATTTGCGCGCATCCTGTCCACTATTGAGCGGCACAATGCTTTCCCCGATGATCCGATCCAGCTCCGTGGTGGCTGGGCGCTGGACAAGGACGAGTTCTGGAACATGGCTGGCATCCAGCCTGAGCAGGTGGATTTGCTGCAAACCTACGATGATTATCCGGTCATCAGTGTGATGCAGTTCGAAGATTTGGGCTTTTGCGGAAAAGGTACAGCCAGCGAATTCATTCAACAGAACAGCTTCACCTTTGATGGCAGCTTTCCGCATAACACGTCTGGAGGGCAGCTTTCGGTTGGGCAGGCTGGAGCAGCCGGTGGTTTCCTGGGGCTGGTTGAGGCCATACGCCAACTCACCGGAGCCGCAGTAAAAAATGCTGTGCCTGATGCCCGCATAGCGGCAGTTTCTGGCTTTGGTATGATTAATTTCGACCGCGGGCTCTGTTCAGCGGCCGCCATACTCGCAGGGGCAAATGCATGACCGAGCCGCTGCAACGCCCACCGCGCAAAGACCCACAAAAGCGCGCCGAGCAGGCCAGCATGCCGCCGTTCAGGCGCAGCAGGCGGGCGCTTGTTTTTACCACGGCCGCTGCAGAAGGTCTGTTCAAGCTGCAGCGCTGTGGAGCCTGTGGGCATGTGAGCTACCCCGCCCGCGAAGCCTGCCCGAAATGTTGGTCAATGGATCTACGGTGGGAAGAAATGCTCGAAGGCGGCCGGTTGATCAGCGAAACCACTTTATACACCAGCAGTAATACCTATTTTATTGAGCGTCTGCCGTGGCGAGTCGGCACTGTGCAACTGGATGCTGGCCCGACTGTGCTGGCGCATGTACACGGCGATGTAGCCGAGTTGGGGCGGGTAAGAATGATCGCCAGAACCGATAAATCCGGACAGGGTGTATTGTTTGCCTTGCCCGATCAGGAGACTCCGAACATGACGGATGACCAGCAACTTCGAACCTTGACCTGTGACCCGAAATTCCGCCGTGTACTGATTACCGACGGACGTACTGAACTCGGTCAAGCCATGGCACAAGCACTTGCAAAAGCCGGCGCATCAAGCATTTTTGTGGGTGTCGCGGAAAATTGGCGGCCCTTTTCTGGCAGCGAGACATTGGCCGACATTCCCGGTGTAGAGTTAATGCCGCTGGACCTGACCAATACCAAGTCGGTTGAAGAATTGGCTGCAGAGATTGGTGGCAAGGTCGACATACTCATCAATACGGCTGAATTTGCCCGACCCGGCGGCAGCATGGATCAGCAGGGCATCGTTGCAGCGCGTGATGAAATGGAGATTAACTATTTCGGCCTGTTAAGACTGATTCAGGCCTTTGCTCCGGCGATGAAATTCCGCGGCGCGGATGGTGCTACCAGCGCCTGTGCCTGGGTCAATCTGTTGTCTGTTTATGCCCTGTCCAACTGGTCCGCTTTTGGCACAACTTCGGCCAGCCAGGCGGCTGCTTATTCGCTCAGCCAGTGCTTGCGTGCGGAGCTTGCGGGTAGCGGCGTAAAAGTCGTCAATGTCTTGTTCGGGCCGCTGGATGAAAGCTGGCGGCAATGGGTACCACCGCCCAAAGTCACTCCCAAGCAGTTGGCCAGCTCAGTGGTACATGCATTGCAGCAAGGTATTGACAACGTCACCCTGGGTCCGGTAGCTGAAGACCTGGTGCAGCGTTATCGTCAGGATCCGATGGTCCTTGAGCGCGAACTCGCGCAAATTCAACAGGGCTGATGAGCCCTGGTAGAGAGGAATGCAGCATGAACCATGCACAGAGGCCTGCAGAAAAAGTGGCGCTGGTTTCCGGCGGGAGCGCCGGAATTGGCGAGAGCATCTGCCAGCATCTTCTGGCTGAGGGCTATACCGTGCTCAATCTTTCCCGTCGACCCGCAGCTAAAAGTCATGACCGGCTCATCGATGTACCGGTGGATTTGTCTGAGCTGGACGCTACAAAAGCAGTATTGGCCGATCTGTCCGAACAGTATGCCATTACTACGCTGGTGCATAACGCGGGTGTGATACGCGCAGCATTGATCGAGGATGTGGATGTAAATGATCTGGTCTACATGGACCGATTGCACGTGCATGCAGCCGTGCTGCTCATGCAGGCCGTATTGCCCGCGATGAAAAAAGCCTGCTTCGGACGCGTGGTATTGATCGGCTCGCGCGGCATGTTGGGGCTCAAGACCCGCACCGGCTATGCCGCCAGCAAGGCCGCGCAAATCGGCTTGGTCCGCACCTGGGCGCTGGAACTTGGGGAGCATGGTATTACGGTAAATGCCGTTGCGCCAGGGCCGATAGTCACCGATATGTTTACCGAAGTGATTCCGGAGGGCAGTGGAAGGGCTGCGCAGATTGCTGCGTCCATTCCTGTCAAACGGCTGGGTCGCGCTGATGATGTCGCCAGGGCGGTCATGTTCCTGGTTGCTGCTGACAACAGCTTTGTCACGGGCCAAACACTTTTTGTATGTGGCGGGGCCAGTATTGGTTCTTTGTCACTCTGAATAATGGAATGTCATGCTCACAGCAGTTGCTGCCGACCGGAGCAGTCTGAAAAGTTTTTTGGGAGTCAGATCGATGAATTACAACAATCCTGAAGTTGCGGATTTGGTCAGGCCAACGCAAATTCACCGCAGCGTTTACACCGACCCGGCGATTTTCGAGCTGGAAATGCAGCGTATCTGGGGCAGGGCCTGGATTTTCATAGGTCATGAAAGTCAGGTCCCTGAGTCGGGCAGCTTTATCAGTCTGAAGCTGGGCAAGTATCCCGTGGTTATGGTGCGTGACCAGGTCGGTAAGGTGCATGTGCTGTTCAATCGCTGCGGTCACAAAGGCACCAAACTGGTGGACAAGCCCTGCGGTAATACCGGTGGCGGATTTACCTGCTGTTACCACGGATGGAGTTATCGCCTGGATGGCAAACTGGTGGGTGTGCCTCATCCCGCGGGTTACAAAGATACGGGTTTTGACAAGAACGATCCGCAGTACAGCATGCAGAAGTTGGCTCAGTACGACAGTTACCGTGGCTTCGTTTTTGCCACCATGGACGCCAGTGCGCCTGACTTGAAAACCTGGCTGGGAGGTGCGGGTGATGTGTTGGATAACCTCTGCGATCGCTCACCGGAGGGTGAGGTCGAAGTCGCGGGTGGGGTTTTACGCTATGAGCATGAATGCAACTGGAAAATGTTTATTGAAAACCTGAACGACACCATGCATCCGATGATTGTGCATAAGTCGGTAGTGGATGCGGCCAACGATTACATCAGTACCCTACCTGAAGGCTCACCGCAGCGGACTGAGGCAGAAATCATTCCGCCGTTCGGTGCCTCGTACAAGAATTTTGAAGCCACTGGTATTACCGGGTTCCGCTATGGTCATCACTATGATGGTGGCAAGAGCAGTATTCATGCGGACTACAGTGTAGATCCCGAGTATGAAGCAGCGATGATCAAGGCTTATGGGCCAGAGCGTACCAGAGAAATTCTGACCTTCAATACCCACAACACGCTTTACTATCCTTCGTTGACCATCAAGTCTGCCGTGCAGAACATACGAGTAGTGCGCCCCATAGCTGTAGACAAATGCATTGTTGAAACCTGGTCGTTTCGCCTGAAAGGCGCCCCTGATTCTATGTTGCAACGCACAATTATGTATTCACGTTTGATTAACTCCAACGGTTCCATGGTTGGCCCCGATGATCTGACGGCTTATCGCCGCATGCAGGAAGGCTTGCAGTCGCCCGCTAGCGATTGGGTGGAGATGCACCGGAATTACGGCAGTGATGTTGATAAAGGTGATCGTTTGACCAACTCCGGCACCAGTGATCTGGACATGCGCAGCGAGTATGCAGCCTGGCGTGAGTACATGCTCTCGAAGGTGGCCTGACATGAGTGGTCAGAAGAGCAATCTTGAAACACTGCATGCTATCGAGGATTTTCTCTATCAGGAGGCATCGTTTCTCGACCGGCCAGACCTGGATGCCTGGTTGGAGCTGTACACTGAGGACGGTGTTTATTGGATGCCAGCTATCGTTGATCAAAAGGATGCACTCAATCACATTTCCCTGATGTATGACGACCGGGTGATGATGGAAATCCGCAAGCGGAATTTTGTTCACCCGCGTGCCGCATCAAAAGACTACACCGTGAGAGCCTCTCACATCATCTCCAATGTACGAATCAGGAAGATGAACGAACCCACCGGTGACTGCACGGTCACTTCCAATTTTCAGTGCATCAGCTACTACCTGGACAAGCAAACCCTGTTTGCCGGAACTTATATACATGAACTGGTGAAGCAAACGGTTGGTTATCGCATACGGCACAAACGGGTGAATTTAATCAATTGTGATGGTGTGTTGGGCACTATCATTATTTATCTCTGATGCGCTGCAGAACGGGAGCCGAGATAAGCCATGAATAGCTCGTTGATTCAACGCCTGGAGAAAGCACCGGTTGTGCCACTGGTTCAGGCGGAAGACCAGGCAACTGCCATCGCCACCACCGCAGCACTGGTTGCCGGTGGTTTGAGTGTGGTTGAAGTTGTACTTCGCACTGACAAGGCAATGAGTTGTCTCGAAGCGGCAGCGCATAGCGTTGACACGGCCATTGTCGGTGCGGGTACCGTTTTGACCGCGGATCAGGCGCGATCAGTGATTGCCGCTGGTGCCGCCTTTATTGTGTCACCGGGTTTGGATGAGGCTGTGGTCAGAGTGGCTCAGAAAGCCGGGGTGCCGGTCTTTCCGGGTATTGCCACCGCGTCTGAATTGCAGCAGGCCTGGAACCTGGGGCTGGATGCAGTCAAGTTCTTCCCCGCCGGTTTAGCGGGTGGTACGGCAATGATCAAGGCACTGGCGGCGGTTTTTCGCCAGGTGCGTTTCATGCCCACCGGTGGCGTTTCAGCCGAAAATCTGGCTGAGTATCTGGCCGTGTCTTCTGTCATCGCTTGCGGGGGCAGTTGGTTGACGCCTGCCGCAGAAATCAGATCAAACAACTATGAGGCAGTCACGCAACTGGCCAGGCAGGCGCTGGCAATTGCTGCTGAAGTCAGAGGCTAGAGGGAAAAGTCGTGTCAAAATATCTGTCATTCGGGGAAATCATGCTGCGGCTGAAGTCGCCAGCCAACCAGCGCTTTTTCCAGTCGCCCGAACTGGAAGCCACCTTCGGCGGCGGTGAGGCCAATGTCGCTGTAGCCCTGGCCATTTATGGACTGGATTCAGGCTTTGTATCGGCGTTACCGGAGAATGACATCGCTGACGCCGCGATTCGGGAACTCCGCAGCTTCTCCGTGGATACATCGCATGTTCGCCGCTGCGGTGAACGCATGGGCGTTTATTTTCTGGAAGCCGGAGCAAACCAACGTGCATCGAAAGTGATCTACGATCGGGCTGGTTCGTCAATGTGCCAGGCGAAACCCGGTGACTTCGACTGGTCTGCCATATTTGCCGGGGCGAAGTGGTTTCATATCACCGGTATCACTCCGGCACTGAGCCAGTCTGCCGCAGACCTCAGTCTGGAGTCAGTAAAGGCTGCAAAGGCCGCTGGTCTCAAAGTTTCCTGTGATTTTAATTATCGCGGCAAGTTGTGGAAATACGGAAAAAGCGCTCCAGAAGTCATGTCCGAGCTGGTTAAGTACGTTGATGTCGGTATTGCCAATGAAGAGGACTGCCAGAAATCCCTGGGTGTCACAGTAGATGTTGATGTGGTCAGCGGCGAGTTGAGCATCGAAAAGTACCAACAGCTCAGTGCGCGAATGTTACAGCTTTATCCCAACCTTTCCGTCATGGCGATTACTTTGCGGGAATCCAGCAGCGCGGATCACAATGGCTGGTCAGCATGTTTGCGGGATAAGGATGGGTTCCGTTTGTCCCGCCGCTACGAGATTACGGACATTGTGGATCGTGTTGGTGGAGGAGACAGCTTTGCTTCTGGTCTGATTTATGGATTGAATGCTTACACAGATAAACAGCCAGCACTGGAGTTTGCTGTGGCGTCCAGTTGTCTCAAGCACTCCATCATGGGTGATTTCAATCGAGTCTCCGTAGCCGAGGTTGAAAAACTCATGGCGGGGGATGCATCGGGTCGTGTGAGTCGTTAGCAATTAAGGATCCTACCGTGCTTGGAAAGCGACCTAATTTTTAGCAAGTCAAGCACTCAACTGAACCGGAATGAGGCAGCGCCAGCATGAAAGTTAATAAAAGTAGCAAGCTGGCTTCCATGCGTGAGCGGTTTTTGCTACCCGATGGTGTCGTTTATATGAACGGCAACTCCCTGGGGCCGTTGAGCCGGGATGTGCGTGATCGGGTTAATGCGGTGGTGGCGTCGGAATGGGGCGAGCAACTGATACGGGGTTGGAATTCCGCCGGTTGGTATGAGCTTCCTGGCCGTCTCGGAGACAAGATCGGGCAATTGATCGGAGCCAAACCCGGCGAGACTACGGTTTGTGACAGTACTTCCGTTAACCTGTTTAAAGCCGTATCTGCTGCCGCAGGCTTGAGGCCCGATCGCCGCACGATAC
>Ga0163153_10006645_pt1 | contig 12880 bp, 8 predicted proteins | sample OliLakLV19MP6IB1_FD_148629 | JGI IMG/M metagenome (GOLD analysis project Ga0163153, IMG submission 148629) | Freshwater microbial mat bacterial communities from Lake Vanda, McMurdo Dry Valleys, Antarctica - Oligotrophic Lake LV.19.MP6.IB-1 | ecosystem: Environmental > Aquatic > Freshwater > Lake... | reverse complement strand
GGGTCGATGAGTGTCAGAGCCGGACTATTTTGATCGTCGCCGGGTCGTGCGGTTCAGGATTTGGGGTTCAGGGTTTTAGAAATGCGCCTTAGTAAGATGGTCGTGGCGCTATCGTCCGCACCGTCCGCATCGTCCTGTATAGCGTTTTGCGCGTGCCAATCGTCCGCAACGGGGCCGGTATCGTCCGCACCGGCCCTCGGTATCGTCCGCAAGTTTGATGGAGGTTCGCACTGACAGAGCGGACGAGCGGCTCGAACTTCGCCGGCGTCCGGATCCGGCTCAGATAGATCGCCAGGGGAATAGCGTCCATAGCGTCCTGTCTAGCGTTTCAAGCGTCCGCAGCGTCCAGGTGGAGCGTCCAATGCGTCCAGGTGGAGCGTCCAATGCGTCCCGATTCGGGGATGAGGGGTCTAGACCCCAACGCGCTACGGTGCCGCTCGGGAAAAGCGCGTCACTCAATCGGAGCGGCGAGCGGCGGACTCGTTTCATCAGATAAGGGATTCTCTTAGGGCGGCGCCCGGGGGGTAGAATGCGGCGTGCACCGTGGATGGGAAGGGAAGGGGCATGCCGCGGAAGATCTTCATTAGCGCCGTCTCCGGCGAGTTGAAAAGCTATCGGCTGGTTGTCGATCGGGCTTTGCGTATTCGCGGGTATGAGCCGGTTTTTCAGGAGCTGTTCGGGCTGGGCGACGAGAAGATCGTCGAGCTGCTGCGCGGCAAGGTCGCCGAGTGCGACGCGGTGATTTGTTTGATCGGCCGGCGGTACGGGGCCGAGCCGTCGGTGGCGTTGCCGGAGTTCGGGCGGCGTTCGTTCACGCAGCTTGAGTACTTTCTGGCGAAAGCCTCGGTACCGCCGAAGCCGTGCTACCGATTCTGCACGACCGATGGGACGCCGGTCGACACGCCGAACAACGAATCGGATGAACTGCGCGGACTGCAAAAGGCTTACCGCGACGAGGTCACGCGCGATCGCGATTGGCGAAAGTTCGAGAATGCGGACCAATTGCGGGCCGAGATCGCCGAGTTGCGGTTTCCTTGGGAAGCGCCTGCGGCGGGTCATCGGCCGTGCAACCTGCCGACGAGCATCGGAGCGTTGTTTCAGGGGCGGGATGAGTTTTTGCGCACGTTGACGGAGCGGTTGGCTGCCGCCGTGGGGAAGGCCGCGGCGATTACGCCACGGCAGGCGATTCATGGCTTGGGGGGTATCGGCAAGACACAACTGGCCGTTGAGTACGGTTGGCGAAATAGCGAGAGGTTCAACGCACTGTTGTACGTGTTCGGCAACACGGCGGAGACCTTGCTCACGAATCTGGCCCAATTGAGCGGCGTTCTGGAATTGCCCGAGCGCGAGTTGCAGGACGACAACGAGCGGAAGCAGGCCGTGGTCCGGTGGCTCGTCGATCATCCAGGCTGGTATTTGCTGGTCGACAACGTCGATACCGACGAAGGGGCGACGGCCGTAACGCAATTGCTCGACGAGTTGCATGGCGGGCAGATCGTGATCACGACGCGGTTGGCGAACTGGAGCAACCTGGTCGAGCCCTTGGAACTGGATGTTTTGGCGTACGAAGACGCAGCCAAGTTACTACTCAATTCGTCGCCGCAACGGGCGAAACAGGCCGACGACGGAACGCAGGCCCTGGCGTTGGCGAAAGAGCTCGACGGCTTGGCGCTGGCCGTCACGCAAGCGGCGGGTTACGTCAATCAGTATCGAATAACTTTGGCGGCGTATTCCGACCGGCTTCGTGCCGAAACGGCCAAGGTGCTCGAGTGGTACGATCCAAAGCGGATGAAGTATCCGTGCAGCCTGGCCGTCACCTGGAATACGACGTTCGATCGACTTACTAAGGCGGGCCGAACACTTTTGGAAATGCTGTCGTGGCTCTCGACGGAAGCTATTTCGCGGGATTTGTTGACAGATTCCGAAGTGGCTGAGGCGTGGAAAAAGGCAGGTATCGAACGCCCGGAAGAAACGCTGGTGGATTTGGCCGACGTTTCACTGTTGCACCTGGAGGGGGAATCATTTCGGGTTCATCGGTTGGTTCAGGAGATTACGCGAGGGCGTTGCGACGACCGAAAGGACTGGGCTTCGCTCGTCGCGATGTTAGATGTGGTGGATGCCTATCCGCTCGGCGACCCGATGGATGTGCGGAATTGGCATCACTGGGAACCGCTGGTAGCGCATATTACGACCGTCTGCGACCGCGGGGACGCGCATTCGATTGGCACGCTGACGAGCCGGCTGATGTACGAAGCGGCGCTGTATCTGAAAGAGCGTATTCGCTTTCCCGAAGCGGAGCGACATATGCGTCGGGCGCTGGCCATCGACGAGCGAAGTTTGGGGCCGGATCATCAGGAGGTGGCGACTGGGCTCATCAGCCTGGCATACTTGCTACAAACCACGAATCGTTTCGCCGAGGCCGAACCGCTCGCGCGTAGGGCGCTCGAGATCTACGAACGGAGCTTTGAAACGGATCATCCGGAAGTAGTGAGTGCTCTCAACAATCTGGCGCAGTTGCTTAAAGACACGAACCGATTGGCCGAGGCTGAGCCGCTCATGCGTCAGGCGCTGGCGATCTGCGAGCGAAGTTTTGGGCCGGATCATCCTCGTGTCGCGACACAGCTGAACAACCTAGCATCGTTGCTTAAAGTCACGAACCGATTGTCTGAGGCGGAACTGCACTTGCGTCGGGCGCTGGCGATCGTGGAGCAGAGTTTCGGACCAGATCAACCGAAAGCAACGGTGCTAAGCAATCTGGGGCTGTTGCTTCAAGCAACGAACCGTTTGGCCGAGGCGGAGCCGCTGATGCGTCGATCGCTCGAGATAAGCGAGCGGAATTACGGACCGGATCATCCGGAAGTGGCGATAGCGCTCAACAATCTGGCGCAGTTGCTTCAAGACACGAACCGCTTGGCCGAGGCGGAGTCGCTCATGCGTCGGGCGCTGGCGATCGACCAGCAGAGCTTCGGGTCGGATCATCTGATTGTGGCGGTTCGTCTCAACAACTTGGCGTTGTTGCTTCATGCCACGAACCGTTCGATAGAAGCCGAATCATTGATGGCTCACACGGTGGAGATCGCTTTGAAGTTCCAGGCGGCGACCGGTCATGAGCACACGCATGGGCGTACGACGATCCAGAATTACATCAGACTGCTGAAAGCTTTGGGACGGACGCGGGAGGAGACGGCCGCCGTACTACTTGTATTGAGTGAGCGCTACGGGATACCTATCAAATTGTGACGGCCAGCTGCGCCGCGGCGAAGGGATAATGGATGTCGAAAGTCTTCATTAGCGCCGTGACGGGGGAGTTAAGGAGCCATCGACTCCTGGTCGCGACTTGGCTCAAGGGGGCCGGGTTCGAGCCGGTGGTTCAAGACACGGCGCAGCAAACGAGCCTGGAGATTGCCGGGAAGCTTGAGGCGCTGATCGCCGAGTGCGAGGCCGTTGTTTGTCTGATTGGCTTCGCCTACGGAGCCGAGCCTTCGCAACCGTATCGCGATTACGGCCGGCGTTCGTATACGGAGCTGGAATTGCTGATCGCTCGGCGGTTGGGGAAGAAGGTCTATCTTCTCCGGACGACGCCTACGACGAAGGGAGTGGGGGTCGTCACCGAGGATGACGAGCGGTGCGAGTTGCAGAAGAAGTTTCGCGATGCGGTCGTCGACGATCGCGATGCGAACTCGTTCGAATCGGAGTTGGAGCTCAAGGCCCTGATCCACGGTCTTGATTTCATGCCGCAGCACGACGGCGCGCCGCGGCATCGACCGTGCAATTTGCCGGCGAGTATCGGCACGTTGTTTCAGGGGCGGGATGAGTTTTTGCAAACGCTGGCTGAACGGTTGGAGACCGCCGCGGGGAAAGCGGCCGTGATCACGCCTCGGCATGCCATCCACGGCCTGGGGGGCATCGGCAAGACGCAGTTGGCGGTTGAGTACGGCTGGCGGAACAAAGAGAGGTTCATTGCCCTGCTGTATGTCTTCGCCAACACGCCGACGGCGCTGCTGACGAATCTAGCCCAGTTGACCGGTGTGCTGGAATTGCCCGAGCACGAGTTGTCGGACGACAACGAGCGCAAGAAGGCGGTGGTCCGGTGGCTGGTCGATCACCCGGGCTGGTATCTCTTGATCGACAACGTCGATACGGACGAAGGGGCGGCGGCAGTAGCCAAGCTGCTCGACGAACTGCATGGCGGGCAGATCGTTATCACGACGCGGTTGGCGAGTTGGAGTAACTTGGTCGAACCCTTGGAACTGGACGTTTTAACGTATGAGGATGCGGCGAAGCTGCTTTTGGATTTGTCGCCGCAACGGGCCAAGCAGGCCGACGACGATGCCCAGTCGTTGGGGCTGGCCGAGGAAGTCGACGGTTTGGCGCTGGCGGTCACGCAGGGTGCCGGTTACATCAACCAATGCCGAATCACATTGGCCGAGTACGCCAAAAGACTGCAGGCCGCAACGGTCAAGGTACTCGATTGGCACGATCCGAAACGGATGAAGTATCCGCGCAGCCTGGCGGTGACCTGGAACACGACGTTCGATCGGTTATCCGAGCCGGCTCGAACTCTTTTGGAGATGCTTTCTTGGCTTTCGACGGAGCCGATTCCGCGGGATTTGTTGACGAATTCGGAGGTGAGTGAGGTCTGGAAAGCGGCCGGCGTCGAACATTCGGAAGAGGCGCTTGTTGAGTTGGCCGATGTCTCACTGCTGCACGTGGAGGGAAACTCGTCTCGGATTCACCGTCTGGTGCAGGAAATCACGCGTGGGCGTTGCGAAGCAGGCCAAGACACGCGATCGCTTGAGGCAATGCTCCAGGTTGTGAACGCTTTTCCGTTAGGCGACGCGACGGACGTTCGAACGTGGCATCGATGGGAACCGCTTATCGCACACGTCACGGTCGTGGCAGACCGGGGGGATGCACATTCCATCACTACGCCGACAGCGCGGCTGATGAACGACGCGGCTTTGTATTGGAAACTGCGGATCCGTTTCCCAGAAGCGGAGCGGCTGTATCGCCGGGCCATTGCCATCAACGAGCGAAGCTTTGGTCCGGATCATCCAGACGTCGCGGCTGGGCTCAGTAACCTGGCGTCGTTGCTTCAGGAAACGAACCGACTTTCCGAGGCGGAGTTGCTCGTGCGTCGAGCGCTCGAAATCATCGAGCGGAGTATGGGGCCGGAACATCCGAACGTCGCGATTGCGCTCAACAACCTGGCGCAGGTGCTTCAAGACACGAATCGACTTCCCGAGGCGGAGCCGCTCATGCGTCGAGCGCTGTCGATCGGCGAGCGGAGCTTCAGTCCGGATCATCCGAACGTCGCGATCCGACTCAGCAACCTGGCGTTGTTGCTTAAAGCCACGAACCGACTGTCCGAGGCGGAGCCGCACATGCGTCGAGCGCTGTCAATCGACGAGCGGAGCTTCGGTCCGGATCATCCAAACGTCGCGATTCGGCTCACCAACTTGGCGTCGTTGTTTCAAGCCACGAACCGACGGTCCGAGGCCGAGCCACTCATGCGTCGAGCGCTGACGATCGGCGAGCGGAGCTACGGGCCAGATCATCCAAGTGTAGCAATTCGGCTCAGTAACCTAGCGACCTTGCTTCAAGCCACGGACCGTTTGAAGGAAGCAGAACCCTTGATGGCTCGGCAGTTCGAGATCTTTTTGAAGTTCCGCGCAGCAACCGGGCATGAGCACCCGTATCAGCGTGTTGCGACCCGGAACTACATCGGACTGTTCCAAGCTTTGGAACGAACGCCGGAGCAGATTGCAGAAGTGCTGCGTGGATTGAGCGAACGTTACGGCGTGCCGATTGAGTTGGAATGAGTGGGCAGTGTTGTGCCGGTGTGACGATATCGTCAGTCAACTGCAAGCGTTTCGAAGGTTTGTGACGTTGTCCGCGGGCGGATTCTGTTTCGCAACAGTGTGACCCGCGATATCGGAGTGCCGCCCCTCACGGGGCTCCGGAGACGGTTTGCGTGGGGGGCGAGTCCAGGGGTTCCCACCCCTGGCTAATGGAGTGGCGCCACTCCGTGGCTCCAGCGAAAGAGCGCGACCTGCGAAGCGCGGCTTTGTGAGGGATCGCCTCGCGGAACGAGGCGACTGTTTTGTGTTGCCATCGCCTCAGAAAGCGCCGGCCGTACTCAACGGCGGGTCAGCGCTCGATGATACGTAATTGTATGGTCGCCGTGCTCCTCGCTCGACACCACCCTACCAGTGCATTACGAAGCCGCCGTCGACGTTGATGGTTTGGCCTGTTACTTCGCGGGCTCGGTCGCTGGAGAGGAACACCACCATGTCGGCTATGTCTTCGGGGCGCTGCCAGCGGCCGAGTGGGACCAGGTTTTTTACCTTGTCGCCCGCCCATTCTTCGTAGGGGCGGCGCAGCTCCGGCGGTTGGGCGTCGTGCCAGGCTCGCCAGACGTTTTTGTTCAGCGGGGTTTGCACCATGCCGGGGCAGATGGTGTTTACGCGTACGTCGTGCTTCGCCAGATCCTTGGCCATGCACTGGGCGAAGTTGATGTTGGCTGCTTTCGAGGCGCTGTAGGGAGGGTCCGTCGGTGAGCCGATTTGGCCGGCGATTGAGGCGATGAAGATGAACGTGCCGCGCTTTCGCTCGACCATCGTGGGGGCGACCGCGTGCGCCACGTACGTCATGCCCATGATGTTCACTTCGAGCACCCGCGGCCAATCAGCGGGCGACAAGTTCGTGAATGGGAAGCCGAATTTGCCGGAACCCATCGCCGCGGCGTGTACGAGGTGATCGATGGGGCCGAGTTGCGCTGTTGTTGCGGCGAGGGCTGCTGCGATCGTCTCGGGCTTGGTTACGTCGACGATTTGGCCGACCGCCTGCACTGAGAACTCGGCGGCTAGTTTCGCGGCCGTGGCGGCGACGGTCGGGACCAGATCCCAGAGGGCTACGCGGCAGCCTTCCGCGGCGAAGCCGCGCGCCGTAGCCAGGCCGATGCCGCTCGCTCCGCCGGTGATGATGGCCGTGTGATCGCGAAGATGTAGATCCATGGTGCGTTTTCTTGTGTCGAAGGAGCGGCCTGGAAAGCGTCTAAGAATACGGCGTTTTTCTAGGGGCCGGGAGTCGGAACGGTTGGAATTTGTTGTGCGAGATTGGATGCCGATTACAGACGACGGACGAACGAATACAACCGGCGGAGTTTCGACTCGTGATAGTTCGTCGGCTTGTGTTGGAGGTGCCAACCGCATTCTGCGTGGCCCCTCCCTGCCTTCGCTGCCGGCCGTTTAGTGAATCCGGTCTCGTGGGTTGTGCTACTACCGCCCTCGGCCTTTTTCCTCGCTCATCGCTCGGCGGCCTTAGTTGCTCCCTCACCTCTAGAGCGGAAATCAATCTATCGATCACCCATGTCACGCGCCGGGGAGAGGGGCCAAACAAAAATCATTTTGTGTTGGTGACCGGGGGTTGGGTCGAGTACGGTCGCCTTCGGCGCAGTCACGGACTACCGCCTTCGGCCTCTATCCTCCCTGGCCGGTCGGCGGCCTCAGTTGCTCCCACCTCTACACTCTAGCGCCCCGCCGGCGGGGCTCCCAGCCCTTCGACGCCGACATCCTATGCGACTCATTGGCTGCCGAAGCCGCTTGCGCTCGGGCCCGGACTCGTCGGTCGGGCCTGAGGCGGAGGGGCGGGAACGCGCTCGAGCAGTTTTTCCAAATCCCACTCCTTGATGCTCGAGCGGTCGGAGATGCCTCCCAAGGTGTAGAACCGCGGGGTCTTGTAAATGAACACGATTGCCGCGGCGTGTGAATCGTGCGCGGGGCACTCGGCTTGCAACGACCAATCTTCGCACGACCGGACCTTGAGCGTTCGTTCTTGGAATCCGGATGTGAGCAGCCAATTGCCGTCGGACGAAAAGGCCGCGGCCGTAACGCCCGCTTCGAGCGGTATTTCGCGGACCAGCTGCAACGACTCCGTGTCCCAAATCAGGAGACGGCGGTCGGTTTGGCCGAACGTGGCCATGAGCCGACCCTCGGGCGAAACAGCGAAGCCGCCGACGATCTGCTCCGTCGGGCCGCGATGCAGTTCTTGCGCGTCGGGCCAAAGATAAACGGCCGCCTGGTTACGCGAGTCGATCGAAAAAACGCGTTCTTCTACTCCGGGAACTGTTTGCACGCGGGATGCCGCGAGCGGTAGTTGGTCTGAAGTCAGCTCATCCGACGCGAGATTCCAAAGATGCGAGCCGTCGGATTCGACGAGCAGCACGTCGGTGCCTCCGGGTATGAAACACGCATCGGCGAACGAACGCCGTTTGGCGTCCAAGGTGTGACGAACATCGAGCGAGGGCGTGGCGTAAACGGTGAGCCCTTTGTGCGACGCCGCGGTAGTTCGGTAGAGCAGCAGGTCGCTTTCGTAGGAAAACTCCAACCGCGCATCGCGGTCGAGAGCCGGAAGCGCCGCCGTTCGAATCACCTTTTGTTCGGCCGTCGAGTAGAGCTTGACCGCTCCTGCGTCGGCCCAGGCCAGGTAGCGGCCGTTGCGCGATACGGCCAAAGCGACGAGCGGCGCATCGGCCGTCGAAGCGAGCGTGCGGAGCTCCTGCGACCGGTCGAGTCGATATTGCCGGGCCCGGGTCTCTTGGGTTCCGACGGCGAGCATCCGTACGCCATCGGGCGAAAACGACAGGTTGTCGGCGCGGATCGATCCGTCGGGGATGACGACCGTGAGTTGCTCGGCCCCTTGCGCGCCGATTCGATAGTAATGGAAATTGCCGCCGGCAACGACGAGCGTGCCGTCGGGCGCAAAGTAGATGCGGCGAGCAGTCTTGCCGTCGACGACCGCCCGTTCGCCCCAGGGGTGCAGGCCGTACACGACGACTTCCTCCCCTTGAAGCATCGCTAATAGCGTTCCGGCCGGATTAATCGCCGGCATGCTCGGAGCCGCGCGCAAACCCTCGCGGCGAGCGGTTCGCTCGCCGGTTTCAAGGTCGTATGAATCGAGCGTGTTCTCGGCGCTCGCATAGATAATCGACTGACCGTCGGGCGTCAGCGCGAAAGCGTCGCGTGTTTCGGTCGGCCATGATCGGAGCGTCTTGCCGTCGAGCCCGAGTAGGTAGCCGTTTTTCGCGCCGACGGCGACCAGGCGTTCGCCCGTGGCGTCGAAGGCGAGCCCCTGGAGCAGCCGTTCTCCTTCGAGCTGCGTTTGTGCGACACGTCGTCCCGTCGCCGTATCGTAAAGGAGAATCTGCTCTAAGAGAGCGACGGCAACGAGCGGGCCCCCAGGTGCCGCCGCCAGCCGGGTGGTAACCATCGATGGTTCGATTCCTTCGAGCTCGATGTTGCGCTGGAGCGCGCCGGTCGCGGCGTCGGCAACTTTCAGCCGCCCGTCGCCGCCGAGGGTCACGATCCGACGCCCTTCGTCGGCGTAGACGGCCGCGTAGATTGGGAGCCCGTGTTCCGGTAGCGTGGGGGCCGGCGAGAGTATCAGCAGGTCGCCGTCGCCGAGCACGACTTTGGCCGTAGCGGGTCGCCGCGGCGAATTGGCGGTCGACGCGGAACCCGACCCGGCCGAATCGCCGGCGTTGCGCGCGACATCTTCCACGCAGCCGACCAGGCAGATTGCTCCGAGCGCGAACCATCGATGTGGCCGCATTTCTCTCTCCGCAAAGGGATCTCCGCAACCGGGACCATTATTGCGGGGACAGGCGGTTAAACCAACCGTCGCGAGCGGCGCTCGGTGCTTTCGATGCCGTCACGTAGTGCCACAGAAGAAAACACCGGTGGGATTTTGACCCGCGTTTCGCAAGACGGCTTGCAGCATCTCGTTTCGTGATCGTCCGGCGGCATGTGTTGGAGGCGCCGATCGCATTCTGGCGTTAACCCTCCCTGCCTTCGCTTCCAACTGTTGGGCGAATCCAGCTTCGCGGGTTGTGCTGCTACCGCCCTCGGTCTTCATCCTCGCTCATCGCTCGGCGGCCTCAGTTGCTCCCCCCGCCCTCTCCCGCGATCTGCGGCCCTGTCGGCTCAAACCCACACACCCGGCCTAAGCCCGCTTCGCCCCGTCGCTTGCGGCCCGCTGAGAATCTTTTTGGATTCTGTGGGGCGGGTGATTTGATCAGGTGGCGCCAATCAAGCTGAAGAAGCCCCACACGGCAGTTACGAAAACTGCGAACCATCCGAGAAGAACGATTGGGGCGAAATACATCGTTCGCCTAGTGCGAATTCGTCGCTGAATGCGAATGAGAGTCCACGCCGTTCCGGCTAAGCAAGTTGCCGCGATGGCAATAATGCCCCCGTAGACGAGAAGCATGTCGTCCAGAGATGGGCCAGTAGAGGCAACGACGTCCATCCCCGCATCCTAGCCGATGGGCGGGCGCACATAAAAAAGGGGCCGGCGAAAAACGCCGGCCCCGCCTTGCGATGCCTCGCCATGCTGCTCACATGGCATGCTTCCGGAATGTCGGCAGCCGTCAAAACTAGCTGGTTACGCAGTCCTGAATCTTCAGGTCGCCGACTTCTTGCTTTAGCTTCTTGAACGTGTCGTGGAGCTTTGGGTCACTCCTAAAGGAGTAGAAGATCATGTCTAGGCCGATGTCGCCATGGCTGACCTTAATGCTGTTTGGGAGGTCGGCAACGATCTCGGAGTAGCCCTTAATCCGACAGCCAACCAGCTCCCGAGTCTCAATCGAGCGGTAGATCGTAACGTGGTCGGTCAGTCGCTCAGAGTAGTCTGCGTCGCCCTTGAAGTAGATCGTTAGCGAGTCTGATTCCTTCGAGAGGAAGCAGTGCGGCTTAAAGGTACCCGGGACGTACTCGGCGATCAGGTCGTCGATGCTTTTGTCTACAGTGGCCATATTTGTTTTCCTTCCACTCCCTTTGGTGTCGATGGATCGCTGTCCATCGCCTCCCTCCATGTCCACTCGTCAATCGTTCCGTCTCCGGTCACAAACACTACAAAAAACGGCATTTGAGGGTTAGACGGAACATCGATGGCTACCCCGCCTTTCTCGTCAACTTGACGAAAGTCTCTGGTGGGTCGTCCGATATAAGCGCAACAGCCGTCGGTGTTTGGGCGCGACCAGCCTTCAAGCATCATTAACGGATCGGCTAGCACTTCTTTCGCGATTTTAAGCCTCGCAACCGCCACACTCTGTTTGTCGGCGGTGATTGCTCGCCACTTCGCCTTGCTCAGCCCCACCTTTCGGGTGCCCGCTTCTGGGTTCCGATTGCATTTCGCGTCGAACGTTCCAGCCCAATCTGGCATCGGTCGTCCGCTCGCTATGCTCTGCCGTAATGCAACTCTCGCACGCGCGTGCGCGAGAACACGTAACTGTACCACCTGTGCACTGTACAGGCAATCAGCGACACAACATATGGCGTGGAAAGCACTTGCGAACACTAAGTGAGTGGACATTTGGACACATGCCAACACTAAGTATTCACTACTTAACTGGCTGCCATCCCAAGCAGATCCCCGATGCTCCACGGACCAACGGCCAAGCCCGCCGCCATCGCCGGCGTGCGGCCCTTCCCCAAGGCCATGTTCGGCCGGCAGTAGTTGTACCAAGCGACGAATAGTGACATCATCGCGGCGTGGTGCTCCAGCTTCTTGGAATGGGCATTCGTCAGCCGGGTGAGCCGGCGCGAGTGCATCCGAATCGACAGGTTGAATCGCTCGACGTAGCTCGTCGAGATATGATCTTCGTCAGGGTGGCCAAACCGCACGGATTTTTCAGTGCCGATTATCCTTGGCGGGCTGTAGCGGTTTTCAACCGGGGCCGTTGCGAACACCTTCGTTAGCTGCGCGAAGTCGCATCGCGAGCCGATGAACAACGGGACGTTGTGCTTGTAGATCGGCAGATTGTCGCTCGTAATCTGGCACTTCCCTTCGATGGCGTTGGCGAGCCGGCGCAGGAACACGAAGCAAGTCGATTCGTCGCGACTTGCCGACCGTGTGCGAGAGAATCAGCTTACTTTCGGCGTCGATGCCGATCCAGGTCCAGCTAGTCTTTACGGGCCTGGGCAATGACCCGATCTAGCTTCTCACGCGCGCGGACACGTAGCTGGTTGAATTCGTTCATTCCGCCGTTCTACGCGCGCGGACTAGGCGCGCTCAACGGGGGTTCGCGGCTGTGTGGGTCCGCTCCGACAGTGCCCGATCTGCGGCCCTTTGATCTCCGATGTTTCTCGCGCGGGCGAGGGGGCCAAACAGGTTGTTTGTTTCGTAACCCAGGGCGCGCGGAGTACCGCGGCCCTGGGCTAGCATGTTTGGCCCCTACGGGGTCACCGACTTGTGCCACCCTGCGTCCGCCTTCGCGCAACTAAATCCGGATGGACCGTTCTGCTGCGGGCTCAGTTGCCCGAGTTCAGCAGCGACTCTTCGACGCGCTTCAAGGCTTCGTCGAGGCGGAAGCGGCCGCCGGCGGCCGTGATGTCGCCTGCCTCGGCCGGCGTGCTCTTGTCGGCCAGCCAGCCGTCGACCTTGCGGTGCGCGGCGATCACCGTGCTGTGGCTGCGGCCGCCGAAGTAGTGGCCGATTTCGCTCAAGGCGGCTCGCGTGTACTTGCGGGCGAGCCACATCGCCAGCATGCGTGGGCGGCTTATCACTTGCGCCTTGCGCTGCGATTGCAGCGTGGCGGGTTCCAGGCCGAACTCGTTGCAGACCGCTCGCTCGATGTCGGCCAGGCGGACCGTCTTTTGCCGCGAACGGATCAACTCGCCGAGCGCCTCTTCCGCCAGTTCGCGATCGATGGGGCGGCCGAAGGCATGGCTCACGGCCAACAGCCGCTTCAGGGCGCCGGCCAACTCGCGGGCATGGGAGGTGAATTGCGAGGCGACGAAGGAGCGCACGTCGTCGGTCAGCAGTATGCCGAGGCCGGCCGCCATGCGGGCGACAATGCCGTTGCGAGTGCCCGCTTCCG
>Ga0163153_10006641_pt1 | contig 12891 bp, 12 predicted proteins | sample OliLakLV19MP6IB1_FD_148629 | JGI IMG/M metagenome (GOLD analysis project Ga0163153, IMG submission 148629) | Freshwater microbial mat bacterial communities from Lake Vanda, McMurdo Dry Valleys, Antarctica - Oligotrophic Lake LV.19.MP6.IB-1 | ecosystem: Environmental > Aquatic > Freshwater >... | reverse complement strand
GACCAGGCGATCCGCTTTTCGTCCCCGTAGCGTGGGGCACGCACATAGACGATGTCGTAATCGTATTTGACATCTTTCGCCGACGCGATCGGCTTTGGATGCACGTCAAAACGCGGTCCTTTCGCATCTTGGCCCGGCGCGATGGAGACGAACACGATTAGCCACAGGATTGCTGAGCAGAGACGTTTCACGGCGGCCTCCAGGCAAGGTGGGATGCTGTCCATACCCATAACTCCGTACTTGCACGCGGTCAAGGAGTTGCGAGATTTGCTACCGTGCTGCGTGTCATGACGTTCCGGAGTTTTGTGCGCGAGTTCTCGCCATTTTAGCCGATCCTGGCCGGGAATTGCCATCAGCCCGGTTGCTCGGCCGGTGGGCTTGATCATGATCGAGTGATGGCCAACGCAACTCGCACGCAACGTCGTTACGATCACCGTCTCCGTAATCTGGTCCGCACCACACGGGACATCCACTGCGCCATCCAACGAGGCGTCCCCCGTTCGACCGCACGCGGCTGGCTAACTGAATCAGACGTCCCCGTCGTCACCGTCGAGGCCCTCAACCTGGACGCGACTCAGTTGCAGCGGGAAGTGTTACAATTAAGCCGACGCATTCAGAAACTGATTGCGCTGCTGCGGGTGTTGTTGGTCGTATTGAGAATGTCCGGCTACTCGCTGAGCCAGGCTCGACTGCCGGACGGCGGCAACAAACGCTCACTACTGCGCGCCATCGAGCGGTCGCGTGCTTCCTTGCCGCTACGATCCGTACTGCGCGCCGTGCGCTTGTCGCCCTCGCGTTACCATGCCTGGAACCGCGAGGACCAATGTGCTCTCGATTACGGGTCGTCTTGCCCACGATCCTCGCCGCAGCAACTCACGGCCACGGAAGTCGGCGGGATCAAAGGGGACATGCTACGTTGTATTGACGGATTGAGGCGTTCGGCTAGATGCAAGCGGTGCGGCGCAGCGCGAGCGCCGCCGTCGGAGGCCTATGTTACCACGTGTTGAACCGTGGGAACGGACGGGCCGAGGTGGTTCACAAGCCGGAAGACTTCGACGCCTTCCTCGACCTGCTCGTCGAAGCCGGCAAGCGTATGCCGATGCGCATCCTGGATTGGTGTTGGAGCCTTGAAGCCGAGGCCTTCGATCCTTTCGGCGAGTCCCGTCCAATTGCCTTCCGGCCGGGCGGCGATCGTGATTCGCCCGCAGCGCGCCGCGGACGAGAAGGCGGTCCGCACCAGCGTCCAAGGCGGCACGCCTTTCGGCAGCGAGCGTCGGACATCCACCACGGCCGCCCGCCTCAATCTCGAGCACACGCTCCGACCGCGGGGCCGACCACGCAAGCACCCGGAAAAGCAGGGTGCAGCGAGTTTCCCTGTGCCCTTGGGTCGTGCGGCTTTGCGTTAACCAGGGCTCCGGACACGGTGGCGGCTAACTTGTACCTCGGCTGCCAGAGCGGGCGCAGGCTCAACGCAACGGCGGGTCATCGCTCGGAGTTCCACCATGCGGTAGACGCTCCGTTGCTCGCTCGACACCCTACGTCGGGCCTGCGGCCCGATTGGAGCGGAGACGGACGCCGACCGCATTCCGGCGCGGCCCCTCCCGGCCTTCGCTTCCGGCCCCCCGGAAGCCGGCTTTTGTGGAGAAGCCGTCTGGTTTTTGGGAGCGGGTGCTTGCCGGCCGTTGTTTGCGGGGCGCGGAACGCCAGGGGAGGGCGTTCGCTACCGAATCAAACGTTTTCGGGCGGTTGCGGCGGCGCGGCGATGCGCTAAAATCGCTCAGCCTCTCGCTCCTTGCTCGCACCGGGACCGCGCCTGATCATGTCGCCTGAATTCTTGAATCGGATCCACCCGGGCGACTGCGTCGCCGGGATGAACGCGCTGCCTGCCGAATGCGTCGACCTGGCGTTCGCCGACCCGCCGTTCAACATCGGCTACAAGTACGACGTTTACGACGACCGCCGCGAGCGGGAGCACTATCTCGATTGGTCGCGCGAGTGGATCGGGGCGGTGCACCGGGTGCTCAAGCCCGACGGCACGTTTTGGCTGGCGATCGGCGATGAGTACGCGGCCGAGTTGAAGATTGCGAGCCAGGAGATCGGCTTTACCTCGCGGAGCTGGGTCGTCTGGTACTACACGTTCGGCGTGAACTGCAAGAACAAGTTCACCCGTTCACACGCGCACTTGTTTTACTTCGTGAAGAACGCGGAGCGGTTCAAGTTTTTGGCCGACGAACCGGCCAACCGAATTCCCTCGGCCCGGCAACTCGTTTACAACGACGCCCGGGCGAACCCGCGAGGCCGCTTGCCCGACGACACTTGGATTTTGCGGCCGCAGGATTTGGACGATTGCTTCACGGCGGCGGAAGACACCTGGTACTTCCCTCGCGTCGCCGGCACGTTCAAGGAGCGGGCCGGGTTCCACGGGTGCCAGATGCCGGAGCAGTTGTTGGGCCGGATCATTCGTTCGTGTTCGAACGAAGGAGACGTGGTGCTCGATCCGTTCTCCGGGAGCGCGACGACGCTGGTGACGGCCAAGAAACTCGGCCGGCGGTTCGTCGGCTTCGAGTTGTCGCCCGATTATGCCGAGCGGGGCGCGGCTCGCGTGGAAGCGGCCGAGGTTGGGGCGGCGCTCGTCGGGGCGGCCGATCCGACACGGAGCGCGCCATCGACCGCGGCCGGCCGGCGGTTGGATGAGCGGGGCAACCGGCCGAAGGGACGGGCGATTGCCGTTGGGCCGCCGCTGGAAGCGGCGGCGAGCATCTCGAACGACGTTTCGCAACCCGCCGGCGATGTTGCGGAGACAGCTTTAACGGAGGAGACCGCATTAACGGAGGAGATCGCATCGAGCGAGGAGATGGTGTCGACGGTGGAGACGGTGTCGACGGTGTCGACGGCGTCGACAGCGGAAGTGTTGCCGGCCGAGGTGCTCCCGGCGTCGGCGATCGAAAGCTCGGAGGTTTCGCCTTCTGTGGGCGAAGTTGCCGCCACGCCTCCGGTGGATGAGGCCGGCGCGGCGACTGAAGAGTCAGCCGCCGCGCTGGAAGCGTTCGCCGTGACTGCGGAAGAGGTAGGCGCGGCGGAGCAAGCGGTCGACGACTCGGAGAAGTGCGCGGCCGTTGACGCGCAGGCCGTGCCTGTCGAACCGGTCGCCGCGGCGGAGCCGCTGCTGGAGCCCGAGCCTGTCGCCGAGACGGTGGTGGCGCCGGTCGCCAGGGTGGTCGAAGCACCGCCGCTGGTCGAGGCGTTCCGCAAGGCGTGCGGCGGTTACTCGCTCGACCGGGTGGTGGCCGACCCCGCGCTGCAGGCGGCGCTGGCCGAAGCGTGCCGCGTTTTCGACGTGCCGGGGACGCTCGCCGATTGGAACGCGGGACTCTTTCGCTTGCGAAAAACGGGCAAGCTTTCTTCCGTACCGACGACCGAGCGGACTCTTCGGACGTGGGACCAAATTGAAGCGTACATCTACGCGGCCGAAATCGCCGCGGCCGACGTCTTGCGCCGGCACGGCCTGGAAGGTTTTGACGACGTGCTGTGCGACCCGGCGCTCGTCGCCGAGTTCGATAAGCTGGCGACCAAGTACGACGGCACCAAACGGACGTTCGAGCACCGCTGGGGCGCGCTCAAGCTCCGCAAGGAAGCCAAGCAACTGCGGGTGCGTGCCGAGGAGTTCCGTCGGATCGACTTGAAGTTCAGCGTGCCGGTCGTCGTCGGCCGCGGACGCTGGGCCGCCTCGCTGCCGCGGACGGCCGGGTTGTATCTCGTACTGAACGGCGAGGGAGACCGGCTCTACGTGGGCGCGGCGGCCGAGCTGCGAGGGCGGATCGAACGGCAATTGGCGCCGCCGCGGCTGCGGCTCTACGACCGAGACCGCGACGTGCGCGTGGCCGTCTCCCCCCTGGAAGGACCGATGACCGACCTGCTGGCACACCAGATTCGCCTGGTCGCCAAATCGCCGACGCGCCTGAACTGGCGATTACCGATGGAGCCGATGGCGGAGGCTGCGGCAAAACAACTTTTTGCAAGTGCCCGCAGCAGAGTGTCGCGGCTGGAAGCCGCGTCGACGTAACGCGGCCTGCGGCCGCGAAGGGAAATCGCCCTCACCCGGCCTTCGGCCACCCTCTCCCGGATCCGGCCCTCGTGCGAAAATATCTTGAGTGCCGGGAGAGGGGCGAACTTGCGGCGGAGGCTGCGGCAAAGGAGGGGGGTGGCGAGGCCAAGCGGCGGACGAACCGCCTAAAAACGGCCGGCCGGCGGACCGTGGCCGTGGTGTAACCTGCGGCTGCCCTGGGCATCGAACCGGCATAGAATGAGGGAGGCGCGGTTCAACGCGCCGAACCAACCGGCACTGGAGAACTACCGGCCATGTCCGTTCAGATCCGTTGGGGACTCCTGCTCCTTGTCGGGGTCGTCCTTGCCGCGGCGGTCGCCCGGGGTTTCGTTCCGGGCGGCGCGTTTACCAGTTCAGCTTCGGGGGATCGTCCGATGATCACGTCGAAAATTGCCGAGTCGAAAAGCGGGAAGGTCGAGCAAGCCACTTTCGGAGCCGGATGTTTTTGGGGCGTGGAGTCGTTGTTTCGCCAGACGCCGGGCGTGCTGAGCACGGCCGTGGGCTACTCCGGCGGCCAGACCGTGAACCCGACCTACGACGACGTCTGCAACGGCGACACGGAGCATGCCGAAGTGGTGCACGTGGAGTTCGATCCGGAACAGGTGAGCTTCGCCAATCTGCTCGAAATATTCTTCGCCAACCACAACCCGACGACCGTCAACCAGCAGGGGCCCGACCGCGGCTCGCAGTATCGGTCGGTGGTTTTTTATCACGGCGACGCGCAGCAGGCGTCTGCCGAAGAAGCGAAGCGGAAGCTCGGCGAAAGCGGTCGCTGGGGGCGGCCGATCGTGACGCAGGTGGTGCCGTTCACGAAGTTTTATCTGGCGGAAGAATACCACCAGCAGTACGACGAAAAGCACGGCCGGGCGAGCTGCCACCGCTGATAGCGATATTGCCGATGCCGGCAATTGCGGCTCCCGACAGGCAACTCGACGCTTGGGAAGCGCACGCCTGGGGCGTGCGTGACATCTTGCGGAGCAAGATGACTACACTGTCGGGCCTGCGGCCCGATCCGGTCCGAGACGGATCGGCTAACAGTCACTTAGCTGATCTTGCGTTCGCCTGATGCCCCGCGTACAAGCCCTCCTCGCGCGCCGCCGGCGGATTGTCCGCCGGCGCGCTTGCGCAATTCGGGCGGTCTATGCGGAGCGTCGCCTATGTCGATTCGTTTCGGGCTCTTGTTGTCGGTTGCGGCGCTGGGTCTGACGGCGTCGAGCGCTCGGGGGATCGACCCGGCCGCGGTCCAAAAGGTGCTGAAATCGGATCCGGCGGCGCTCGGCGTCGGGGTCGCGAAATCGCTCGACTTGAAGGAGCAACTCGAGAAGGCGCTCAAGGCGCGGCGTCCGAGCGACTACGCGTTCATCGCGAAGGTCGTCAAGCAAATCGAAACCGGCAGGCTGCCGCGGAAGCTGGTCGACCAGACGATGGGCTACGCGCGGTCGAAGAACCAACAGTATCCGTTCATCTACTTCGAGTTTGCGCTGAAGAAGCAGGCGGAGAAGATCGGCGTTTCGCTGTAGCAGGAGCGTGCCGGGCTCCAGATGGCTTGCCCACCCGGGCCGAAGGCACGTCACCAACGTGCGGTACTTGTACGCATGAAGCTGATTTCGTTCCGCACTATCGACCGCGTTCATTTGGGCGACATGATCGAAGTCGGATTGGTCGATGCTTCGTGGCCGGCGAGATTTCCTCAGGAACTGGGTGGTCGACTGCAGGAATTGCTCGACAACCCGGAGTGAGCATTGCCTCTTACTCTATCCCTGGCGTGATGAAAAGCTCTCTGAACCACAGGGGAATTGAGGGGCCGGGAATTGTCCGAATGATCAAATTCTGTTGCGCGATCTTTACGGTGCCGGTGTCGTGCGCGGATGAATACCACTGGTCCAGATATCGCCCGTGTTAGTTCGGCCGGCTTGCGTTGATGCTGCCGACCGCATTCTGACGATGGCCCTCACCCCCGCCCTCTCCCGCGATGACGGCCCATTCATCTCCGACGTTTTTCGCGCGGGCGAGGGGGCCAAACAGGTGTGTTGTTGTGTTTCGTTACCGGGGGTTGGGTCGAGTACGACCACCCCCGGCTATTGGAGTGACGCCACTCCGCGGCTCCGAACCCTTCGATTCCGACCCTCATAGGGTTCCTAAAGACCCCTCCGCTGCGGAGTTGGCTACGGTGCCGTGATCGCGCCGTAGGTTTCCGGGCGGCGGTCGCGGTAGAACTGCCAGGTGTTGCGGACTTCGCGGATCAGGTCGAAGTCGAGATCGGATACCACGATCGAGTCGGTGTTGCGCGTTCCTTCGGCCAGGATTTTTCCGCGCGGGTCGCAGAAGTAGCTCTGGCCGTAGAACTCACCGATTCGCCAGGGCTCTTCCCAGCCGGGGCGGTTGATTGCGCCGACGAAGTAACCGTTGGCCACGGCATGGGCGGGCTGCTCGAGCTTCCAGAGATATTCCGAGAGGCCGGCCACCGTGGCCGAGGGATTGAAGACGATTTCGGCGCCGGCGAGGCCCAGGCAGCGGGCGCCTTCGGGGAAGTGGCGATCGTAGCAGATGTAGACGCCGACCTTCGCCACCCGCGTGTCGAACACCGGGTAACCGAGGTTGCCGGGGCGGAAGTAGTACTTCTCCCAAAAGCCGGGCTGCACCTGCGGGATGTGAATCTTGCGGAATTTGCCTAGGTAGGTCCCGTCGGCGTCGATCACGGCCGCCGTGTTGTAGTAGAGGCCGGTGATCTCCTCCTCGTACATCGAGGCCACCAGCACGATTTTGTGCTTCTTCGCCGTCTCGCACAGGAGTTTTGTCGTCGGGCCGTCGGGAATGCGCTCCGTGAGGTCGTACCACTTGGTCTGTTGCTCGGCGCAGAAGTAGGGGCCGTAGAACAGTTCCTGGAGGCAGACGATTTCGGCGCCGCGGCCGGCCGCCTCGGCGATCATCGCGAGGTGCTTGTCGATCATCGCAGCCTTGATTTTGGCGACCGGCGACGTGACGGGTTCGCACAACGTGGCCTGGATCAAACCGCCGCGAACGATGCGACTCATGCGGACCTCATTGGCACGGAGTAATTGACGACCCTATAATAATGGCTGGGAATCTATTGGAACCCTGTTGTCGGCCGGAATCTCGTGTTCCGGCCTCCCGTTGGTCGGCCTTATCCAATTGGTCTCCCGCGCTCTATAGTACGGCGCGCCGGGCGGCGAACAAGGCGGCCGGCACTCACTTCGCACTCATCAAGCTCGAAAGGCGCCCCGCATGTCGAAAATGGCGCTCTCCGCCGCCGTACCGATCAACACCGACGTTCCGCTGTTCATCGGCGGCCGCTTCGAACAATCGTCGAGCGACCGTCGCGGCGAGGTCTTCAACCCTTCGACCGGCCGCGTGTTGACCCGTGTGCCGCTGTGCACTGCAAGCGAAATCGATCGAGCCGTGCAGGCCGCGTACGACGCGCTGTCGAGTTGGAGCGAAACGCCGGCGGTGGAGCGGGCGCGGGTGATGTTCCGCTTCCGCGAGAAATTGAACTCCCGCTTCGACGAGCTGGCGGCGCTCGTCACGCGCGAGCACGGCAAAACGGCCGCCGAGGCCCGGGCCGAAATGCAGCGCGGCATCGAAATGGTGGAGTTCGCTTGCGGCATTCCCAACTTGCTGATGGGGCAGGCGCTGGAGAACCTGGCAACCTCGGTCGATTGCGAGACGAGCCGGCATCCGGTGGGCGTTTGTGTCGGCATCACGCCGTTCAATTTCCCGTCGATGGTGCCGCTTTGGATGTTCCCGGTGGCGATTACGTGCGGCAACACGTTCATTTTGAAGCCGTCGGAGAAGGTGCCGCTCTCGGCGATGAAACTGGGCGAGCTGCTGAACGAATCGGGCCTGCCGGCGGGCGTGTTCAACATCGTGCACGGCGACAAAGAAGCGGTCGACGCGCTGTTGGTGCACCCGAAGGTGCGGGCCATTTCGTTCGTCGGGTCGACGAACGTAGCTCGCCACGTGTACACCACGGGCACCGCGAACGGCAAGCGGGTGCAAGCCGCAGGCGGGGCGAAGAACCACCTGATTATCATGCCCGACGCCGACTTGGACCAAACCGTGAAAGCCCTGCAGGCCTCGGCCTTCGGCTGCGCCGGCGAGCGGTGCATGGCGGGCAGCGTGGCGGTGCCGGTCGGCCGGATCGCCGATGACCTGGTCGAAGGGCTCTGCAACATCGGCCGCTCGATGAAGGTCGGTCCGACCGATAACGGCGACGAAGTCGACATGGGGCCGCTGATCTCGAAGGCCCACCGCGACCGCGTGGCTTCGTACCTGGACGTCGCCAAGGAAGAAGGGGCCGACGTGGCGCTCGACGGCCGGAGCTTCGACCTGCCGGGCAACGGCTTCTTGCTCGGGCCGAGCGTCGTTGATCGCGTACATCCGGCCATGCGGCTGGCGAAGGAGGAAGTGTTCGGGCCGGTGTTGTCGGTGATTCGCACCGACGACCTGGATGAGGCGCTGGCGCTGGGGCGAGAGTGCGAGTTCGGCAACGGGGCCTGCATCTTCACCAACAGCGGTTGGGCGGCCCGGCAGTTCAAGCGGCACTTCAACGCGGGAATGATCGGCGTGAACGTGGGCGTTCCGGCGCCGATGGCCTGGTTTCCCTTCACCGGCTGGAACAAGTCGTTCTTCGGCGACCTGCATATCCAGGGAGTCGAAGGGGTGCAGTTCTACACGCAGCAGAAAATGACGCTGACGCGATGGTTCAAGTCGTCGACCGAGTCGCACGCCGACCCGATTTGGAAAACGAAGAAGGGCGGGGGCTGAGCGGCCTCGCGTGTATTCGCCCCATAACGTCTTATTGCGGAGAGTCGCCGATGATGAATCCGTCCACCCCGTTACTTCGACGCTGCGGCATCGGCACGTTTTTGTCGATGATCGCGGCCCTGTCGTCGGCCGGCGCGGCCGACGCCGCGCCCCCGAAATCGGATCCGGCCACCGAAGCGATTGCGATGGAGAACAAGATTCTCAAGGCCGTTAATGCGGGAGATAAGGAAGCCCTCGCGGCCTTCCTGGCCGACGATTTCATCCAGATGCACTCCCGCGGCAGGGAAAGTAAAGCCGACATACTGAAGACGATTACGATCACTGAGGGACCGCTCCCGAAGATCTATGACATGAAGGCTCAACTGCTTGCGCCCGACGTCGTGAACGTCACCTATCGCATGGGGGGCGAAGAGATGGAGGCGGACGTGCAATGGCTGTCGTCGGTTTGGGTGCGCCGCGACGGCCGGTGGCTCAACGTCTTTTCGCAGCACTCTTCTCCGATTTCCGCCGCACCGGCCGTTCCCTAACGCCTGCTAGCCGCGAGACGCCGGCGAGCGATTACGAAGGAGCCCGAAATGGCCGTTGCGAATCAAACCGGGTCGAAGCAACTTCCTCCGTGTGACCACAGTCCGGAGCCCTACGCCGGGCCGTCGAAGGAGGAAGTGCTGGCGTTGCGCCGGCAATACCTGACGCCCGGGCTGATCACCTACTATCGCGATCCGCTGATGATCGTCGAAGGGCGGATGCAGTACCTTTGGGACGAGCGCGGGAAGCGATACCTGGACGCCTTCGCCGGCATTGTCACGGTGTCGATCGGCCATTGCCACCCGGACGTGGTCGCCAAGGTCCGTGAGCAGGTCGGCAAGCTGCAGCACGTGACGACGATTTACCTGCACCCGACAGTCGGTCAGTTCGGCAAGCTGCTGGCCGAGCACATGCCGGCCGAGAGCGGCCTGGGCGTGACCTATTTCACGAATTCCGGCAGCGAGGCCAACGAGTTGGCCGTGCTGATGGCCCGCGAGCACACGGGCAACCAGGAAGTGATTTCGCTCCGCAACGGCTACCACGGCGGCACGCAAGCGACCATGGGGCTGACGGCCCACTCGACCTGGAAATTCAAAACGAACCCCACGATCGGCGTGAAGAACGCACTGGCTCCGTACTGCTACCGCTGCCCGTACGGACTGGAGTATCCGAGCTGCGGCCTGAAGTGCGCGACCGACGTGGAAAACGTGATCCGCTATGAAACGTCGGGGGCGCCGGCCGCGTTCATCGCCGAATCGATTCAGGGGGTCGGTGGGACGGTGACGCCGCCGCCGGAGTATTTTCCGATCGTGTACGACATCGTTCGTAAGTACGGCGGGCTCTGCGTGGCCGACGAAGTGCAGACCGGCTTCGGCCGGACGGGGGACCATTTCTGGGGCTTTGAGAATTGGGGCGTGACGCCCGACATGGTGACGATGGCCAAGGGAATCGGCAACGGCGCGCCGCTGGGGGCCTGCACCACGCGGGCCGACATCGCCAAGACCATGACCAACCGGGTGCACTTCAACACGTTCGGCGGCAACCCGATTTCAATGACCCAGGGACTGGCGACGCTCGAGGTGATCGACCGCGACGACATCCAGGGGCGGGCCCAAGAGATCGGCGGACATTTGAAGGGGCGGCTGCTCGAGTTGCAGAAGCGACACCCGCTGATCGGCGAGGTGCGCGGCATGGGGCTGATGCTGGGCGTGGAGCTGGTGCGCGACCTGAAGACGAAGGAGCCCGCCAACACGGAGGCGGCTGACGTGCTGGAAAAGGCTAAGGAACGGGGCCTGCTGCTCGGCAAAGGGGGCCTTTACGGCAACGTGCTGCGAATCAAGCCGCCGATGTGCCTCTCGAAAGACGACGCCGATTTTTTGGTGGATTGTTTGGATGAGGTGCTGACGGGGATTACGCCGGCGGCGAAATGAAGTATCGCGACTTGATCAAGCAGATTGAGGAGGCGGGATGGGTTCATGAGTCGACCCGGGGAAGCCACATGCAATTTGGTCACCCCGTCCTACCCGGCAAGATCACCGTACCAGGTGGCGGCAAGCTTGGTCGCGATGTGCCGCCGGGGACCCTCAGGAGTATACTTAGACAAGCGAAACCACCGCAGGACTGATTAATGAGCGACCGATATCTTGTCGTAATCGAAAAAGCGGACGACGGCAGTTATAGCGCATATCTTCCCGACGTTCCAGGATGCGTCTCGTGCGGCGACACGATAGACGAAGTCAAGGCAATGATCAGTGAAGCCTTGCAGTTTCACCTAGAAGGGTTGCGCGGTACCGGGATGCCGATCCCAATGCCGACGACGTTTTCCGACTACATATTGCCGCAGTCGAACTGACCATCACACTCCCGCGGCTTTAGGGCGCAGGCCATGGCTGATCTCTCCACCGTCGTCGACGGTCTCAAGCTTCCGAATCCGTTCGTCATCGGCTCCGGGCCGCCGGGCACCAATGCCAACGTCATCGGCAAGGCGTTCGATGAAGGGTGGGGGGCCGTCATCTGCAAAACGGTCAGTCTCGATGCGTCGAAGGTCGTCAACGTGCAGCCCCGTTACGGGCGGCTGCGCAGCGCCGACGGCCGCGAGATCATCGGCTGGGAGAATATCGAGCTGATCAGCGACCGCGACTTCGGCACCTGGATCGACGAATTCAAGGAGATCAAAGATAAGTACCCGGAGCGGATCCTAATCGCCAGCGTGATGGAGGAGTTCCGCAAGGACGCTTGGGTCGAGATCATCGAGCGGTGCCAGGAGGCCGGAGTCGACGCCTTCGAATGCAATTTCTCCTGCCCGCACGGCTTGCCCGAGCGGCGGATGGGCTCGGCGATGGGGGAGAACCCCGAGATTCTCGAGGAGGTGTGCCGCTGGGTGATGTCGGCCGCCAAGCGTCCGGTGTGGGCCAAGATGACGCCCAACGTCACGCACATCGAAGACCCGGTGCGGGCGGCGCTACGGGCCGGCTGCCAGGGGGTGAGCGCCATCAATACCATTCGGAGCGTCATCGGGGTCGATCTCGAGACGCTGCGGCCCGAGCCGAGCGTCGAGGGGTACACCACGCCGGGCGGCTATTCGTCGAAGGCCGTGCTGCCGATAGCGCTACGGATGTGCATGGAAACGTCGAAGGTGATCAACGGGGAGTTCCCCGGCCGGACGCTGTCGGGGATCGGCGGCATCGAAAGCGGCAACGACGCGGCGCAGTTCATTTTGCTCGGGGCACACACGGTGCAGGTTTGCACCTACGTGATGAAAGTCGGCTACCGATGCATCAAGCCGATGCTCGACGAGTTGTCGGCGTTCATGGACCGGCACAAGTTCAAGTCGCTCGACGATTTTCGCGGGCATAGTTTGCAATACTTCACGACGCACGCCGACCTGGTGCGGCGGCAGGCCGAGGCCCGCGAGAAGGCGAAGAGCGCGGCCGCGGCCAAATTTATTGGGCAACAAGTTGCCGGCGACGGCAAGCCGATCAAGGCTGACCATGAGTGGAGCGGCGACGAGTTTGTGAAACAGAGCGACGCGTTGGCGCGCGGCTAGCGCCGGAATGACGAATGCCTAATGACGAATGTCGAAAGAATGACGAATGACCGAATGTAAGTTCTCGCACCGCTGGTGCGAGTTTGGCCGGCGAAAGGACGATCCGCTCGAATAGCGCCCGGCAAGTTGGCCGGCTTGTGTCGGTGGTGCCGACCGCATTCTGGCGCAGGCCCTCACCCCCGCCCTCTCCCGCGATAACGGCCCCTTGATCTCCGATGTTTTTCGCGCGGGAGAGGGGGCCAAACAGATTGGTATGGTGATTCGTAACCCAGGGCGCGGGGAGTACCGCGGCCCTGGGCCGGCATGTTTGACCCCTGCGGGGTCACAGATCACGGGCAATCGACTGCGCAACAGAATCCAGATGAAAGCGCCGCCGACGTTTTCATCAGGCACCGCGTGGGTCTCGCGAGGGCGGCGGGTGCGAATAGAT
>Ga0163153_10006640_pt1 | contig 12892 bp, 4 predicted proteins | sample OliLakLV19MP6IB1_FD_148629 | JGI IMG/M metagenome (GOLD analysis project Ga0163153, IMG submission 148629) | Freshwater microbial mat bacterial communities from Lake Vanda, McMurdo Dry Valleys, Antarctica - Oligotrophic Lake LV.19.MP6.IB-1 | ecosystem: Environmental > Aquatic > Freshwater > Lake... | reverse complement strand
GCTGCGACCTCGTCATCCTGCCGGCGGGCGCCGCCGGCCTGCTGGACCCGATCGTCACCCGCAAGCGAGCCCGGGCCGAGCGGGCCCGAGTCGCGGGGACACTTTTCGAGTCGGCCGCGCCCGCCGAAGCCGATCCCCCCCACCACCACCCCGAACCGGCCCTGGTGCATCCGCGCGAAGCCCTGTGGCTCGAGGTGAAGGTCATCGGGCAGTTCTGCTACACCCACGGCGTCGGCGGCCCGAACCGCGCGTACGCCTCGGAGCTCACCCGCACCACCGTGGGCGACCTCCGCAAGCTCGTCCGCGACCCGCTCATCGAGCACGCCGCGCTGCTGCTGGTGCTCTTCACGCTCGACGAGGCGACCGCCGAGCACGACCTCGCGGCGTTCACGCACCGCTGCCTGGACAAGGGCCTCTCGGTCAACGCCCCGGTCGTCCGCGGCTTCAACCTCGCCGACCGCATCGGAAACCGCCGTGCAAGCGTGGCGGTGGTGCGGGTAAGGCGATAAGGGCCCAGAGCACTAGCGACGGGCCACGGCGATGTCGCTCACGCAAACGACATCGCCGTGACTGGGCGCCACTACCGGCCGCTCTGGGCGGGTAGTGCTCTTGTGCGCGCACAAACGCGGACTTGACGCCTTTGCGCGCACAAAAACGACACGAAAACCGCCCCGTTCCGGGAAATCCGCCGGATTTTTATCTCACGGCCCTACCGCCACTTACCCCCTCCACAACCCTCCAAAGTACACGCCTTTGCGCGCGCAAATCTGCTCGCTCGCCCCTCTATAGAGAGGGCTCGCGTTCGACAAAGCGCCAAGGCCCGACGTGTACGGGGAAGTGGACATAGGAAGGGGCGTGCCGCGGGGCAGAGATCCCTTCACCCACCCGGTCGGTCACACGTCGACGCCGAAGCGCCCAGCCGAGCACGGGCACTCTTCGCGGTCGACGGCGCGCAAGCGCCGCCGGTCGCTCATGGACGCGTTGCCCCGTTCGACCGACCCAACGCCCCGTGAGAAGGTTCAACAGAGCGATTCCGATAAGAGCCGCAAGCGCAAGCGCCCGGCCACGGCGACACCACCGCGCGCAAGCGCCGTCGCCGTGGCCCGTCGCTCGCGCTCTGGGCTCTTATCCGGGCGTTTCGCTGCGCGGTCCGGTCACGCTCTGGTCCACGCGCGAGTCGCGCAGCACGAGGGAGACCTCCTCCGGCAGGTTCCTTGCCACCTCGCCCACGACGTCGCCCGCCAGCGAGCGGGACAGCGCCAGGCGGCGGCTCTTGCCCATGATCAGCGTGTCGCACCCGTACGTCACGGTGTAATCGAGGATCTCCTCGGCGATGTCGGGCGAGCACACGTAGATGGGCATGAACGGCACGCCCGCCTCGCGCGCCAGCACCGCGACGCTCCCCAGCGCCTCCATGGCCGTGGGGTCGTCCTTGATCTGCGGCACCACGCCGGGGGGCAGATCGATGACCCGCAGCGTGCGGACGTAGATCGCCAGGAGCGTGGCGTCGCGCTTTTTCGCGAGGTTCACGGCGAACTGCGCCTGGGCCCGCCCGCGGGCCGCGAACATGATCTTCGGCCTGCTCGGGTCGATCACGATCGACGGACGGTCCAACTCCGCGAGCCACCCCGTCGCCGGCACCGGCACGGGCGGGAGCGACGCGCGCCGCCGTTCGAAGCCCCGCAGGACGGCCCGCGTCAGCAGCACGGCGGCGATTAGGGACCCCGCGAAGATGGTCGCGTGGGGCTTGGCGACGACGATCGTCAGCTCGATCGCGCCCATCAACCCGCCCAGCGCCCAGAGCCCCCGCCGCTCCCACACGCCGATGGCCAGCCGCCGGTTGCTCGCGCAGCACAGGAAGTTGATCGTGATCGCCCCGACCACCCCGATCGCGTACAGCTCCCCCAGCGCCTTGACGTCCGCCTCGAACAGCAGCACCACCGCGGGCAGCACGCACGCGAGCACGAGCCCGACCCACGGCACGCCCGAATAGTTCAGCCTGGAGAAGACACCGGGGAGCTCACGGTCCTGCGCCATCGTGAACTTCACGCTCACCATCGCCATCACGGCCGTGTTCACCGCGCTGAGCAGCAGCAGCCCGAAGATCACCCCGGCGGCGACCCCGAGCGCCCGGCCGGCGCGGTCCCCCATCGCGCGCGACCCCGCCTCGGCCGCCAGCGCCTTGACGGCCGTGTCCCGGTACTGCTTCACCTCCGGCGACACCTGGTCGCTCGAAAGGCCCTGTTCGATCTCCAGCTGCACGTAGTCGGGCTTGTCCACCCGCTGGAGCGCGGGCATCGCGTTGAGCGCGAGCCCGAAGATCATGTTCAGCGCCACCACCTCGATCAGCACCGGCCAGATCGTCCGCTTTGCTGTGCGCTTGACCGGCTGGGTCATGAGGCCGGTCATGTTGGCCACGGCCTCCACCCCCGCCAACGCCAGCACGATCCGCACGAAGCTCTCCCACCGCACGCCGGGACTCGAGATCGTGTCGTGCCCGGTCGTGACCGCGCCGAGCCCCTGGTACGCCATGGGCAGGCAGAGCAGCCCGATGACCGCGGACGCCGCGATCGAGATGATCGCGATCAGCAGCGCGAGCCGCCCGGCGCTGCGCGCGCCCAGCCAGTTCACGACCCCGATGGCAAAGATCGCCAGGATCGACGCCGCCACCACCCATTTGTGGTTGAGCCCGAGGTAATGGAACCCTTCAACCGCCGAGAGCGCGACCGTGACGATGTAGTCGCACAGCAGCAGCGTGGCGCCGACGACCGCGAGCGTCGGCGAGATCTCGCGTGCCGCGGTGTAGACGCCGCCGCCGTCGGGGAAGCACCGGCAGACGACGGTGTACGCCCAGGCCACGGCGGCCATGAGCACGCTGATGGCCGCGAGGTACAGCGGCGAGGCGTGCCCGGTGTAGTAGAACGCGAGCCCCAGGACGTAGAGGCGGCTGGTTCCCCAGTCGCCGAACAGCAGCGGGCCGGCGTGGAACCAGCGGAGCACCCGTGGGCGTTTCTGCGTAATAAGCATTCGGCGAGCCGCACCCAAGCCACCCGAGAGCCCCCCGGACGAGCCGCCCATCGTAATCGCGTGCGAGCGCGGGGCAAGAAGACGGGGCGGGCGAGACCGCTGTCTCGCCCGCCCCGGTTGGAGAGAACTCCCTGTGCTTGGCCTACGCTCGGCCCCTCGCGGGCCGGTCGCTCACGGGCAGCCGCCGCCCGCGATGGCCTCGAACCAGGCGTTGATGAACTCGCTCACGTCCGTCGAGTTGACGACGCCGTTGTCGTCGAAATCGGCGATGAACGTGCCCTCGACCTGGTCGGTGAACCAGCTGTTGATGAACTCGCTCACGTCGGTCGAGTTGACGACACCGTCGTCGTTCCAGTCGGCCGGGCACGGGGCACCCAGCTCGTCGCAGACGAACCGGTCGATGACGACGCCGTCCACGCCGGCCTCGATGAGCGAGCCGGTGCCCGCGTCGTCGGCGATGAACCGGATCTTCATCTGCGCCGTCGGCGCGATCACCGACGCCACCACCCACGACTTGGCGATCCACCCGCCGGCGACCTCGGGCCCGTCGGGCCCGACAATCTCGAGGGTCTGCCAGCTCGATCCGTTGTTGTTGGAGATGTCGACGGTGAAGATGTCGTTCTCCGGGTCGGCGCCGGCGTTGTTGGAGTACCACCGCCAGTAGCGCAGCGTCGCCCCGACGCCCGTGCCGTCCATCGTCGGGCTCGTGAGCGTCGTCGATCCGCCGTCGACGTCCGAGTTGCCGTCGGCCGAGTCGGTCAGGAAGCACCGGCCGGACCCGTCGGCGTCGTCTGCGGGGTCGCCGCGGTCACCGCCGCCCAGCGGCAGGTCACGGTTCCAGGCCCCGTCGGTGAGCGAGGGCGAGTTGGTGACCACCCAGCCCTGGTTGGTCTCGAAGTCGTCGTGGAAGCTGTCCACGAACCCGCCCAGCTCGACCGAGAAGAACGCCGACGGCGCGCCCGGCGGGCTGGTCATCACGCCCGAGACCGATCCCTGGGCGGAGACGTAGTACTCGAGCACCTCGTCGCAGAACGCGCCCGGCAGGTCGGCGCGGAACGCCGAGCCGCCCAGCGCGACCAAGGGCGACGCCGAGAACGATCCGCCCGGGGACGTCCGCACGAACAGCTGCGCGGTCCCGGGCACGAGCGACTCGCCCGAGGCCCGGATGGCCACGTCGAAGCTCGAAGGCGTGTTGGCGGCCAGCAGCGTCGGCCGGTTCAGCGTGCTCACGCTGAAGTACTGGAGGGCCGTGCTGGACCCGATCGACACCGGCTGGGGGCCCGAGGGGATGTTGAACCCGACGACCTCGACCCGCCACTGGCCGGCGACCGGCGCGGGCACGTACACCTGCTCGAGGTTGTCGCGGTGGTTGGCCACGGTCTGCACGGCGCTGGCCGAGGGGTTCGCCGGGTCGAGCGTCCACGCCAGGAACACCTGCCCGCCGGGAGCGACGAGCCGCACGTCGATGTCGTTCACCAGGGCGGGGCTCACGTTGGGCGTCCCGGGCACGTCATCCCAGGCGATCGTGACCTTGAGCGGTCCCGAGCCCGGCAGAACGTCGAGCGTGGAGACGAACGTCTCGCCCTGGACGACGTCGCGCTCGAGGAAGCTGCCCGTGCGCATGAAGTCGACCGCCGCCTGGGCCCGCACCGAGCCGTAGCCGAACTGGTAGTCGGGCCCGGGGTTGCCCAGGTCGACGGCGGTTTGCGCGAGGAAGACCTTGAGGGTCGAGTTGCGGAAGTCGGGCTCGCCCGGGAACTGGGCGCGGTAGTCCTGGAGGATCAGGGCCGAAAGGCCGCACACCGTGGGCGACGCCATCGAGGTTCCGCACAGCGCGCCGTACGAGGTGTCGCCGGAGTTGGTGGAGCTCGTCACGCCGCCGTCGCCGCCGCTCTGGCAGCCGGGCCCGGAGATATCGGGCTTCATGCGCCCGTCGTCGGCGGGGCCCCAGGAGCTGAAGCTGGTCATCGAGTCGTCGTTGCTGTTGAGCGCGCCGCAGGTGATGTGGTTCTTGGCGTTGGCCGGGGGGGCCGAGGAGTAGTAGTCCCCGAAGCCCTCGACGTCGCAGCGCGAGCCCTGGCGTTCGTTGCCCTCGGCCCAGACGATGCGGAACGGCGCCCAGGCCGTGCCGCGGACGATGGCGTCGATGACGGTGTCGCACACGCCGTAGTCGCCCTGGATTTCACAGGGAAACCCATTGGTCTCGGTGTTGGTGCCGATGGAGTTGTTGGCGATGTCGGCGCCGTTGTTGTTGATGGCGTTGCCGTAGTCGCCCTCGAGGTCGCCGGGGTTGGTGTAGAGGAAGATCCCGCCGCCGGAGGTCTCGAGCCCCGCCGAGAGCAGGAGCACGCCCGGGGCCATGCCCCTGTGCGGGTTCCCGGCCTCGCCGGCGCCACTGCCGCCGATGGTGCCGGCGACGTGCGTGGGGTGCGTGGACTGACCGGAGGTGTCGATCTTGGTGAGCCGCCCGCCGAAGGTCTGGTGCGTGGGGCGGGCGGTGCCCCCGTCGTACACCAGCACGGTCACGCCCGTGCCGTCGAGCCCGTACGGGGCCGACTGGAGCGTGTCCGCGCCCGTGCGGACGCGGTTCGAGTCGTTGTTGACGCTCATCTCCGGCAGCGCGGGCTCGAGCCACATCACGTCCGGCTCGCCCGCGAGGGCCGCGGCCTGGGACAGCGGCAGTTCGATCACCAGCCCCTTGACGTTGAGCAATTCCTGGCGGACCACGCCGGCGTGGCGGGCCACGATCTGCGCGGACTTGAGGCCCATCTCCGCGTCAGAGTGGAAGAGCACGTACGCGCCGATCGTCGGGTCGCCCTTGCGCGACTCCTCGACGACGGCCCACGTCGGGACGTCGCCCCGGGCGAGCACGGGGTGCTGCTTCCATTGCGGCTGGATCGTCGCGAACGCCGCGAGGTTCGTCACCCCGGAGATCGCCGCGGCGTCGGCGTCCCCCGCCAGCGTCGCGAAGAACGCGTTGTCGCCCAGCGGGCTCGACAGCGTGAGCCCGGCCCGGCGCAGCGCGGCCCGGTCGGCCTCGCTCACCGGGGCGCCGAACCGCACGACAACCCGCGACGCGCCCGCGCCGTCCTTGGCCGTCGCGGTCGCGGCCGCCTTGAGCGCCGCCGACTTCGCCTGCGGAGTGGCCAGCGTGGGCATCTCCGCCCGCCCCGACTTGAACTCCACTTGTCCCGCCGCCGTCCCGGCCAGCGTCAGCAGCACGCCGACAGACGCCGCCCGCACGATTCTGATTCCCTTGGTCCGCATCGAAAACCTCCTGACCTGAAAGCGCCTATCGGCGTGGGCTTCACTTGTCTTCATTTCCCTCGCGACCGGATGCCTTGCGACTCCGGGCGCGATCAACCGTCTAGCACGGCACAAACCATGCGTTGATGAAATCGCTCACGTCCGTCGAATTGGAGACTCCGTTTCCGTCGAAATCCGCGTGGAGCGTCCCGTCGGCCTGGTCCGCGAACCAGGCGTTGATCAGCTCCGCGACGTCGCCGGCGTCCACCACGCCGTCGCGGGTCCAGTCGCCGGCGCACGGGGCCGCGCACCGCTCGCTGTAGATCCGCACGTTGTCCAGCGCGGCCTCCACGAACGTGTCGCCGCCGGTGTCGCTGGTGGAGAACCGGATCCGGGTCTGGCTCGTCGGCACAAAGATCGCATCAAGGCGGAATGAGCGCTCAAACCACCCGCGCCGGGCCTGCGGGCCGCCCGGGCCGACCGTCTCGACGGGGTGCCACGTGACGCCGTTGGGGCTCGCTTCCACCACGAGCACGTCGATGTTCGGCCCCGACCCGATGTTCGCGCAGAACCACCGCCAGTAGGACACGGTGACGTTCGAACGACCGGCCAGGTTGATCGGCCCCGACGTGAGCCGCACCGCGGCCGCGCCGTCAACGTCGTTCGAGCTCAGCGCCCCGCCGGGCAACGTCGAATTCCCGGTCATCCAGCACTGCACGCCCTGCTGCGCGTGGTCGGGCTGCGCGGCGGTGCCGTTGGGCTCGCCCTGCGCCCACCCGTTCCACCCCGCGGGCGTTTCCATGTCCCAGGACGCGTAGACGTCGGCGTTGCTCACGGCCGCCTCAAACGGCTCGTTCGCGCCGGCGCGAGGGCTCGTGAACACGCCCCCGGCGGTCGTGGCCGCTTCGACGTAGTACTGCATCACCGCGCCGCACGGCGCCGCGGGGAGCTGCCCGATCAGCGAGCCGCCGTCGCCGGCGGTGAGCGCTGCCTGCGTAAACGCTCCGACGCGCCCCAAGCGGTACCACAGGCGCGTGGCCGAGAGGTCGGGTTCGCTCACGCCGCGACTGACCATGAGCTGCACCGGCGTCGGCACCCCCGCGGCCACCCGGGCGGGCCGTCCGGGGCCGGCAAACCGCACGCGCAGGGCGTGCTCGCGGACCAGGTCGCCCAGCGTGAGCACGCCGGCGAGGATCTCCCGCCCCGACGGCATGATGGCGGTCGGCGGCAGGACAAAGGACGATTCGTCCCCGAGCTCCCACACCCACCCCAGCACGGCGCGGTCGGCGAAGAACCAGTCCTTGGAACCGCCCGAGACCGCGTACAGATTGGAGAACGTCGGCCCGCCGCGCCAGCGCGGGCCGTTGACCGCGCTGATCGCGGCCATCAGCCGGTTGTTGAGGTCGTCCAGGACCTCCGAAACGTGCTCGGGCGGGGCCTGCTGGTGGCCGTACGACGAGAGGATGTGGCGTCCGTAGCTGTGGATGTCGACGTACGAGACGATGCGCGGGTGGGCGGTGGCGAAGTCTCGCATCGCCTGGTTTTCGGGCTCGCTGAAGGGCGCGACGCCGCGGTACGTCTCGCCGCACGGCTCGCCGCTCGACCCGTTCACCAGGCCCCAGAACGCGCCCCAGTTGCGGTTGTTATCGACGCCCATGCACGAAGAGCCGACGGGCGCGGGGCGGCGGTTCTTGCGCCACATGCGGTCGTTGGACCAGGTCCACGCGTACCCGTCGGGGTTGAGCACGGGCACGAGGATGATCTCGAAATCGTTGAGCAGCGCGTCGATCCGCGGGTCGACGTCGGGGTTGCGCACGAGCCGGTCGATGATGTACGAGCCGGTGGCGCCGGTGATCCATTCGCGCGCGTGCTGGAGCGAGTTCATGAGGATGATGGGCTTGGGGCCCTGGCCCGGGGCCGTTACGCGGATCGCGTAGATCTCGCGTCCGTCGGTGCTCTGCCCGATCGGCTGGCGCGTCACCAAGTCCGGGCGCAGCGCGGCGAGGGCGTTCATGTACTCGGAGATCTGCTCGTTGGTCCGGTAGTCGTCGAAATAGGTGCCGGGGAGTTCGCCGCGCTGGCCGCGCCCGTCGCCGCGGGCGGCGTCGGCGAGGCGAGCGTTCTCCGCGTCGATGAGCGTCTGCACGTTGTCGATCTCGACGATGTACGCGAGCCCGAGGTCATCGAGCGCCGCGAGGCCCTGCGCGGTCACGTGGACCTGGACGGGGCCGAGCCCGGGCTCGGCGCAGCCCCACAGCCCCTCGCTGAGGGTCAGCACCGCCCGGCGCATCTTCTCGTCCTGGACGACCACGGTGACGACCTTGTCGCCGTCGTAGCGCACGGCCTGGCCGGGTTCAGCCAGAGGCTGGGAGATCGCCGCGCACGCAAGCGCCGTCGTCATTGTCACGAGCATCCAAGGACCTCCGGGGCATGGCGGCCCACGAACCCACTCACCCTCAGCACGGCTCGAACCACGCGTTGATGAACTCGCTCACGTCGGTCGAGTTCGAGACCCCGTTGCCGTCGAAGTCCGCGTTCAGCGTGCCGTTCACCTGGTCCTCGAACCAGGTGTTGATGAATTCGCTCACGTCGGTGGAGTTCACCGTGCCGTCGCGGGTCCAGTCGCCGGGGCACGCCGGGCCGCACGTGGTGACCGTCACGCGCAGCTCATCGACCGCCGCCTCGACGAGCGATCCGGGGGCCGCGTCGTCGGCGACGAACCGCAGGCGCACCTGCGCCGTGGGCGGCAGGAAGTCGCCGAGCGTGAAGCTGTGTACGAACCAGCCGCCCTGGGCCTGCGGGCCGCCGGGGCCGACGGTCTCGACCGTGGTCCATGAGGCGCCGTTGTTGTTCGACACGCTGACGGTGAACACGTCCTGATTCGGGGCCGCGCCCGACGCGTTGTCGTACCACCGCGCGTACGAGATGACCGCGCTGGTCATCCCCGCCAGATTCAAGGTGGGGGTGATGAGCGTCGTGAACCCGTTGTCGACGTCCGCGGCCCCGTCGCCGCCGCCGGCCGAGCCCTGGCCGGTGAAGAAGCAGTTCGTGCCGGCAAAGGCGTTCTCGGGCTGGGCGCTGGTGCCGATGGGGTCCGCCCGAGTCCATTGCCCGCTCGTCGCGGTGTCGCCCGGGGCGCCCAGCGTCCAGCCGGTGTCGGCCTCGCCGCCGTCGGAGACCACGAGCGTCGGCGCCGTCACCGTCGCCTGGAACGGCGCGGCCGCCCCGAGCGCGGGGTCGGTGACCGCAATCCCGCTCTGCGTCTGGGTGGTGAAGTAGAACTGCACGACCGCGTTGCACGGGCCGCTGGGGAGCGTGACGGTGTACGAGTTGGCGTCGACGGCGGCGAGCGCGACGCTCGTGAACGGGCCGCTGCGGCCGACGCGGTACCACATCGTCTCGGTGCCGGGGGTCGGGGCGCTGGTGCCGCGGATGATGTTGACGTTCAGCGGCGTGCTGAGGGCGGGCGTGAGCGCCGTGGGCAGCGGGGTGACGTAGCTGAACCGGACGGTGTTGTCGATGAGCCAGTCGGCGATGTACTGGACGCCGCTGAGCATCTCGATGCCGCTGGGGACGATCTGCTCAGGTGGGAGCACGAAGCCGAATTCGCCGGTGTCGCGCAGCTCGACGCCGTAGCCGATCAGGCCGGCGCCGTCGTACAGCCAGTCGCTCGAGACGCCCGAAGCGGGGTAGATTGTGGTGTACGTCGGCCCGCCGACGAACTCGCTGCCGAACGGCTCGCCCAGGGCGATCACCAGCCCCGCGTCGATCTCGGCGAAGACGCCCACGTCGGGCGGGAGCGTCGCGGTGTAGCCGTACGCCGAGAGCACGAGCTGCGAGAAGCTGTGGACGTCCATCCCAAAGACCAGGTTGGGCTTGGAGAGCACGAAGTCCCGCAGGACCACCGTTTCGGGCTCGCTGAACGGCCCGGTGCCGCGGTAGGTTTCCGAATTCTGCGAAGTGCTGGCCCCCTCGCCGCCCCAGCCGATGCCCCAGTTGCGGTTGTTGTCGACGCCGAAGCTGCCGCCCGAGTTGGGCCGCCGGTTCTTCCGCCACAGGCGGTTGTTGGTCCAGGTGTACTCGTAGCCGTCGGGGTTCATGACCGGCGTGATGTACACCTCGAAGGTGTCGAGGATGCGCTGGATGTCGGGGTCGCTGTCGTAATCCCGCACGAGCCGGTCGGCGACGTACATCGTCGAGGCACCGGTGATCCACTCGCGGGCGTGCTGGAGCGAGTGGAAGTGCATCCCGGGCTTGTTGGGGCCGCCCACGGAGCTGGTGATCTTCAGCCCGAAGATCTCGCGCCCCTGGAGCGAGTTGCCCAGCGTGATCCGCGTCGCGAGGTCGGGCCGCAGCGCCGCGAGGTCGTTCACGTAGTCCGAGATCTGCGTGTAGTTCTTGTAGTCCGCGAACCATCCGGGGCCGTCGGCCTTGCCCCCGCCCTTTCCAGCCTGGCCCTGCGCGCTCAGCCTTGCTCGCTCGGCATCGATCGGCGCCTGCACATCCTCGATGAGCACCCGGAACCCGAGCCCGGAGGCTTCGAGGGCCGCGAACTGCTCGGGGCTGAACCGCGCCGGGACCTCCGCCGCCAGCCCCGCGGGCGCCTTGATCGGCCCGCACGACCACAGGTCGTCGCTGAGCGCCTGGAGGGTGAGCATGTCGCGCGTCGTGGCGATGCGGACCGCCGCGACCTTGTGCCCGTCGAACCGCTCGGTCGGCGCGGGAGCATCGGCGCCGCCGGCCTTGCCGCCGCCCGCCTTGCCACCGTTGGCCACAGGCGGCGCGCCCCACGCCGCGGCGCCCAATGCCGCCGCCGCGCCCGCCGCCCAGATCACAAGAGTGCGTCGTGTCGAGTTCCGCATCGTCATCCGCTCCATGGGCTCGCGCCCGGGCCATCCGTTGAGATCAACACCCGAACCAGGTGTTGATGAAGTCGCTCACGTCCGTCGAGTCCACCACCCCGTTGCCGTCGAAGTCCGCCTGCACGGTCCCGTTCGCCAGGTCCTCGAACCACGCGTTGATGAAGTCGCTCACGTCCGTCGAGTTCACCGTGCCGTTCTGGTCCCAGTCGCCGGCGCACGGCGCCCCGCAGTTCTTGCCCCCGACCGGCACGACCACCGCCCCGTCCGGGCCCGCGGCCGGGAACACGAACGCCCCGGCGTCCGCCGCCGTCCCCGTCACGAACCACTGCACGAGGCTGTTGCAGGCCGGCGCGGGGATTACCGCCTCGAACCGCCCGGGCTCGACTTCGCTCGCGGGCGCCATGGCGAACGGGCCGTTGCGGCCGAGTCGCCAGTGGATCACCACCGAGCTGGGCACTGGCCGGCTCATCCCCTTGAGCAGCTCGACCGCGATCGTCGCCGGCTCGCCCGCGAGCCATTGCACCGGCGCGTCGGCGGGCACCCGCGCCAGCACCCGATTCGCCCCCAGCCACTCCCCCAGCGTCAGCGTCGCCTCGAGCAGCTCCTCGCCGTTGGGCGCGATCTGCTGCGGCGGCACCACGAACGCCGTCGACATCTCGATCGTCCACGCCAGGGCATCCTCAGCGCCGTAGCCGAAGTCGCGGGCCGCGCCCGACGAGAGGTAGAGCACCAGCGACCCCTGCCCCGAGGTATATGGAGACCCGTTGACACCCTCGAGCGCGCCCTCGAGCGCCGCGTTCACGACGTCGAAGCTCGCTGCGTCCGGCGGCGCATCGAGCGTGTATCCCCACGGCGAGAGCACGAGCCGCCCGTACGTGTGCGTGTCGATCTGCGCCGCCACGGTCCCCAACCCGGCGATGTAGTCGCGCATCGCCGCGGTCTCCGGCTCGCTGAACGCCCCCGTTCCCCGGTAGGTGTCCGCGCACGGGTTCGAGCTCGACCCGCTGTCGAGCCCCCACCCCACGCCCCAGTTGCGGTTGAGATCGATGCCGCGGCACGGCGAGCCTTCGGGCGCGGGGCGCCGGTTCTTCCGCCACATCCGGTTCACGTCCCACGTGTAGACGTACCCGTCCGGGTTCACGATGGGGATGATGTGGACCTCGAACGCGTCGAGCAGCGCCGTCGCCCGCGCGTCGCTCCCGTACGCGCCCACGAGCCGGTCGGCCGTGTACATCGACGAGGATCCGCTGATCCACTCGCGCGCATGCTGCAGGCTGTTGACGACGATCGCCGGGCGCGCCCCCGGCGGGCCGCCGGGGCCGCGCAGCACGATGCCCGGTATCGCCCGCTCCTGCAGGGACGTGCCGACGGTCACAAGCGTGCACACGTCCGGCCTGGCCACGCCCAGCTCCGCGAGTTTCGCCACGAAGTCCTCGTACCGGCGGAAGTCCGCGAAGAAATCTTCCCCGCGCACCCCCTCGAGCTTCGCCAGTCGCCCCGTCTCCTCATCCACGAGCGCCTGCACGTCCGGCACGACCACCCGCACCGTCAGCCCCGCGGCCTCCAGCGCCTCGCGCCCCTGCGCATCCACCCGCGCGGGCACGTCGCCGGCCCGGATCTCCCCGCACACCCAGAGGTCTTCGCTCACGGCCATCAGCGTCATGAGGTCGCGCTGGGTCCGCACCCGCACGCTTACGACCATCTGCCCGTCAAACCGCTCCCGCTCCCCCACCTCCGGGCCCCCTGCATGAGCACCG
>Ga0163153_10006637_pt1 | contig 12897 bp, 12 predicted proteins | sample OliLakLV19MP6IB1_FD_148629 | JGI IMG/M metagenome (GOLD analysis project Ga0163153, IMG submission 148629) | Freshwater microbial mat bacterial communities from Lake Vanda, McMurdo Dry Valleys, Antarctica - Oligotrophic Lake LV.19.MP6.IB-1 | ecosystem: Environmental > Aquatic > Freshwater >... | reverse complement strand
ATATTATTCTGGTCTGTGTCAGTGATACGCCCGATGTTGAAGCCGTGATTCTGGGCGAGAACGGGGTGATTCACGGCGCTAAAGCCGGTTCCCTCGTCATCGATTGCAGCACGATCAGCCCACAAGCCACGACAGCCATCGCCGAAAAATTGGCAGCCAAAGGCGTTCAGATGTTGGACGCGCCGGTCAGTGGCGGCAGTGAAGGCGCGGCCAAAGGCACCCTGAGCATTATGATCGGCGGCGCCGCCGAGGATGTGGCGCGCGCCATGCCGGTCTTTCAGGCGATGGGCAAGACCATCACCCACGTCGGCGGCACCGGGGCCGGACAGACGGTAAAGCTGGTCAATCAGGTTTTAGTTGTGGGCAACTGTCTAGCCATGTGCGAAGCGCTGCTGTTGGCACAAGCGGGGGGTGTCGATCTAAAGAAAACCTACGATGCGATCAGCCAGGGCGCGGCTGGTAGTTGGATGTTTACCAACCGTGCGCCCCAGATCATCAACCGCGATTGGCGACCCGGCTTTATGGTTTCGCTTCAACAAAAAGATCTGCGTCTGGTGTTGGAAGCCGCCGATCAACTGGGCGTACCCTTGCCCGGCACCAGCCTGATCTTTAATCTCTATCGCACCCTTGAAAATAAACTGGGCCAGGAAGGAAACCATGCCTTAATCAAGGCACTGGAACATCTCTCTGGGATTGAAATAGGCGGGCAAGCAACGGAATGACAATGGAGTCCTTACCCTTACCACGCCGCACCCCCTTTTGGCGCACGCATGGTCAGAAATTGATCGCTCTTTTGATCTGGGCGCTGCTGCTGGGCGGTTATGGCCTCTATTCCTGGGCGAACGGCCTGACACTGGAACGGTCGCTGCAAGAAGTACTGGCTTTGTTGGCGACACCCTACGGCCCGCTACTTTATCTGCTCACCTTTCTCATCCGTCCGCTGATCTTCTTCTCGGTTGGCATTATGTGCATTATGGGGGGTGTCATCTTTGGCGCTGGGTCAAGTACGAATTTGTTAATTGCCCTCGCCTACACTGTGGTAGGCGTCATCTGTTCGTCTACCATCAGCTTTGCGATTGGCCGTTTTCTGGGCAACGGGGTGATGGTCGGCGGGAAGCAAAAGGCCAACCACCTGTTGCAGCGCTATGCCCAAAGACTGCGCGCCAACGGGTTCTTAACGGTCTTAAGTATGCGGCTCTTACTTTTGCCGTTTGATCTGGTCAACTACGCAGCGGCGTTGATGGCTGTGGATTGGAAAGCCTTTCTTCTGGCTACCGCAGTAGGCGTCTTGCCGAGCACCTTCGCCTTTGTCTCCTTTGGCGCAGCCATTGATATGCGTCAACTGGCGGCAGGCCAAAGCCCCCAAATCGACCCTAAGATGATTCTATTCGCCGTCTGCCTCTTCGCCCTAAGCCTACTCATCTCGCATTGGTATAAGCGACGGATGGTCGCATAGACGCAGCAAGACAACCGAAGCTAAAAATCCGCATCGAATTTCGCGAAGATTTAATTCGTGAAATTCGATGCGGATTTTTAGTTGCCGCGCCAGGCTACCAGGAAAAGACAAAGCCAGCCAGCGATCAAGGCCACCCCACCAATCGGCGTGATGGCGCCCAGCCAACGCAGCCCCGTAAAGGCCAGCATATAGAGGCTGCCAGAGAAAATGACGACGCCAATCACAAAGAGCCAACCGGCAATCACCGGCAGGTTCGAGTTGGGCCAGCGCTGAATCGCCACGACAACGGCAACCAGCGCCAGAGCATGATAAAAGTGATAACGCACCCCAGTTTCATAGGTAGCGAGAAGACTTTCCGTCAACCGATCGCGCAGTGCATGAGCGCCAAAGGCCCCCAAGGCTACCCCTAATCCACCTAATAAGCTTGCTAATAAAAAGAAGACGCGATCCATAATAGTAGTATCCTTCTCATTTGTAAATGCGCAGCCTTGCACCCAGTAGGGCAATCGCGACCTTGGTTACCCAGGCGTTTCAACGCCTGGGTAACCAAGGTCGCGATTGCCCTGTTGCACCCAGGGGGTTCCCGAAGTTCAGGCTGATAGCCAAAGTCTACTGAAGTGGACTGGCGTGACCTGTACAGTCGTCTTGAGACGACTTAGGCTATCAGCCTGAACTTTAGTTCAACGCCTGGGTAACTCGATAGATTATCCCCGTAGCAAATTCACTCACCAATACACTCCCATCCGCAAGCACCAATAGATGTTGGGGATTGCGTAGGCCAGTCATGAATGGTTCGACGACGCCAGTAGCATTATCACCATCGAGTGTAACCGTGACACGAGCGACGGTAGCCTGCAACCACAAAGCCACCAGCAATGTATCCGCTTCCCAAGGCGACGCCACCACACTTGTTGGCGTGGAACGGGGCGCAAAGAGCGCAACGGGGAAACGCGTCGCCTGGCAACCCTCCACTGTGCCACCATAATTGGTAGCCGCTTCTCTTATACCAAAACATTGCGGCCAGCCAAAATTGGCACCAGGCACCACCAGGTTCAATTCATCGGGTGGCGCTGCGCCATTGACCAGATCATCACCGATTTCTGTTGTCCAGAGACGACCGGCTTGGTCAACCGTGTGGGCGTAGGCGCCTTTGAGACCAGTCGCCAGGACTTGTGGATGGGTCGGGTCACTTGGATCGAGCTGCCAGAGCGTGCCCGACCCTGGCGCGGCCGCGTTGCCCTGGCGAGCCCCACTGGTTTCATAGAGCAACAGACCATCCGGCGTCACGGTAAGCGTGCCGTTTGAGCGGCCGTTAAAGGGCAATTCTGTTAAGATGGGTTCAACGGCGCCAATGGTGCCATCGGGCGCAATCATCGCGCGGTTTAACTCGCGTCGGGTGGCAATCCATAGCTGACCACCGCTCAGCGCGAGTCCTGTCGGTTTCAATAGACCATCCAGTAATACGGTACGCTCACCCGTCTGACTGTTCAGCGCCACAAGTTGACCATTACCAGCGTTCTCATCACCATTGATCTGGGCCACCCACAGCCGGTCATCGGGCGCTACAATCATCTGCGTCGGCCCGTTGAAGCCCTCCGCCCATACCTCTATCTGATACCCTGCCGCTACCGTTACGCCATTCACCGTAGCCAACTCATTGGTTGAATTGGTTGGCGTTGGCAGATCCGGCACACCCGGGAGCGCACACCCGGCAGCCAGACATAGCAGTACCGCATAAAATAAAAGACGCACCATCTTACGCTCCAGTGGCTACCGGTCGCGCCGGATCACCGATCCAGTCGCTCCACGAGCCGATATAGACACGCGCCCCTGGTGGAAAGCCGGCATGTTCTAGTGCCAGCAGATCATGGTGTAAACTAACACCAGAGCCGCAGTAAAAGACACATTCATCCACCGCATTCTGGTCAAGCAGTGCAGCAAACCGTTCGCGCAACTTGGCCGGTGGCAAAAACTTGCCGTCTGCATCCAGATTGTGCTTATAAAAAGCCGATTTGGCCCCCGGAATATGACCAGACACGGGGTCCAAGGGATGGGCTTCCCCCCGGTAGCGCCCTTCATCGCGCACGTCGAAGAGTTGAAACTGCGGGTTGGTGAGGTTGGCGATCACTTCCTCCACACTCACTTGCAGGTGGGGTTGGGGATGCGGTAGAAAGCGCCGGCGTGTCCGACGTTCCTCGCCACTTGTCACTGGCCGTCCTTCCTTTTGCCAGTGGTGGAAATTACCATCCAGCACAGCCACATTAAAATGGCCTAGCCAACGTAACATCCACCAGAGGCGACCGGAATAGACGCCACTCATATCATCATAGGCCACGACTTGCACCCTCTCATCGATGCCCCAAGCAGAAAGCGTTTTAGTAAATTGTTCTGCGCTGGGCAATGGGTGGCGACCCGTCTTGCCAAGGATGATCGGACCGGCAAGATCTTCATTCAAATGGGCATAGATCGCGCCGGGAATGTGCGCGGTCAGATAGCCTTGCCGACCCACGGCAGCGTTGTCAAGCCTAAAACGACAATCAATGATCGCCCAGTCCGAGTCACCAATATGAGGTGCAAGTTCGTCGGTTGAGATAAGCGTTGTATAGGGCATTTTTGTTTCCTTTGGGCAGACCTACCTAGCGTGTAATTTTAAACTAAATATTTTGCAAAAAATTGCGTAATTTGATTGTAGCACGTCACTTTGTTCTGAAACTTCAACACATCATGTCCTTCATCGCCAAAGACAAGATAGTCGATCTGCTTGCCTTGCTGCCGTAGAGTTTCTACCAGATCGCGCGATTCCTGCTCCACCACACGCGGGTCATTGGCCCCTTGGATCACCAACATTGGACAGGCAAGATTATGTAAATGGGTGCTGGGCGAACGCTCGGTAAGAAAGGCTTTATCCTGTTCGGGATGACCTACGGCCTGATAGAAGTAGGTCTGCCATGTTGCCGGTAGGCGCTTCATAAAAGAGAAGAGATCATACGGGCCGAACATATCCACCGCCGCTTTCCACAGATCGGGGTGACGCCCGGCCAGCGTCAACGTCATATAGCCGCCATAGGATCGCCCCATGACGCCGGCGCGTGTCATATCCAGCCGCTCATCCTGGCGCAATTGCTCAAAGGCCGTGACATGATCAAGCCGATCCAGCCCACCCCAATCATGGTCCACGCGCTTCATGTACGCTAAGCCATAGCCACTACTGCCGCGACTGTTTGGCACCCAAACGGCAAAGCCAACCGCCATCCGATAGAGGCTGAGACGGCCAGACATATCGCTGATAAAGTATAGATAGTGGTCCATCAGTTGCGGGGAGAGAAATTGTCGGGCCGCTAAAAGCGATTCAATACGAAATTGGTTGTTCATCGTTCCTTGTCCTTTTTCTTATAGTTTCCCAGAAAAGTTTTGTACCGCACCCTAAAGGGTTCCCGCCCTCTGGGACTTTTCAGTGCAAGAATGGGACAAAACTTTTCTGGAGATCTATATCAAGTTTCTTGCCCTATCCTATCCTAGTTTGCCAGTTACGGCAATCAGCGCGCTTTCTCGATTCCTTACGGAGTATTTTGAATTAAATAAATATGGAGACGAACCATCTATCTGATGCGATTTGTTGCAATCCGGTAAGCGAGTTACAATTTGTAGAGTTTTGTAACTACGAAGCCACCCCCTCCTACCTCCCCCGACGTCGGGGGAGGAACTGTAGGCTCTCTCCCCGATGTCGGGGAGAGTTGGAGAGGGGCTAGCAGTTACGAGTCTCTCAAACAAGCGCTTCCTCAACCGAAATGGATGATCTAAGATGAAAGCAAATCGTTGCAAACAACTTTTGGCCGAAGGCAAAGTGCCGGTCGGCCATATGATTGGCGAGTTCGGCACACGCGGGATGGCCCAAATTCTCGACACCGCCGATGTCGATTTCGTTGTCATTGATACGGAACATGCGGCTTTCACAACCGCCCAACTGGCTGACCTGGTTTCGTGGTTTAAAGTGAGCACCATCGCGCCCTTTGTTCGTATCCCCCAAGTGGACTATCATTTTATCGCACGGACACTTGACTTGGGTGCGCTTGGCATTATGATCCCTAATGTCAAAACGCCGGCCCAGGCCCAGGCTATTATCAACGCCGCCAAATATGCACCGCTTGGCGACCGCGGTGTCATTCTCGGCAATACCCAAACTGATTTTAAGGCCGTCACCCCGCGTGACTTTCTGGCCTATGCCAACCAGAACACGACCATTATCTGTCAGATTGAAAGTGTAGAGGGGATCACCAATCTTGAGGCGATTGCCCAAACGCCAGGGGTTGATATCCTATGGGTGGGCCATTTTGATCTGACCAACTCGATGGGGATTCCGGGCGACTTTAGCGACCAACGCTTTTATGATGCCGTCCACCGCGTCATCGAAACTTGTCGCAAATACGGGTTGGGTGCCGGCATTCAACCGGCCAACCTGGCCCAAGCCCAAGAGTGGATGGAGATTGGCTTTAACGTGATCTCGTATAGCATGGATTCTGCCGTCTATGCCGGGGCCATGCGTCAAGGGGTAGCAGACATTCGCAAATTAGCCAGTTAATGTTAGTACCGTAAAGACTTTAGTTTTGCTCTCATTGGTCAATGGCTGAAGTCTTTACAACTTCATCCATTGGTTTGTACTCATGCAGTAATTCCGCCATCCATGCTTGCGTTTCCTCATCAAACGCTGGCTGGGGTGGCGGTTGGCTATAATCGATCGAGAGATCATACGCTGCTTCATCATAGATGGTTGTCATACAGGCACCCAGATCTAACGCGATATCAGGGTCAGGATCACGCAGCGGGACAGCGACGACCGGTAGTTGTGTACCTACCTGAATCGGCCATGCCTGTAACGAATGTGCGCCGCCGCGCAAGAGCGAAATGAGATAGTGGATTTTTTCCAGTTGGTTACGCTGCGCAACGCGTCCGGTAAGCACAGGACGTCGCCCACGCCGCAATAGATCAATCTCCAGCAGATGTACATCGGCTGCTTCCAACCGATCGCGCTTGCGTTGATACTCCCGGAGTTCTTTGCCCCGCTTATTCACGGGCGACAGAATTTCAATACTAGTCACTAGTTGATTGGTGGCACTGTCGCGCACCTCTACATTGACAAGACGAACCTCGAAATCGAGTAGCGGAAATGCCAGTGCTGGTGAGATTGTTTTTGTCGTTTCAGCAACAAGGACGTTGCCTGGGATCTGTTTTGGTGTTTCAGACTTGATGAGGCGTTGCCGCTGTAGAATTTCCACATCCGGATACATGATGCCAATTTCTGCTTCTGGCGTCTTATCTTGAATGATTCGTACGGCCAGACGCGCAACATAACGCGGTCGAAGTTGTGGTGCTAAGGTGCGGCTGATCTCAGCGGCAATACGCTGATGAAAGTCAGGCCATAAGTAATCTTCTAAATAAGGGTCCATGCCCGGAAATGGCGACGGCATCTTTTTTACCTTTCACTAGCGCAACTATCGATTTCATGGTATGCTGCGTATAGTATAACTCGATTGATAGATAAAATCAAGCAGTGAGGAACCAGCCACTTATGAGCACATCTTACCACTTTAGCGAAGTCGGGCGACTGCCCTTGCCCGGCGATAATGTCGCCATTGCGACCCGTCGTCTCGACGCTGGCACAACGATTCAGTATGGCGACCAAACCCTAACCCTCGACTATACCGTGATGGAAGGCCATCGCTTTGCCGTACAGCCGATTGCCGCCGGTGACGCTTTGCTTTCCTGGGAGTTGCCCTTTGGCATCGCTTTGCAGCCGATTGCACCAGGCAATTATGTCATCAACAGAAGCGCGCTGGCAGCGCTACAGGGGCGGTCCCTGAATTTTATCCTGCCGGCTGTGCCCAACTTTGTTGACCAAGTGAAGCCCTATCTGCTGGATGAACTGAGCTTTCAGCCAAGTGAAGCGCTGCCACTCTATCCAGAAAGCCGCACCTTCCTAGGCTATCGACGCAGCACGGCGCGCGGCGTTGGTACGCGCAACACGCTGGTGCTGCTGGGCACCTCTTCCCGCACCGGCAGCTATGTCAAACAGTTGGCGGCCCGTTTCCAGGATCAGTTGAAAAATTACCCCAACATTGACGGCATCGTACCGATTGCCCACACCGAAGGCGGCGCGGAAGAGCCGAATAACCGGGAATTTGTTCTGCGCACGCTGGCCGGCTTTATAGTCAACCCGAACGTGGGCGCGGTGCTGGCCGTAGACTATGGGATCGAGCCGGTGACCAATGCGATGTTGCTGGCCTATATGCGGGAGCACAACTATCCCCTCGACGACGTGCCTCACGCGTTTCTCTCGCTCAGCGGCGGTTTTCAGGAGAATCTAACCAAGGGTGAAACGCTTGTGCGTGAATGGCTGTCGGTTGTCAACGCGATGACGCGCAGCGAGGAATCGATTGCCCACCTGAAGATTGCGCTTCAATGTGGCGGGTCGGATGCCTTTTCCGGCATTTCGGCCAACCCATTGCTGGGTTGGGTGGCGCGTGAATTGGTGCGCTATGGCGGTTCAGCCAACCTGGCTGAGACCGATGAATTGATCGGCGCTGAACCCTATGTGTTGCACAAGGTGCGCGATCGGGCGACGGCCCAAAAGTTTTTGACGCTCATGGCCGAATTTAAGGAGCGCGCTGCCTGGCACGGCGCCGACGCCGAAGGCAACCCCTCAGGCGGCAATAAATACCGTGGTCTGTATAATATTAGCCTCAAATCGATTGGCGCGGCGCGCAAAAAAGACCCGGCCACCCGCCTCGACTATGTGATTGAATACAGCGAGCGTATGAGCAAACCGGGCTTCTACTTTATGGACAGCCCTGGTAATGATCTGGAAGGCATCGCCGGTCAGGTTGCGGCTGGCTGTAATCTGATCTTCTTCACGACCGGCAATGGTTCGATTACCAACTTCCCCTATGTGCCCACCATCAAATTCGTGACGACCACCCGCCGCTTTGAGCTATTGGCCAATGATATGGATGTCAACGCCGGGCTTTATCAAGAGGGTGTGCCGATGGATGAACTGGGCAGCCAGACTCTTGATCTAACGGTGCAAATTGCCTCCGGCCAGCGCAGCGTTGGGGAAAAGGCTGGCCATTCACAGGTGCAGCTCTGGCGCAACTGGCGGCAGACCGATGACAGTCAATTGACCACGCTGCTCAACGCGCTGTTGCCAACCGGCGCGCCCATTGCCATTCAAACAACCGATAGGACGCCCAACCCTATTCGTTTTACCGTCACCCGACATAACGGGCAGCGCGCCAGCGATCAGATTGGCTTGATCTTACCGACTAGCCTCTGTGCCGGCCAGGTTGCGACTATGATTGCACGGCGGCTAAACCAAAAAGGGATGGGTCAACCAGATCAGCTTTCGCGTTTTGTGGCGTTGGCGCATACCGAGGGCTGTGGCAATTCGGCCGGTCTGTTTGAGCAGATGTATGCGCGCACGATGGTCGGTTATGTGACCCATCCAATGGTCAAACATTGTCTACTGTTGGAGCATGGCTGCGAAAAAACCCACAACGACTTTATGCGCCACCAGATTGAGAGCCTGGGCGGCGACCCCAGCCGGCTCGGCTTTGCCAGTATTCAACTCGATGGCGGCATCGACAAGGTGACGCAAAAGGTGGAAGATTGGTTTACAACCCAGTTGGCGACAGCCGTTCCGGCTACCGAAGAGAGTGTCGGACTGGAGGCATTGCGGGTTGGTCTCTTGAGCGATGGCCCTGTTTCGGCGGTGGTGGCCGAACAACTAGCCGCACTGACCAAGCTAATTGTCGGCGCAGGCGGCATGGTGGTGGTGCCTGAAAATACCGGGTTGCTTTCTACGCCCACCTATCGCCAGAGTCTATTGACACAGCCAACGGTGCTGCCGTCGCTGGCCTATGGTGAACATGCGCGCCAGACAGGCTTTCATATCATGGAAACGCCGACCGAGCATTGGGTAGAAACGATGACAGGGTTGGCCGCAACCGGTGTCGAGATAATGCTGGCGCTGGTAAACGCTCAACCCATGCAAACGCACCCGCTTGTACCTGTGATCCAATTTTCCTCCGCACCGGCCATGCAACGCTATGCCAATGATCTGGATCTGCTGTTGAGTGGCGATCCAAGCCAGTGGCTTGACCAGCTTCTTGCGCGCTGCAAAGCGGTGATCGAACATGCGTATACGCCCCGTCTCTATCAACAGGGTAATATCGATTTCCAATTTACGCGTGGGCTGTTGGGGGTTTCGCTCTAAGCTTATTCCGAAAAATAGTTTCTTGTAAAATGAGTCTTGAGGAGTCAGCACACCCTTGTGCTGACTCCTCAAGACTCATTTTACAAACTTTACTACTGAGGCGCGGTTACGATCCCGTAGTGCGTGGCCAGGTACGCTTGCCAGCCGGCCTCAAATTCGGCGGCGGAAACGCCAAAGGTGGCCGGGATTAGCGTCTCCCAACTTTTGTATTGACCCAAGCCGGCCAACAGATCCGGCAAACGTTCATGCCCATAGGTCATTACACTATACTCAAGCATTGTCGCCATCGCCACCGTACGGCCGGGGTGATAGCTTGGCCCTATTGGGCCGTTTTGATAGACAACGTCACCAGTTGGCACCGGCAAACCAAGATCGACTAGGTGTACTGGTGGCGCAAGCAATTTCCATTGTTCCGCATACCAATCCCCACTCTCCAACGGTTGACACCAGAGCGGAATCTGAATTTGTACGGGGGCCGGCATCCACAGCGTATGCGCGGCGCATAGCTCCGTATATTGCTTTGGCAGCACGCTTGTCTGCTGCTGGTCGGCCAGCGGCAAATCCTGGTAGATCCACTGCACCACCGTGGGCCGCCACGCCGCCAGTGGTAGGTCACTCTCCCACACCTGCCAGAGGCGCACCCCGTAGAGCAGCGGTTGCCAGGAAGAATCAAGCTTATAGTGCTCGATTGTCTGCCCGATCAGATGATTGAGCAAAGGCAGCGCCAACGACTGCGCCAGAATTTCCTTCTCGGACAGTTCAACCGGCGCCAGGTAGAGCGCCGGCGAAGGAACGCTGATGGCCATCGGATACGAAAGATAGCCTGAGTTGGCCGGTACATCAGTCACGCTGATAGTGATGGGCAGTTTTTCTGTACCAGGTGCAGTAGATAGCCCAAGGTTGCGCCGCATGGTGGTATAGAGCGCATCGACCTGCGGGGCAACGGCGGCAACGGCAGCGGCGTCGGTGGCACGATAGGTAAAGACGAAGAACGCTGTTTCCAGTTGCTCTTCTACTCCCCAAAGCTCAAGGTCGGGCGCAGTGCGCACCCAATCGATGGCCGTGCGACGATAGAAGCGCGTCTGGCGGTGGGTTGGCTCACCCGCTTTTGTGCGCAGGATGACGGTGGCTACAGCCTGATCATAGTGAAAATCAACCGACTGGAGCAGAATATCAACCTTCAAACCTAGCTCACCCTCAGCCTCAGCCGTGGCAGAACTGAGAACACCATACTCATGCACAAATTGATCTTGCCATGCTTTTGGTGCCTGGTCATCCGTCAGACTTGCCGTCAATTGGGGCTGGTCAAGCGCGACCGCCAAGGATTCACCTTGCGCTGTCGCATTTAGCTCCATTTCTATAGTCTGTAACGCACGTTGATCCTTGTGCCATAGCCAACCGCCAGCGCCGATCAGCACCAGGATCACGATCATTCTGCCCAGGGATGGCTTAAAAAACCAGTCGCGCTGGACAGCCGGCGCGTTATCCGGCCCGGGGCGTGCACAGAGGCGCGCCCATTCCTCATCATTTTCGGCAATATGCCATTCAATCACGGGGGATTGTTTGATCATAGCTCCTCTTATCTATAAAACCTAAACAATGGTTAATGGTGTAACGGTTAACAATTAATGATTAACCGTTACACCATTAACCATTGTAGCGCCAATGGCGCAGGTAGATCGACAAAAATTGTCGATCTCAACGAGCTTAGCGCTTATGCCAATCGCGTGGAGTGCGGATAGGTTTACAAACCTGTCAACGCTCTGCTCGATTGGGACGGGATCGGTCGGGACTGCAAGCGGTAAGACCATTAGCCCGTCGCGGTCAGCAAGATAGGTATCATTGCGAAGCAGGGCAATGTTGCTTAGAGAGATGGGAAGAAAGGCCACTCGGCGCAGATGAGTGAGGTCGGCTATGTCCAGCACAGCCGATTCAATGCGATAACCAACGTAGTCATCGTGGAGAGTATCAACTACAGGAAGAACCGTAGTAATAACGGTAGAGGGGCCGCCAAGGCGACCTAGCAAGGTAAATTCATGAGCGCTTGCGCTGTCTGGCTGCGTCACAGCCAACATTGACGGCAGCGCATCGCGTAACCCCGGACAGCCGGTCAATAACAAACTAACCGACAGGAGGCTCAAGCGCAAAAGCGCCCTGGATAGGGTCTGGGGGACCATAATAAACTCCTTTGATAAATAAAAGCCACCGTGAACGACAACGTGAACAACACTTACCTACAGCAAAATCTACAGTAGAACTTACAGAAAAACTTACAGCGAAATTATCGGTCGTCAGCATAATTTCTCCTTTCTTGTTGCCAACGGATTCTGGGTAGCTCCATCAATCAACAGATGACGGGCTATCCTTGTCTACTAGTATAGACGCCGGAAATTACGAAAATATTTCATATAAAAATTATTTTATCTATTGTGTTCTTATGGGAAGAGTTGACACCTGACAGGTTTGCGAAACCTGCAGGTGTTCACAAACGCATATGGCTATGATATAATTGCATTTTATGCGCTGAGAAACTGATAATAGGGCTGTGCCAAAAGTATGCTCTCAGCATTGAGGAGAGGATTAACTATGAGCAACAATCTCTATCTGCTTGATACGTTAAGAGCGAAGCTGATCGACGCCACCGATTTTTCAGAAGTGATGCATTATTTCTTCGATCATTTTGCCGAGAATGAGGAATTTCTGCAGTTGGGACGCCCACAACATAGCAATTTGGTTGAAACGATTGCCATTGAAGCGGCCTCGGCTGCCCTGGGCAAACGTGTAACCCTACGTAATCTGCAACTGATCCGGTTGCCCAAAGAGAAATTCTATCACGGCGCCTGCTTTGTTGGCGGACGGATTGCCAATCTCTTCTTTTTTGAAGAGATTATGACCGGCATGATGGCGATCAGCGTGTCGGCGGTCACATCCGAAGTCCTCTTTGCCCGGATGACAGGGATGCCCGTGAAGAATCCCAAAGCCGGCAGGTGGAACTAAACTATATACTCTCCCTATCTTCTGCTGCTGGTCGTAACACAAAATAAGCCACGGGTTGCCACTGGCCCCACCACCAATGGACAAAAGCGCGGCCCAGGTAGAAGCCATCGGCGAGTTGTACAATTTCGTCCATGGTGCGCGCTACACTCAGGCGCGGATTCATCGGCAGATCATATAG
>Ga0163153_10006636_pt1 | contig 12899 bp, 7 predicted proteins | sample OliLakLV19MP6IB1_FD_148629 | JGI IMG/M metagenome (GOLD analysis project Ga0163153, IMG submission 148629) | Freshwater microbial mat bacterial communities from Lake Vanda, McMurdo Dry Valleys, Antarctica - Oligotrophic Lake LV.19.MP6.IB-1 | ecosystem: Environmental > Aquatic > Freshwater > Lake... | reverse complement strand
CTACAAGACCAGCCTCGACAACGTGTTCGTGTGCGGCGACATGGGCCGGGGCCAGAGCCTTATCGTGTGGGCCATCGCCGAAGGCCGCAGTTGCGCGGCCGCGGTCGACGAGTGGCTCATGGGCTCGACGTTGCTCCCGACGGCGATTGCGCCCGACGCGGCACCGATGAGGTAAGGGCTGCCCCCGGGACGCGGCCGGGTCAAATTTCGGGGGGTTCGATTCTGCGAATCGTCTCGATGAGGTCGAGTGACCGGTCGAAGGAAGCAATCTCGATGACGCCGGTTGTCTCCGCACACGCGACGAGATAGGCCTCGGCGAAGTCGACGCGATCGGTTTCGTAGACTTCGACTGCACGGAGCAGGAGTCCTGGGTCGACGCACACCATCGAGTCGAACGCGACGAGCGAGCGTACGGCTTCCGCTATCTGTTGGCGCGGGGCCTTGTAGAACGATTCGAGTACGTACACGGTTTCGGCGACGACGAGATCGGTGAGGAGCAGGTCCGCTTTGGTGTGGAGAAACGCGGTTGCGCGGGTCGCCATCTCGGGAGGATCCCCGGTCAGGTGTCGAACGAGGACGTTCGTGTCGACGAATGCGCTCACCGCCGCGCTGTCGCCCGAGCCGCGCGCGTCCTGCGGATCACGTCGTCCCACGCCACGTTTCGTTTCGCGGCCGGAACCTTGATCGCGCCGGCAAGCTCGAGAAAGTCGGGCGTGCGGGCCAGCACTGCGCGCGTGCCCTCGACGCGGAACACCACCTCGTCGCCCTCCTCAAGGCCGAGGGCATCGCGTACGACCTTCGGAATGGTGACCTGACCCTTCGAACTCAGCTTCGCCGCCGCATCCATCCCGCTCTCCTTACTCAAGGCATAAGGTAAGGATAGCGGGCCAACTCGAAGCCGGAACACCTCGGCGAGTTGTTCGGTCTCCAGACATTCCCGAAGTCGTTACTCTTCGGCGAACCCCGCGGCCGGGCCGTGCTCGGCGTCGGAGGAGGCGACCTCGACGTCGTCGTCCGCGAAGGCATACAGCCGGTCGCGACCGCTGACCAGGGCGACCCAACCGTGCTTGCCCCGTCCCAGAGCATGTAACAGACCCGGTTGATCAGTCGCAGTCGAGATTGGAGTCTCGAATTCGGCGAGTGAGGTCGCGAGTCGAGTCGTCGGCGGCGTCGTGGGCGGCGGCGAACCAACGTTAGCGACGGTGGGCACCCCAGCGGTGCAGGCGGGTGTCGGCGGGGCGGACTCCGACGTTGTTGCCGACGGCGATTGCGCCGGACGCCGCGCCCATGCGCTAGTGGGCTCCGCCCATCGGGTCGGTGAGCGCGTCGTAGACGTCGCGGGCAACCCAGCGCAGCGCGCGGCCGGGGACGCGAGACACGGGCGTGAGTATCTCGACTGCTTCCAAGTGCCTCAGCACGTGCGTCGCGCCCGCGGGAGTGACGTCGAGATGTCGGCGTGTCGTCGTCGTCGTGATGAACGGGTTCTCGAACAGCAGATCGATCAGCTCGTGCGCGCGGCCCCGCGAGCCGTGCAGCCGTCGGCGGTAGTCCTCGCGCACGTCGGTGAGTCGCTCGGCCCGTGAGACCGCGTCGTTCGCCTGCGTCGTCACCGCGGTGAGGAAGAACTGGAGCCACTCGTCGATCTCGGCCCGCTCCCTCACCGCTTGTAGTCGGTCGTAGTACTCCGTGCGGTGCTCCTCGAAATACGTACTGAGATACAACAGCGGCGACGGCAGGTGGCCCTCGCTGACGAAGTAGAAGATGATGAGCATTCGACCCAGTCGGCCGTTGCCGTCGAGGAACGGGTGCAGGGTTTCGAACTGGTAGTGGAGCAATGCGCAGCGCACGAGGGGCGGCATCGGTAAGTCTTCGTGCAGGAAGCGTTCCCAATCCGACAGGCCCTCTTCCATCTCCTCGTATGGCGGCGGCACGAAGATCGCCGTCTCGGGCGAGTTGTCGGGCGAGCCGATCCAGTTCGGCGACGTGCGCGTCTCGCCGGGCGTGCGCTCCCGGCCGCGCACATCCGTGAGCAACACCTTGTGGATCTTCTCGACGAGGCGGCGCGAGATCGGCAGGGTCTCCAGGCATTCGAGTCCGTGATTCATCGCGTTGATGTAGTTCACGACTTCTTGGATGTCCGCCGAGACCTTCCCGCCACTCGACTCGGCCTCGAACACCTCTGAGAGCGTTGCCTGCGTGCCCTCGATCCGCGAGCTCGCGACCGCCTCCCGTCTCACGTAGGCGTTCACCAGAAGGTGCGGATTGGGGAGCAACCGGCCTGCACCCGCGAGCCGGCCGATGGCGCGATCGGCATCCGACAGGAGGGCGACCGTCACGTCGTCGAGGCGCACCGAACGGGGGAGCGGGGCCGGGAAGAAGGTGTTGAAGCCGTGCGGCCCGGCGGTCTTGCGGACGACGCCGAAGTCGGTTCGCGTGAATCGTGCCTTGTCCACGGCCCAAGACTAGCCAGAGAGCCAAGTAAAATGACGGTTTACTTGGACCTTGGGTGGGAGGTCCAAGTAGCCTTGCTGCTCGTGGTCCAGGTCCGGAGACCGGGCCAGGCCGGGGTCATGTCAGTTACGCTGCCGGCGGCCCGAGCAGGTGGGGGTGGCCATGCGGCAGGGCAGGTTGATTCGTCGAGCGGCGGCGCTCGGTATCGCGACGGTGCTCGTGGCGGCCGTTGCGCCCGTGTCGGGTACGCCACTGGGCACGGGCCCGGTCCTGGCCGCGGAACCCGGACTCGTCGCGACCAACTCGACTCACTGGAGGAACGCCGTGAGTCCCGGCGGAAGCTGGCGGCTCGTGGTTGCGGCGGATCTTACGACCAACACGTTTTCGTTCTACCGGAGCGGCTCAGCGTCGTGGCAACAGTTTTCGGCGCCCACGTCGGCGCGCCCCGATGTCATTGGGATCAACGACAACGGCGACGCGTACGTCGTGCTCGACGTCGGCTCGACGATGGGCATCTACACCTACGACGGCGCGTGGAGCGGACCGACCCTGATCGGGAATGCGTGGGACACGACGAGCGTGCCCGGCGCCCTCGTCGTGACGAGTACACGTCTGGTCGCGATCTCGGCCGGCGACGGCGGCGTGTACGAGTCGATCGACGGCGGCGACTCGTGGCACTCGCAAGGCGACCTGCCGAACGGCTTCTACGACGACGGCGACAGCACCGCACTGATGTACGGCAACTACCTCTACGTGCTGTCCAACCCGAACGGGTCGACCCTGTATTTTCAGACATTCCACCTCGCGAACGAAGAGTTCACGGCTGCCACACATCTCGACAAGCTGCCTGGCGCGTATCTGGTCGACGTGCGGATGTTCGAAGGGCCCGGCGGCGTGTACGTGACCGGCCGGGGCGGCGTCGGGTACGGATCCGACAGTTCCGGCGGGATGTACCTCTGGAGGCTTGGAATCACGAGCGGCGTCGCGTATTCGTTGCCGTTACTCATCGACGTGGCGCTACCGGCCGCGTTCACCGCGGGCGCGTCCTGGTCCGAGTCGAGGGTGTCGCTCGGATCCGACGACCGCATCCACGTGGCCAACTGGGTCGTGGTGACTGAGGGTCAACAGGAACTGTACGAGACCTCGTTCACGTTCCCGGTCGCCGAGAACCGAACGACGTGGGCGCCGGTGACGTCTCAGCTCGCGTACGCCCCCGCCGCCTGTCCTGCCGGCACGTCGGCCAAGGTCGCGTCGTGGGCCGCGGAGGACGCGCCGAGGAGCGCGCCGATGCAGTACGTCGTATCCGCGTGCGGCACCACGTACTGGCTCGAAGGGCCGGTCGGTGGCGACGTGGCGGAGCCGCAACCGACCTTGGTTGTTGCCTCGGGCGCGCAGCTGTTCACGAGTTCGAGTCTCGACCCTCGCGTCGCCGTCAGCCCGGGTGGTGTGTGGCACGCCGTCTCGGCCCGGATCACCCCCTCCCCGGGAGTCAGGGTTTGGCGGTCGATGGACGGTGTCACGTGGGAGGACCTCGGTCCATTCCCCTACGGGACGACCGAGGCGCTGGCCATCGGCGACAACGGCGACGTGTGGGTGCCGAGCAATGGCGAAGGGTACGGCTTCGGAACGCGATCGTTGTTCCGGTACACCGACGGCCGCTGGATGGGCCACATCGATTCGCAGATCGACAACGGCAGTCATGGTTATTACACGCGCCTACGGGCCCTCCTGACGTTCCCGGCCGGTGACGGCAGCGACACTGAGGTCTGGGCCTTGGGCGACGAGGGAGCCGGCGCGACGTTCACGACGACGCCGGGCGACTACTGGCAGTTCGTCGGCGGCTTCGGTCCGGACATTCAGTCAGGGGGCGCGCTCGGCGTCGGGTCGTTCGTGCACGCGTGGGGGTATCCGAACACGTACGCGCGGTGGGATCGGTCCACGCGGGCGTGGGCGCCGGCCACGACGCCTCCGGATTGGAGCCCGAACTACTACTCCGTCCAACTGTTGGCGAAGTCCGGCTCACTGACCGAAGTGTGGGCGGTGGCGGCGTACTACCCGCCGTCGGGTGCGCCTCGGTTCCGCGTCAATCGCACGCTCGACGCGGGCGACAACTGGGAGATCGTCAACCTCCCGGCACCGTTCCCGGGTGAAGTCAATCTCGGTTTTCCGACGTTCACGATCGGTGGTGACAACCGGATCCACGCGTTCACCCTGCGCGCGTCGGGGGCGCTGGCGGAGACGAGCCACGCGCTCGCCGCGGGTGGGGCTTGGACTCCGGTGCGCACGATTGCGCAGTTGCCAGGCGGTGCGACGCTTACGACCGCGCAGCAGTCGAATTCGGTGAAGCCGTATGCGATCGATGTCTTCGCTGCGGTCCAGACCGCGCCGGGCGAGGTCACGCACTATTGGATCCGGCGCGATCCGGTCGCGCCGGCCGTGGTGCCGACCGTGCAGGTGTACGGCGCGGCGGGCGGCGAGCACACGGTGATGACGACGGCGGTGCAGTCCGACCCGGTCAACACCGCGATCGGTGCGTACCTCGAGCAGGCCACCGACGCGTCGATCGCGGCGGTCGGTGTGCCGTTCACGCTCGAACGGACGTACACGTCGCTCGACACGACCGACGGGCCGATGGGTGTCGGCTGGACGCACAACCACCTCGCGTCGATCGCGGAGCAGCCGGGCGGCGACGTCGTGTTCCGGACCGGCGACGGCGCGCAACTCGCCTATCACCGTGAACCCGACGGCGTGTACACGCCAGCGCCGGGCGTCCGGTCGACGCTGGCGCGGATGCCGACGGGCTGGGAGGTTACGACGCAGGATCAGCGCCGCTATACGTTCGACAGCGCCGGCCGTATGACGGGCCGCGTCGACCAGAACGGCCAGGGGCTCGCGTACACCTACGACGCGGAAGGCCGGATGGCGACCGCCACCGACGCGGGTGGCCGCACGGTGTCGTTCGCGTACGACGGCGACAGCCTCCTGCGCACCATGACGCTCGCCGACGGCCGCACCGTGCAGTACGGCTACACGGACCGGCGCCTCACGTCGGTTACGAACCCGGCCGGTGGTGTCGAGCGGTACACGTACGACGCGCAGGGCCGACTCGCCGAACACTTCGACGAGAACGACCACCGGGTGGTGTTCATCGAGTACGGGCCCGACGGACGCGTCGTCCGCCAGACCGACGCACTGGGCGCGGTCGGCACATTCGCGTGGGATTCGGGAACGCAGATCTCGACGTACACCGACGCGCGGGGCAACCAGTGGCGCGACGAGTACGCGGCCAACGTGCTCATGGCGCAGAGTGACCCGCTCGGCAACGTCACCCGTTACGAGTACGACGACCAGCTCAACCGCGCCCGGGTCATCGACCCGCTCGGGCACGCGACGACGATGACGTACGACTTCGCGGGGAACATGGTCAGCCGCGCCGACGCGCTCGGCAACACCGAGACGTCGGTGTACGACGCCCGCAACCACCTCACCAACCACACCGACGCACGCGGCAACGCCACGACCTATGTCTACGACGTGGCCGGGAACCTCGACCGGGTCACCCGCCCGCCGTCACGCACGACGGACTACACGATCGACGGGCGCGGGCTCGTCACGTCGGTGACTGATCCGATCGGGCGGATCACCCGCTACGAGTACGACACGGCCGGGAACCGCACCAAGGTGACGACCCCGCGCGGGAGCATCACGACGAGTACGTACGACGGCGGGTCGCGGCTCACGGCGATGGTGAGCCCGCGGGGCAATGCGGCCGGTGGGACTCCTGCCGAGCATCGCACCGAGTTCGCCTACGACAGTCTCGACCGCCTGGCCGTGGCGACCGACCCGCTCGGCAACGTCAGCGAACACTCCTACGACGCGGTCGGCAACGACGTCGAGACGGTCGACGCGCTCGACCGGGTGACGACGAACGTGTACGACGCGGCCAACCAACTCGTCGAGGTGCGCCACCCGGACGGTGCGATCGAGCGCTACGAGTACGACGGCCGAGGGAACCGGACCCGTGCTGTCGACGGCCTCGGGCGCGCGTCGAACTTCACGTACGACGCGCGGAACCTGGTCGTCGCCGAGGCCGACCCGCTCGGGAACGCGACGAGTCGCGAGTACGACGGTGCCGGTCGTGTCACCCGCGCCGTCGACCCTCGCGGCAATGCCACGACGTTCGTGTACGACGACGTGGACCGGCTTGTCACCCAGACCGACGCGCTGGCGCGCACGACCATGTTTGCCTACGACGCGGTCGGCAACCGGACCGCGGTCGTCGACGGCCGCGCCAACCAGACCCAGTACACCTACGACACCGGCAACCGGCTGACCCAGGTCCGCGCGCCCGACACTGCGACGACCACGTACGGCTACGACAACGCCGACCAGGTGCTCACCGAGACCGACCCGCTCAACCGGGTGACGACGTACACGTACGACGCCGACGGTAACCGCCTGACCGTGCGGCTCCCCTCGGCCCGCACGACGACGTTCACCTACGACGTTGCCGGGTCGCCGGCGACGGCGCAGGACCCCCTCGATCACGTCACGACCTACGGCACCGACGCGTTGTCCCGGCCGGTCAGCGTCACCGACGCCGAAGGGAACGTCACCCGAACGGTCTACGACGCGTTCGGGAATGTCGCCGGGCGGGTCGACGCGCTCAACCGGTCGACGGCGTACGAGTACGACGGTCGCAACCGGCTGGTGCGGGTCGGCGCGCCGGACCTGACCGACACCGACTACGACTACGACCTCGCGGGCAACCTCGTCGGGCGCCGCGACGGCAACGCCCACGCGACCGCGTACGAGTACGACCTCGCCCACCGGCTCACCGCGGTTGTCGACCCCCTGGCGCGGCGCACGACGTTCGCCTACGACGCCGCGGGGAACCGCACACGGCGCACCGACCCGGACAGCGTCGCCACGAACTTCGGGTACGACGAGGTGAATCAACTGGCGACCATCGACTACGGCGACGCCACGGCCGATGTCGCGTACACCTACGACGGGGTCGGGAACCGGGCGTCGATGACCGACGCGTACGGGACGGTCGCGTACGCGTACGACAGTCGTAACCGGCTGACGCAGACGGCCCGCGGCGCCGACGCGTTCACCTACACCTACAACGCCGACTCGACCGTCGCCGCCTACACCGTTCCCGGAGGCGCGCCGACCGGCTACGTCTACGACACCGACGGCCGGGTCACGGGGACGTGCTTGGCGACCGCGGCGTGCACGACGGGTGTCGCGGACCGGATCGGGTACTCCTACGACACCGCCGGGCGGCTCACCGCCGCGTCGTACCCGTCGGGTGTGAGTGAGACCCGTGCGTACGACAACGCGGACCGGACCACCCAGGTCGCGTACGCCCGTAGCGGCACGTTTGCCCGCCGCACGTACACGTACGACGCGGTCGGTAATCCGACCGAGGTGGTCGATCAGGGTGGCGCGTCGACGGCGTACGCGTACGACGCCCGCGACCGGGTGTTGCGAACGTGTTTCGCGGCGTCGTCGTGCTCACCGGGCGCGGCCGACGTGGCGTGGACGTACGACGCCGTCGGGAACCGGGCCGGCGAGACGCGATCGGGCACGACGTCGTACATGTACGACGCGGCCGACCAACTCACGAATGCGGGGACCGAGTCCTACACGTACGACACCCGCGGCAACATGACCGGGGCGGGCGACGCGACCTACACCTACGACCGGGCGGGACGCACGACGGGGGCGGAGGTGCCCCGCGACGTCACCGGCGAGTACGCGTCGATTGTGCTCGCCGATGCGCCGCGGGCGTACTGGCGCCTGGGTGAGACGACGGGCACCACCGCGGCCGACAGCAGCGGCAACGGCGTCACCGCGACCTACCGGAACACGCCGACGCGAGGGGAACCCGCGCTCGTACCGGGCGAGCCGAACGGGGCAGTCAAGCTCAACGGCACCAACGAGTTTGTCAAGCCGAAGGCCACGCGCATCGATCGCCGCTCGTTCTCGGTCGAGGCGTGGATCGAGCCCGATTCGTCGCCGCCGGCCGAGCAGACGATCTATGCGGTGCATGCGGCGAACACGGCGGGCAAGAGTTTCGCGGTGACGGTGAAGTCCAACGGTGCGGTCGCGGTGCAGTACGACGCCAACCAGGTGCTCACCACGGCGGCGGGTGTCATCTCGTTCGGGCAGGCATCGCACGTGGCCGTCACCTACGACAACGCCGCCGACCGGACCCGCATCTACGTGAACGGTGTCGAGCGGGCGTCGGGCGACCAGGGCCCGTACGTCGCGACGGGGGGAACGCACGCGATCGGGCGCCACCGGTCGACGGCGTGGAAGTACTTCAAGGGCACGATCGACGACGTTGCGATCTACCTGTCGGTGCTGTCACCGGCACGGGTCGCGGCCCACGCATCGCCGACCGGGACTGTCACCGACACCGCCACGTTCGGCTACGACGGCGACGGCCGCCGGTATGTGAGCACGAACACGATCGCCAGGCAGCCAGTGCTTCCGTCGGACACGTTGACGCACATCTGGGACCCGCGTTCGGGTTCGTTGGCGGTCGAGCGCGGCGCCGACGGTGTGGTCACGGCGCGGTTCTCGGATGGCCTGACCGGCGACGCGGCCACCACCGGCGCCGGGGTGCGGTCGTATCTGTATCCGGACCGGTTGGGTTCGACGATCGCGACGACTGACGCGGCGGGGGTGGTGGGCTGGCGGGGCGACTACGAGCCGTTCGGGACGGTGCGTTCCGCGACGGGTTCGCCGGCGCCTCGGTTGGGGTTCCACGGGGTGTTCACCGAGCCCGCTTCGGGCCTGTTGCACATGGGTGCGCGAGACATGGACCCGACGTTGGGTCGGTTCACCGCAACGGATCCGTTGGCGCCGCCGATCACGGATCCGTTCGTGTCCGCGTATGTGTATGCGAATGACCGCCCGACGGTGCTGGTCGACCCGGGCGGGTTGCGTCCGGGTCGTCCGGGCGGCTTCCGTGACTGGGCGGGCGGATTCGGCGATGGCGTGAAGGCGATCCTCCCTGGCCTCAGGGACATGGCGATCGACGGGTTCAAGTGCAGCATCGGTGGCGCGGTGTTCACCGATCCCGAGGAGGGGTTGCGGGCGTGTGGCCGGTTGGTCATGGGGGTGCCGATGATGTTCAAGACGGCGTGGGACTGCGGGTTCAACAGTTCCCACGGCTTCTTGTCCGGCGACAAGTCACAGCTCCGCGCGGCCGGCGGCGAGTGTGCCGCAACCGCCGCGGTCATCGCCGCCGACGTCGGCATCCGCGCCGCGCTCAAGACCGGCACCAACGCCCGAACCGGCACCGCACCGGAACCGCCAGCCGCGGCCACAAAACGCGGATCAATCGGGCCCGAGGCGCCGAGTCCGACGGGAGAAGCAAGGCCGAACTCGCTCGGCTCAACCGGGCGGCCGGCTGCCAAGCACCTGAATGAACAGCTGGCCATGGAACAGGCGATGTCGGACCCTGCAACGGGAACGCGGTTGCCGACCACCATGTCCGATGCCCGATGGCCTGCATCGGACGGCTGGGTGAAGATGTCGCAGAACATTAATGGCATCGAGATCCATTACGTTCTGAACACCGTTACTGGCGCCGTTGACGACTTCAAGTTCATCGGCGGTACAGGGTGATCGGCAGGTGCATCCACAATGTCGGGTCGGCTCTTGCGCAGCCCGCGCGTGGTGCGTTCTACGGAGACCAGACCGCGTTCCACCTTGAGGTTGGCAAGGGCTATCTCGTTCTGGGACTCGGAGTCTTCGAGACTGTGCTCCTCGCACTTGTTTGTGATGAGACTGGCAAACCCAATTGGCTACCGATCGGCTTGTTCGACTTCGGGCCTACGGCCCTGCCGGATGAGTGGGAATTTGTTCTTCTCGATGGGGCAGCCGCGTCTGGCGGAGATGCCACGAACCGGTGGGTGGCGCGATGGGGATACGCCGAGCTGGTTCGCAACGACCGACATAGCGATGGGCTCATCGAGCGAGATCCCGCGGCGCTTGAGTTCTTCTTTCGTGAACTTGAGAGGCGGTCTGCGGCCGGCGGGTCGTGATGCCACGCTGTGTCCGCGGTCGCGGGGATCCATGACGAACCGCCACGGTTCCGGTCTTCTTCGCGTTACTCACACCGAGATTGGTGGCGTGCGTGTCAGGCCGTTGGTTGCCAGTCGTTGATGTGGGGCGCGGGCGGGTCGTGGGTCCGGGTCTCGGGCGGGAGTGCGTACGCGTCGAGGACCTGGCGGCGGAGTTTGTCAGTGGATGAAAGACTGTGATGGTGCGGGTGGTGGCGCGTTGAGGCGTCGTTGGGTCGTCGCGGTCGGTGTCATGGTGGCGTTGTTCGGCGTGTCCGCGTCGGTTGACGCGGGCGCGTTCGCGGGCGGGCTGGGAGCCGCGGCGCCCGCCGTCGCGTTGTCGTCGGGGCGTTCGTACGCGGGTGCGTGCACCGCAACGGATCCGTTGGCGCCGCCGATCACGGATCCGTTCGTGTCCGCGTATGTGTATGCGAACGACCGTCCGACGGTGCTGGTCGACCCGGGCGGGTTGCGTCCGGGTCGTCCGGGCGGCTTCCGTGACTGGGCGGGCGGTTTCGCCGATGGCGTGAAGGCGATCCTCCCTGGCCTCAGGGACATGGCGATCGACGGGTTCAAGTGCAGCATCGGTGGGGCGGTGTTCACCGATGCCGAGGAGGGGTTGCGGGCGTGTGGCCGGTTGGTCATGGGGGTGCCGATGATGTTCAAGACGGCGTGGGACTGCGGGTTCAACAGTTCCCACGGCTTCTTGTCCGGCGACAAGTCACAGCTCCGCGCGGCCGGCGGCGAGTGTTCGGCAACCGCCGCGGTCATCGCCGCCGACGTCGGCATCCGCGCCGTCGTCAAGTCCGGAGCAGCAACGAAACTCCAAGAACGCGTCGTAGTCAACGAACGCGGAACAATCGGCCCGGAGACACCACGTCCGGCGACGAAGTCACCTCACGTCGACCCGGCCGATGTCGTAGGCAGGACGCCCGCGGAGATTGACGCGCTCGCGAGACGGGAGGGTCTCACTCCGAAGGGACCCGATCCCATGTCAGGGAAGGGCTCGTATACCGACCCCGTTACCGGTCAACAGCGGGTGCTGTGTCACCCGAATGCCTGTCCGCCCCACGCTCACGTCAACAATCCTGCTGGTGAGCGCCTCGACATCAACGGCAACGTCGTGCCGCCTGAATCCCCGGCTGGTCACCTGCCCCTGGGTGGCCCGAGGTGAGCATCGAATCCGGCGACACGAGCTGGTTGCACGATGCCACCCTTCTCGGGCTTACCGTCGATTGGAAGGACGGCCGGGCTGAGGTCACTTTCCGCGTGCACCCCGACAGCCTGGTGCGACTCGTCGGGCAAGGCGCTGTCAGGGTCTCGGTGACGCGTGATCAACCATGGGGGCCGAGTGACTCGGTCAACGAGATCAGATGGTCGAACGGAGTCAATGTCGGTGGTTCTGTTCTGGAGATCGAGATCCAGAGCGGTGATGTGATCCTGATTGAGGCGCGCCAGTTCTCGATCGATGGGCCATAGACCGAGTCGATGCGTCGATCGCTGCTGTCTCGCTTGATCGGCGCGCTTGGCGTCATCGTCTCGCTGGCGGTGCCAACCGTCGGTGCTTCCGCATCGTCGGTCGTTTGATTGCGAAAGACCCCGCTGTTGCCCGAGCGATTGAAAGAGGCGCACGAATCTTGGGACTGGAATGACCGTTTACGAGAACGCGATCGAACTCGCAATCGCGCCTGGACGATGGTTCGTGGAACTCGTCACCGGTGAGACGCTCGAGGTCCTCACCCACGGATACTCGATCCATGAGGAGAGATATGTCTTCTCGCTTCGGTTCCGGGGGTCGCCGAACTTCCAAGTGACGTCGTTCAGCCTTCCCGTGTCGGCGGTCGCGGAGATCCATGACTAGTCGCCGCGGAGCGCGTCCGCGGACGCGTGAATGTCAGGCCGTTTGCTGCCAGTCGTTGATGCGGGGCGCGGGGCGGTCGTGGGTCGGCGTCGCGGGCGGCAGTGCGTACGCGTCGAGGACTTGGCGGCGGAGGTCGTCGGCGGCGCCGTGGGCGGCGGCGAACCAACGTTGGCGGCGCCGTGCTCCCCAGTGGTGCGGGCGGGTGTCGGTGGGGCGGACTCCGACGTACGTCGTGGAGCTGGACCAGTGGGCGAGTTCGATCTCGGCGTCGAACCCGGCGATGCGGGTCCGGGCGCGGACGCTGGTGTGGTCGTTACGGGCCAGCGGCGCCCGTTCCCACACGAGGTCGCGCGCTTCGTTGATCACGGCCGGGAGCGTCGAGCGCGTGTACGCGGTCAACACCGAGTGCTTCCTCGCCGACGACGACGGCAACGTGCGCGCGCTCGTCGCGCACGAGGTCGAGCAGAGCTTCGTCGACGGACGCATGACGTTCGAGAAGATCG
>Ga0163153_10006634_pt1 | contig 12905 bp, 8 predicted proteins | sample OliLakLV19MP6IB1_FD_148629 | JGI IMG/M metagenome (GOLD analysis project Ga0163153, IMG submission 148629) | Freshwater microbial mat bacterial communities from Lake Vanda, McMurdo Dry Valleys, Antarctica - Oligotrophic Lake LV.19.MP6.IB-1 | ecosystem: Environmental > Aquatic > Freshwater > Lake... | reverse complement strand
GGCCAATGCAGCATCAAAAGTTACCATGAGGTGCGGCATAACAGTATCTTCCTTAGGGCCAAATAAAGCGGCAGCCCGCTGTCGCAAACGTGTCGCTCCAGCTCCGGCATTGCCGGCAGACAACTCTTTTTTCGAAATATCCGCTCCTAACCGCTGTAAAACTGCTTGTACCTGACGCAGAATATGACTTTCCGCACTGGCTAAGGAAGAAAGCCCGGCATCGTGTAAATGATCCTGCAACGGCCGTAAATCCTCACGCCGTAGCGCTAAGTAATGAATCAGGTTGGTAATGCTCTTTTTTTGCTGCGGGTGTACGCGGGCAATGATAGTTATTGCCTGTTTTTCCGCATTTTTCATTTTCTGATAAATGTTTCCGACAGCAGCGCGCAGATGTACAAGTGTATAGTTCATGGTCATGCAAAATGGGGGAAATATAAAGGCTACTACCGTTTTCGATACACCAGCATCGGTGCCTTCGTCACAAACGATACCGATTCCGAAATGCCGAGACTGAATAATTTATCGAACCAGGTTCGTTTGGTGTGGCTAAAAAATACGACTAAAGAGGGTTTCGTTTTTTTAATCAACCGGTCCAACTGTGCGGGGAAGCCTTTGTCTAAGTCGAATGGTTCGAGATAGACTTGATCCAATGGAGGAAATTTCACTCGCCACATTTGCCTTAAATTTTCCTGATTCAGGCTAATTTTACCCGGCAAATAGAAATGCGCAAGGTCAGTTTTGACTTTGAGCGCTTCCGCGAGTGCAGAGACGGCGGGCATCTCCTTGTCAAAATTTTCCAAATCGGAGGAGTACAGAAGCTTCTGAATCGGTCGGACGCGATAACTGCGGGGAATAACCAGCACAGGCACAGAAGATTTGTTCAACACATTTCCGGTATGGGTACCGATTATTTTCAGAATAGAACCGGCGCCGCGGGTGCTCATGCAGATAAAATCAAAACCATTCCCCTGTGCGTATTCCAGAATAGCTCGTTCCGGATTCAGGTGCTCTACTACTACACAGCGATGTGCACCCGCCTGCACTTTCATTGATTGATACAGTCCGTCCACAAAATGCTCCAATTTCTTCAGGTGGGTTTTGCTTTGCTCCTGTAGGTTGTTTTTGATATGCTCACGGTGTATACTGGAAGGAATCAGGGCATGAAAACAGTTAAAAAAGACCAGATCAACTTCCATTTGTCTAGCCAGTTGAATAGCGAAGCGCATACCGGCCTTGGAGGCAGTGGATAAATCAGTAGAGACGAGAATTTTTTTCATTGGATACCTTATTTAATTTAAGTCAGTCTGAAACTGGCAACACCAAGCAAACCTTTATCAGAATAAACGGATACCACGTAGGTGCCTTTCTTCAGGCGCTCTTCCAGTTCGTAGTTTAGTTCAATGCGCTGATTATCAATAACATACTGTGATTGTATGGCTTGCGCTACAATGGACACGGCACCTTTATCCGTCCGAATCGTTTCCTGTATCGGGTTTTTAGAAGCGATGGGCAAACCTTTATCGTCCGTGATGACTAAATAAAGTCGCTGATTTCCCTGATAGGGTGGGGGCACGTTGCGCAGATCAAAACTAACCCTGAGTTCGCGGGTCCGTTTAGCGCGCACGGTCAGTTTGTCATTGCGGCGTTCCACTTCTATACGAAAAGAAGTGGCTTTATATTGTGCGGAAAGTGTCTGGCGGATTTGCGCTTCCAGTTGCCTGCCCAGCTCGCTGACCTGCATGGATAACGAATCCGTGGCGCCGCGCAAGTATAGATTTTCAGCGGTTAGGGCGGCATTCTTTTGATTCAAAACCGCAATAATGGTTTCATATCGGTCTTTGAGCGTTTGTAAACGCTGCACCTGGGCGCGTAAAGCCGATTCTTCCCGGACATTCTGAACCTGAATTTCACGGATAGCGGTTTCCTTTTCGGCAATAATATTGACTGCGCCGGCCAGTTCCTGCGCCAGGGAGTCATTCCCAATACGCAAGTCGGAAAATTGCAATTCCAGTTGATTCAGATTGTTTTCCAAACCCGCCTTTACCTGTAACAGAGAATCCAGCACATACTCGTGTTGTTGCGTTTCAGACTGGCGCAGACTTTGTAAACTGCTCAACCGACTCCACGACCAAATACCCAATCCGGCAAACAGGATGAGTAAAATGACAGAAATCAAAGCGATATTTTCGGCGCTTAATATGGGTGGTTTGGGCGGTGGAATAATGATCTCCTCCGACTGTTCGGCCGGCTCATGCGGATGGACTATTTCAGAGCGTATGTCCTTATCCACATCGGGCAGGTTCAATTCAAAATGTTGTTTGGGGTCCGGTTTGCGAGAAAAGCCTAACATAATGCGAGTATTTTTATGCAAGTTACAGGCTTTCAAATGCGCAGGAAAATGACGGTCGTTAGGGCATGCGGTGATAAAAGTCAGTGTTTTGGAGTACTTTTGAAAAATTATTGCGAGCGTTTTTCAGCACAACGCCAAGAAACAAAACCTCAACAGGCACATCCATGCAAAAAGACATATTTGCTCAAGCGCAATACCTGCCGGGCAATGAACTGACCCTGATGGGTAGTGGCGAAGATTTTTTTTCCCGGTTGATCGATTTGATCAACAACGCCCAAAAACTGATACACTTTCAGGTGTATATTTTTGATGAAGACAGAACCGGAAAAGAAGTGGCGGTGGCACTGAAAAAAGCGCGACAAAGAGGTGTTGAAATTTACCTGACAGTCGATTCTTACGGCTCAAAATCGCTTTCGCCGGGGTTTATCGCAGATTTGCAGCAAAGTGGCGTGCAGTTTAAATTCTTTTCGCCCCTGCCCAAACGGTTTTACGTGTTCCGTATTGGCCGCCGTTTGCATAGCAAAGTGATGGTGGCTGATCATTCAGAGGCCCTGATAGGCGGCATCAACATTGCCGACAAATACCGTGGGAATGAACAGGAATTGCCCTGGCTCGATTTTGCTATTGGTATTAAAGGGCCGGTCTGCGCGGATATTTCGCGTATATGTGAGCGTATTTACCAGGAAAAATATTTTGGAAAAATCAAAAATCAGGAACTAAAAACCCGCAACCTGCATGTTGGCAAGTCGCGGAGCAGGCTTTCTTTAAACGACAGGTTCCGACGCAAAAATCAAATTCGAGCGGGCTACCGGGAGGCTTTTCAAAAATCACAACAGTCGATTATTATTGTAGCCTCTTATTTTTTACCCAGCCGAAGTATTCGTACCGCACTCAAATACGCGGCCCGCCGCGGGGTACAAGTGAACTTGTTGTTGCCGGGGAAATCGGATATAGTCATGGCCAAACGCGCCACAACCTACCTGTACCGCTGGCTGCTGAGAAACAACATTGGAATTTACGAATGGCACGAAAGTATCCTGCATGGCAAATTAGCCGTTGTGGATAACAAGTGGGTCACGATCGGTTCTTATAACCTGAACCATCTGAGCGAATACAGCAGCATTGAGATGAATGTGGAGGTACTCGATGTGCCTTTTGCAACCCATACTCAACACACCTTATCCGCCTTGCTGGCGCAATCAACTGCCGTTACTGCGGATACATACAGCCATGAAAGAAGCATTGCCGACAAATTCCTCGACTGGATGTCTTATGTTTTTGCCCGCTGGCTTATGTTTTTCCTGTTTTTTCTGGTCAAACGGGAACATGCGTATAAAGAACAGGGATGAGGGATGACCGGACATCACGCTCCCTCATCCCTCATTCCTCATCCCTATTGTACCACAACACTAAACGTCTGAAATCCGGCATTGGTCAGAATATTCAATTGATAAACACCTGCGGCAAGAGAAAGGTTTTCAAAAGAAACCACTGTAATAGATTGTTTAACAACAGTTTGTATTGTTTTTACCAGCCTGCCCCGGGTATCCAGCAGTGTCAGTTGAACTGGCCCGCTGATCCGGCTGTCCAATTCCACCCGAAAATCACCCGTGGTTGGATTGGGAAGGATACGTACGGCTATTTTTTCAGACAAATCAGACAATCCGGAGGTAAGTACGACGGTAATGGTCCTGTCCACCGTTGTGCAGTCATTCGTGGAAGAGAGTTTCACAACATAGTTGCCGGGTGCGGCGTAGGCGTGCACAGGGCTTGCTTCCGTGCTCGTTTGACCGTCTCCAAAATCCCAGAAATAAGTAGTGGCATTTTGGCTGGTATTGTTGAAAATAACATTTAGGTCATTCGGTTGAAATGTAAAATTAGCAGTCGGAAGCGGCTTGACATACACCTGAGAAAAGGCAGTATCCGCGCCGAGGATATTACCGGCAATCAATCTGGGTGTTTTGTTGCCGGAAAGCAGGTAGCGCACAGTATGAGGGCCGGCTCCGGTAGCGGAAATGGGCGCGGCACCCGAACCGAAATTCCAGGTATAATTTACCCCGGACAGCGGCGAAAACGCTTCAAAATACAAGGTGTCGTTTCTGCAGATGCTGTCGGTGGTAACAGAAAACGCAGCATCCGGTGTTTCAAAATTATATTCAATCAGGTTGATGTTATCTACAAAAATACTGTTGCCATAATCGTTGACTGCTGCGAAACGCACTATGACCGACTGCCCGGCAAACTGTTGTAAATCAATATATTCGGTACGCCAGTCCTGTGCGTTATCGGGAAAAAATCGGGTAGTGGTACTTTGGACAGTGGCTAATGCCGGGTCGTTTTTTTGCCATACTACCACAGGAGTTCCCGCCGGGTCGCAGCCTGGAAAAACTTCTACCCGCAATTTTTCGATGTAGGTAGCATTATAGGCAGCGTGTGCCAGATCAAAAGTAAGCCCTGGATCGGGTATATTGCTCAGATCAAGCGGCATTAGATAAATATAGTCTTCTACGCCCCGGCTGGTATAGTTGTAACAATCCAGAAAAAGCGCCCGGCTTGGGACGCCGGTTGCACCCGTGACACCATTTGTTCTTAAAGTCCAGGTGAAGCCATCTTCGGAGGCATCCGGATTTTCAATAAGCCAGCCGTTGGGAAGCGATGAAGATGCTTCGAAATTTTCTGAAAAATACGTTCCTATGGCTTCTGTGATAAACAAAACCGGAGCAGACAACGTATCATTATACTTGTAATCGTCCGAGGGGTAACTCGCCCAGATTTGCATATCTGCAATTTGGTTGCCGGATAGTTCCAGTTCATTTGGAAAGGTAAAATCCAGGGTGGCTCCTGCTGCTATGTCTGGCAATGTTTCGGATACGATACCCTGATTATCAAACTGATAATTTAAAACAGCACCGGATATTGTATTCGTGCCCTGGTTTTGTAACCGAACTACCAAAGCGCGGTTTGTGGCAGCACAAGTGATAATAGTATCGCCCGCAAGGGTCAGGGCTTCAAGAATGGCTATGTCATCGGGTTGCGGACAGTTTTTGAGTCCGCCCGGCCATTGTACGGCAATTGCCCGGCGTCCGGTCAGTCCGGCGTCCGTTTTACAGCGTACGGAAATCCATTTCTCCAGCTGGGCGTCCTGAATGGGAAAAACAGCGCTGTTTGTCTCCGAAGAACCGACTATTTCCATGTACTTATCGCCCAACAGGTACACATCATACGAAAGCGTGTCGTGTGCGTCCGTCCAGCTGATGCGTATGGAATCGAGGCATACTTTTGTGATTTCAATATTTTGTGGAATGGGCGCAATGCTACAAGCGGCGTCATTGGTGTCACTTTGGTTTTCCCGTTGTATCTGGATTCGAACCTTTCCGCTTGTAGCATTGGGCACGTTCCAGTCATACATGCGCGCCGTACTATTCACGGTAGTTATCAATTGCCAGTTGGCGCCGTCGTCTGTGGAATAACGCAGCAGAAAATTTCCTACTGTGCCGAAAGCATCCCAATGTATCCGTTCCGTTTCACCGGGCACAAATCCTTCTCCGCCGTTTGGGTAAGTCAGGGTGATACTGTCGGTCAGGAACTCCCATGCTAAGAAAAAATGCTGCGGGCCAAACGGCACTTCCGTTCCGTTGACAGCAACGGTGTAAGAACCTGCTGCGGGATTGTCAATAGCCACCTGTTCCATATTATTAAGGGAGTCGCGGCCTTTTCCGGCGGGCGTGTTGAGCAAAACAGGATCGGGCGTGGGGTCGAGTTTCCAGGGTCGGTAAACTGTGCCGTCCGATGCTGTCAGCGTCAGATCGAGGTCATTGATGAGCGCTTTAGCCGCCATTTCAGAAGCGGATGCTTCCGGCCAGTACAACATTACTTTTGCCTGCCGAACGCCCGCAGGGATGTCCAGGTTTTGTGTCACTGTTTCCCCGTTATCTACGTTGTTTTCGATCCAGCGCGCTTCTTCTATATGTCGCAAGGCCCGACCGGCATTGACGTGTCCCCAGCCGAATCTAAAATCAGGGCCTGGATTCCCAAGGTCATTGGCGCTGTTCAGGATCAAGGCTTTCAACAAGGCAGATGAAGGTTCCTGGCCGTTGTTGAGCGATTTAAAGGCATGGGTCAGCTGCGCCAGGCAGCCGGCTATACCCGGTGCAGCCCCGGATGTGCCTCCGAACACCAGGTAATCATTGAAAGGCGCTGTAGATTCGTGACCGTTGCCATTGGCGGAGATGTCGGGTTTGATACGTCCGTCATAAGCGGGGCCTCGGCTCGAAGAGTTAACGAGCGTTCCATCGGCCAATAAATTGGCGGTTGCAATGCTGTTTTTGCCTTGTTTATGGCCACCAGTGATGTTTCCCCATTGATTACCGGCACCGTAGGCGTTGTCGCCACAGTCGTCACCATTGGCATTTCCCGCAGAAAAAACATGCATCAGGGTTGGGTAGAAATACAATTGTTCGTCTACAATTTGTGAAGTAAGGGTATATCCGCTGTTGCAACCGTTGGAATAGGAACTATTGGTGATCGTTACATTTTCATCCAAAAACAGGTTGATGGTTTCGTCCTGGAAATCGTCTGTATAATCTACTGCAAAAAGCCTTGCTCCCGCAGCCATACCTTTTTTGGTAGGATCCAGATTGCCTGCGCCGGTCAGAATACCTGCCACGCCATCGCCATGAGTACCTGCTTCAGGTGGATCGGGTGAAAGATTGGTCAGACGGCCCTGAAAATCAATATGCGGCCCCAATTGCCCATCATCTCGTACCAATACGCCGACGCCTTCGCCGTTGTATTTTTTGCCGGTTGGCGCATCGCTGTCCATCAGATTGGATCGGTGCAGGGAGCTGCCTCGGGTATCTTCCGGTTCGGCAGGTGGAGGCAACAGTTCCATATATTGCACAAAAGGCAACGCAGCGATATCTTCTATTTGTTCCTGCGGAATCAATACCTGAACAAAATGTGCATGGGTGCCGGTTTTTCTGATATCCAAACCGTTTTTCTGAAAAAAACCGACAACTACATCCATGCCTGCGTGCGGGTACAGCCGAATGTTAACGGCTATGCGGTCGCCAAATATCGCCCAGTCTCCAAAAGGAGGCTCGCGGAGGCTTCGGGCGAGTTTCCAGACCGGCTTAACCGGCAGGATACTTTTCACCTGTAACTTTTCCAATTGCCCCAAGTCATAATGCTCCGGAATAGAAACGAGGTAAACGCCATATTGAATGTATTCCATCACTGACACGCCCGCTTCGTTTATGTCATGGCGTTCCCGGGCGCTGAACAAACGCTCCGAGCGTATGTATCGCACATACCTTCCGTTTGTGATTTCCTCTTTTGCAGGAATATTTTTTCGGGCGGCCTCGTAATTCTCCGGGAAATACTCATAGCCAAAACTAAACCGGACGGGAAATGAAGATTGTCCGTACAATTGCAGCCCGCAAAATGAAAGGATGAGCAGGCCCGGGATTGAAATGTATTTAAACATACACGCAGAAAGGTTTGATCTGTAAGGAAGAATGATTGGTCGGTAAAACAGCAAAAAGGCACAACCAAATGCTGATGAATTGGTTTGGTCTAATCTCGCTCAAAGTAACTTGCTTTCCCTGGAAAATGATTGCGCACAAACTGTCAGAAAAAAGCAAAACGACCGTCTCTTAAAACTAAGCAGGTCGCAAACGAACAAAAAAAATGATTGCACCTATCGTCTGGATTGGGTTTATAGTACTGGTTATGTTGCTCATGGCGATTGATCTGGGTGTTTTTAATAAGAAAGCCCATATTCAGACCTATATAGAAGCGCTGTACAGCACCCTGGGATGGATAATACTTGCCCTTGGCTTTAATGTATTTATTTATTTCGCCTACGAAAACCAGTGGTTAGGACTGGGTACTTATATCCATGAGCCTATGGGAGGCCGCGAAGCCGCCCTGAAATATCTGACGGGTTATTTGCTGGAAGAATCGCTCAGCATCGATAACCTGTTCGTGATGGCTTTGGTGTTTGCACGTTTTCGGGTACCCAAAAAATATCAGCATCGCATCCTTTTTTGGGGTATTCTGGGTGTCTTGGTTTTTCGGGGCATGCTTATCGGTGTGGGTATCTGGCTGGTACATTATTTCACCTGGTTATTTTACTTTTTCGGCGCATTGCTTTTGTATTCAGCTATAAAAATGTTGAAACACGAAGAAAACGTGGAGGAAGACATGGGCAAGCACCGGGTGGTACGCTTCATCAGGCGTTTTTACCCCGTGAGTAACAGTTATGACGGCGGCAACTTTTTTACCATAGAAAACGGACGAAAAGCCGCAACACCCATGTTTGTGGCGCTGTTGGTGATCGAAACAACGGATATCGTTTTTGCATTTGATTCCGTGCCGGCTGTTTTCTCCATTACGACAGATCCTTTTCTGGTCTTTTCTTCCAATATTTTTGCCATTCTCGGGCTTCGGTCGATGTATTTTGTCCTGGCAGATATCCTGGACCGTTTCGAGTATCTTCGGTACAGCCTGATCGCTATTTTGTTTTTTATCGGGATCAAAATGATCCTCATCCCGCTAAAAATGCACATGCCGATCGGGGTTTCATTGGGAATAATCGGCGTTTTTCTGCTGGGCGGTATCCTGTTTTCCCTTTTTCAAAAAAATAAAAATATCGATCCGGGCGCTTCCAATGAGTAGACTTGTTGCGCCGGCAATCTGGTTGTTGATAAAAATTTAACAATCTTTACCCTTGACAAATTGAAAAAGCAGGTTATTTTTGTACTCGTTAAATAGTCGAAGACAAAGGTTTTATCCTTTACAATCGCCATTTGACGGAACATTATAGTCAAGTTTGAGTGGTTTGGAACGGTTTGATGGTTTGAATACATGATTATCAGGTAGTTGAAATTCCGCTTCGTTCAAAACCACTTTGCGTTGACTATAATTAACCATATTTTTTCATTTTGGCTTCCGAAAAAATGTTATTCTATTCCCGGAAGCGATAACCTAAAACAAAACTTTTGCCATGAAACATTGGGAGAAGGGTAAAAAAGATCTCCGCCGCATGGACGAACAGTCCTACCAACACCAAGACCACAAAAAGAAAAAATTAAAACCTGTAGAAAAAACAAAATATCGCCTTCGGGGGGTATCAGATCAAGAAGATTAGCAGAAATACTTCAATTTTTTCAGGCGGGAAAGGGGGATGCCCTTTTCCCGCTTTTTTTATTGACCTACAGCATCGCCAACGGCAACTCCACCGGCCTTTGCAAATAGTACGACGCATTTTCCCGTACAATGATGTCCAGTGGCAGATACTGCTGTGGCGGAATTTCCTTGCGTAAAATCAGGTGATTCACGAGCGTATGAATACCCAGATAACCTTGTCGCCAGGCATTCTGGTTGATCAGAAAACGGATTTTATTCTCTTCCAGCAGGCGCAGGTTGGGCGCTATCAGGTCGAAGCCAACCACCTTGATGCCTTCCATCGTTTGATGGTCCAATACTTCCACCAATTTATATGCCCTGGAGTTTGTGATAAAGAATCCCTTCAGTTTCGGATTTTGTTCGAGCAGGCGCATAGCCCATGCTTTCATCTGTACGGGATCGTCGAAGGCTTCAAAAACTGCCGTGTGGATTTCGATGTTTTTCCCTCCCGGGCGGTTAAAAAAATTCTTGAAACCCTCTTGTTTGGCCAACAGGTGCCTGGCACCGGGCACCTCTTTATCTAAGTTGAGCACCATGGCATGGTCGCCGTCATTCAGACCGAAATTGAGCAAACGCCCGGCCAGCACCCCGCTTTGATAAGAATCCTGTCCGATATAACTCAGCGCATCCGTACCTTCTATCTGGGTATTGATCATGACTTTCGGTATGCCCAGCCGGGTTGTTTCCCTGAGCAACCAGGCCGACTCATCGTGAAACAAGGGCGCAAAAAGCACCGCATCGGGCTGTGTTTCCACGACCTGCCGGAGGATTTGCAGGTAGGTTTTTGGCTCGAACAAGGGGAAAAAGTGATATTCTATCCGAACGCCGTAATGCCCGACCGATTCCGCGGCCCGTTCCACGCCTTCTTTGGGTTGTTCCCAATAAGGGTCGAAACGGTAATCAGGTAAAATAACCGCAATTCGGAACATTTTTTTGTTGTTCGCCAAAGACCTGGCCACCATATTCGGCTGATAACCCATTTCTTCCATGACGCGAAGCACCCGGATACGCACTTGGGGCGCCACATGCCCCCGGTTATGCAGCACCCGATCCACCGTACCGATGGACACACCCGTCTGCGCTGCGATGTCTTTGATTCTGATGCGTTGATGCATGATCGTGTTTTTCAGAAACAAAGATCAGTACAATATCAATACCGTGTACGCACACACTCGAAAATAAAATCTTCCGTGTGCGCACACGGTATTGATATTGTGTTTTACTTTTGCTCCAGATACAAACAGATATTATGAAAATAAAAGAAAAAGCCTCCGCTGGTTACCTCAAGTACGAACTCAAAAATTTCGAGAAATTGCCCGTCAAAATCTGGGAAGATTCTGTGGAAGCCTCTCGCCATGTTGCCCGTTCCGTAGCGCTGGCTATCCGGCAGCGGCAGCAGGACGGCGAGCATATCGTACTGGGCCTTGCTACCGGCAGCACCCCGATAAAAGTGTACGAAGAATTAGTGCGTATGCACAAAGAGGAAGGCCTGAGTTTTCAGAATGTCATCAGTTTTAACCTGGATGAATATTACCCCATGTCCAAGGAAGCGCAGCAGAGTTACTGGCGTTTCATGCACGAGTACCTGTTCGATCATGTTGACATATTGCCGGAAAATATCCACATTCCCGACGGCACCCTGCCGATGGAAAAGATAGCCGACTACTGCGAGGAGTATGAAAAATTAATAGACCTCGCAGGCGGTATTGATATTCAATTGCTTGGTATCGGGCGCACCGGTCATATCGGTTTTAACGAACCCGGTGCCTGGGAAACATCCCCCACCCGCATGGTGCGCCTCGATCACCTGACCCGCCACGATGCTTCCAAAGACTTCCAGAGTGGAGACGATGTGCCATATCGCGCCATTACCATGGGGGTTGGCAGTATTTTTAAAGCCAGAACCGTTTACCTGATGGCCTGGGGGCAACACAAGGCCCGGATTATCCAACAAGCCATTGAAGGTGAAATAACTACCTCTGTTCCGGCTTCCTTCCTGCAAAAACACCCCAATGTAAAAGTAGTGCTCGACAAAAGCGCCGCCGAAGAACTAACCAAAATGAAGTCGCCCTGGCTGGCTGGTATCTGCAACTGGACGGACGACCTGATCTGTAAGGCGGTGGTCTGGCTCTCTCAAAAAACAGGCAAACCGATCCTGAAACTCACCGATGAAGATTACAACGAACACGGCCTCAGCGACCTGATTATCGAACAGGCGAACTCCTACGAACTCAATATCCAGATTTTCAATCGCCTGCAACGCACCATCACAGGCTGGCCCGGCGGTAAACCCAATGCCGACGATTCTAACCGGCCCGAACGCGCCAAACCCGCCAAAAAACGGGTGATTCTCTTTAGTCCGCACCCCGATGACGATGTGATTTCGATGGGCGGTACTTTCCAGCGCTTAGTAGACCAGGGACATGAAGTGCATGTCGCTTATCAGACTTCCGGCAATATCGCAGTCCACGATTTTGATGCGCTGCGCTACGCGGAATTTATGCGGGAGTTCAATGCACAGCAAGGCACATTAGATGAAAAAGACGCGAAACGTTATGAAAAAATTATTCACTTTCTGAATACAAAAGATTCCGGTACGCCGGATATTCCCGAGGTACGCAGTATCAAGGGCCTGATCCGGAGAGGCGAGGCGCGTGGTGGCGCGCGCTTCACCGGGTTGCAGGACAAGCAGATACATTTTCTTGACATGCCTTTTTACGAAACCGGCAAAACACGAAAAATGCCGCTCAGCGAAGGTGACATTCAGATTATTGTCGATCTGATGCTGCAAGTGAAACCCCACCAGGTGTACGCCGCAGGCGACCTCGCCGATCCGCATGGCACCCACCGCGTCTGCTTGGACGCTATTTTTGAATCCTTCCGCCGCTTAGACAAAGAAACCTGGATGAAGGATTGCTGGCTCTGGATGTACCGCGGCGCCTGGCACGAGTGGGCTGTACACGAAATTGAAATGGCCGTACCGATGAGTCCGCAACAACTGCGAAAAAAACGCCAGGCTATCTTTATGCACCAAAGCCAGAAAGACAGCGCGCCTTTTCCCGGCGACGACAACCGCGAATTTTGGCAACGCGCGGAAGACCGCAACCAGGGCACGGCGAACACGTATCGTTCGCTGGGACTGGCTGAGTATGAAGCGATGGAAGCGTTTGTAAGGTGGAAAGGGTAGGGGGGCTTCTAAAAACTCGTTTTTATCTCAATCGGATTACTCAATATCTTATGGACCGGGCAGGCATTGGCTATTGCCAGCAACCTTGTTTTCTGAGCCTCGTCGAGATCGCCGCTGAATTTTAAGGTTCGCCGGATGATCGTTTTGCTTTCTTCCGGGATGAATTCCAGTTCAATATCG
>Ga0163153_10006633_pt1 | contig 12905 bp, 9 predicted proteins | sample OliLakLV19MP6IB1_FD_148629 | JGI IMG/M metagenome (GOLD analysis project Ga0163153, IMG submission 148629) | Freshwater microbial mat bacterial communities from Lake Vanda, McMurdo Dry Valleys, Antarctica - Oligotrophic Lake LV.19.MP6.IB-1 | ecosystem: Environmental > Aquatic > Freshwater > Lake... | reverse complement strand
GTCTTGGCGGCCTCCATCCCCGTCCGTAGCGACGCGGCCGCCAAGACGGTCAGCTCCAACGGCTGGGTTGCCGAGGTCCCGGTGGGCGCCTCGACCGGGGCCGCAGCGCATGCTGCCGCGGCCAGTGCGAAAGCGAGCACGCCGGCCGCACGCCGGCGCATCAAGCGTGCGGCTCCCTGCGCGCCGGCACCTCGACGATGACGTTGGTGGCCTTGACCACGCACACCGCCTCGTCGCCGACGCGCAGGCCGAGTTCCTCGACCGCCTCGGCGGTCATCAGGCTGACCAGCCGATGCGGGCCCGCCTGGACCTCGACCACGGCCGCGATCCGATCCGACTCGACGCGGGTGACGATCCCCCGGAACGTGTTTCGGGCCGACGTGGCCACGGTCGGACGCTCGGCGGGGCCGGTCGCCCGGCGTTCGGCAGCAAGCCGCGTCACTTCCGATAGCGGGACCTGGCGTTGGCCGCCGGGAGAGCGGACGACGGTCAGTCGGCCCTGGGCCTCCCAGCGCCGCAACGTGTCCACCGAGACCCGCAGCATCTCGGCGGCCTGGCCAAGGCGCATGGTGTCATTCCCGTCAGCATCCATAGCACGGCAGTATGCACATACAGGGCCACAAACGCTAGGTGTCAGCCGCGTAACACCTAGCTATACCGAGTTCGGCACCAGGGCCGGCCGACGATGTCTCAACGGCGCTGTCGGCGCCGGTGACGTCGAGGTCAGCGTCTCGAACCAGTCGCCTGCTCGGTCACGCTCTCACGCCGCGGACCGGCAACCGGTCCGCGGCGTGTCCATGTCCTCAGCAGCTGACCGGTCGGGCCGTCGGATGCGATGCCGCGTAGGTGGTCGTCGACGTGTACAGGCGCTTGGCCACGACGACGAGCTTGGGGTACGAGGAGTTCGGTCCCTCGGACGTGTAGATCCAGAGGCGCTCGGCGGTCGCGCCCGCCGCAGGCTGGACGTTCGTCACGTGCCGCCGCACCTCGGTGACCTGGTATGTGTGGACCGTGCTGTCACTCGTGTAGACCTTCACGTACTTGCCGATGAGGCTCGCCCCGTTGTTGATCTTCGAGGCATTCAGCAGCGGCAGGAACATGCCCGAGCGGGCGTGCGCGTAGATCATCGTCACGCCTGGCTCGCGCGGCTGGCTGAGTGGCGGCATATACATCGCGACCTTGCACGGCGGGTAGCCGGACGGGCCTCGGATGACCGGCAGATCGATGTTCAGCGACGACATCGTGATACGCGTGGCCACGTTGAAGGCGAGCTTGGCGCACTTGGCGAGGGAGCCCGTGCCCATGCGCAGCAGGATCGAACCGGTCCGGGCCGATGCCCAGATGTCGTTCATCTTGGCCTCGGGCACGTTGCGGGTGGTGTCGATCCAGCCGGTCGCGTCCGCGGTCGCCTCATACAGGGTGGCGCGCACGATGCCCAGGCTGGTGCACGTCCCGCCCCGGACCTGGATGGAGTACACGGTGTTCGGCTTGAGGCCCTTCAGGCGCAGGCGCAGGTGCCCGGTCCCGTCGGTGTACGCCTGGAGCGTGGCGATCCCGTTCGAGGTGTTGGTCCCGAAGCGGGCCGTCCAGGTGCGCTTGACGGTCAGTGCGTCGACGGTGGCGACGGCCGACATCGCGAGCAGGATCGCGAGGAAGAGCGAGAGCGTGCGACGCATGGCGTGGGTCCCCGAGCATGGGCGGGATCGACGAGCGGTCGAGCCCGCGGACCGGGAGCATAGCGATGGCCCATCGGTCCGGGTAGCAGCTCGGACGAGTCGGCGGTGCGCCGCCGCACACGCCCGCCGGTCAGCGGAGCGTGGTCAGCCCTTGCGCTCCAGGATCGGCCGCGCGATCTCCGGCTTGTCGACCACGAACGCGAACATCGCCCGGTCGCCCCAGCGGCCCAGGAAGAGGTGGCCGTAGATATTCACCCCGGCGTCGGCCAGGGCCCGCGACAGGCGGGCCATGCCGCCCGGCTTGTCGTCGACCTCGGTGACCAGCGACTCACCCTCGATGTAGATGTAGCCGTTGTCATCGAGGACGGCCTTGGCCGTCGCGTCGTCGGCGGTGGTCATGATCACGTGACCGGAGTCGCCGATGCTCCCGCCGCCGATCGCGCGCAGGTCGACGCCGCGCGCGGCCAGCGCCTCGGCGAGGGTCGCCATCGCGCCGGGCTCGTTCTTCAACTGGACGACGAACTGGTTGGCCATATGGGCTAGGAACCTCCGCGACGGCTTGGTCCCGGATTCTAGCCGCCTCTGCTACGGTCCGGGTCATGACCGCTCCGACCCTGCCGTCCACCGTTGCGGCGGCCCTCGCCGACCCCTCGCCGGGTCAGCGCATCATGGTCCAGGCAGCGGGTACCAGGTGGTCAGCGCTGGCCTGGGGCGACCCGGCGGCGCGGCCACTCCTGCTCATCCACGGCGTGACCTCGTCCGCAGCCAATTGGTGGCGCCTCGGCCCGGCCCTCGCCACGTCCGGGCGACGGGCGGTGGCCATCGACCTGCCCGGGCACGGGCTCACCGGTCACTGGCTGGGCCACCATCGCTTCCGCGACAACGCGGCCGACGTGGTCGCCTTCGCGCACGCCGCGGGCCTTGCCGCGGACGCGCTCCAGGTCGTCGGCCACAGCTGGGGTGCGATGACCGCGGCGGCCCTGCCCGCGGCCGGGCTCCGGCCGGCGACACTCGTGCTACTGGACCCGCCGGCCGTGCCCCTCGCGATCATCTCGGCCATGGCCGCCGATCCTGACGAGCGCACGTACGACGACCTGGCCCAGGCCACGGCCGCTGTCCGTCGTGACAACCCGGGCTGGCCCGATGGCGACGTGCAGGCCAAGGCCGAGGCCCTGACCCAGCTCGACGAGGCGGGCGCGCGCTCGGTCGTCCTGGACAACAGCGACTGGGACGGCGGCCTGGCCGACCTCGCCCATCCGGCCGCTGCCGGCATCCCGGTCTGGGTCGTGCGCGGCGACCCCGCGGCTGGCGGCCTGGTCCCGGACGTCTGGCTGCCCACCTTCGAGGCGCGCCTCGGGCCCGGCCGCATCCACACCATCGTCGGTGGCGCGCACTCGCCACACCGGCTGCATCCGGTGGAGACCACGGCAGCGATCCTCGCCGCCCTCGAAGCCGGCTGACCGGTCGTCGTTGCCGCCTCCCCGGCGTTCCGACCAGGTCCGGCTCACCGGCCGACGTTGCCGGGGCCGCCTCCCCGGCGTTCCGACCGGGCGGTGCCAACGTCCAGGGAGCGCTCGAGCCGGCCCTCTCTGGGTGCCTTCCTTCGACGTTCGTCCCGGCAGGCGGTCCGTCTGTCGGCAGGAGCCCAGCTACCGTGCGCGCTTCATCCGATCGATCGACGCTAGGGCCGCTTATTGGACGCTAGGCATCGCGCTGGGTGGACGCGACGGAGGACGCGCGGGTGGTCGCCGTCCCATCAGGCGGTCCTAACGTCCAGGGAGCTCTGAAGCCGGACCAGTCGGGGACCCTTCCCCGGACGATCGTCCCGGCGGGCGTGCCATCCGTGGGGGGAGGCTCGAATCCAGCCGATCGATCGACGATAGGGCCGCTGAGTGGGATGCTTGGCGTCGCGCTGGGTGGGACGAACGCAGGAAGCACGCCAGGGACGCAGGTCCCCGCGGCGGCCTTGTCAAGGACGCGCGCTCGCCCCCGCCGTCCGGGCCGCGGCGCGCAGGGCGATCGCCCGCCGGTAGGCGTCCACGTAGTGCGGCGCCGCGCCGGTCACCCAGTCGAAGTCGACGGACATGCCCCGGGCCTGGAGGTCCGCCCAGGCGCTGCCGTCGTCGCGCGCATGGAGGGCGACGGCCTGGTCGCAGGCCCACAGCAGGCCCTCCGGGGTCGGATGCTCGAACACGAACCCGGTGCCAGCGCCCGGGTGCAGCGTCTCGTCCACGACGGTGTCGGCCAGGCCACCGGTCCGATGGACGATGGGCGGCGTCCCGTAGCGCAGGGCGATCATCTGGCCCTGGCCGCACGGCTCGAAGCGCGACGGCATGACGAACGCGTCGGCGCCGGCGTAGATGCGCCGGGCCATGGCCCGATCGAAGCGCTCGATGAACGTGACCCGCGTCGGCGACGCGGCGGCGAGCGCCCGGAACGGATCGGCCAGGGACGGACGGCCGGAGCCCTGCACGATGAGCCGCCAGCCGCGAGCCACCAGCGCCGGCGCAGCCTCGGCCAGGATGTCGAAGCCCTTCTGCGGATCCAGCCGGCCGATCATCCCGAGCACGGGCCCGCTGTCGCCGGGATCCATCCCGTTGCGGTCCAGCAGGTCCGCCCGACACATGGCCTTGCCCGACAGGTCGCCGCGGGTGAACGGCGCGGCGATGACGTCGTCCGTGGCCGGATCCCAGACCGTGCTGTCCAGCCCGTTCAGGATGCCGATGAAGCGGTCACCCAGCGAGCGCAGCAGACCGTCCAGGCCCATCCCGAAGGCGGGTGTGAGGGCCTCCGCCGCGTAGCCCGCCGAGACGGTGTTGACGAGGTCGGCGCCCTCGATGCCGGCGGCCAGCAGGTCCACGCCATCGGCGTTCTGGCCGGGCACGTCGTCTCCAGGCCGGACCCCAAGCTGCCCGAGCGCCGCGTTCCCGGTCCAGCCGTGATAGGCCAGGTTGTGCAGGGTCATGACCATGGCCGCCGGTCCGATGATGGGGTCCTCGGCGTAGCGCAGGTCGCGGAAGATGGCCGCCGGCCCAGCCTGCCAGTCGTGGAGGTGGATGACGTCGACCGGCCGGCCGTCGGACCGCAGCGCCTCGAGGGCGGCTCGGCAGTGCAGACCGAAGCGCCAGGCATTGTCGGCGTAGTCGCCCTTGCCGTCGCCGTAGAATGCCGCCCGATCGAAAGCGGCCGGATGGTCGACCAGGCGCAGCCGGTAGCCGTTGACCTCCGCGGAGATGATCGTGATGTCACTGACCCCGGCCGGTCGCCGCGGATCGGGCACGCGCACCACGAGCTCCTCTGTGACCGTGCCTTCGGGCAGGTCGGTCAGGCCGCGGTAGCGTGGCAGGAAGACGTCGACCGGCCCGTCGATGACCCCGGCCGGCGACCTGCCGAGAGCCCGCGCCAGGGCATCCACGACGTCGGCCAGGCCGCCGGTCTTGGCCCACGGCTCGCATTCCGCGGCGAGCATCGCCACGCGCATTCCCATGGTCCGCATGGTAGACCGCGGGCGACGACCCGCCGGGGGCGCCGTCGCACCCCGCACTAAACCGGTTCACGTGCTCGGACGGACCCGGTACCATGCGCGACGTATGGACCCCGTCCACGTCCCCTCCATCCCCGACGCCACCTTCCCCCTGCCGCCACGCCTTGAGGGCCTGCGTCGCCTCGCCTACAACCTTCACTGGGCGTGGAGTCCGCGCACCCGGAACCTGTGGAGCCTGATCGACCGGACGGCCTGGACGCGCTATCGGAACCCGATCCCGGTCATCAGCGGCCCGACCAACTGGTCCCTGCTCCTCGATGACGAGAAGTTCCTGGCCGAGTATCACGACGCGCTGGCCGAGTTCGACGAGTACATGGCCAACGGCTCGGACCACTGGTTCCAGCGCAAGTTCGCCGATCAGCTGGACGGACCGATCGCGTACTTCTGCGCCGAGTACGGCGTGCACGAGTCGCTGGGTATCTACTCCGGCGGCCTGGGCGTCCTCGCCGGCGACCACATGAAGTCGGCCAGCGACATGGCCCTGCCGTTCGTCGGCGTCGGCCTCCTGTACCGGAAGGGCTACTTCCGCCAGTCGATCGATGCCGACGGCCACCAGGAGCACAACTACCCCGACTACGACCTGAGTCGGCTCCCGCTGTCACGCGTCCAGGACGAGAACGGCCTGCCGCTGACGGTCACCGTGGAGCTGCCCGGTCGCGATCTCGCGGTCGCCGTGTGGCTGGCCCAGGTCGGCCGCGTGCCGGTCCTGCTGCTGGACACGGACGTGGCCGAGAACGCGGTCGAGGACCAGCCGATCACCAACATCCTGTACGTCCGCGGGCGCGAGATGCGGCTGCACCAGGAGTTGGTATTGGGCATCGGTGGTGTCCGGGCCATCCGCGCCCTGGGCCTCACACCCGCGGTCTGGCACCTCAACGAGGGCCACTCAGCGTTCCTGCTGGCCGAACGGGCCCGTGAGTTCGTGGCCGCCGGCTCGACCCTCGACGAGGCCTGGGCGAGCGTCCGTCGCAACAGCGTGTTCACCATCCACACCCCGGTCTCGGCCGGCAACGAACGCTTTGATGCCGACCTGGTGCGGCGCGTCGCGGGCGGGCTCCTGGAAGCGGGCGGCGTCAGCGTCCAACCGCTGCTCGATCTGGGGCTGGGCATGGATGGCGACCGCGGCCAGTTCGACATGACCGCCTTCAGCCTGCGCCTGACCCATGGCGCCAACGCCGTCAGCCAGCTCCACGCGGAGACCGCCAACGGGACGTGGGAGGGCATCACCGACCACCGTATCCTGGGCATCACCAACGGCATCCACGGGCCGAGCTGGGTCGGCCAGCCGGTCGTGGAGCTGCTCGCCAGGCGCCTCAACGCGGACCTCGACGCGCTCGATGCCGGGAGCCGCCAGGAACCCTTCTGGGAGCGCCTGGAGAAGATCCCCGATATGGAGCTGTGGGATGCCCACCTGCGCCAGAAGCGCGAGCTCGCGATCTTCGTGCGCGGCCGGCTGCGCTCGCAGTTCGCCCGCCACGGCGAGGCGCCGTCGGTCCTGGCTGAACTGGAGCAGGCGCTCGATGCGGGGGTCATGACCATCGGTTTCGCGCGGCGCTTCGCGACCTACAAGCGGGCCGGCCTCCTGTTCAGCGACATCGACCGCCTGGCGCGCCTGTTGTGGGACGCCGACCAGCCCGTCCAGATCGTCTTCGCCGGCAAGGCTCACCCGGCCGACCGGCCCGGCCAGAAGGTCATCCAGGAGATCTTCCAGCGCTCGCGCTCGCCGCAGCTTCGTGGCCGGGTGTTCATCCTGGAGGACTACGACATCCGCGTCGGCCGCTACCTCGTGCAGGGCGTCGACGTGTGGCTGAACAACCCACGACGGCCGCTGGAAGCATCCGGCACGTCGGGCATGAAGGCGGCCCAGAACGGCGTGCCCAACATCAGCGTGCTCGACGGCTGGTGGGACGAGGGCTACGAGGAGGACAACGGGTGGGCCATCGGCGGACGCGAGATGAACCCCGACGAGGCCGCCCAGGACTGGTCGGATGCGCAGGACCTGTACCGCTTGCTGGAGGACGACCTCGTCCCCCGCTACTACGATCGAACAAAGGGCGTCCCGACCCGCTGGCTGGACGTCATGCGCCGGTCCATGGCCACGACGCTCTGGCAGTTCTCCACGACGCGCATGCTCCAGGAGTACACGGAGCAGCTGTACCTGCCGGCGGCCGGCATCGAGGTACCGCCGGTGGTCAAGACGCCCGCCATCACGGAGGCAGGCTGAGGCCCACGTGGCACCGCGCATCTCCCTCGCGCTGACCCTCCATAACCACCAGCCCGTCGGTAACTTCGGCTGGGTCTTCGCCGAGGTCTACGATCAGGCGTACCTGCCGATGGTCGAGGCGCTGGAGCGCCATCCCGGCGTGCGCCTGTCGCTGCACTACAGCGGGCCATTGCTGCAGTGGTTCGCCGCTGAGCGCCCGGACTTCCTGGCCCGCCTGCGCGCGCTGGTGGACCGCGGCCAGGTTGAGATCCCTGGTGGCGGCTACTACGAGCCCGTCCTGGCCTCCCTGCCCGAGCGCGACCGGATCGGTCAGCTGCGCCGGATGGGCGACGAACTGGAGCGCCACTTCGGGCAGCGGCCGCGCGGGGCGTGGCTGGCCGAGCGGGTCTGGGAGCCGGACCTGCCCACGTCGCTGGCCACCGCCGGCTACGAGTGGACGATCCTGGATGACGCCCACTTCCGGGCCGCGGCGATCCCCGAGGAGGACCTGTGGGGCCCGTACACGACCGAGGACCAGGGCCACCTCTTGCGGGTCTTCGGCACGGAGCAGGGGCTGCGTTACCGGATCCCCTTCCGCGACGTCGAGGACGTCATCGCCTACCTGCGCGACCATGCCACGGAAGCCTCCGACCGGGTCGGGATGATGGGCGACGACGGCGAGAAGTTCGGGGCCTGGCCGACGACCTGGGAGCACTGCTGGGGGCACGGGCGCTGGGTTGAGCGCTTCTTCGAGGCGCTGGAGGCCAACGCCGACTGGCTGAACACCACGACACCCTCGGCCTGGCTCGACGGGCACGCGCCCATCGGCCGCGTCTACGTCCCGACCGGCTCGTACGCCGAGATGGGCGAGTGGGCCCTGCCGGCCAATGAGAGCCTCGTCTACTCGCACGTTCTGCACGACGCACAGGCCGCGGGACGGCCGGAGGCGCGCTGGTTGCGCGGGGCATTCTGGCGCAACTTCCAGGTGAAGTACCGCGAGATCAACGACCTGCACAAGCGGATGCTGCGGGTCTCGGAGGCGGTCAACGCGATGTCCGACGGCCCGTCCCGCGAGGTCGCCCTGGACCACCTCTACCAGGGCCAGTCCAACGACTGCTACTGGCATGGCCTGTTCGGCGGGATCTACATCAGCCACATGCGACTGGCCACCTACGAACACCTGATCGCGGCCGAGGACCTGGCCGAGGCAGCCGCCGGCAGCGACGTCCGGAGCGAGCTGCTGGACCTGGACATGGATGGCATCGACGAAGTGATCCTGGCCGACACCGGCCAGGTCGTGACCGTCGACCTGGACGAGGGCGCGGGCATCGGCGGCTGGGACATCCGGCCGGTCCGGCACGCCCTGGCCGCCGTCCTCCGCCGACGGCCCGAGGCCTATCACGAGATCCTGCGCGCGTACGAGGCCCGCGGAGCTGGGGACCGCGGCGACGGGCATTTCGGCGGCGACGGCGGCGGGGCTCCGGCGTCCATCCATGAGGTGGTCCGGGTCAAGGAAGCGGGGCTCGCGGCACGCCTCGTGTATGACGCCTACGAGCGCCGATCCGGCCTGCTGCGCGTCCTGGACGCCGGCGTGACGGCCGAGGAATGGGCTCAGGCCCACGCCGTCGACCACGGCGATGCCCTGGACCGGCCCTACGCGCTCGTCGAGCTCGCCGACCGGTGCGTCGTGGCGCGTCGCGACGCGACCATCGATGGCGCGTCCGTCACGGTCACGAAGACCACGCGCATCTGGGGCGACCGCCGCGCCCCGGTCCTGGAGCAGACCATCGAGCTGGAGCATCGCGGCGGGCCAACGCTAGACGTCCGCATCGGCTCCGAGTGGACGGTGACGATGCTGGGCGGCGGCGGCAACCCGTCAGCCTGGTGGGACGTGGCCGGCCAACGCTCGGCCCACGATGGCGCGGGTACGGCGGCCAGCATCTCGACCATCGGCCAGGGCAATGACTACGTGGGCGTGGCGGTCAGGACGGCCGTGGACGTCGCGGCCGACGCCTGGTGGGCGCCGGTCGAGACCGTCTCGAACTCCGAGAGCGGCTTCGAACGCGTCTACCAGGGCAGCGGATTGCTCCTGTCCTGGCCCGTCCACCTTGCCGAGGGCGAGCGCTGGACCCGGGTCATCCGCCACGAGGTCACGACCAGCCGAGATCGGACCGTCGAGGACGCGTGAGCCGGCCGAGCCTCGTCGTCCACGGGCACTTCTACCAGCCGCCGCGGGTCGATCCGTTCAGTGGCGCGCTGCCGGCCGACCCGACCGCGGCCCCGGCCCGCGACTGGAACGCCCGGATCAGCGCCGAGTGCTACCGGCCCAACGCCCTGGCCGGCAACTACGGCGCGATGTCCTGGGACCTGGGACCCACCCTCGCCTCGTGGCTGGAGGACGGCGACCCGGTCGCGTACGACGGCTTCGCCCGCGGCGATGCCGAGGCCAACGGCATGGCCCAGCCGTTCCATCACGCGATCATGCCCCTGGCCGCGGCCCACGACCGGCGCACGGAGATCCGCTGGGGCCTGCGCGACTTCGAGCTGCGTTTCGGCCGTCGGCCGACCGGGATGTGGCTGCCCGAGACGGCCGTGGACCTGGCCACGCTGCGGATGCTGGCCGACGAGGGCATCGACCACACGGTCCTGGCGCCCTGGCAGGTGGACTCCCACGACGTCGACACGCGGCGACCGGTGCGCATCCCCCTGGGCGACGGCCGGGAGATGCTGGCGGTGCTCTACGACGGGCTGCTGTCCGCGGCCGTGTCCTTCGAGCCGTCAGCGACCGTCGACGCGGACGCGTTCGTGCGCGAGCGCCTGGTGCCCAGGTTCGGGCAGGCCGACGAGGAGCATGGCCGGCACGGGTCGGCGGGTCTTGGACCGCTCGTGGTCATCGCCACGGACGGCGAGCTGTACGGCCACCATCAGCCCCATCGCGAGCAGTTCCTGTCGCGGCTGGTCGGGCTGACCGCCCCGGATGACCTGCCCTATGACCGGCCGTCATTGGCGGCCGCGCTGGCCGCCCTGGACCGTTCGCTGCTGCCGGTCGTGGCCCTGCACGAGGCGACGTCCTGGAGCTGCCACCATGGTGTGACGCGCTGGAGTGGCGATTGCGACTGCGTCCAGGACGGTCAGTGGAAGGAGCCGCTGCGCTCGGCCCTGGAGCGCCTCGCCGGCGGCGTCGATGCCCTGACCGACGACATCGCCCATACCCTCAGGGCCGCGCCGGACGTGTGGGCCGCCCGCGACGCCTGGGTCGACGTCGTGATCGGCCGCGAGACCGCGGCGACATTCACGGCTCGCTACGGCGGGGACGATCGACTGGCACTCTTGCTGGAGGCCCAGCGCTGGCGTCTCGCGATGTTCGCCAGCTGCGGCTGGTTCTGGGAGGACCCCGTCCGTCCCGAGACAGCGGGCTCGCTGCGGGCCGCCGCCCGCGCCGCCCGCCTCATCGACGGCCTGGCCGGCTCGAACCTGGAACGTCGACTCATCGCCGACCTGTCGCTCATCCCCGAGCACGACGGCCTCGACGGCGTGGCCGTCTTCCGCCAGGCCCTGGCCGCTGTGAACGTGCTGTAGAGGGTTATCGGTCTGGCAGCCTGAGCTTCACGCCACGCGCAACCGCCTCTCGCGGGTCCACGAGCGCGAACGTGGACTCGAGCAGGGGCTCCGCGGCCTCGCGCGACGACCAGTCCATGAGGGCGGTCCAGCGGGCGAGGTGGCGGAAGGCGGTCAGCATCCCGGCGAAGTGGCCGTCCCGCGAGGCGGCGATGAGGTTGCCCAGGTAGTCGTCGCGGTAGCCGGTCGGGACCACGATCCGAAACATACCCGCGGCGTCGAGCTCGGCGTTCATCGCGAGCCTGCTGACGCGGCCATTGCCATCGGCGAACGGGTGGACCTCGGACACGAGGAAGTGGATATAGACGGCGCGGGCGAATGGGTCGTGGAGGCCGGCACCAAGGTCGAAGCCCTCGAGCAAGGTGCCACGCACAAGCTCCCAGCGCGGGAAGATCGTGGCGCCGGCGCGGACGTTGACCTGGCGCAGGCGACCCGGACCGACGTCGGTCCGATCGGCCATCAGCACCTGGTGGCGCGCGAGGATCGCCTCGATGAACTCGCCGGCGTCACGTGTGACCACGGCCGCGTACGCCGGGCTCGTTGCGAGGCGGTAGGTGCCGAGGACATCGTGCGCATCGAGGGGCCGGTTCGCAGGGATCCGGCCCTCGAAGACGATGTCCGCCGCCTCGTCAAGGCTGAACTCCGTGCCCTCGATGAAGTTCGAGAAGTACGCCTCGTAGAACGGCAGCAGCCGGCGACGGTCCGCGAACTGTCCGAGAGCCGGGTGGAGCTCGGGCGTCTCGCTAGCCAGCTGGGTTGCCAGGGAATCGAACAGCGCCAGGCGACTCGGGTCGGCTGGGTTGCCCGCGACGGCCTTCGACGAACCGGTCGTACTGGTCGGGTGGGTCGCCAGCGCGGTGGCGATGATCCCGTTGAGGCGCTCATACGCCTTCCGGCGCCGGATGCTCGGAGCCAGCGCGCGAGCGCGATCCCGGATCTGGTTGAGTCGAGCGACACCACGGCTCGTCAGGAGGAAGTCCACCCACCGCCTGACGTCGTCGGCGCTCATCGCTCGGTCGCCGACGTCGGCGAGGTTGTCGAGCAAGCCGCGCTCGATCGAGCTCATCCAGATGCCTTCGGGACCGGGGCCGTCGCCTGGTGCCGCCCCCGGGCCCGAGCGCGGCAGGATCGTCAGGCCGGGCAGCCGGAGGGACGACCGGCGGTGGTGATCGACGAACAGGCGTCCATCCATGGGCCGGAGGGCGCGCGCGGACGCATCGACCAAGACAGCGCCCGGGTACTCGTGCGCAACGATCGGCAGCCACTCGCGGGCGACCACCTCCTCGACATCGCTCCGCGGCGTATACAGTCCGCGCGCCAGGCGGTGGAGGTCACCGGCCGCCGCGGCACGGTTGACCACCGCAGCCGAGTAGCTGGCGGTCCAGACGAGCGTTGGCCAACGCCGTTCGACCTTGGTGGGCATGCTGATGTTCCTGCGCCTGAGCGAGCTGGAAGCAGCCCGGTTGTGATGAAGATGCGCTACAGCGCGTTACAAGTCAATGAGCATGCGCTAGAGCGCGCCGCCGGCCTGTCTGAGGCACGTGCTGCCTCGGGAGGACGTCGTACGATCGCGCCATCACTTGCTGGCGGCACTGACGAGCTTGCTGACCTTGCCGAGCTTGGCCAGCGGGTTGACCGCTGATTCGACGGCTCCGCCGGCGACCGCGCCCGCGAGTCCGGCGAGACTGGCGTTCTCGGTCGTGGCCATGTACACCACGGTGTCGATGATCGCCCCGACCACGAGCTGGCAGACGATGAAGCAGGTGCCGTCGGGATCGATCTCGGTGACCGGGTTGTTGGCGGCATAGGCATACAGGTTGGCTTCACTGCGGTCGGGATCGGGCTGCAGGAAGCGACCCAGGGC
>Ga0163153_10006627_pt1 | contig 12916 bp, 12 predicted proteins | sample OliLakLV19MP6IB1_FD_148629 | JGI IMG/M metagenome (GOLD analysis project Ga0163153, IMG submission 148629) | Freshwater microbial mat bacterial communities from Lake Vanda, McMurdo Dry Valleys, Antarctica - Oligotrophic Lake LV.19.MP6.IB-1 | ecosystem: Environmental > Aquatic > Freshwater >... | reverse complement strand
ACTTGAGGAGACCGCCAATAAAATGGTGTCGGACCTCAAGCAGAGCGGCCAGTCGGTACTGGAAGATGTTAAGCAGAGTGGACGTACAGTCCTTGAAGATGTAAAGCAAAGCGGACGTACCGCGCTGGAAGAAGCGAAACAGACGGGTCGCGAAGCGCTGGAAGAGGCGAAACAGACGGGTAAAGAGGCCGTCAACAGCACACAGCAGGCGATTAAAGATACAGGGGAGAAAGCCAAACAAGAGGCTAATAAGTTAGGTGAGAAAGCCCAATCAAATTCACCACGGTGAAGTAGTTCAGTAGGATGTTAAGTACTATCCTCACGAAAAGGCCCAGGGTTCAGATGAACCCTGGGCCTTTTCGTGAGGATAGTAAACTTTTCTAGGGCAGTCTTAGCAGATTTGTGAAGGAGTAACCGTAGGTGTGGTTGCAAACCCATAGGCATGGAGCTGCGTGTTTTACCTCGATGAGTAGGCACACCCCGTGCTTGGTCTCTAGGGAGCTGCTCCGTAGGTGCCTACGGATCATTTAGTTTGAGTACAGGACTTACGCAGGCCCAGACCTGACAGGTTTGCGAAACCTGTCAGGTCTCTCCGGTGACAGGTCATTCGTGCGTAAGTCCTATAGAAATAAAAAGGCAGTGGCTCCAAAAATGGAGCCACTGCCTTTTTATTTCTACTCAAACTGGAATGTACTTGAGGGGTAGAGCAATTTACATTGTTTGGAATTGGCCCTGTTGGCTATCCCCTTGGATAAAAGTTAAGTAGGTAACTGCATCTTTGCGACTGCGCAGATTAAGCTTTTTCAGAACATTATGCACATGATTCTTGACTGTTCCCACACCGATAATCAATCGATCCGCGATCGTTTGGTTAGAATAACCATTCGCCAGAAATTTTAATATTTCACATTCACGTTCAGTCAGATTGGCATAGAGGGTTGATTTGGGTTCATAACGAGCCGTGAGACGACTTAACTTGCTCAGATGCATCATCATGGTAGCCGTGACGGAGGGCGAAACCATTGGCTTCCCTTTGCAGACTGCCTCAATATGCTTCGGCCACGTTTTCACCCCTTCCTGAGCAAGGGCATAACCAGCCGCACCAGCCGCGATATAGGTGAGAATCTGACGAGGCTCATTGGGTAGACCGGTCACAATTACTTTGGCTTCAACGCCTTGTTGGCGGATACGCTTAATAAACTTGAGAGCGCCCTCTTCGGGTAATGTGGCTGAAACAAGAATGATATCACAATTATCCGCACTGAGACGAGCAAGCGCTTCATTGGTGGAACTCATCATATTGATAACCCGCAGATCTGTTTCCTTGTTTAACAAGCCGGCTGCTTGGCTAATCTTCGCCTGATTTTCGTGGACAATGAAAATGCGTGTGCGTTTCATGGGTCGATTCTCCTGATAAGTAGATCTTTGGTTACCGGGGGAAGGGTTGCTTGGTACACATAGAATACCGTACTTATTCTTACGCTACCATGACCCTTGCGCCAGTCTTTGTTTGCCATACAAGGTAAGTATACCCTGTCGGGATCGACAGGGTGTGAAAAAAAGCACAAAGAAAACCCGGCAATCATGGATTGCCGGGTTCAGGGCGGGATAGGGTTTTGGTGGGTCAGTAGATAGGTAAATCGATAGATAAGTTTACCAGTTTACCGATTTACCGTCCTACTACCCATTGCCTCGCCTAATCGCCCAACTCATGGCTTCGGCGCGCGAATTTACACCAAGCTTGTCATAAATGTTCGTCAGGTGAAAACGTACGGTTCGCTCGCTGAGCGATAGCTCGCCGGCAATGCGATTGTTGGTCCACCCTTTTGCCATGAAGGTAAGCACCTCTTGCTCGCGATCGGTCAGATCGATTACGTCACGTGGCCGTTTGCGTGCCATCGTTGCCATACGCGCCGCTGCTCGGCGACTGAACCAGCCTTCCTCACCATTCGCAACGCCCTGGATTGCATCTATGATCGTATCCAACGCCTCTTCTTTGGTCAGATAACCGGCTGCGCCATTGGCCAGAAGATTCATAATGTATTCCTCATCATCGTGCGCGCTTAAGGCGAGCACGCGTACCGGTAGATGTGCCGCTTCTACCTCGCGCGCAACTTCCACGCCCGTTTTGCCCGGCATCTCCATATCCAACAGTAATACATCCGGCTTTAAGCGTTTGATCAAAGCCATGGCTTCATCGCCGCGATCAGCTTCGCCAACGACTTCAATGTTGCCGGCTTTTTCAAGCAACATACGAATGCCAGAGCGCACGATAGGATGATCGTCGATCATCAGAACACGAATTTTTTTCATCTTGCTGCTTTAGAAACTGATCTACTGATTTACTGCCCTGCTGTCTTACTGACCCACTGTCCTAGATTGGCTATTATTCAGCCGGGCGGCGAGTTGTGATGAAAATCATAGTTCCGGCACCGGGCGCTGAATTCACTTCAAGTCGTCCACCAATGGCTTCAGCGCGCTCCCTGGCATCTAACAGCCCCATGCGTCCTTTGCGTGCAAAGTCAATCCACTGGTGTGGTGGCTCGAAGCCTATACCATCGTCGATCACTTTTAATTGCACTTCCTCGGCGGTCAAGCGCAAGCTGATGCGCATATGGTTGGCCTGGGCATGGCGCGCCACATTGTCTAGTGCTTGTTGAAAGATTCTATAGAGAGCTAAACGAATGCGCTCCGGCAACCGTTGTTCATCGGAGTCTAGATCCATCATTACGTTGAGCTGAGGGAATTGTAACTGGAAGCGGCGTATATAGGCGCGAATAGCTTTTTCTAAACCAAAAGGAGTTAATGCTGGTGGGCGCAAATCAACACAAAATGAGCGAACAGCTTCAATGGCTGTCTGGAGGTTATCTTGTACAAAGGTCAGTTGTACTTTCGCTGCTTCATCTTGGAGCGAAGAAAGCACAACCCCCAGGTGAAAACGTAGACCGATCAAATCTTGCAGCGGGCCTTCATGTAATTTCTGCGCCAAGTGTAGTTGCCCTGCTTCGCGGCTATCAGCCAGGCGTTGACGGGCTTCGGCAGCATCGGCGCGAATTTGTTTTTGTTGGAGCGCGTACCGAATCGCCCGTTCGAGGAGAGGTGCAGTAATTTCACTCTTGATCAGATAATCGACTGCTCCGGCTTGCATCGCTTCTAGATCGATAGCGCGGTCACCTTGCCCTGTAAGAAAAATAATTGGGCCTTGACACCCTTGTGCCAATCCGGTGCGCAATAATTCCAGCCCAGTTTCAGCGCCCAATTGATAATCGAGCAAGTAAATATCATGCTCATTACGCTTCATCGCGTGCAAAGCGGTATCAAAGGTTGTAACCCACTGTAAGTCGAATGATGAAACACGCCACTCGGTCAGTAACTCTTTGGTTAAAATATAGTCATCTTCGTCGTCCTCTACAAGCAGAACCCGTAGGTGATCAGCCATAATGATTTTCCTACCATTCTTGGGCGTAGATGCCACACCAGTAAATTAGTACACAGTGTTCAGTATTTAGTTTCCAAAAGTAGAATCTATCTAAATACTCAGTAGACCGCAACCGCTCAGCCGGGATCTGTCGATCCCCTAAGTGAGCATCTAAAAATAACTTCCCGATTTACACCTGACAGGTTTTCGGAAACCTGTCAGGTGTGGCGGAACTTATTTTTAGACAATTACTAAGAGCGAGCGTTGCGGTCTACTGATATACTTGTCCAGAAAAGTTTTGTCCCATTCTTGCACTGAAGAATGTGGTACAAAACTTTTCTGGGAAACTATACTGACTTCTGCCTACTGGGACTGGGTAGTAACCGACGGCAGTTCGACAATTTCAAACCAGTAATGACCCAGTGCGCGCATTACTTCTACTAGCCCTTCAAAAGTGACCGGTTTTATGATGAAGGAATTAACGCCAAGGTCATAGCTGCGTAGGATATCTTCTTCGTCCTTGGATGTGGTCATGACGACGACTGGAATCCGCCGTAAATCGGCGTCCTTTTTGATCTCCGTTAAGGCTTCACGACCATCTTTGCGCGGCATATTTAGATCCAGCAAAATGATGCCTGGACGAGGCACCTTCTGTTCGGCATATTTCCCTTGACGACGCAGATAGTCTAATAGTTCTTCGCCATCTTCCACAAAGAACACATCATTCATCAGATGGCTTTCCTCTAGCGCCTCTTGAGCCAGCAGACGATCATCAGCATCGTCCTCAGCGATCAGAATGGTGATAGGCTTGGCACTGGTTGTCATTCGCTATATCTTTTCTATAGAGGGTTGAACAGCAAGGAGTGAAATAATAAACGTTGCGCCCACGCCCAGTTCGCCCTTTGCCTGGATTGTGCCGCCATGCCGCTCTACAATGCGGCGACAGATCGTTAATCCCATCCCCGTCCCTTCATATTGTTGGAAGCCATGTAAGCGTTGAAAAGGCTGAAAAATTCGATCGGCATATTTTTCTTCAAAGCCGATGCCATTATCTGTAACAAAGATTAAATAGCGCGGATAAGTCGTTACCTCTCTATCTTCCCCAGTATCCTCGACTGTGCTACTGATCTTGATCATAGGCATCGTATCAGCTTTATGAAACTTTAGTGCATTACCGATCAAGTTTTGGAACAACTGACGCATTTGCACCGGATCGGCTGCTGTGATGGGCAGCGCATCAACTTCGATGGTGGCCCGCTGCTGCTCAATGCTAGTTTCCAAATCTTTTACGACATCGGTAACAATCGTAGTCAGATCAACTTGTTCAAACGATTGTCCACGCGTGGAAATGCGCGAAAGATTGAGCAGATCTATGATCAGTGTCTGCATACGCGCTGCCGCATTTTGCATTCGCGATAGATAATCTTGGCCTACGTCACCCAGAACAAGATTGTATTTGCTACGGAGGCGGTCGCCAAAAGCTATGATTTTGCGCAAGGGTTCTTGCAGATCATGCGAGGCTACATAGGCAAACTCTTCTAACTCACGATTGCTTACTTGCAGCTTGCGATTATAGATTTCTAAGGCTAGCGTCGTCTGTTTACGCTCTTCTTCTAGCTGTTTTTGCTCGGTTACATCCTGCAAAACAAGTAATACCAAATTGTGCGACAACGGGAAAGCTTGAGAACGAAAGCACTTTTCAACACCAGCGCTGCTATACCTGATATCTTCTACCATACGCGTTTCACGTTGGGTGATCACTTCACGGTACAGCTTGGGTAGCGGCGCTGCTAACAAGCTAGGGAGCACTTCGGCCGGACTTTTATCCAACATGATGCGCAACGGTATGCCAAGGGCTGTTTCACTGGACTGATTTGCAAACGCAAAACGAAATGAACTATCCTCCGCTTGATCTTCGAGCTGAAGCACAATAATGCTTAGTGGTAAGCAATCAATAACCGTGCGATAAAACTCAGGTTGCATTATCATCAGTCAACAGTCGTCAGTTTCGAGGTGTTCTCAGGACTCAGCATTTACTCATTTTCTTCATGCTGCTCGAGTAAAGAGAGATAAAGCGCGGCATCTTTGCGGTTGCTGACATTCAGTTTATCAAAAATGCTGTGAATATGATTCTTCACTGTGCCTACTTCAATGACCAATTGATCAGCAATCGCCTGATTAGTAAGGCTAGACGCAATCAAATTCAAGATTTGACGTTCGCGCTCTGTCAACTCCTCATATTGCTCAGGCACAACCCCCACATCTTCTAAAATTTCCGACAGATTGGCAATGCGATCCATCAGTGCAGCGATTACTTCTGGCGACACATAAGCTTCTTGATTAAAGGTTGCACGAATACGCAGCCGCAATTCGTCTAATGAATCGTGAAGCAACGTATAGCCGGAAGCACCTGCTTCAATATAGCGCATAATTACTGCTTCACTATCGGCTAGCCCTAAGACAATCACTTTAAGATTTGGGGAGCGCTGTTTCACTTCTTCAATCAGGCATAAGGCACTATCTTCGTAGAGATGAGCATTCGCCAGTAACAGATCACATCTTAGCTGCGCAATCTGAGCGAGCGCTTCATCAATGGTATGGGCAACCCCAACCACCTCTATATTGTGCTCTTTGTTTAACACAACGGCAAGCGCTTCTCCAGCCAAATGAATTCTATCAACAATCACTATACGCATTACCATAGGCGCCTTCCCTGACTTTTTCAAAGAAATTTACTGTAGCGCCTGTGATTGTAACATACCATGCTGAATAAAGTCAGATTCAAATTATGTTTAGTTATTCTCTATAATAACCAAGTATCTCACTCGCACGGTCTATCAATGTATAGAATAAGGGTAGACGAATAGGTATACCGCAATCGCGCATAGATGATAGTGTACTACTCGTGTAAATGTCTGTATAGCTTTATCATCTCTGGCATTGCTCAGTATAAAAGGAGAGTTTCATTTTCCGATTACTTGACGGATTGTGGCCACAAGTAACTGTGGCGCGTGGTCTTTGACAATGTATTGTTTAGCGCCGGCTGCCAAGATCCCTTTGATAAAGATCGTTTCGTTATGACCAGAAATTACCACAGTTGGCAGTTCTGGATAATCTTTTTGTAATCGTTTTACAAGTTCCAAGCCATTCATGCCGGGCAACGAAAAATCAATCACCACAATATCTGGGGCAACAAGAGAAATTTGACCTAACGCTTCTTCCGCCGACTCTGCTTCACCGCAAATGGTGATATCGGGTTCGCGCCCGAGGATCGATACATAGCCTTGACGGATCATGGGGTGATCCTCTACAATAAAAACATGAACCATAAAAGTTATTCCAGCCAAACTTTAAGTACTTTAGGGACGATAAGCGTTACGGATGTACCTTTGCCCACCTGCGATTCAATCTCTACGCGCCCACCAAAGAGACTCAGGCGATTTTGAATGCTGGCTAAGCCAAATCCACCCATTTTCCGTTGCAATCGCGCTCCATTCGCAGTATCAAAACCAACACCATCATCGGCAACACACACAATCATCATCTCATCTTGTTCGCGTAAACTTACCTGGGCGCGCTTAACTGTCGCATGTTTGACCACATTAAAGAGCAGCTCACGCGTTACCTGAAAAAGTAGTACAGCCAACTCACTGTTTGGTAACGGACAATCATCCTGCATAGTCAATTCGACATCAAGCGTATACATCTCCGCCATATGATCGGCCAACCAACGAAAAGCTGCCGTCAGCCCTTCGCGCTGTAGGACCGGCGGACTCAGTTCTACCGTGAGCGTACGCGTCGCTTGAATGGCCGCATTGATCAATTCTTGAATGGCTGTCAAATGTTCCTGTAGGCTTGGGTGCATACTCGGTGGTGCATCCAGCGTAAGCAGGTGCGTGCGTAACTGAACGCCATGTAACATTTGTTGAACGTGATCATGCAAAATTTGGGAAATGCGCTGGCGTTCCCGCTGCTCGGCCAAGGTAAGCGCCGAAACTAACTCGCGCAACTGCTGATTCTTAATGCTCACCGTTTGCAGCAGTTTTACTTTATCAATCGACTGACGAATGGCATGAGTCAACGATGTGCGGGTGATCTGGCTTTTGACCAGATAATTCTGTGCCCCTTGGCGCATCGCCTCAACAATCACTTCCGGCCTTTCTATGCCCGTTGTTACAACAACAGGGATAAAACGCTCTAAAAACGTTGGCAGCAAAATTAGACCATCACCATCCGGCAGACGATAGTCCAGCAAGACACAATCAGGACGCATTTCTTTGCACAATCTTATTGCTTCTTGACCTGTCGTTACTTCATGCACCTTATATTCGGCGCCAAGATGGCGCCGAATTACCTCGCGATCCACTTCGTCATCTTCAACCAGCAACAGCTCAATTACAGGAGAAGGCATAGTCCCTCCTCAGAAGAGAATTCAATCGATGAAAATTCGATCTGCACAGAAATTCCTTGATACACAGTATAATAACGGATAGACCTACGGATGAGCGTTACGTCTGGCTGTTATTGTCTACGATATGCATCATAGCACAACTATCCCTCTCTATCAATCTACATTGATTCGTGTTTAGAATTTAGAAAATTGTCAACAAAATAAAGCGAAGTTGTCAAGCTCTGCGCCAAATTGCGCAGAGCTTGACAACTTCGCTTTATTTTGTACGGCTGAAAACCTTTGTTCTAGCGTCCGAACGAACTCAAGCGCTAGAACAAAATAAATCTCTTACTATCCACGCTGCATCCCCAACAACAACCGCTCGGCTTCATCGGCGACTTCACCATCGACCATCACATCATAGCGTTGGGCGCGAATGTTGCCGACCGAAGTAAAATCGCGTTGACCGCCAGAGAAGGCGTAAAAGATCAACCCGAAGATTGCTCCTACAATTGCACCAAAGACCAAGCCATACAGTGCCAAGGTAAGTGCAGACACTAAGGGCGTCACCAAGCTAAACATCCCAAAGATAAAGCCAATAAAAATCCCGGTTGATGCACCGCCAAGCGCGCTATTGACCAAAGCTTTACCCCACCCTAGCCTGCCCGTCACCTGTTCTTCAAAGCGCAGACCCTCGGCCACAATGGCTACCCGTTCCACAGCAAAGCGCTGATCGGAAAGGTAGTCAACGGCGCGTTGGGCTTCACCATAGGCGCTATAGGTGCCAACAGTTCGTCGTGTGGCATAAGCATTATGCGCCGCTGCGTCATTCCGCATTGTCATCGGTCGTGATTGTACTGGTGTATTGATCGTCATAGAGTTCTCCTTGTTGGTATGCAAGCACTGATCTACAGCACTTTACTTTTTTGCTCTGCTGCCTCTTACGAGCATACCAACAAGGAGCCGCAAACGGTCTATTGCTCGATACAGGATCGGGGTACATCATAGAGTATGACTGTATAGAGCTGACAGTAGAATCAGGGGCGCACTTCCCATTCTACGGCGGGGTAATACCATTCACAACGTTGACTCTACTGAGCAAGCTTCCGTCCCGTAGGAACATTTGAATTTAGGGTGGTTGGTGGAACGCGTTGCCTAAAGTCAGCGGGAACCCCCTGGGTGCCTACGGGACGGAAACGCGTTCCGTAGGTGAATAGAGACTGTCTTCTTGTCTCACTGCCCCACTAGCACTCACTATAGCCACAAACATGACACTTCCGACATCCCTCGACATTGAGGAAGCTGGCCTCGCCACATTCAGGACAGATGTCGCCGATGGGACGTTGGGCGATGGGTAGCGCCAACTGTTCCGCTTGCAATTCCAGGGCCGCCGGTGGCAACTCACTTAAATGCTCGGCCAGCACCTGCGCCACACCATCCGGCAGGCTGCGCACGCGGTTGGCGCCAAAACCCAATGGCCGTCCGCCCCCAATGCCGGCCATCTCATCCATTACCCAGCGCAGCCGTTCAGTGGGGGGTAAACTGGCCGGCATCCGCAAGACCAGACTCACCAGCCGCCCAATTGCTTCACTCACTGCCGCTACTTCGCTGCCAGCCTTCCCCACATTGAGAAAGACCTCAAAGGGTTCGTTGCGCTCATCACTGTTCACCGTGATGTAAGCACTGCCCAATGGTGTATCTTTGCGATAGGTGCTGCCCTGCAACCGTTTGGGACGCGGGCGCTTCAACATGAGGGGCTTCACATCATCATTGGCGCGGCTGCTAGCCTTGCCAGTGGTCGCCACACGACTGCCGTGTCCGGCCCCATTGACATAACCTTTGGTTGCACCGTCATAGGCTCCAGCGGTCGCTGTGGGTGTTGTTTCTCCCTCACCTTTCTTCTGTTGTGTCGCCTTGGTCTCTAATACTACCTGCTGTCGGCTGCCGGTGACATAGACTGTCAAGCCTTTACAACCCAGTTCCCAGGCCAGTTGATAAGCTTTCGCTACATCTTCCTCCGTCGCGCCTTCCGGGAAATTAATCGTTTTGCTCAAACTGTTATCTGTAAAAGCCTGAATCGCCGCCTGCATGCGTACATGTTCTTCGGCTGTGATATCTCCACTCACAACGAACGTGTGACGCAGATGATCGGGCAGGTCAGGAATACTCTGGCAATTGCCATAGATAGCGACATGTTGCTTGATTGCCTGCTTACGCACTTCGCTTAAATTAGCCGTATCGAGCGCTTGGTCAAAGAGCGGACTCGTATAGGCTAGTTCGACATCTTTGTCGCCGTCCTTGAAATGGCGAATATAGCCCAGCGCAAAGACTGGTTCACAGCCATAGCCCTCACAGCCGCAGACGGTAGCAATCGTTCCCGTGGGCGCCACTGTATTTTGGGCTGCATTACGAATGCCGTGGCGGCGAATGTCTTCAATGATTTCAGTCCAGTCCAATGCGGGACGATACCAATTACGGCTAAAGGGCGTCAAGGGTTGGGGTGATTGCCATTTCATCCCGCTAAGTTGTTTGTCATCATAGATGCTGCCGGCAAAGGCTGGAAATGCGCCCCGCGCTTCCGCCAGTTCGATGCTCTTGGCCATTGTGTGGTAACGCACAAACTCCATCACTTGGGCGGCAAACTCCTGCCCCTCTTCGCTGCCATAGCGAATGCCCAGTTTGTACATCATGTCGCCCAAGCCCATAATGCCCAGCCCGATGCGCCGGGCGCGATAGGCGGCCTGCGCTACTTCCGGCACTGACGGCACGTAGGCATTGATTGAGACCACATTGTCCAGAAAATGCGTACTCTCCTCCACCGAACGTCGCAACAGATCCCAATCAACCACAGGATCGCCATCCAGATCGCGTGTCACATGCTCTGCCAGGTTGACCGAACCGAGACAACAGTTTTCGTATGGTCCAAGCCATTGTTCACCACCTGATGTTCGCCACAGCAAGGTTGTTTTTTGCTATAGCTACAACTCCGATTTCTCAGAGGTTCGGACTGGCGCACTACCCACCGCTCAATCGACCATTGAGTTTAGGGTATCCTTTCGCTCAGTCTCTCACCGTGCGCAGAATAGTTCTTGCGCTTCGGCCCTGTGGCCCTTTCACCCTGGCTTATGGGCGAGGAGGGTTCCAAGTTATCGCAGAATTCCGTGGGACTGCACAGGAAGATCGATCTTGTATCGCATACTGTCGCAAAAGAATGGGCTGATCGTTTCCACAAATGCCTTTTTTGCATCCACTCTTGATATTGCGACTACGGGATACTTCGACCGATAAATGGTACGGCAGTCTACCCCCAACCCTTTAATCTTGCCAGCCAGTAAATCTGTTTCGGCAAAGCTAAAGCAACTGGTGTGGATTACGAATCTGTTTATATATGGTTTGACTGCATACCGTTGCCCCTTACAGCGATGATAGTGGGCAACTTCTTTCGTGCCGTCGTCTTGAAAAAGTAATGCCAGCGAAAGCAGATCAAATTCAGCCAGAGACTGTTCGGTCAATGTCTTTTTTCCATCAATGTAAAACATGTCTCTTATAACTATCGCCTCCTGGCTATTCCAAGTTCGCAATTGAACAATTGAAAAGCCAGATTTATCCGAGTACTCATCAATTGAGCATGTTAGGCCAACATTCTCCAGCAGAGCTTTTTTGTACAGAAGATAACTAAGCTGGTTGCGAGAATGCTTTATAACCAAACGAGTTCCGACATTCTCACTTCGTGGAGTAGCTATATACCCGTCGCCTAAAGACATATCTCTTATGAGCTTCTCGGTAGCATTCATACTTTTTCACTAACTGAATTACTGCACAATCAGAAAGGATTTTCCAGCCGGGATTACGCCCGGTGGCCGCATGGATTTTACGGATTGGTGGCCTCTAATGCATAGAGGTGTGGAACTGGGTTGCTCCTGTTCGCTGCATCAATAAAGAGCGCGCCTGGTTCACCATTATGATGGGCATATTTAACAATCTTGGCAAAGAGGTCGCGCGCCCGCACCATGCGCCAGACCTTGCCATCACGCGGGTTGCGTAGCGCAAAATCGGTGTCATTTTTGCAGGCCACCATAAACTCATCAGTGATCGCCACTGAAATATTGAAGTTGGCGACCTTGCCCTCTTCCGCTTTACAGGTGATAAACTCCTCAATGTCAGGATGGTCACAGCGGAGGACGGCCATATTGGCCCCACGCCGGCTCCCACCTTGGGCAATCTCCCCAAACGCCTGGTCGTAGACGCGCAAAAAGCCGACGGGGCCAGTGGCGCGACCCGAGGAAGTGTGTACGACATCATCCTTGGGACGCAGCCGGCTAAAGGAAAAGCCATTGCCACCGCCCGTCTGCTGGATCAAAGCCGCCACGCGCAAGGTGCTAAAAATGCCGTCGCTTTCCTTGCCCATATCATCTGCAATCGGGATTACAAAACATGCGGCAAGCTGGCCCAATGGCGTCCCTGCGCCGGTAAAGGTTGGGCTATTGGGATAGAAGCGGCGCTCGGTCAGCAGATCATAGAAGGTGCGCGTCGTCGCTGCCACATCCCCGTCATGATCCTTTTCGACCTGCGCCAGGTGATAGGCCAAACGGTAGAACATACCGGCCGGTGTTTCTAATAGATCGCCATTGATATCGCGCCGTAGATAGCGTTTTTCCAGCACCTTGATGCTGTTTGGGCTTAGCGCGATTTTTTCATCATCAACATAAGCTGGTGGAATAATGGGCGTACGTTGCCCTTTGACATTTTCAATAACGGTAAAAGGTCGTTGTTGTGCGACCGGTACAGAAGCATCAACAACGTTGGACGAGAGGGGCGTTTGAATCATAATGCGTCTCCTCAGAATGGATTTATCCTTTGCAGAAAAATTTGGTTGGCTGTAATGATACAAGTCAGGGCAAAAGTTTCTGGATCACAAAAACTAAGTGGGCTGCTAAAATGGCACTGGCAAATAGCAATAGAAAACTTGGCCGACATGAATATAACCATGTCCGCATGATGACAAAAAAATCAGTTAAATCCTGTGACTTTATTTACAGTAGACGATAAGCGATGGAAAAAGACACGATATTTAAGGGCTACGACCCATGAGCCGGTCGATCTCGGTG
>Ga0163153_10006626_pt1 | contig 12918 bp, 12 predicted proteins | sample OliLakLV19MP6IB1_FD_148629 | JGI IMG/M metagenome (GOLD analysis project Ga0163153, IMG submission 148629) | Freshwater microbial mat bacterial communities from Lake Vanda, McMurdo Dry Valleys, Antarctica - Oligotrophic Lake LV.19.MP6.IB-1 | ecosystem: Environmental > Aquatic > Freshwater >... | reverse complement strand
AGGCGCGATGAGCGTACGGCGTTCCTAGCTGACGCGGCGGGTTCCGAGCCGGTTAGCATAAGCACATGGTGTCCCTGGATGACGCGGCGGGTTCGGAAGGGCCGCCTTAACTCTGGAATGTACTTACACAAGTAAGCGTTTGTGATACACCAGAGGGGATCCAAAATTTGATAGGAAAGGGGGTTCGCCATACAATAGAGAAACGTTGCTATGTCCTTTATTGTACACACGAATCAGGAACGAGGGTTGATATGAAAAGATCCATGATGAAAGTGTTTTAGAAATGTGCTCTGTAGAAAAATCACAGCTTATTTTGGCATCCGGCAGCCCACGCCGCCAACAATTCTTACGCGAACTTGGGCTTGCCTTTAGCGTGCGCGTCGCTGATATTGATGAAACCCCGCAACCGGACGAAGCGCCGCTTGCCCTGGCGCGCCGGTTGGCAGAGACCAAGGCGCGCGCCGTCGCGGCACGGCTGGAGACCAAGGACGACAATTATGTGATCATTGCCGCCGACACGGTGGTTGCCCTGGGCAACCAGTTGTTGGGCAAGCCAATGGACGAGCAGGAAGCAACCCACATGTTGACGACATTGCGCGACCGGGAACACGCCGTCCACACCAGCATCAGCGTGCTCCGTTGGCCCAGTGACCAGCAGCAGACGTGTGTCAACACCACCCAGGTACAAATGCGCAACTATAGCGATACTGAGATTGCTGCCTATGTCGCCAGCGGTGATCCACTGGACAAAGCCGGCGCGTATGCGATCCAGCACCCAGAATTTGCCCCAGTCTGTGCCCTGCGCGGCTGTCTATCGGGCGTCATCGGCCTGCCTTTAGGCGATCTGCACACCCTATTAAAAAATATGGACATTGATATAACGGCAGCCCTACCCCCCATCTGCCACCGCCAAGCAAATTTCCCCTGCTGTCAAGCCAATTAGGAATTAGGAATCATGCAACACGAATCACGAACCACGAATCACCTAGTCACGAACAGGAGTAAAGCCTTTGGCAAATCGAGGAAAGCAACGAACGCAAGACCAGCGTTACGAGGATCATTTACAATTTGAAGAGCGGCGTGGACGTAAACCCAAACCCAAGCGCGACTCGGCCAATTTGATCGCCGGTACTGTCATCCGGGCGCGCGGCCATCACTATGATGTACAGACCGACCCGGCCAGCGACAACCGAGTGCGCCTTTGCGAGGTGCGCGGGCGTCTTTTGGCCGAGAAAAATATTGATACGCTTGTGGCGGTAGGCGACTCTGTTTGGGTGTTGCCCGAAGGCGAGGAGAAAGGCAAAATTGAGCGCATCGACGAACGCCATAGCGTGTTGAGCCGCCAACGCCCAGGCATGAACGCATCCGCCGAAGATGTAATTTTGGCTAACCCGGATCAGGCGCTGATCGTCTTTGCCGCTGCCGACCCCGACCCGCACCTGCGGATGTTGGATCGCTTTTTGGTGATTGCCGAATTTAACGACCTGCCCGCGGTGATCTGCGCCAACAAAATTGATCTGATCGGGATCGAGGCGGCGCGTGCGATCTTTGGCCTCTATGAAACGATTGGCTATCGGGTGATCTATACCAGCGCCAAAGCCGGCGAAGGCATCGCTGCCCTCCATGATCTGTTGGCGGATCAGTTGACGGTAGTGACCGGCCCCAGCGGCGTGGGCAAGAGCAAGCTGATCAACGCCATTCATCCTGTGCTCGATTTACAGGTGGGGGAGTTGCGCGACTTTTTGCACAAAGGTAAACATACAACGCGCACCGCCCAACTCTTGCGCCTGCCTTTTGGCGACAACACCTACATTGCCGACACCCCCGGCATTCGCGAGATCGGTCTCTATGACATCGACCCTGCCGACCTCTCCTTCTACTTTATCGAGATGAAAGAGTATCTCCCCGTTTGTCGCTACTCCGGCTGCACCCATGACCATGAACCAGAATGCGCTGTGCGCGCCGCCGTAGAGGCGGGAAAGATTGCCACTGAACGCTATGCTAGTTATTTGCGGCTGTTACACGGGGAGGAATGATACAGATTTCCTATCCCGCATGGAGCCACCACCGTTGCCGCGCAGATCCCAAACAAGGGCGTCTATTCCCTGGCTCTAGAGCGTCTGGATAGTTGCTTTCATCTCCTCCGCTCCGCCGGCAGGAAAGGCGGGCAGATGGACGATAGCCAATCGGTTGACTTTCAGCAAAAATGTAGTATACTGTTCCATGTACGACCGAACCGTTTGACGACGGTGTAGGCCGCTCCACATATGACTGAGAGGCTTCCACATCTGTGGGGGCCTCTTATTTTATTGGATATGTTACTTCCTCTAAAATGCGTTCAAGGGCTCTCCTGTGGATACGCACAAAGGACTCAATCGGATTTTCGGTTCGATGCACATAGTTTGTTGAATAAGCCAGTACGTCAGCCAACTGAATCATTTTGGAAGCTTTGGAGTCAACAAATACCGGTGATTCTACAATACCTGCGCCAGCATGGGGATGTTCCCCATCGTACTTTCTGGCATAGCGATTAACAATTTGAGCAACATGCCTGTCAGGCGGCCCATCGAAGTAGACCAGACCCGTGATCAACCCGCCACTTCTATGACTTTCGTCAAGCAGACGTTGTTCAAAGGTAGCCAGAAACGTTTCCCAAGTAAGCAACCATAAATCCTTGGTAAACGTTTGCGGCTTCTTGCTGGTATGATGCGCTGTAAATGCTGCTTTTGATTGCGCCACGACAATACGGGAAATCTTGCTATCAAAAATAAGCGTCACAAGATTATCATAAAGCCATTGTACCTCATCAGGCTTTAGCTGGAGTCGATAAGCGCCCCCTTGGTGCATAAAGATCTCTGAACCTTTAAATTCACCGAAATCCGCACCAAACTTCTGATAACCCTGTCGCCTGAAATCCTCAAATTGATTGTAAAACGCTTTCCAGTCGGCAGCATCCACTATGAGACCTGCCAGAATATAGTAGGGACTGCTACCGGCGGCAGCACCAGGGTCGCCCGATTCATCAATGTAGATCAGCTTCATATCATTCCTTAATTTGTCCGGCACAATTGGTCATCGCCTCTACTGCAAGCGCACCGGAGAAGAGCTTGGGCAGGAGATAGTCGCGGATTTCGATAAGTTTCTGAGAGATTTGCCACACGCAATGAGAGAGGTAGCCGCTAGGTTTATGACGATGAGCGCGACTATCCTACCATGCAATATTACAACAGGCAAGACTCTTTTCCAACATTTAGGTCGAATTTGGTAGGAAGCCATTGCCCGTCACCTTTGCCAACAAAATTGATTAGCCCGCCGCTTTGTAGTAACATAGTGTATGAAACAAATTTTCGATTCGTTATTGATTGCGAACCATCATGACTATACTCAAAAACCCATCCGCTCTGCTCACCAATCTTAACCCGCAGCAAGTCCAGGCTGTGCAGACTATCAACGGCCCCGTGTTGGTCCTGGCCGGCCCCGGCTCCGGCAAGACAGGCGTGCTCACGCGGCGTATTGCCTATTTGATCGAAGTGGCCGGCATCGCGCCGTGGAATATTTTGGCGGTCACGTTTACCAACAAAGCGGCGCGTGAGATGCGCGATCGAGTGGAAAAGCTGCTGGAAGAAAAGTTTGGCTCGCCTACGCCGAGCGGACTTCCCGGTGAACAGCGTCCGCGCCTGGGTGGGCTGACCATTGGCACCTTTCACAGCATCTGTGCGCGCATCCTACGCGTGGAGACCGAGGCGATTGGCTATGATCGCAACTGGGTCATTTATGACAGCGCCGACCAACTTTCGCTGATTCGCAACATCCTGCGCGATCTGAATCTGGATGAAAAACGTTACAGCCCCAACGCCATCCAGGCGCGCATCAGCAACCAGAAAAATGAGATGGTGACGCCGCAGAATTATCATTCTAGCTCCTACTTTGAAGAGATCGCTGGCCGTGTCTACACCCGCTACCAAGATGCATTACAGGTGAATAATGCAGTGGACTTTGATGATCTACTGCTCAAGAGTGTGCTACTCTTTCGCCAACGACCCGATTTGTTGGATAAGTATCGGAAAAAGTGGCCGTATCTCATGGTCGATGAGTTTCAGGACACCAACAAGGTGCAATATGAACTGATTCATCTACTCGCCAACACACCTGGAGGACAACGCAATCTGTTTTGTGTGGGCGACGAAGACCAGTCAGTTTACCGGTGGCGGGGCGCAGATTATCAAAATGTGATCCGCTTTCGTCAACACTACCCCGACGCCGTCGTCATCTTGTTGGAACAGAACTATCGCAGCACGCAGACCATTTTGGATGTTGCCAACTCGGTCATCAGCAACAACCGCAACCGCACGGTCAAGCAGTTGCACACGCGCAATGGTCTGGGCAAAGATGGGGTTGTGGTGTATGAGGCCTATAATGAGATCGAAGAGGCGGCCTATGTTTGTGACGAGATCGAACGGCTGATGATCAAAGACCCCAAGCTTGGCCTGGGTGACTTTGCCGTCATGTATCGCACCAATGCCCAGAGCCGTGCGCTGGAAGAGGTCTTTGTCCGTCGCCAGATCAAGCATAAGCTGGTGGGGGCCACGCGCTTCTATGAACGCAAGGAGATCAAAGACGCGCTCGCCTACTTGCGGCTAGTACACAACCCTGCCGACACGGTGGCGATGGATCGGATTATCAACGAGCCGGCGCGCGGTATCGGCACGAAAACCTATAGCGCGCTCAAAGAATGGGCAGCCGGCATGGGGGTGAGCGAATATACCGCCCTACTGATTTTGCGTCACGGCCCGGAGGCGGTGAGCCAGGCGATTGGTGGCCTTTTACCACCGGCAGCCTATAAAACACCTGATCTCGGTTCGCGCGCCAAGAATGCGCTAACCGACTTTACCCGGCTCTTAGAAATCTGGATCACCCTGCGTGATGCCATGCGCTATGAACATGTGGCCGATCTGCTCGACCTGATCATGCGTGATTCCGGCTATGTCGATGCTCTGCGCGATGGCAGCGATGAAGGCGAAGATCGCTTTGCCAACCTCCAAGAGCTGCGCGGTGTGGCGGCCCAATATATGCCGGGAATGCCCGAACTCGAAGAAGGGCAGACACCGATCAGCCTTTTCCTGCAAGAAGTCAGCCTGGTGAGCGACCAGGATCAGGTGGACGAAGGCGGTGGCGCGGTAACTCTCCTAACCTTACACACGGCGAAGGGATTGGAATTTCCCGTCGTCTTCATTGTAGGGTTGGAAGAGGGCATTCTCCCCCACAGCCGCAGCATGGAAAGCAGCGATCCGGAAGATATGGCCGAAGAACGACGGCTTTGTTATGTGGGGATCACCCGCGCCAAGCAGCGTCTCTATCTCATTCATGCCTATCGGCGCAGCGTTTGGGGCAGTACACAGTTGCAAGAGTCAAGCCGCTTCCTGGATGAAATCCCGGTCGAACTACTCAGCGGCATGGTCAACCGCCAGGATCGCCGCCGCGCTTCCTATGAACGCGCCACCACTTGGGGTGATGAGGACGATGACGATCAGGACAATCGTCGCAATACACAGCGCAACGACCGCCAGGGCAATCGCCCAGCCACCCAGCGTAACGCCTACAATTGGTCAAGCCAGGGCAGCACAGGCAGTAAGGACAATGCCGCCGGCAAAAGCACGAAAAGTACAGGCGGTAAACCAACGAGCGCGCCCCAACAATCCTATTGGTCACCGGGCGCCAATCCACCCATCACCCGCCCGTCGACAAGACCGGATGATGCAAAATCTAAAGCACCGGCGTCGGATCGTACGCCACAATTTAATCGCCGTGACAGCGTTCAACATGGTACGTTTGGCGTTGGCACGGTGATTGAAACCCAATTGACGCGTAATGATGAAGAGGTGACTGTGGCCTTCCCAGGTATTGGTGTCAAAAAATTGTTGGCGTCGATCGCGGGTCTCAAGAAACTGTGAGTCATGTCGCTAGAACGATGGACGAACTGATCCAAAATATCAAAGAAGCCGTAACGATTCATTTTGAAGATGCCCCTATGTTACCAGAAATTCTTCTACTTTCAGAATTGAGTCTAGCTTATGGCGCGCTTACCCCAAGTTAGTGGTGCAGAATTAAGCCGTCAAAGAGGTAGCCACGCTCGTTATCGCTTTGTATCGTCGGCTGGTGTCCATTTTGTTACAGTGCCAATGCATCCTGTGATCGCTAAAGGTACATTGAATGATATTTTGAGTTCTGTTAGCGTATGGACAGGAATTGCCAAGGACGACTTGATTGATCGGCTATAAGCTTGGGGCAGAGCAGTCACTTATCCATTCGCGTATGGCGGCTACTGGCATTGGCTTTGCCGGCATTGATGGTGCGTGGTGGTTGCCGGCGGCTGAACCTTTTCCCTTGCCGGCTGTTTGTCGCCAGGAACTCCAAGCGATTGGCGACGCCATTTTTATCTTTTTAGACATAGTCACTGCTCTCTATGGCACGGAGGAAGGTACAGCGGGTGGCGTAACGCAATTGCTCAACTATAAAGTTCCAGCGCATATTCTACGTCTCATGCGCACGGGACGAGTTGAGAGTCTGCGCCCAGATTTCCAGTTGGTGATGGAAAGGGATGCCAATGGCGTTATGCATTATCGCTTCGTGGCGACCGAACTGGAAATTTGCCCATCCGCCCACGGCTTTGCTCATGCCATGCAAGTTGGTTATAGTCTAGAAACTGATCTTGTACACGCCTTTGCCGATTATCTTGATGGACGCGAACTGCTCTTTGTCGGCACCCAGCAGTGGAGCGAATTTTTGCTGGAACAGTTAGCGTTTTGTCGTGCGCTGGCTGCTGTGGGCGCACGGGGTCGTGTTCTCTATGATCGGCCTTTTCGCCAACTTGCGGATGAAGTGGAGCGTCATGAACGTTGGCAACCACCGATCTTTGGGGTAAAACAAAAGTCCCCCGGCTGGCAAGATGGTTTACTTTCGCGGCTTGAGTCGCATGGATTGACGCCCTTTGTCTACATACCCGACGACCCCTGGCCTACATCAGTGGACGGTGTGGTTGGGGATGCGGTGGTCTTTCGCTTTGGCTATTTTGATTGTTTTGCGCCCGACCATCTACGGCGTTTTGTCCAGTGGCAAGAGCAAGGGGCTACGTTGCTCAACCCGGCCCAATTTATCCTGGATAGCAAAGTGGTCATGGCTGCGTTGCAACTTCCGACGGTGCGTCAACGTATTGCCAAAGAAAGCGCCATTGCTTTAGGCGTGTTAGATCGCTGTCTACCGGAAACTATCTTACTAACGCTTGAGAACGCACCACGCATTTTGGCCGATAAGGATGGATGGGTGGTAAAATTTGCTGGCTACGATAGCGGGCAACAGGCATGGGGTGGCCGCAGTTTACAGATCGGCGCACAACACACCGTCGCAAGCTGGCAAACCATGTTACAGCACTATTTGAATTTTGCTTGGCCGGTGGTGGCGCAACGGATCGCCCACTCGGCGCAAGTCGATATCGCCTATCTGGATAGCAACGATCGACGCCAGTGGATGCGCAATGGCCATACCCGGCTGCGGGTTTTCTTTCTGCGCCGCAACGATAAGATGACGGCTGCCGGGGCACATCTCACAGTGAGTGGGGGAACGATGCAGGTATCCGAAGCGACCGACGCCGTGCAAGCACCAGTGTTGTTTGTTTAATCGTAACTATCCAACGAAGTTACGCCTCATCCTTCGGCAAGCGTTCGCTCCCCGGCGGGTGCCCAGGGGCGCGGCTCACGCCGAAGTCTCAGGAACCGACAAGTAGTAAACACGGATAAGAAAAAGCACGGATATTTTCAGTGGTTCTTCTTATCCGTGTAAACGTAAAATTTGCGCTGTTTGTCAAGAATTTTGGGTATCCAATGATTCAGGCTTAGTCGTTAGGTTTAATCATAGGTTGTATAGAAAGGCTCTCACTTGGCTGAGAAAAGACAAATTGAACCAACGCCACCCGATGCAGCGCTCCCGCCTGTAACGTCACCGTACTCGCCCCCCTGGAGTCTTTCGGTCAAAGTGATTGTGACCGTCACCACCCTCTTGTTGGTGGTGCTGATGATCTGGCGTTTCCAGTCGCTCATCCCCACCCTGGTAATGGCCTGTATTCTGGCCTATCTGCTCAATCCACTGGTCAACTTTGCGATGTTGCGCCTCAATGTCAAGCGTGTGACGGCGGTGGCGATAGTCTACTGTTTGCTGTTGCTGATTGCGATTGGGGGCGGGGTGGCGCTGGGCTTTGTGGCGGTTGAACAGGCATCCAACTTAACCACCAATTTTTTGCCGGCTTCGCTCGAAGATGCCGCCCAATTGGTGCAAGAACAGGTCAGCGTAATCGGCGCGCGCAAATTTACGATTGGTCCCTATTCGTTCAGTTTGGCTACATTGCCCAACGGACTTAATCTCCAAGCGTTTACGCAGCAGATTGTTAATCTTCTACGTCCAATCTTTAGCCAGAGTGGCTCTTGGGTTGCCCAACTGGCGCAGGCCACCATTAGTACAGTAAGCATCATTTTTCTGGTGGTGATCATATCGATATATCTGGTGAAAGATTCGCCCAAGCTGTGGGAAGGCATTAGCAATCTCGCGCAACAGCCCGGTTATCGCCAGGACGCCGAACGATTGATTGCTGACTTTTCCCGCATTTGGGATGCCTATTTGCGCGGACAGGTTATTCTTGGCCTGGTGATTGGGATCATTGTCAGCCTTGTGCTTACGCTTTTGGGTGTTAGCAACGCATTGGGCCTTGGCGTCCTGTCGGGTGTGCTGGAATTTTTGCCAATTGTAGGGCCGTTGATTGGCTCGGGTGCGGCCATCTTAGTGGCGCTCTTTCAGAGTGAGACGATTTGGGGACTGCAATCGTATCAATATGCGCTCTTGATTGCTGTGGTGATGGGGTTGATTCAGGTATTAGAGAACAATATTCTTGTGCCGCGTATTGTGGGCGATGCGCTTGATCTACATCCGTTGTTGGTGATGATTAGCGTGATTATGGGGGCTTCCCTGGCCGGCATTCTGGGTGCGGTGCTGGCGGCCCCCGTCGTCGCCTCCATCAAGTTGCTGGGCAGCTATGCCTGGCGCAAAATGCTCGATCTACCCCCTTTCCCTACACCGTCGCCCGAACAGACCGCGGCCCCGCCGGTCAGCTTTTGGACGCGTCTGGCTCACCTGCGCAACCGGTCACTGAATAACGGCACGATCCATACGCAAGCAGGAACGATGAGTAAGCCGGCCCGAAACGCATCAACCCACACAGCGTCTAATCACAGTGATCAACACAGAGAACGTCCTAGCGCTCGTCAAAAACGTAACAAAATCAAGCGGTAGGACGGTAAATCGGTAGATAGGTAAATCAGTAAATAGGTAAATATGTGTTCTCTACCTATCTACCGGTTTACCGTCCTACCGCCCTACCAGATGAAGACAGGAATAAAGCTTTATGACAACGGATGAACTATACCCATTGACCTTCGATCCCATTTTCAAAGATTATGTGTGGGGTGGTCGTAATCTAGCCGAAAAATTAGGTCGCTCCTTGCCGGATGGGATTGTGGCGGAAAGTTGGGATATTGCTGCCCATCCCAATGGCTCTAGCCTTGTCAATGCAGGTTCCATGCAGGGCAAGACATTGGGTGAGGTCATGGCGTTGTGGGGTGAAGCGTTGGTAGGCAGCAACAGCCAACCGGCGTTGGAACTGGGCAAATTCCCGTTGTTGATCAAATTGCTCGACGCCAATCGTTGGCTTTCGGTTCAGGTACACCCGGACGATGCCTATGGGTTGGCCCACGAACAAGAGTTTGGCAAGACCGAGATGTGGATTGTGTTACATGCCGAGCCAGGGGCTGAAATCATCTATGGCTTTGTGCCGGGCGTAACCCGTGAGCGTTATGCGCAAGAGATTGCCGATGAACGCGCCGCCGATTCACTCCAGCGTTTGCCGGTGAAAAAAGGTGATGTGATCTTTGTGCCGGCTGGTGCGATCCATGCCCTGGGTCCTGGCATCATCGTAGCCGAGATCCAGCAAAACAGTGACACCACCTATCGCATCTATGACTGGGGCCGACCCCGCCCGATCCATCTGGAACAAGCGTTGGCCGTGCTCGATTTTGGCATGGTGACGCCTGGCCCAGTTCGGCCGCGCACATTGATCAAAGAGGATGGACTGCATGTCGAACAACTGGCCGTTTGCCCATACTTTGAAACCAACCGTATCATTCTGCCACCGGATAATGCCTTTTATGGGTTTTGTGATGGGGCCACCTTTGAAGTGTGGGGGGTATTAGAAGGACGCGCCACCATCGAATGGAGCGGCGAACCCGTGACCCTGGCTGGTGTCTCCTGGGCGCTGCTGCCGGCGGACATGGGTGAGTTTCAGGTGATTGCCGAGGAGCAGAGTACCCTCTTGCGCGTGATCGTGCCTGATCCGGTTGAGGGGTGAGCGATGAAAGGAGCGTTAGACACTAAATCCTAACGCTCTGAATCTGGTGCTGTTCAATTAATCCCACCAGACGGAGACAATTGCTTGTCCAGGCTCTCCACCGCCGAGCGCCCGTTGCACTTCGTTTTCGCTGTCAATGACTTATATCTCTTCGCCCCAGCCTTCCTGTTCGATACTATGCGCAAGCCGATGGGCGCTCTGTGTATCCGCTGTTAGTACATAAAGGGTGTCAACGTGCCAGACATTGAGCGGTAAATCGCGTAGCTTCAACTGCTTCCGTTAACTATTGACTTATCGGTTGGTCCCTTCACTTGCTTGTTGTGCGATCAAGGTGGCTGCCCAGGCTGCATCTTCGGCTGACAAGGGTGGTTCAGCGTGGCGGCTGTAATCAATGCGCAAGTCATAGCGGGCGCGTTCATAGGCAGTGCGCAGTGCATCAGGGATGTCCAGTGAAACAGGTGCATCCGGTCGTAATAACGGCACCGGTACAACCGGCAACGCCTGGCGCACCTTGATCGGCCAAACATCACATTCAATGCCCTCATATGCGTCGTGTACCATGACTAGATAATCGCAGGCGGGCAACTCGCCATCGAAGGGCATACGTGGGTAACTGCGCAATAGGTCAATCTCGACTAAATGGACGCCTTCTTCAATATAAGACTCGCGCTTTTTCAGATACTTGCGGCGTTCAGGACCAGATTGTTTATTTACACGCGAAAGTAGCTCAATGGCTGCAACTAATCGTTTATCTTTTTGACGCCGAATAAAGAGCGAGAGAAGCTGAATCTCATAACTGATTTGCACTTTCATGCGCACAGGGACTGGTGTTGTAGTTTCCATTGTCAGTATAGAGCTTGTCCCACTATACGGAGTTCGCGTCACGGCAACATCCGGAATGGCTCCCCGATGTTTTACATGATCGTCTTCAACCCGATCAATCACAATCTGCGTATTCAATTCTGCTATACCGCAATAGCTCATAGATGATAATTTACTTCTCGTGTAAATGCCTGCGTAACGTTATCATCTATGGCATTGCTCAGTATAGATACTTGGGTGCCAACTTAGGCACCAGTTGTTCAGCAAAAATATTGATAAGCCGGCTATGCGCATCGGACCCAATGTCCGGTGACTCCAGGTATGGATCCATACCTGGAAAAGGTGAGGCGATCATCGTGTGCTCCTTCATCAACAACGGTTCTGCTTTGACGAAAAACTCAGGACACTACGGACTTTGGACTACGGACTACGCATCCGTCACACAGCCCAGTGTCGCCGACGAAACCGTCTTCATATATTTATAGAGCACCCCTTTGGTAAACTTGGGGGCGGGTGCGCTCCACAGGGCGCGGCGGCGGGCCAATTCTTCCTCGCTGACATCCATCGACAAGCGGTTGCTTTCCGCGTCGATTGTGACGATATCGCCGTCGCGCACCAGCGCAATGCCGCCTCCGTCGTAGGCTTCTGGCACAATATGGCCGACGACGAAGCCATGTGTGCCGCCGGAGAAACGGCCATCCGTGATGAGTGCCACGCTTTTGCCCAGCCCGGCACCCATGATCGCGCCGGTGATGGAGAGCATTTCGCGCATCCCCGGCCCGCCCTTTGGCCCTTCGTAGCGAATAACAACCACATCGCCGTGGGTCACTTTGCCTTGCTGTAGGCCGGCCAGTGTCGCCTCTTCGGAGTCAAAGACCTTGGCGGGGCCGACAAAGTTTGTCCCTTCCTTGCCGGTGATCTTGGCGACCGAGCCATCCGTCGCCAAGTTGCCATACAAAATCTGCAGGTGACCGGTCGCTTTGATCGGATTGCTAAGGGGGAAGATAATCTTTTGTCCCTCTTTCAAGTCAGGCAGACTTTCTAGGTTTTCGGCCACGCTTTTGCCGGTGACGGTGAGACAATCACCATGTAACAACCCCTCGCGCAGCAAGAGTTTCTGCACTGCCGGCACGCCGCCCACGTCATAGAGTTCCTCCATCACATATTTGCCACTGGGCTTGAGATCGGCCAGCAGCGGCGTGCGATCGGAGATGACCTGGAAATCGTCAATCGTCAACGGCACATCACAAGCATGAGCCACCGCCAGCAGATGGAGCACGACGTTGGTCGATCCACCCAAGGCGACGGCGACGGTGATGGCATTTTCAAAGGCCTTACGCGTCATGATCGCGCTGGGCTTGATGTCATGCTCCAGCAGGTTGCGCATGGCCGCACCCACCTGGTGGCATTCCTCAATTTTTTCTTTGGCTGTGGCCGGGATCGAGGAGCTGTAGGGCAGACTCATGCCAATCGATTCGATCACCGACGACATGGTGTTGGCCGTATACATACCACCACACGCACCCGCGCCAGGACAGGCATTGTGGAGCACGGCGCGCAGTTCTTCCTCGGTAATCTGCTTGGCCAGCCATTGGCCGTAGGCTTCAAAGGCCGAGATAATATCCAGCTTTTTATCACCCAGATAGCCG
>Ga0163153_10006625_pt1 | contig 12921 bp, 8 predicted proteins | sample OliLakLV19MP6IB1_FD_148629 | JGI IMG/M metagenome (GOLD analysis project Ga0163153, IMG submission 148629) | Freshwater microbial mat bacterial communities from Lake Vanda, McMurdo Dry Valleys, Antarctica - Oligotrophic Lake LV.19.MP6.IB-1 | ecosystem: Environmental > Aquatic > Freshwater > Lake... | reverse complement strand
ACTATGCCAGTAGGTGCGAGCTTGGAGCCGCACATTCTCGACTTTTTCACGACCGTGCGGCTCCAAGCTCGCACCTACGAATCAATTTCCCCTTCCAGTCCAGCATAGTTATTTCTTCGGAGTAGCCATGAAGAACAAGAGTAGAACATGGATGATGTCTATCTCATATTCTATTTTCTATAAGCTACGGCATCGCCGGCGCTTTTTCTTTGGTCACAACCGGCACCGCATAAAGCCGCTTGGCCATCATGGTTTGGACCTCGTAGATCGACCCAGCCTTTTCACCGGCCGGCAGCGGGATGCGTACAGGGACATTGGTGACACGCGGGACATTGGTTGGCTCACCTTGGACAATGGTGGCGTTGAACGCGTCCCAACCGGCGAAGCCGACCAGCGGCCAGGCGTCGTTGGCGCAATATTGGAAGAGCAATAGACGGCGGGGCCGGGGCGAAGTGTTGGGCGCTGAACCATGAAGCGCGCGCACATGGTGGATCGAAATGCCGCCCGCCTCCAGCAGGATCGGGACGGCGTTGCTGGGGTCAAACTCTTCATCGGTGACGGCGCCGACAAAGATGCCGCGCTCCTTATGGTGGTGATCCAAGACTGGCCCTTTGTGCGAGCCAGGAATGACCATCAGCGCGCCATTTTCCAGCGTCATAGGATCGATACAGACGCCTACCGCCAACAGATCATCATTCGTATGGGGGTAGAACGACCAATCCTGGTGCCATTCCACCGGGCTGCCAAACTCTGAATACTTGAGGTTGAGTTTGTTGCCATTGGAGCGTAGGTTGGGGCCAATCAACTGGCTGACAATCGCCAACACGTTGGGATGGCGCAGGGCGCGATCATAGACCTCGTGATGTTTGATCGGGTCCTTGATGCGGCGCAGCATGGGATGTTCGGGGGTATGGCCCGGCTCCAGATCAAAGACCGCCGTGTGCTCGGTCACTGCGCGTGATTTATCCACAAACTCATCGGTGACGCGCTGCAGTTCTGCGACCTCCGCGTCGGAAAAGACCTTCTCGACGCCCAGATAACCATTTTCGTTATAAAAATCAACTTGCGCTTGGGTCAGCATAGTTCAGTTCCTCCTAGAAAAAATGTACAAAGCAATAGTGAATAGTGAGTATGGCGATGGACGATGGCTTCGACAAGCTCAGCCATCGATGGCTGAGCTTGTCGAAGCCATCGTCTATCGTCTATCGTCTATAAATATAAAACGATTTCAGCGGTACTAGCCTACGGTGTCCCGCCGCTTCCACTACGGCGCGTTGGTAATGGCGATGCTGAGTTAGCTTTTGTCGGTTGCGGTAAAGGTGAATTCACGGTCGGTGTCGCCAGGGGCGAGGTCGGCTGCGGGTTAGCTTCTGCACAAAGGGTGCCGACACACGCGCCACGAATGCCCGGCGGCTCCAGGTCTGCATGATTATTAGCATCCTGGCGACAGGTGGGGAGATTGGCCGCCGCTTTGGGAATACGCGAGAAAAGAACTGGTTGCACTTTCCCCTTATAGGGACGCCGTCCCCAATTCATCGAACCGGCGGCATCGACCACATTGCCACAGACGCCGGCGCCGGGCGCTTGGGCTTCGATGGGATGCTCCTCCAGATCAAAGGTTTTGACGACATACAAAATTTTCTGTTCAGTGCAATTGCGTTCGACAAAGGTAGCCTCTCCCGACGAACTGCATTCTACGGCATCGTCACAGTCCGAACCGGCATAGCCACCGCGCCCATTGAAGTTCGAATTATCGTTGTAGTAGCTTTCAAAGATATTGTTGCGGATGCGATTGTTATAGGCTTGCCACTTGGTCGTTTCGACAATTTCACCAATGCAGGCTTTGACGGGATCAGAAAGCCGCGGCTCGACCAAGATCGGTTTGGGTTCGCCACCACCTAAGCGTAGGGCTGCCCCGCGCACCGTACCTGTGACATGATTATGCTCAAAGAGATTATTGGAACCACGGGCATCGAGCGCGCCACTGTCCTCATCAAATTGGCCCTGACAAAGGTTGTCGCGAATGACATTGTTGATGAGTTGCGCTTTCGCTACCCCTGGCAACATGACCAAACGACCAATCTCTTCTTGATCTTCTTTAATATCGACACATTCGTTGCCATAGCCGTCCGTGGTCTCGACGCCATGGCGCAATTCATTGGTGGGCGGTGGCGACAGATCATCCTGCGCACCAGGAAAGATGTCGTTGTGGTGGATAAGATTGTTGTGTGAGCCGTCGGTCATCGCTTCCCAGTCGGCACCCCAATAGGCTTGTTTGTTGATCTGGTTGGCGCGAATCTGGTAAGGGTCTGTGCCGATGTAGACCCCTTCGCCATTTTTCTGCAACCGAACAAGCTGCTGAATCTTAAACTGGTAGTAGCCGCAGCCGCGAATGGTGTTATAGGCGATCTCGTTGTCGTGTGACGCGCTGCGCAGACGGATGCACTCGCCGCCAGCATTTTTGATGATGTTGCCGATGATACGCGAATTAGCCGTGTTCTGGAACCAGATCAACCGATTGAGCACGGACACTTTGCTCTCCTGTTCGGGAAAATCCGGATAATAAAAGCCGTCAATGGTCAGGTTTTCCAGGGTGATATTCTCACCATTCACCACTTTGATCAGCAGCCCTTTGTCATTGGCGTGTTGTTCCTCCGGTGGTGCGTCTTCAGCAGGATAGACCTCATCATTGGGGAGGCCCAAAATGATGGCGCGTTCACCGCCTTTGCTCAGACCGCGCAGGGTAAAATTACGACGGTTTTTGATGACAATGTTGCCATAGTAAGGGCCATCATCGTTTTGGTTCCACCAATCGCCGTCGGCATTTACGTTCACTTCCGTATCGCCAAAATCACGCTCTGCTTCAAATGTCGTGTCGCCATTCATGCCACCCATGTAAAAGCCGGGGTTCAAGCAGAGCACATAGGCGGTTTCTTTGTCGCGCACGGCGTCGATGGCATCTTGGATATTGGCCCCAGGATCAAGTGTCTGGTCGCAAGGGGCCGCCGAACGGGGTTGATCCGGCCCAATGTCGGCCAAGGTTTCACCTTGCGCCAGCCCCCGGTCGATTGTAGGCCACAACAGCGCCAACGCTAGAACGATCAAAACAATGATCTTCCCATAGCGCTGCATTTTTCTCACAACTTTTCGCATTCTCCACTCCATACTACGACACTGGGTAGTGGTTGAATAGCAACTGGTCGTAGGTGCGTGCTTGGAGCCGCACATTTTTCAATTTACGCCGATGTGCGGCTCCAAGCACGCACCTACTTACGCTGTCACCAGTCGCTATTCAACCACTACCCGACACTGTCATCGAAATTGTGGTGGTTAACCGTAGGTCATCGCCTCTGGCGTGACGGGCTTACTATATCTCAGTCATTGGCAATGGCTCAACGCTTACCAGGCCTTTGTCACGCCAGAGGCGATGACCTACGCAACTCCGCACTCTACATTCCGCACTCCTTACGCGCCGACTATCTCTAACGCATCCAAGAGGCTGCGTTCAATCAGCGCGCACATTTCATCGATCTGATCTTCGGTGGCGATCAGAGCAGGCGCAACGGCAAACCAGGTGGGGTCAACGCGCATGATTAGCCCATTTTTGAGCGCAGTCCGCTTGAGGGCATGACCTAATTCGGGGAAGGGAGTCATCGTATTGGTCTCTTTGACCAACTCAACCCCGCGTAGCAACCCTTTGCCGCGCACCTCGCGGACAATGCCATATTGTTTTAGCGTTTCCAACTTGCCGGCCATATATTCGCCCAGCCGATGCGCCCGCTGATCCAGTTTTTGTTCGACAATTTCATCCAGTACGGCGCTACCCACGGCACACGCCAGGGGATTGGTTGCAAAGGTGTGACCATGGGCAAAGTTGACCTCAGCGCTCACGGGGCCAAAGAACACGTCGCCCATATCTTCGCGCGCCGCCATGACGCCCATTGGGAACGCACCACTGGAGATCCCCTTGCCGCCGCAGATAATGTCGGGCGTTACGCCAAAAGTCTGGGCAGCAAACATGTTGCCGGTGCGGCCAAAGCCGGTAATAATCTCGTCAAAGATCAGAATGACATTGTGGCGATCACAGATTTCGCGAATGATCGCAAAATACTCATCCGTGGGTGTAATGATGCCACCGGTATTGCCGATCGGCTCTAAAATCACACCGGCGACCGTCTCCGGGTCTTCGTTGATGATCACATCTTCAAACATGCGCGCACAGAAGCGGTTGCATTCTTCCCACGAAGCAAAGCGGTCACGATAGTAGGTGGGTGGAAAGACTTTAACAAAACCGGCCATCTGCGGTTCAAAGGGGCTTTTGCGTTTGCCGGTGCCGCTGGCCGCCATGGCGCCAAAGGTGCCACCGTGGTAGCCAAAGTAGCGGCTGACGAACTTATACTTTTGGGGATGGCCGGCCTGTTTCCAGTATTGGCGCACAAATTTCAGCGCCGACTCCACTGCCTCAGAACCGCCGCTGTAGGCTTTCACAAAGTTGAGCGTACCGGGTGTCACGTTGCCCAACTTTTCGATAAAATCCAGCGCCACATCGGAGATGCCATGTAAGGGCGGCGCAAAGCTCAGCCGTTCCATCTGCTTATACATGGCCGCCATAATACGCGGATGGCGATGACCCAAGGAGGCGACAAAGATACCACCAATGGCGTCAAAATAGCGGTTGCCCTCCACATCCCAATAATAAAGCCCATCCGCCTGATTGATGACCAGCGGATTTTCCAGAAAGGCGGAGGTCTGTTGATAATCAATAAAGGTACGCCGTAATAACTGTTCCTGGCGCGCGTCAAGCTTCATAGCGGCTCCTCGGTTCGTTTTGCAACAAGCGTTAAGGTCGGTGGCTCTCGCTAGTATATCATTTGCCCGAAGATCTACAAAGTGATTTTTACCATTCAGCGCGTCATAACTACTCGTTTAGTTCAAGGTTGGTTATAATGAAGGAGTGGCAACCTTCGGTTTTATACAAGTCCAGAAAAGTTTTGTCCCATCCTGCCTTTTGGGATGTGGTACAAAACTTTTCTGGGAAACTATACGGAAAAGCTAGATTACCTTTTACCGCCTGGAATTTTGGATGAAGATGGATAACCAGCGATCGCAACCGGCACGCAAGGATAATCGCGCAGCCTTTGTGTTACAACTTGTTTTGCTCTTTCTCATGATGGCGCTGTCAGCCTTAATTGGGCTAATCTGGTTTGGTGGCGATCGGTTGCTCTTTCCGCCGACGCCGACACCAACCGCCACCGTTGGCTTGCAACGCACGTCAGCACCCGATTTTCGCGCGACGCTGATTGCCGAAGATCGGGCTACGCAAGTGGCCTATAGCACATTGGCGGTTCAACTTGGGCTGCCGCCCCTTGGCGTGCCCACCAAACGGATTGAGCCAACAGAGGTGCTCACCAATGCCATTATTCTTCCTGTCGTCATAGGCGACAGTGAAGTGATGCCGGCAACCGCGGTCGCCTCGACCGGCAACGGCGCGACTGAAGGCGGCGTCACGATCTCATTACCCATGGTGGTGAATTCCTCTATTCTACCGACGCCTATCCCTACGCCCGTGGTGTTTTCCGAATTGCCCACCGAGACACCAACCATAACACCAACGCTCACAACACTGCCGCTGCTGCCCACCGACACGGCTACCTTGCTTCCACCTACCCCAACCCTAATGCCAACACCAACCTTTTTTGTAAACAGTCAAAAGGCCATCATTGTCGCAACATCCTTGGCAACGCTACGTGCGGGGCCAAGCAATCTCTATGGGTCAGTGGGTACGCTGGCTAATGGGGTCGCTGTCAATCTGATTGGGCGTGATGAGACAGGTGAATGGGTCGTGGTTTGTTGTTTGGACAATGCCCCACGTTGGTTACGCCAAGTCTATGCACCCCCTAGAGACAACCAACCCCAACCGGGCGCGCCGCCAGGCGCAACCCCCAATGATGTACGCTGGTTAAAGGTGGAGATCCCGCCCCCAACCACGGTTCCGCTCTTGACCCCAACCCCGATCCCGGATAACAGCTTTCCGCTCTATCGGCGCGACCGGGGAAACAGTGGGCGGGTGGCAAAATTACCGACCTGGCCGCTGATTCCGGCGTGGCCTAACCCCAATCGCGCCGAACAACCCATGATCTCATCCATTGTCGTGGCCAATGATCGGGTGTTGGTAGCCAGCGCCGATAATCATCTTTATGCACTGGGGACTGGGGAGGGCAGTCAACAGTGGCGATTCAATGTGGGGGCACGCGTTCAATTTGCTCCTACCGTGCAGGAAAACTTTGTTTATTTCGTTGATGCCCAAAAACGCACCTTCGCCCTACAAGACTTGGGGAATCACTATACGCAAGTCTGGCAAAAATCAATTCCAGGCGATGCCCTTACGGGTCTCTATCTAGCCAACAATCGCCTCTTTGTCATCGTCCGTGACGGCGCACCACAGGATCGTTTATATGCACTTGATCGCAACACAGGCGACTCGAATGGCAATTATACAGGGGTCGGCAAAATGGCACCGGTGATGGCCATTGGCAATCAATTGGTTTATATTGGCGATCCGGATCTACGCGCGTTGGATACGAATGACCTGTCCGTTGTTTGGGTGCGTGATGAGATCGAGAATCTACTGGCGCCACCGGTCTATGTACTCAATGGTCCTAATGCGTTAGCTGAATTATATGTGGTGGATAGTCCTACGCCGGGCAATGTACGGCTCCATGCGATCAATGCGAATACGGGGCAAATTATTTGGACCACCCCACTGGGTCGCGACGTGAATGGCCTTGCGGTCGGCGATACGGCCGTCTATGTAACCGGTGATAATTTTATGCGCGCGATCGTGCGGCAAGGTGGCAATGCAACCTTGTGGGAGGTCGGCATTGCGGGTCGCGCCATGGGTGGTCCCCTGATTGATGGCAGCCAAATTCTGGTTGTGACCAATGCCGGCAGTATTCAGGGTGTCAATTTGAATGGTCAGACCATTGGCAACCAATTTTTACCCAATGGATTGCAGGTTATCGGCTCACCCGCGGTGAGTGGCGTCAATCTTTACATTCCCGCCAACGATTCCATTGTCTATGCTTTCCGGGGTCAACCCTAACCTACAAACCTGCATCGAATTTCGCGAATTGCACAAATTGCACAAATTGCATTATTCGCGAAATTCGCGAAATTCGATGCAAAAGCCTTTGTTGTTCGTTCAAAAATTTATGTGGACAGATGTAAATGCGTGATACAGGTATACAAGTGCCGATAAAAGCTACTGCCGGTATTCCGGGATGGGATGCGTTTTTGCTGGCCTTGCTTGTCTTTAGTGTACTCATGATTACAGGTTTTGCTGAGTCTGGTCTTGGCAACCGTTTTCAAGATGTGGCGCGCCATCCGTTTCTGGGGCAGTTGCTACCGCTAGCAGGGGTAGAAGCCATGGGGCAGATTGGCCCGCGTCCGGCGGAGCCTTTGGGGCTGCTGCTAGTTGCCCTTACCCTGGGTCTGCTGGGGATCTACTTTGTCGTCGATTTGGGGTTGCAGGGACGTTGGCAAGGGGTGGTCAAGGCGATCTTATTGACGGCGATCATTACCACCGCGGTCTATTTGCCCACGATGAAACTGATCTTGTTGGATGCCCAAGGGCCGCGCGGCAGCTATTCACATGATGGCGGCGTTCTACAGACTGAGGCAACGATTCAGTTTTTATGGCAGGGCAAAAACCCCTATGTGGAAGACTACACCCAAACACCCATGGCGACCTGGGGCCACCCCGACTTTCGCACTGCCCTCTATCACTATCCTTATCTGCCGTGGACCTTTCTCTTTAGCGCCCCATTTTATCGCGTAGGGCAAGCCGTTGGCTTCTATGATCAACGACTCGTCTATCTCCTGCTGATGACCGTTGCCCTGGCTTTGGTCGGGTGCCTGGCACATTCGATGCGCGCAAAGTTGGCGCTCGTGGCAGCCATCGGGTTGAATCCGCTCATGGCATTGGATCTGATCTTTGGTCAGAATGATCTTTTTGTGCTCTGTTGGCTGATCTTCAGTCTGGTTGCTTGGCAGCATTGGTCGCACCATCACTACCAGCCGCGCTGGGCGCTCATCCTCTCTACCCTTTGCTTTGGTCTAGCCTGCGCCAGTAAACCGACCGCCTGGTTTTTTGCTCCCTTTTATGGCTTACTCTTGATTGCCGACCAACCTGAGCTGCTTAATCAAGGATGGCGCGATTGGGGGAAAGCGATAGGACTGATTCTACAGCGCAGCCAATGGGCCATACTCGCCTTTGCCCTGGTTGTCTTGCCCTATGTTTTTTGGAACCCTTATGCCTTCTACGATGATGTCTGGCGCTGGAGTAATGGACAAGGCGAGACGGGCTATCAAATCTGGGGATGGGGGGCCAGCAATTTTGTCTTGGCCCTGGGATGGGTGCGTGATCGCTTTGATCAATGGCCCTTTTGGCGGCTGGAACTTCTTTGCGCTGTTCCACTGCTACTATGGTTTTTGATACGACAAAGACGCCACAATACCCTTTTCATCGCCTGTTGGCACTATAGCGTCTTCTTATTTGTCTTCTTTTATAGCAGCCGTTTTCTCAATGAAAATTATCTAAGTTACATTCTAGCCTTTTTAAGCCTGGGAGCGTTGACGCGGGAGGAAGAAGGGAAGACAGGAAGATAGGAAAATGCAGTTCTTCTTGTCTTCCCTTCTTCCTGTCTCTTTCCTACGCCCCGTCTCCTTCTTCCAGATCACGTAATTCGGGGCGTGTAAGAAATTGATAAGCTTGTTGAAATTCGGTAAGATGGAGGTCGACAGAAGCCTTAGTGTCTTTACTGGCGATCTGCACTAAACCGGCGAGGGCAGCAACCAAAGCAACGATGCTGGGCAAAGGGCCGGCTACATCGGTGGGGGCAAAGATGACTTTATCCGAGACGCGGTTCACAGGACTGCCAAGCGAGCCAATAATGCCTAGGGTGGCACAGCCTTTGAGCCGAGCGAGTTCAAGTGCGCGTGCTACATTGACGCCATAGGAGGTTGCACTAATCCCGACGACCAGTGTATCGGGATAAAGATTCATCAAAGCAGCAGCTTTTTTACTAGGATCATTGGAGACTGCTTCTGCCGAAATACCCTGGTGACGCAACTGCTGCGCAGTCATTTCAGCCACCGCTTCGGCATAGCCTTCTGCCACCAAAATAATATGTTTGGCCTTCCGCACCATGGTCGCGATTTGCTCAATATGATCAGGCGGGGTTTGGGTCAACATCTGTTTTAGATTATGTTGTTCATGCACAGCCCGATCTTTGAAGATTCCAGCCGGATCGTTGGGCGAAAGTTCTTTTGGTGTATAGGCTGCATAAATCTCAGCCTTTACTTGATCACGAATATCGTTGAGTAGTTCAGGATAGCCATTATAGCCAAGCCGTTGGGAAAAGCGCACAACCGTCGTCGTATCAACGCCCACAGCATAAGCTAGTTGAGCAGCCGTCATAAAGGACACTTCATAATAGTTGCTCATAATATAATCAGCCACTTTGCGATAACTGCGGCTGAGATGATCATAATATTCACGAATTTTTTCTCGATACATAGGTTTTCCCCGATTTCAACAGCAAGTTGCCTCTGTCTTTGCGCAACAAGGTCGGTTTATATATGAGACGACAATAGCGCGCAACAGTAGCCCGCAAAGCGTCGGTGGATGCACTGGATATTTCAACAGAACCTGGAAGATTATCTGGAGCTGTTTGAAAATGCTAGAAGCAAGCAATACTATTAACACCATTGTAGAGATAATATGCTATCCAAGTATAGTTTGTACAACCAAATTTGTCAAACTCTTAAGCAATATAGCGCTTTGTTGAAGGAAACTGTGCTATATTTAGTAAGAAAAGGTAGTACATACATTATACAAAACAAAAATTTGTACCCTAAATTCGCTAAGAGGATTGCTTTGCCCTATTTTACATGGAATCATCTTTCACTTTTCTTGCTACTCATTACGATTTTTGTTACGCAGGGTTGTGGCGCTGAAGCAAGCGAGAACGATGCTTCCGTTGCTTCGGCAACAATAACCACCGTAGCGATACAAATACCTACCAAGTCGCTTCCCACCGCGCGGCCAGCCCCGATAATAACGGTAAGCGTCGAGCCACTGCCTCATGCGCCGACGTTGATCCCAACCGTAACGGTCAGGTCAACGGTGGTTGCTACTGTGGCTTCTGCTGTACCGGTGGCAACTTCCACACCTACGCTCTCGTTACTCGATATTTTGAGCCAAACGATTTTGATTACCGCCACAAATCTTTTGCCGCCAACTGCCATCATTTCTTACCCAAAGCCACCGGCTGTCGAACAACCGCTGCTTGGCCCTGAAACAAGTATTGACGCCAAGCCACCAACACTGTCGGCGACAACATTGACGGTAGTGCAATCGGACGGCGTTTTGCGCACTGCTCATATACCAATTTTAATGTACCATTATCTAAGCACACCGCCGCCTGGCGCTGATATTTATCGGCGTGATTTATCTGTGTCCCCCGAACTCTTTGCCGCTCACCTCGACCGTATGCAGGCAGAAGGCTATTCTACCATCAGCCTCTATGACTTAGTTGCTCACTTGCTGCAAGGGATACCTTTACCTGCAAAGCCCGTTATTCTTACCTTTGACGATGGCTATCGCGACAATTATGAAAATGCTTATCCCCTCTTGCACGAGCGCCAAATGACGGCGACCTTTTTTGTGGTTATCGACTTTATCAATCGCGAACGCCCTGAATACCTCACCTGGGATATGGTGCGCGAAATGTACGGCGGCGGTATGTCGATTGAAGTTCATGGTGTCGATCACACCACGCTGCGCAACCGCAACCGGGCTGATTTAGAATTTCAAGCCCTGCGCAGCTATGAGACCATCCAAGATCGCATCGGTGTGCGCCCGCGCTTTCTCTCCTATCCGGCGGGTGAATATGATGCAGCAACCATTGAAATCTTTCGCAACGCCACCTATTGGGCAGGCTTAACCACCATCCAGGGCGCAACACACAGCAGTGATAACCTTTTTGAGTTGCGCCGTGTCCGCATCCGCAATACCACTACGCCCGATGAACTGGTGCGGCTGCTCGAAGTTGATTGGTAAGTCGAATTTACTGAACGCATGTTGCGCAGACGCGCCCAATGGGCTCCCGCGACCGACGATAGACGCGCCTAGAAGTCAACCGCAACCGACAACGGCTACGGTCACTTATTTGTCGTCCCTGGTCGTCCATCGTCTATCGTCTATCGTCCATTTGGTACACATGCGTAAGGCGAGTTACTGAAATTCAATCTTGGGAAAGCGGTCATGGTCGAATTCGCCTAAACGCTCAGCCCCAAGCTGCGTGATCTCCGCATGAATGGCTTCCGCCGCGGTACGTAATGCAGCAATATTCACGCCTTGGCAAATCGGTGGCAGGGCGCGCAGACGGGGCAGGCCACGGCGAAACATCTTGAGTGCGCCCATCCAATTGCCGCGTTGGATCAACAGAAAGGCAACCCCCACTTGAAGGATACCTTGATACATGGTGCGAATCGGACGTGGTTCGGCCAACCAGGCTTGTTCCAGATGTTCATGCTGTTCAAAATATTCTCCATGATTGAATTCGATTAGCCCTGTGCGCGCTGGGTCGCTTAGGTGATCATCCCAACCCTCCAAATACTGGATCGATGGGTTGATGTGCTGCTCGACAACCGTAACCAACTCTTCCATCATCTTACTGCGCGCCCAAGCGTGGTCAGCCCCGGCCCGGCGTGCTGTCTGTAGTGCTTCCACATCCACATGGCTACCAAAAGCATAGATAGGAATCTGGCGCGATTGGGGGCGCATCTTACACCGCGTAATCGCCAATTTCCAATCACCTGTCGTGTTTAGATCCAGCAAGGTCAACACCGGAAAATACAGATCAACGGCATCGACAAAAGCTTCCGGCGTTTCTGTCAGTATCGCCCGCCCACCTTGGGCTACGATCACATCTTGGAGACGTGTCGCCACAAAAAGATCCGCTTCCAGACAAACAACGGTGGGCTGGGGATGGTCATAGCGCGGCACGTGATCGCGCTGTGCATCACGCTGTGTATTGTCATCTACGCTCCCTTCCTCAATCCGCATACCAGGGTTGTTTACTAGAAATTCATCCAACATAGCACCTAATCCAAATTTTATCGCCAAGATAGAGGGAAAGTACAAGAAAGATTGGCATAGAGAACTACTGAACATTGTAATACTAAAAGCGGTCTTCTCTTAGAAGCGGTGAGCCTGCATACGAAGTTGCTTAACTTCGGTTAAACCATAACGATTGATTAGTAATAATTTGATAATGTCGAAATAATTCCTGAGGGTGTTATGCCTCTGTGATCTCACCATGCCACAACTGCTGCATCTCTTCACTCTGCTCCAGAAGCTGGTCCAGCGTCCCTTGTGCGACAATGCGTCCATCTTTGATCACAATCACCTGATCGGCTTGGCGCAACACACGACGACGATGCGAGACGACCAGACAGGTCAGCGCATCGCCGTCGGCTGCCCGTGCCGCAAAGACTCGTTCCCAGAGCAAGCGTTCCGTCTCGACATCAAGCGCGCTAGAGAGATCATCAAAGACCAATAATTCGGCGTCGCGTACAAACATGCGGGCCGCGGCGGTGCGTTGGATTTGTCCACCCGACAGGCGCACGCCCCGCGCCCCAACGGCGGTAGCCAACCCTTCCGGCATGGTCGCCACATCGCTTTCCAGGACAGCTTGCTGGATGGCGCCCGGCAGATCAACTTGCGCCTCTGGTAAACCCAGCAGAATGTTATCGCGCAAGGGTTCGCTAAAGAGACGCGGCACTTGGGCAGTGTAGGCGCAGCGGGGTGGAACAAAAAAGGTCGTCGGATCGGCGATCCGGTCACCATTCCAAAAG
>Ga0163153_10006624_pt1 | contig 12924 bp, 10 predicted proteins | sample OliLakLV19MP6IB1_FD_148629 | JGI IMG/M metagenome (GOLD analysis project Ga0163153, IMG submission 148629) | Freshwater microbial mat bacterial communities from Lake Vanda, McMurdo Dry Valleys, Antarctica - Oligotrophic Lake LV.19.MP6.IB-1 | ecosystem: Environmental > Aquatic > Freshwater >... | reverse complement strand
GTCAACGGGCGACCGGCATGCTCCTTGTCGTTCAATCCGTTGATCGCCGCTTGAGCTTCGTTATCCGACGACATCTCGACGAATCCGAAACCCTTGCTCCGACCCGTATCACGATCCTGAATGACCTGGGCGCTGGTCACGCTGCCGAATGCGCCGAAGATGGTCTCCAACTCGGCGTTGCTGCAGCTATACGGCAGATTTCCGACATACAAACGCTTGCCCATACGAACGTCTCCTGCAATCAAACCAAACGGGCCCGACCTTGGCGCTCGGTCAGACCAAAAATAAATGGGGCCGGCGCAACGGCCCGGTAGGTAGGAGCGGCGATCGATCGGAGCCGTGCGCAGTCTTTCGAGAGCGTGAACGTCCGTCCTCGGATCCCGGACAACGAACCAACCGTTGGAAGTATATCCGTATATTTCCGGGCCATTCAATGTCGAATTGAACAAAATGAATGGATTTTTGACGATCGGCACGAAGGCTCATTCGCGGCCGATTCGCGGCCGTCTGAGCGGAGTTGTCCGCGCTCGTCCGCCGCCCGTGGTATCGTCCGACGGGAGGCGCTGAACGCCGCGTGCGGAGGCGCAAAAAAAGACTTCCCGCGCGGCGTCACGTCAGGATTGCGTGGCGTCGCGCGGGAAGCGTGGACCGCTTTCTAGTCGTCCTTTCGGCCGGGGAGAACCTGCCGAAAGCTCGACTAGCCGGGAGCGGGTAGGTAAGTCTCGCCCGCGGCACCGGAATTAACCTGTACCGGAGCGTACGGACTGGCGGACGGACAAGTATCGCAGTTCGGACCGCGACGCATCCGATCACACCACCCGCAACCGACCGCAACGACGGTTACCGTCGCTACGACCGTCAACATCAACAGCCGTTTCATGGCTCGAACCTCCGCGATAGACGGCGAATAAGGGGCAAGCCGTGGGTCGGGAAACCATACCTCACGTGCCGTGAGGTGCAAACGAAACGGAGGCTTTTTTTCAACATCCGCGTCGCTTTTTTTGCACGTCGCAATTCCGCGTGTATATTTCCGAGGGTGGATTGTGGATCGGTGCCCTGCGCGCCGTTTCGACCACGCCGCGAATGCCGTCGGACGGATCGACGGTCGGGCGGCCGCTCCCGGGCCAGGATGTTGCCGGTATGCCTCGACGACGGACCGCCGCAGAGGTTTTTGAACGCGCCCACGGTGCGCTACGCCGCGCCGCGCGCTCGGGCCCCACGGGCGGCTCACCTGTCCTGAGCGAAGCCGAAGGGCCTGCCTGCGTTTTCGGGCTCGGCATTGGCTGCGGCCGCCGTCTCGCGATCTTGCCGATCTTGTGGGCCGTACTCTTTATTTCGTCGCCGGCACGAGCCGAAGACCTTTCCGACCGCACCGCCCCTGCCGTCTCGACGGTTGTTCTCCCGCCGGTAAATCTCCCGGAGGTGACCACCCAGGCACCGTCGCTCTCGGAGCCGGCGGTAGACGACGCCGAAATCGATCCGGCCGATCCGGAACTTACGGCCGACGAGCTGTCTGCGATCGATGAAGAAGAAACGGCCGCCGCCTTCGCCGCCGCCGCTCCGACCGAAGCCGAATCTTCAACGGCCCTCATTGCGGCTCCCGCCGTTCCCGCGGCGGCGGCCGATGACGACGAACTCTGGTTCGTCTCGTCCCGCTGTGCCCGTTGCGAAACCGACGGCACTGTCCGACTCCAATACTGGCGATACATTGACGGCAAGTGGGAGTCGCGGAAGCTCGCCGATCTCCAAGCAGCCGATCCTTCATTGCGGACCTGCATCCATGTGCACGGCAACCGCGTGAACTTCTGCCAGGCGAACGCCGGCGGTTGGAAATTTTACGAAACGCTCACCGGCGGCCAAACCGAGCGGCCCCCGATGCGGTTCATTATCTTCACCTGGCCGAGCGATCGCATCCAAGGTTCCAGCCGCAAAGACGTCCAGGCCAAGGCCGTCCGCGCGGAATGCCACAGTTACTACGTGGCATGGCTGGCTCGGCAGATATCGCCGGAAACACCCCTGAGCATGGTCGGCTACAGTTTCGGCACTCGCGTCATCGGCGGTGCGCTGCACCTGCTTGGCGGCGGATCGTTGCGGGGGCGAGCGGTCGGAGAGGCCGATGAGCGACCGGGCATCCGGGTCGTGATGCTGGCGGCCGCCATGGACAACTCGCACTTCCTGCCGGGGCAGGCCTTCCAGTGCGCGGCGTGCCAAATCGACCAGTTGCTCGTCACCCGCAATACGGCCGACCGCGCCATGAAGTGGTATCCGCTGCTCTATAAGATGATGCTCCGCCCGCAGCGGGGTCAGCAAGCGCTCGGCTACACGGGCGTGGCCGGGCTCCATTGCCTCCCTTGCCTTGCAGGGCGGGTCGAACATCGCGACGTCACTTGCGCGGTCGGCAATTTCCACGATTGGAGCGGCTGCGCCTACCTGATGCCGGGCCTCTCCGAGCGGATGCGGCAGTATATCTATCACGAGCCGGTTGGCTCCGCCGCCCGATCGTCTTACGCGATTACAATCACGGCGTCGGCCGCGGCGGCCCTGGCCATGGCGCGGTAAGTCGTCCGGCTTCCTCGCCCCGTTACGGCGATACCCTGGGCTGCGGGCGAAGCGGAGCGGGAGGGGCGGGCCAAGTGCGAAGCGCTCCCGAGAAAGTGCTCCCGAGAAAGCGCTCCGGGCGGCCGCTTGCGAACCGTTCGTGCATGTCGACCGGCGATAGTACAATCAGATTTCTTTCTTCGCGACCCGCCGGCCGCCGTCCTTCATTCTCCGACAGGAATGCCGCCATGACCGCTCCCCTATCTCGCCGTTCTTTTGCCGCCGCGGCCGCCGGATTCGTCGTTGCCGCTCGTAGCCCGGCCGCCGAACCTGCCAAGCCGATGGAAACTAAGCTTCCACCCGGCCCTCCGCCGGTAAGCGGCACATCACCTCATGGTGCCGGCCCGCAGGGAGCGAATCCGCACGCCTTAACGTCGAACCCCGGCCCGGTTGAAGCCCCGTTCGAGCGAGATTACCCGGCACCGGATTTCAAACCGTCGTGGAAGCGTCCGCAGTTGCCGCGGCAACTCGTACAAGACTTCGTCATCTACGCCCACTCCGACCTCGAGATGACGAAAAAGCTGCTCACCAGGGAGCCGGGGCTGATCGCGGCGACGATGAATTGGGGCGCCGGCGATTGGGAGAGCGGTTTCAACGGCGCGGCCCACATGGGGCGCCGCGACATCGTCGGCTACTTGCTCGAGAATGGCGCGCGGATCGACATCTTTTGCGCTGCGATGCTCGGCCAACTGGAAGTAGTGCAAGCGTTTTTGAAGTTCGAGCCGAAGTTGATCGACGCCAAGGGCCCGCACGGTTTTTCGCTGCACTTCCACGCCCAGGTGGGCGGCAAGGAAGCGGAGCCGGTGCTCGACTACCTGCAATCGATCAAGAAGCTGGAGCTTCGCCCGATCCCGTTTATGAGCAAACCGAAGGAACCGGCCAAGTCGTAGTGCCTATGCTTTTTTCCCCCCGGGCGCGAAATCGAGACTTGGCGCAGCTTTGCCGCCGGCTGGCGATCGGCCTGGAAAGCGGCATCGAGGTGCGGAAGATCTTTGCCCGCGAGGCGCAGGGGCGGTCCCCGTTCGTGATGCGCAGTCGAATGGAAGCGATCAGCATTCGCGTGGCGGCCGGCGGAACCTTGGCCGATGCTTTCGACGACGCCGGGCCGTACTTTCCCACGCTCATGTGCCGGCTGATCCGCGTCGGCGAACAGACGGGCCAAATCGACGGAGTGTTTCGTCATTTGGCCGAGCACTATGAATACCAGGTCCGCCTGCGCCGAGAATTCATGTCGAGCATCAGTTGGCCGATCACCCAATTGGTCGTGGCCCTGTCGATCGTCGGTCTCGTGATCTGGATCTCAGGCTTCATCAAGGGCAAAGACCTGGAAGGGCGCGAAATCGACATTCTCGGCTTCGGCTTGCGGTGAACGTCGGGTGTGATCCAATATTTTACGATCCTCGCCTGCTGCGCCGCCGCCTTCTATGTTTTGTTGCAGGGCGTGCGCAGGGGGGTGTTTTGGGCCCGGCCGATCCAGCGCGGCATGCTGTGGGTTCCCGCGGCGGGCCCCGCGCTACAAACGTTGGCGATCTCGCGATTCGCCTGGTCGATGTACCTGACGGGCGAGTCGGGCATGAGTCTGTTGAGGGCGCTGCCGCTCTGTTTGCAGGCGACTCAGAATGATCGATATATTTCACAAACCGATTCGATCGTCACCTCCGTACGCCGAGGCGATACGCTCACCGACGCGCTTTCGGCGACCCGCGCATTTCCGACGCGTTTTCTCGACACGCTCGACGTCGGCGAACGGAGCGGCCGATTGCCCGAGGCGATGAAACTGCTGACCGGCCAGTATCAAGACGAGGCCCGCGCCGCCGTCAAAATCTTGATCCAAATCGCTTCCTGGGTCGTGACGATCGTGGTGATGGGAGTGATCTGCTATTTCATCTTTCGCGTAGCGAATATGTACATCGGCACCCTCCGATCGGCGTCGAAGCTGAGGTAGCGTTCACTCGAGTCCTGTCATTGTTCCGGCCGTTCCGGCGAACGATTCGATCTCAACGCCGAATCGTTGCGCCATGCTCACAAACAACTTGGGTAACGGGTAGTTGTTGCGCGCGTCGAACCCCAAGTGAGAGCCGTGCTTGTAGCCGCCGCCGGCCAATAGAATCGGCAGGTTGGTCGTCAGGTGGCCGCTGGCGTTCCCCAGATTGCTCCCCAACAGCACCTGCGTGCGATCCAAAAGGTTCGCGCCGCCGTTGTTGGTCGCCGCCAGTCCGGTGAGGAACTCAAAAAAGGCCTCGATCGTGGCCTTCTCGATCAGTTCGAGCTGTTTGAGCATGTCCGGGTTCTTGCCGTGGTGCGAGAGGCCGTGGTAGCCCAGTTGCACGCCGGGGATCAGCGGCACGGTTCCGTAGCCCGTGCCCCCGTACGTGATCAGCCGCGTGCTATCGGTTTCCAAGGCCAGGCGCATCACGTCGAAGTGGGCCCGCAATCGACCCGCCAGATCGGCGCCCGCCGGATCCCTCGGGGGTTTTACCTGCACCTGCGGCTTCGGTGTCCGGTTCCAGAGTTCGTTTTTCTTCAGCCGCCGCTCCGTTTCGCGGACGGCGGTGAAGAACTGATCGAGCTTGTCCCGATCGGCGGGCCCCACGCGGCGCTGGATTGCCTTCGCGTCGCCCGTGACCGTGTCGAGGATGCTTTGTCCGTCTTGAAGATCCCGCTCGAGCGCCGCGACTTCTCCCGCCGAGCCGTTGAAGAACAGCCGGCCGAACGTCTTTGCCGGCGAGGCTTCGGCGGGAATCGCCACGCCGTTGGCCGACCAGGAGAGGGTCCTATCGCCGAGCGCCAGCGCAGCGAAGCGGGTTTCGTCGCCGGTCTTCTCGGCTAGGAACTGATCGAGGGAGATCGTGTTCTGAAACGTCCTCGCGCCCGGCGAGGGCGCCGCGGTCAGGAACGATTTCTCGGCCGAGTGCCCGCCGTCGACCCCCGGATGGCTCGTTCCCGAAAACACGGTGAACCGATCGCGCAGCGCCTCGCCCTGCTTCAGGTAGGTCGAAGCCGTGTAGCCGCGACCGGTCTGTTGCGGAAAGAAGTTTTCCGCGATGAAGCCCAGCGGAATGTTGATCGCCACCAGCCGAGCCGGCGACGAATCGGCGGCCGCGGCAAGCAGCCGCACGGGCCGCATCGCCTCGAGCATCGGCAACGCCAGCGCCACGCCGGCGCCGCGCAAAAACTTACGTCGTGACAGTACGTTCATCGCAAAGTTCTCGGCCGGTTAACGTTGTGCAAAGGTTTCGCTCGCGACGATGGCCTGAACGAGCGTCCGAAGTCCGCCGCCGCCGGCCCGCGTCCGCCGGACCGCTTCGGCGATCGAATCGCGGTCGCCGAACCCCGTTTCACGCCCTAAGGCGTACGCCAGGATTTTCTCGGCCAGGCAACGGGCGAAGTCGTCGCGGCGCACGAGCAGCAAGCGCTTGAACTCCCGGATATCGGCGAATCGTTGGCCGCTCTCGGTTTGGCCCGTCGAATCGACCGCCGCCCCCTTTTCGACGCTTCCCCAATTGTGCTCGGCGTTGGTGACCTTCCAGCGCAGATAGGTCTCGCGAAAAGCGCCGGTCGGGTCGAAGCTCTCCAGGGCGAAGCCCGGCGGATCGATCGACTTGTGGCAGACGTTGCAGCTCTCGACGCTCCGATGCTTCGCCAGTTGCTCGCGGACGGTGACCGCGCCGCGGATATCGGGCTCGATCCCCGCCGTGTTCGGCGGTGGCGGCGGGGTCGGCCGCCCGAGGATGTTTTCCAAAACCCACACGCCGCGGGTCACCGGCGAAGTGGTCGTGCCGTTGGCGGTCACCTTCAAGACGGCGGCTTGGGTGAGCACGCCGCCTCGCACGCTTTCTTTCGGGAGAGACACACGGCGTAGCTTGATGCCGGTTACCCCTTCAATTCGGTAGTGCGTCGCCAGTCGCTCATTGAGCATGGCCCAGTCCGAGTCGAGCAGGTCGTCGATCGAGACGTCGGCTTGGAGCATCTCGCGAAAAAACCCTTCACTCTCCCAGATCATGCTTTCTTGCAGCAGTTCGTCGAACTTGGGATAGAGCCGTGCATCCGGCACGGTTTCGCCGATCTGTCTCAGTCGCAGCCACTGACCTGCGAAGTTCTTGACGAAAGCTTCGCTTTTCGGGTCGGCGAGCATCCGTTCGACCTGACCGCGCAGCATTTCCGGCGAACCGAGCCGCTTTTCATTCGCCAGGTCGACGAGCGGCTGATCGGGCGGGGCGCTCCACAAGAAGTACGAGAGACGAGAGGCGAGTTCGAGGTCGGAGACGCGCTCGCCGGCCGGCAGGCGATCTTCGTTCAGATAGAGGAAGTGGGGTGAGCAGAGCACGCCGACAAGTCCCACCTGGATGCTTTCGACGAACGTTCGGCCCGCCGCCAGTCGCGTCGCCACCAGGTCGAGATAGCGAGCAATTTCGGCTTCGCTCGTCGGGCGGCGGAAGGCGCGGGGGACGAACCGCTCCAAGATCGCGCGGGCGTCGTCGAGCGTGCCGGTTTTCAGGTCAAGGTCGCCCAGCAATCGAGCGTGGCATTCGGGCGGCCATTGCTCATAGAGCGGACCGGTCACTTCGACCTCGCCGAATCCGACGCCTGGATAAACGACGTCGGGTTTCTTCTTAATATACGTGGGGAGTCCGAGCGCGAAGAACTGCAGGACGCCCCCCTTTTCCATCGTGGTTTCGATCTCGAACGTTTGCGGCACGGCGCCCACTTCGAAATAGCCGACGTTGCGCTGTGAAACGCCCTGCGGTGCGAAGAGCGCGGCGGTCACGGTAAACGAGAGCGGAACGGGGGAGTCGTGCGCGACGGCCTGGAAGCGGAATCGATACGTGCCCCGCACGGGCACCTTTTTGTCGCGGGTCGAGATCTTCGAGTAGTCCGCGTTGTCGGCGCTGGTGTGCAGCACGACCCGGCCGTCGACGTAGTCGTAGGTTCCCTGGCCGAAGTACTGTTTTGTTTCGCGGACCGAATCGACCTGGAAGGTTTCAGTTTTCGGGCGTTCGCCTTCGACGATCGCCTCATCGATCGCGCGCCGGGCCGCCTCCAGGTAGCCTTGCATCTGTTCGGTCGAAACGGCGAGCGCCTCGCCGTTGTTATCGAATCCGCCGGCTTGCTGGTCTTCGGGCAAGAGCCGTATCAAATCGACGTCGATGGCCAGCAGATCGCGAATCGTGTTCTGATACTCGACTCGATTCAGGCGTCGCTGAACGACTTCCCGTCCGGCCCGATCGGCCGCCGCCAGGGCGGGGCGAATCGTTCCCAAGAACGCGGTGGTTTCAGCGGCGGTCGGGCGAGTGCCGTCCGGAGGAGGCATTTCACCACGGTCGATTCGGTCGTAAATCCGTGTCCACAACTCGGTCGCGGCGCGGCCCGCCATCGAATAACCGAGCTGCTCGAGATTCAAGCCGCCGGATTTCGAAGCCGCGTCATGACACTCGACGCAGTACTTCCGCAAATAGGGCCCGGCCTCCGTTTCCACCGTCGCCGGCGACTCAACTGCATCGACGCCATCGGGAGCCGTCGCCAGGCAGGCCGTAAAGAGCAACATCGCCGTGGCGACAATCTGCGGGAACGACTGGCGGCGACGGAACATCGTAGCTCGGGGCGAGGAAGTGGCGGACTGTGGCGCGGAACGAAATTGTCGAACGTGCGTGCATTGACGCGGGGTCGACGACAGGAGACTTCAGGTTAACACAGGGCCCATTCGAAACGCACCCGCGATTGTAAAATGTTAGTAAGCGATAGAGTCGCGGTTCGCAATGCTTGTCCCTAGAGCGGCTCGCCCGCCTCGCTGACCTGCCAATACTCACCCGATCGGACGTCGAACGCCGTGAGGCGGCCGCCGTAGCCGCAGCCGGTGTCGACGCAAATCAGGTGGCCCGCGTTGAAAATCCGGCCGTCCATGTGCGGCGTATGGCCGACCACGGCGATCTTGCCCGAAAAGTGCGGCTCTGGAACGCTCTCCTTCAACGACGACCAGTATCGCGTACGGCTGTCCTGCATGCTCAGTCGTCGATTTGGCCAATAGTTTGCGTGGATGAAGAAGTGCGTGTCGATCTCATAGTCGTCGACGCAACGGCGGAGAAATTCGAAATGTTCGGTCGGAATGCAATCCACGGTTTTCCCGCCGTACGATCGTAGCGCCCAGTCGCCGCCGCATTGCTTCCAGAATGCCAATTCCGACGTACTGTGTCGCGCGTCCGACATCATCACTTCATGGTTGCCTCGAATCGCGACCAATCGCAGGCTTTGTTCCAACTCGAGCAGGTAGTCCAGCACGCCCTTGCTGTCGGGACCGCAATCGACGTAGTCGCCGAGGGTCACGATCAAGTCGTCAGGCCGCGGTGCGACCAACGCGATCAAAGCTCTCAGCGCCGCCACGTGGCCGTGAACATCGCCTATGGCGATTACTCGGCCATGCTTCTTCAACTCGTTGCCGTCGCGTAATGGAGTGTCTATCGTTCGGCCTTTTTCAACTCCAGCATCGCCTCTCCCATCTTCCGCCCGATCCGGTTGAACCAGATCGCGCTGCCGAGGTAGTGATAGCCGAAGTCGCCACCGGTCTTCTTCCACTCCGCGAGATTTTCTCGCCAGCGGGGATAGAGTTCTTCCGCCGCTTTGTCGACCAGTATGTCGGTCGGGAACGCCCGCACGTTGCCGCGGAACTCCGGCACGTCGTTCATCGAGAGCTGGGCATTGCGAACGATGAGCATCGCCCCCTCGGCCGGCTTCGAACCGTTCTGCCCCATCGCACCGATTACGAAAGGCAATTTCGGCAACCCCAGGTCCTTACGTACGTCGTGAATCAAATGCGTCAGGTTCGCGGCATATTCGTCCTGGCCGCCGTACTGGTCGTTCCAACCCTGGAACCAAACAAAGCCGGCGAGTTCCCATCGCTTCCCCTTCAGCGCCGGGAACAGCGTCTCGAAGTTTTCCCGCGTCGACGTCACCTCCTCCAGCATCTGGCGATACGACGCCCCGTAGCCCGATTTGATCTCGTCCATCGTCGGCAGCGGGTCCGCCTGCTTGTTCTTTTCGTTGCGCTTCCGCACGTTCTCCTGGGCCTGCTTCAGCTCGACATCCAACTTCTCGTCGCTCGGCAAACCGGCCGATGGCGGCCGGAAATTCTTCACCAGCGAGTGCCCGCCCCAAGCCGTCTTGATCAACAGCACGGGCTCGGCGAAATGGTCCCCCATGACCGTACCGAACTCCAGCTCCGGGCCCGTCCGATCGGGCGAACCGTAGCCGATCGAGAGTCCGCCGTGGCGGTCGAGAAATTTGACGAACACATCTTCCCGAACGATCCAGCGACCGTCTTTTCGCAGGTGGGCGAACTGGTCCTTGGTCTTCGGATCCCGAGCCTGGTGTTCGAACAGCTCGTTGGGGGCTTTCCCCTCCATGTTCGACTGCCCGGCCAAGACGAATACCTTGACGGTCTCGGAATCGGCGGCCGATGCTCGTGTTGCGGTCGGCAAGAAAAATGCCAGGGACCAAACAAAAAGCTGTGCGGGTTTCGTCATGGCCGGCGGCACTCCCAGGGCGTGGAACGAATGATTTCGACAAACCGGAACTCCGGCGCCGGCCCGAATTCCCGTTTCGCGACGCTACGCCCGTTTCGTGCGCAGAATCTCCGGCCGTCGCACGTGGCAGGGAGTGGTGATCGTAATCTCGCTGCGACGGAACGCAACGCAATGCGGCCGCCAAAATGGTCGGTTATCTCTTGGAGAACGGCGCCCGAGTCAACGTTTTAAACGGAAGAGGCGACCTGCCCGAATCGAACAGGTCGCCTCCGAATGCCCCTGGCTGCCGACCGACATCCCCCCGGCTGACATTCGGTTGATCGCACGGCGCAAAAAAATCGGCCCGCGTTCCCCCGGGGAACGACGGGCCGACTCTTTTCAATATTACGCCTTGCTTAGCGTCGGGCGTCCGACGGTTCGCTCGAGGTGGCGATGTCTTCGGCGGCGGCCGAGGTAAAGATCGCCTTCGCGCGATCGGTTTCGGTGGAATTCTCCGAATGAACGGCAATCAAGATATTCCCGGCTTTGAGCCGCCCTTCGTAGCGCTTGGCTTCGAACTCGGGAATCCCCATGCCGATGAGCGCACCGGTGAGGCCGCCGACCGCACCACCGATGGCGGCGCCGCTGAGGGCGGCCATGATCGGTCCGGCGGCGATCAAGGGGCCGAGTCCCGGGATGGCCAACGCACCAATGCCGGTGAGCCAACCGAGCACGCCGCCGAGCACGGCTCCGGTCCCGGCTCCGGTCGCCGCGCCTTCGGGCGCTTTGGTCTGATTGTCGATCGCAAATTCTTTGGTCCGCGATCCTTCCGGCATTAGCACGGAAATGTCGTTGTTGGAAAATCCGGCGTCTTTCAAACGGCCGACGATGTCGGCCGCCACGGCGGCGGATTTAACGGTGCAGAATACGGCCTTGGCCATGACACAAACTCCTGGGAGTGCGAGATTCAATTGCAAAAAAAAAGGACGCTTAACGAGCCGGCTCGATCTCAATCTGACTGTCGACGTTGCCGGCACCGGCGACTTCATGAGCAAACGTTTCGATCTGTTTCTTTTCTTCCGCCGTCTTGACCGGGCCGCGGAGGGTGACCCGCCCGTCTTGGGTAATGATTTTCACGTTCTGGGCGTCGATCGACATTTTCGTGTCGACCACGCGCTTGCGGATTTCGGCGGTAATCCCGGTGTCTTTTTCATTTTCGTTCTGGTCGATCGGCGTCTTGGCCGCCGAGCCGCGGTCGCGTTCGTTGACCGCCGTGTTATCGCGGGCCGTGCCCGATCCGGAACCGCTTTTGGCTCCTTGATCGCAGCCGGCGACGGCAAGGCCGAGGGCCGTGACGAGGAAAAGTTTTTTCATGGAATTCTCTGCTCACTGGGGATGCGAATGGGATGCGAATGGGATGCGAATGGGATGCGAAAGTTTGGAGCGGACCAGGTCGCCGTCGGCGGTCGAGGCATCCACCGATGACGAGAACGCGCGACGAAGTACCAGGGACCTTTCCCCATTCGCCTGTTGCAAAATCGGGACCGTTGCTTTTAAGGCGGCGGTTTCAATGCGCGGGCCGCGAGGGTGGAGCGCCGAGCGATCAACGGCGCAGCGAACTTGCGCCCGCCGTGCTCAATTCCTCAGCGCGTGCGAGTGCCGGACCCGCGCGAGGCTTGTTGACGCTCGAAGCCGTGTCGTAGAAATCCTTACGACAATTCGGGGTGCGTCGATTGTCGGCGGACGGACGATGATTTGTCCGTTTGGTGACGTTAGTCACCTGTCGGCCAACCGCGACAACACGACTCGGCCGTCGACGTAACGTCGATGGCGGGCAGATCGCGAATCGTGTTCTGATACTCGACTCGATTCAGGCGTCGCTGGACGACTTCCCGCCCGGCGCGATCGGCCGCCGCCAAGTCAGCTTACTCAGGACGACCCGCCGACCGTCACCCGTTCGCTCGCCCATTTCTTGAACCAGCGTTCGTAGAACGTGACCAGATCGCGCAGCGAGATTTGCGGTAGCTTTCGGAGAGCCGCCTGGACTGCCTTGATCGCATCCCCCATCACTTCGATGGCGTCTTCTTCGAGCATGTTCGTTTGGAATTCCGGATTCTGTTGCACCAATTGATCGCGGCGTGCCTTGGCGCCGGCGACCAACTTATCGGCATCGATTTCCAGGATCGCATCGACCTTTTCCTTCGAGAGCGATTGGCCGGCTTGCGGCAGTTCCTGGCCGCTTTTCGGGTGCATGCCGGTGAGAGGATACAGCGTCAACTGGCGGATTCCCAAACCTCGCTCGTCGTTGAAGTCTTCAACGACCTTTTGAGTCGGGAACGCGGTGCCGCCGTCGATCGGACGGGCCTTTCCGGCGATACCGGGCCGGAACGCAACGTAGTGCTATCGGCGAACCGAATGCCCCGCCGGCCGCCGGCACTTCCAACTCATTGGCGAGGCAACTTCGTCGCTTTACATGCTATTTACAATCGGGCAAGAAGCCCCGTTATTCGGCCGTCGCTACGGCCGGTCGGTCCGCCGGCCGCCGGCATGTTTGGAGGGGGCCGGCGGCCCGGGTATAGTGAGGGTTATTGGAAAGGGGCGGGAAATATCTGCGGCCGGCCGGCACGATACGGGGGTAGTCGCCGGACTGCGATTCGGACGCTTGCGCCCGGTACGTCCGACCGAATTCAATGTCGTGCGACGGACGTCCCGTCGAAGCGTTACGTCCTTTTCGAGCCGGCCGCAAGAAGCGGTGAATTGTTTCGCCGGCAGACCTTCACGTTAATATCCTAGCGGCCCTGCCTCGTTTACCCGGCGGGCGCTCGTTCCG
>Ga0163153_10006623_pt1 | contig 12925 bp, 18 predicted proteins | sample OliLakLV19MP6IB1_FD_148629 | JGI IMG/M metagenome (GOLD analysis project Ga0163153, IMG submission 148629) | Freshwater microbial mat bacterial communities from Lake Vanda, McMurdo Dry Valleys, Antarctica - Oligotrophic Lake LV.19.MP6.IB-1 | ecosystem: Environmental > Aquatic > Freshwater >... | reverse complement strand
GTTTGGCTTCCCGCCTTGATTAAGTTCGGTCCAAATTGTTTTACACGTCGCTCGGCGTCGTCCTGGCTGAGGCCATTCGGCGAGGAACGTAACTCGGCCAGGAGTTGCTCGGGCGTAGTGCTCCAGTAAGCGGCCGGTTCCATCCAATCGTTTTCGTGGCGCGTGGCGCGATCCCCCAGTTGTTGCTGATCGTCCACGGCCCGGTTTCCTCTCTTCATTGACAGAACGAATGCATCAGCGATGCCGCTATTTCGGCTGACAACCAAATCAGTCTCGCTCGCGTGTCTGCCGCCATCGGGTAGCCAACCGTTGATCGTCGCCGGGCGAGGGCGCTGATCCGCGGTTGTTTACTGCCAACAGAGTATTTCGGGCGGATTCCGCTCCGTCGCCGGGGGCCGGATCGCCGGGTAGCCGACGATCAGCGGAAGCACGGCCGAATAGTCTTCGGGAATGTGAAGTTCCCGCTTTACGTCCGGCTTCGACAGCAGCGGCCAGACAAGGCCAATCGGGCACGACCCGAGCCCCAGATCACACGCGGCAAGCATGAGATTCTGACCCGCCAAGTAGCAGTCCCACTCCGGATGAAGGCCGACCGGCTTGGAGCAAATGACGATCAGCGTGCCGGCGTTGTAAAAGACGTTGAACGAAGGATCGGCCGTCATCGCTTCCAGTTCCGGATGACTTGCCAGAAGTTCGCGCGCTTCAGTTACACTCGTTTTGGCCCGATCGGACAAACTCGCTAATTTCGCTTTGTCTTGAACGATGGCGAAGGCCCACGGCTGTCCATTGACGGCACTGGGCGCCTGAACGGCGGCTTCGAGCAACCGTTGGACGATACTGCGGTCGACGGCTCGTTCGGTGAAGCTGCGTACGGCCCGGCGATGATAGATCGCGTCGCGGACTTCCATTTGCCCCTCTGAAGAATGAGACGCGAAGCATGGTTTGGGATGGGGGACGCGCGGCGTCTTTCGCCTGGACAACCGCTTCCACGCAAACGCAATGCCGCGAGGTTTCTGCGGGCCGCCGGCCGCCCGAAGCGTGGAAGTGCCGTGGAAAGAAATCGTACATCGGTCAGAAGCCGCGTGCCAATTCGCCGTCCACTGGTGCGAATCGGTCTGAAAGCGCGCTCGGCCGCACAGTTCGCCGCTCGACGGAAACCGAAGACCGCCGCTCTTCGTAGAATAAATGGGGAAAGGATGCCCCGAGAGCGGTTTGTCGGCCTTGTCGGACTTCGCCATCCGACAAGACCAATTCAGGTTTTGGCGCGGAGGGAGTGGACGATTTGTAAAGGTTTGACGGCAAGTGGGCTTCCCGCCCGAGGGTAGATTTCGCGATACGTGGCCGCCTGCTCAAGCAGCGGCATCCCGCCGATGGGGAACTACGATCTACACGCACGGGAGGCCCGAAACGGGGCACCAACAGAACCGCCGGGAAGGCGGTTTACTTTTTTTCGGTCCTGCGACGATAGGAACAAAGCCGGCGAGCGGGGCGTCCCGAGCGATTTGAGCGACGACGTGAGCACTGCGGGGTGACCGGATGCGACTTTACAGCGATGCCTTTCAAGACGGAGAGATGATTCCCGGGAAGTACACCGGCGACGGTGAGGATATTTCGCCGCCGTTCTTGTGGAACGACGTCCCGGAGGAGCGTCGGCATCGATGCGGAACCCTCGGCGCAAATTGTGATTCCCAACTTCATGTCCGTTTCCCCCTTAGTTTCGGAACGGACCAAGCCTTCCGCACGCAGCGGGCGCTCGCGTCGGCGCTTCATGTATGCAAAGACAGCGCCGGCACTTCCCGAAACGTCGGAAAACGCCGCGGAAGGTCCTTCGGCGTACCCTCCCATCCCTTGCACGCGGCCCAATGAGATTCCATCGAACGGGTTACTTGGAGTGCGAACGTGCGCGCGGGCGAGCGGAACCGCGCGATCTGCACGGGCCTGCCTGAAGAAGCGCGTCGGAAAGTAATCGCTCCGATCAAGTTGCAGGCGATGGAAAGATCGCCGATTGCCGCAACGGGGGTCGTGACGCAGGGGTTGGGCATAGGGATTGCATACAACTTCCGGCGTCTCCTCGAGTCTTCTCTCGCCGTTATCCCTCCGGATTCGTAGTTCTCATGAGCACCGCGTCGCTCGTCACTGAAGAGAAGGAGCTGACCGACGAACAGTTGTTCGAGTCGTTCCGGACCGAAGGCGATCAGGAGGCGCTGGTCGAACTGATCCGACGCTATGAACGCCCCTTGTATCGTTATTTGGTCCGGTACTGCGGCGACACCACCCGAGCCGAAGATTTGTTCCAGACGACCTTCGCACGGGTGATCGAACGAAGCGATCAGTTCACCGCGGGTCGAAGAATCAAGCCGTGGCTGTACGGCATCGCCACTCATTGCGCGATCGACGCCCGACGGCGCGCGGCTCGACAGAAACCTCTCGAAGTTCAAGTCGACGATGAGGATTCGACCTCGCGGCTTGGAACCGTCCTCGAGTTGCTCACGGACCGCGAGCCGGCGCCGTCGGCCAGATTGGAAAGGGAGGAGTCGCAGGCTGCGATTCGTGCGGCCGTGGATTCCTTGCCGGAAGATTGGCGCTCGATCGTGATCCTGGCATATTACGAAGGACTTACGCTCGCGGAAACGGCGGAGGCTTTGAACACGCCATTGGGGACGGTGAAGTCGCGTCTGCACAAGGCGCTATTGGCGCTGCACCGCAAGTGTTCGGGGAGTGACATGGCGGGGGAGTGACGATCGACCGGTTTTCCGAAGGAGCTACGGCGTGTCCAGTGGTATCGAGTATCTGCTGAGTCTGCTCGACGACGTGACGCGCAGCACGTTGGAGACCACGCTGAGGGAAGACCCGGGGTTGCGGGCCGAGTTGATGCAGTTGATGGAGGCGGTCGCCCGGCTGCGGCAACTTCCCGAGGACGTCGTCCCCCCGCCGGGATTGGTCGAACGAACCCATCACCGGTTGCTGATTTCGCTACGAAGACGCACTTAACGCGGCGAACCGTCGCATCAGTGGCCTCAAGACTGTTGGCCGGGCCGCACGAAGCCGCACGCTCCGACAAGCTGTGGGCTTCGCCGGTACCCATTGCCGAGGGCGTCGAGACGATGATTTCCACCACGATTGTTGCCGCGCCACGGTTGTCGGCGGTTGATCGGCGCGAGCTCAGGGATTGAACCAAAGGCCCTTGTACGGATTTACGATGACGCTGTTCGGGTAAAACGGCACGCCGTAGTAATACAGGTGATAGTCATACGGATAGCCGTAGCCCGGCGTGTAGTAATAGGGCCAGCCGTACCAAGCGGGCGGATAGACATAGTAAGGTTGCCGCTCGGGAACGTGCCGCCGACGTCGCGCCGTGGACGGCCGGTTGCGTGAAGCGGCGCTCGGGGTCTGAGCGGAGCCGGCTTTTCCCGGCGATGCACTTCCGCCGTTGCCTCCACCTGAACTCGGCGAACTGTTCGTGCCGCCGTCGTCGTCGACGGCCTGTTCGACCGATTTCGCGGCGGCAAGCTTGCGCACTTCGTTGCGCAATATGCCGACCTGTTCGCGCAAGTCTCGCACGGCCTGCCGAAGCTCTTCGGCATCGGTCGGTTCGTCGGCGGCTACGACGGCGACCGGCGTGACGCCGGCCAACAAGATACATACCGCCAACATGCGAAAGAGCGCTCGGTACCGACGGCTCATGATCTTGGCGAGAATCGTGTGATCGATGGACATGGTCTGTATCTCTTGAGTTAACGTAGGCACCGATGAGCGGTATCGCGCGGCGGTAGCCGTGGGATTCCGGATTGACGCCAGGGACCCCCAACGCACGCCGATTCGATCATCGCGAGCGCTCGAATTGGGAGCCATGTCGCCTAGTCGCGATCCCCCATCTTGAAGAGGTCGAGGAACCGATCCTCGTAATCCTTAAATGAGTCGAGACGATCTAATTCCTGCTTCAGTTCGAAGGCCTTGGAACGATCCATCGCGGCCTGATTGAAGAGTTCTTCGATCCGTCGCTTATCGGCCGGATCGAGCCCTGTTTCTTCCGTCGGTTCCGCCACGAACGATTCCGCGTCCTCCTCGGCGGGGCCGGCGCGGCGAGAGGCTTGCCGTAGACGCTCCCAGAAGGCGCCGAGTTCGTCGTCAACCGATCGTGCTTGTTTCGCCAGATCGCTCAAGTCGATTTCCGGTCCGCCGAGCTTATGAAACGTCTCGAGAATCGCCAGCGAGGCCTTGGGATAAGGCAAATGCGCGAAAACATGCGGCATCTCGCCCAAGAGGCACGTTCCCGCCAGGCCGTTTTCCGCGGCCACCGCGGGGAGAATACCGTTCAGGCCGCCAATGTTGCCTCCGTCGAGCGGTTCCAGATCGTGGCGTTTGAGTTCTTCCAGGAGCGAGCCGTCCGTCGTCGCGCCGAAAACGCGCGACGGTCGGCCTGGTTCCATCTCCGTAGCCATCGCGGCGAAGGTAAAGAGCCGCACGGCTCCGAAGCCGCGAGCCAACCCGATCAATTGCCGTGCAAAGTCATATTTTCCCGACGCAGGCTGGGCCTCGCCCAGGAACACGATCAGGTCGCGTTTCCCCTGCGGGTCCTTCCAGGCGAAGAATCGATTCCGGGGACGACGTGGAGGCTGGATCCGACCGGCGGTGACCGACACCTCATCGACGTCGAATAGGCCGCTCGGATCGAGTTCGCCGATCACGTGCATCCCGAGCTTCGCCAGTAGGTACACGCCGGCGTTCGCCGCCACGTTGCCCATACCGGGCCAGACCGCGACGAACCAGGGGGCGTGGAAGCCCGTCTTTTCGGAGCGAGCGTTCACGGCGTCGTCGGGAGTCATGGTGTCTTCATCCAAGCGGGCACGAGGGGAGGGAAGTCACAAGGTCGTTAGCGGCGGCTGGTCGGCGTGCAGAAACCAACGATCGAGAACCACATGGCGGGTCGTCCACGTCGAGCGAAGCGCTCGCCTGGCGAGCGCCGCCAACACCCCGCGGGGCGGCGGTGACGGTCTTCCTGGCGAGAATAGTTCCGAGCGACATGGCAAAACCCTTTCACGGAAGAGAAGTGAAGCAAAGGAACGCATTCGCGGCGAATCTCCGTCCGCGGCGTTCCATTTATGCAACGCACGCCGCGTGCCGATGCGTGCCACGCGGCCGACTCCTCGATTTCCCAAATCGCGTCGCGACCGGTCATAAGCCCGTTTGGGACGTATTCCAGTCCGTCGAGCGGATTTCGAAGCGATCCACGCTGAGGGAAGGGATGTTAACCGAGCCCCACGCCTGAGGACGCAGCGCGTGCGTCCTCGCACACCAGGGAGCGATTGAGCACGGTTGCGAGAGGTCCGGCCTGGCGGTCCGGCCCGTTTTGCCGAGCGGCCTCGCTCTCGCCGTGGCGAAAGGAGCGACCCGCAGGGGCGCAAACGGCGAGGGGCTTCAGTTGGGCATATGGTTTGCGAATAGCAACGAGCTTGTCTTCATCAATGGAGAACGGCCATGCATCCGGAAGAGATTGAAAAGCATCGCAGGCAATTGTCGGCGCTGGGTACCCGCCTGACCCAAACAGTTGACCGTAGCGTCAACGCCGTGATCGAATCGATCTCTCCTCCGGGAGAACATGAGCAGGCGCCGGCCGAAGGGGTCGACGGTGAAATTATGATCGGACGCAACGAAGCGGAAATGCTTACCGCGGTCAATGCGGCGCTGGATCGAATCGATCGTCGAGAGTATGGGACCTGTGCCGGCTGCGGTCGTCCGATCGCGGCCGCACGGCTCGCCGCCGTCCCCTGGGCGGACCGCTGCACCGCCTGCGAGCGCGAGCATGAGTCGAAACGGCCGCGTTAACCGGATCCCGTCGTAGCCGCCGCTACGTGCGTTGCATTCCATGGCGACATCCCTACGAGAACGTATCGAGCGGTTGCGTCGCGAAATCGAGCGGCACAACTACCTATACTATGTCGAGAATGCGCCGGTCATCAGCGATCGCCGGTTCGATCGACTGATGCAGCGATTGCAGGAACTGGAACGGGCGAATCCGAAGCTGATTACGCCCGAGAGCCCCACGCAGCGGGTCGGCGGTCGACCGATCGAGGGATTTCGCACGGTGCGGCACCGCGTACCGATGCTGTCGATCGAAAACACGTACAACGAACGCGACCTCCGCCGGTTTGACGATCGAATTCATCGACGCCTTTCGGGCGAAAAGATCCGGTATGTCGTCGAGCAGAAAATTGACGGCGTGTCGGTGAGCCTGATCTACGAAAACGGCCGGCTTGTCCTCGGCGCCACGCGGGGCGACGGCCTGCGCGGCGACGATATCACGGCCAACTTACGGACGATCAACGACATTCCCTTGCGGCTGCGAACGGACAGCCGGGCTCCCAAACTGCTCGAAGTACGCGGCGAAGTCTATCTGACGAACGCCCGGCTCGCTCAATTGAATCGCGTGCAGGAGCGGCGCGGCGACCGCCTCTTCGCCAACACGCGCAACGCGGCGGCCGGCAGCCTTAAGCTGCTCGACCCGCGGATCTGCGTCGAGCGGGGGCTTCGTTTTTTGGCCCATACCGAGGCGGCCCGGCAGAGGGCGCACTTTACGACCCATCTCGAATTCCTGAACCTGATTCGACGCCTCGGCTTGCCGGTCGTCCCTCACAGCAAGCCGCTCGGCTCGATTGACGACGTGTTGGCCGACGAGCGTGAGGAACTGGAATCGCGGCATTCGCTCGCCCGGGGTCGCGCTCGGCGGTCTCGCTCGGCTCGTGTGCGGGGCTCGCAGCAACCCCGAAGCGAAGATCATGGTTCTGTTGATCGACGAACGTCCGGAGGAAGTGACGGACCTGCGCCGCCAGATTCCGGGGGACGTGTTCGCCTGCACCCTGGACCAGAGCGCGACGAGCCAGGTGAGACTGTCGCAACTCGTGGTCGAACGGGCCAAACGATTGACCGAACGGGGCGAAGACGTCTTGTTGTTGATCGACTCGCTGACCCGTATGTCGCGAGCATTCAACAAGTCGATCTCGCGGCGCGGCAAGACCATGACCGGCGGCCTGGACGTTCGGGCGCTCGACGTTCCCAAGCGACTCTTTGCCGCCGCTCGAACCTTTGAAGAAGGGGGCTCGCTCACGACCTTAGGGACGATTCTCGTTGAAACCGGTAGCCGCATGGACGACCTCATTTTCGAGGAATTCAAGGGGACCGGGAACATGGAACTCGTGCTCGACCGCCGATTGGCCGACCGTCGGATCTGGCCCGCCCTCGATCTCGCGAAATCGGGAACGCGGAGGGAAGAGCGGTTGCTCGACGAGGCGACGCTCCGGGCGGTGACGCGTCGGCGTGGCGCGCTGACCGGCATGCATCCGACCGAAGCGATGCAGGCCCTCATCGCCCAATTGACTCGCCATCGGTCGAATCGCGATTACGTCGCCTCCGTGAATCGCCGGATCGGCTTGGACGACGATTAACGAATCGATCGTGAGAACCGATTTCGCGGTCGTACGTATTAAAGTCTAGATACATTTGTTCGGAACGAATCCGCCGCTTGCGTGCGGTTCCCTTCGATGAAACCTGTAAACGAACGCTCACCTCGCTCCTCGACTACCGGCAAGTCGCCGACCAAACGATCGGCGGCACGAAACCGGCGCCCCGCGGTATGCCGCGCATCGCCCAGGCCGCCGGCCGAGGGGGCCGCGAACTCGCGATTGAGCGACGAGAGGCGGAAGATCGATCTTGTCCCTGCCGGAACAAGCCCTGCCCGCATGGAACGGTCGAGCCGTCGGGACGGTCCGACCGCAACGCCGTACTACGGCGACGGGCCGCACGCATCGCCGAATTGTGCCTGGACTACGTTCCCAACGCGGAGTTCGACCGGGAGCATGCGGCGACCGAGTTTCTCGCTCCCATGCCGAACTGCGGCGACGCGCCGCGAAAAGCCCGTGCTCCGTCCGATTTGCCGTCCGATTTGCCGTCCTATTTGGCCGGCCTTTACGACGTTTCCCTGCTGACCGCAGAACAAGAGCGCCATTTGTTCCGCCCATATAACTACTTGAAGTATCGGGCCTCCATGCTTCGCCGCCGGCTTGACGCGGCACCTACGCGACCTGGGCGATCAGGCAGAACTTCGCACGCGATTACTCCGTGAGGATGCGGCAAAACGATCGTTTTCAAAGCGGTCAAGAAGAGCGTTTGAATCTCGCACCCGACTCGCGGTCGAACGGCTACGAGCAACTGCGTCGAGCCGAGCGGCACGAGTTCCAAGTCGAAGAGATGCTCAGTCGGCTCAACGAACGAGAAGGGGAGATTATTCGGCGGCGATACGGGCTGGGCGGCCGGCCGCGGGGGCTGACGCTCGAGCAAGCCGGCGACGGTTTCGGAGTCAGCAAAGAGCGAGTTCGGCAAATCGAAATCAAGGCATTGGCCAAACTGCGAGAAACGGCCGAGTCGGAGCGGATCGAGATGTAGAGCTTCTCCACCGCTTCGGCGGCGCCGGCCCCATCAAGAAAGCAGGGCGGAACGCGCCGCCGTTTCCGGCGTCGAATTCCCGGATCTACACGCCGGGAGCTTTGGGCCAGAGTGACCGCAGTTCCTTCGGCAAGCACTGGATCACACCTTCAATTTCGCCGCGCGTCAGACGGCCGTTCAGCATCTCAAAAATCCCCCGGACGATCTCCTCCGTTTCCAAAGCGGAACCGTCGGGGAATCCTTCGGCCACATGTGCTAGAAAAGCCGCCCTCGTTCGCTCTTTGAGCGGTTTATTGGCGGGGTGCCAGCCTTCGTAATAAAAGCCGCGAATCAGCATCGGTAGCTGTGCCCCGAGGTCGACAACTTCGTCGACGGGAAGCCGATCGCGCAAAGCGTGCAACACGATCCGCAATGCGTAGTAGGCGCGGTGCTCGTCTTGCCAATGCATTCGCTCCATCACGTCTTTAAGCCACGTGCGGGTCTTTTGAAGGGTGCCGTCAAATTCGTGGACTCCGCAATCGTGATGCGTTGGTGTGTTCATAAACTTCCCCCCATTGTTATCGTCGGTTCATGCCGCTCGAGGCATCGTTTGGAAGGCGTACACGAAGGGATTGCATTCCATTCATTGTCGCTTTTGCGCCCGTTCTCTCGTCTCGCTCGAACTCTTTACGATTCGCCCGGTCCGTTTCGTGTTCGGACGAGTCGCTTCGGCACGCTCTTGCACGAGACGTACCGCCTCCTCATCTTCGACCGGGTCGAACGACTGGTAGAACTGGCCGACGGCAAAGAAGTCGTCGGGCGCTTCCAGACAGATCAGCCGATCGCAGAGCGCGCGAATCGCCGGAAGTCGGTCCGGTGAAGCGACCGGGACGGCCACGATCAATTCTCGCGGTCGGTGGGCGTGAACGACATGCAGTGCGGCGATCATCGTCGAACCCGTGGCAATGCCGTCGTCGGTGAGAATCACCGAACGTCCGGCGAGGGGAGCTTCCGGCCGCACGGTGCGAAACATCGTCCGGCGGCGCGCAATCTCATCGAGCTGGTGTTTTCGTTCCTGTTCGAGGTAGGCCGGTGAAGCTTCGAGTGCGGCTCGAACGGCTTCATTCAGATAGATTTCGCCGTCCTCGCCGATGGCGCCAATGGCCAACTCAGGCTGCTGCGGCGCACGCAGTTTGCGTGAAAGAACGACGTCGAGTTCGGCGTCCAGTTCTCGCGCCAGAACCGCACCGGTGACGACGCCGCCGCGCGGGATCGCCAAGACAATCGGCTCATGCAGTTTCAACGGCTTGAGTTCTTGCGCAAGTCGCGTCGCGGCGTCTTCCCGATCGATGAACATGGCGTCTCCTTTCGCCGGCGAACCGGCCGTTTCTCTTGTCCGTCGTCAAGGTCACATGCGTGAACGGCCGGATGTGTGGTAGTCCCGTCCGTGAAATCGTCGTCAGGATCGAACCGGTTTCGCCGGCCTACTTGGTACGAGATGTCGCTCGAACCATTTCGACGCCAGTTCGGCGACCTGCTCCAAGGCTCCCGGCTCCGCAAACAAGTGCGTGGCACCGGGAACGATCTCCAATCGCTTTTCACAGCGCAGGCCGTCGAAGGCTTGGCGATTCAGTTCCACGACGACGTCGTCGTTCTCACCGACGATCAAGAGCGTCGGCGCTTCCACACGCGGCAAAAACTCCGTCGCCAGATCGGGGCGACCGCCGCGAGAAACGACGGCGTCGACCAACGCCGGTCCATGCGCGGCGGCGACGAGAGCCGCGGCCGCGCCGGTACTCGCGCCGAAATAACCCAAGCGACAATCTCGCATTTGCGGCCGTGCACGCGACCAGGCGGCCGCCTCCTCCAGCCGCTGCGCCAACAGAAGAATATCGAATACGTTTTCGCGGTCTTCCGCTTCCGCTTCGTCCAGCAAGTCGAAGAGCAACGTCGCGACGCCTGCTCGGTTCAATAAGCTTGCGACGAATTGATTTCGAGAACTAAGCCGACTACTGCCGCTCCCGTGAGCAAATAAGACGATGGCCGCGGCCTCGGATGGAATACTCAAGAGACCTTTGAGTCTTCGGGTCCCCGCGGGAATCTCGACCGCCTCCGCCGGAAACGATTTTGTTTGTGCGCTCACGACGCATTCTCCTTCAGCCGTTGAGGTGGGAATATTCAGCCGCAATATCGGGCTTGGCGTTATGCATCGCTTTTTCCGAGGCCGGACGAACGGCTTCGGCCAGCATCGGCGCCACCGAGACGATCTCCATCCACGGCCGGGGGGCGACCGGAACGCTGTCGGTCGTCAAGAAGCGGGTGAACCCCGCCGCAGCCAGGCGTTCGGCGGCGCCGGGAGCCATGACGGGGTGAGTTACGACGGCGTGCAGCTCCCCGCTCCCCGCTTTCCGCAGGGCCTCGGCGGCTCCCGCGAGCGTTCGTCCCGTACTGGCCATGTCGTCGACGACGAGACAGGGTCGACCGCTGACGTCGCCGAGAACCTGCAAGGCATGTGCTTCGTCCGGGCCCGATCGTTGCTTGGCAACGACGGCGATCGGCGCACCAAGGGAACGGGCAAGTCGTTGTGCTCGTTTCATGCCGCCTGCGTCCGGCGACACGACGACCGGGTTCCGCAATTCCCAGCTCTTGATGCGCGGTAAGAACAGGTCTTCCGCCTGCAGCAGCGTCGTCGGCATCGGAAAGGCGCTCTCTAACGCAGGAGCGTGCAGATCTACGATGACGAGCCGATCTATGCCGACGCAGGCCAACAAACGGCCGGCGACCTGGGCCGAGCGAGGGTCGCCGGGACGCGCTCGTTGCTCCTGTCGGGCGTAACCGAAGTAGGGAACGATCGCCGTTACTTCTACGGCGCCGGCCGCGCGGGCCGCATCGGCCAGCAAGGCCAGCACCAGCAAATGTTCGTTCACCGGCGAACACGTCGGCTGTACGATCGCAATCGCTGCGCCTCGCAATTCGCCCTCAATATGAATTCGAGTCTCGCCGTCGGCGAAGGCGCCGATCTCGACGGGCAAGAGAGGTGCGTCGAGCTCGTGCGCCAGTTCACGCGCCAGTGCGGGATGCGCATTGCCGCCGACAAGTCGCAAGGGAAACCGAGAAGTCGCAGACATCGGCTGGAAGCTCCAGGGTGCGGGTTGTGTCGCTTCTCTTGGCGATAGACCGCTTTTCTCGGTTCGCAAACCTCGTACCGGGACTCTCCGCCGGCCTAGGAAGGTAATGAAAATGAATCGGTTTAGGGCTCGATCGCGACGAGTCCGTCTACGACGCGCAGCGTCAGCCGATACCATAGCGAGGTGCTGCATGTGCCATCGGAGCGCGCCAGCGTGCGGAAGTGCACGCATTGCAGCGCCATCCGTGGCGTGAGCAAAGGGAGACTTCCGAGAAACGGAAAGCTTCTTATCGCGCGTGCGAGTCGGCACGCTCACGACACGCTTTGAGCTGCGTTGCACACTGTATCGTCGCCAACTTCCGCCGCCGTTCGACGCATGAAGGAATCGGTCGTTCAGTCCTGGAATTCATCGTTTGCAGCGCCAATGCGGGGACCGAACTTCACAGGCTTTCGCCGCTCGGAGGAGTCGGGCGGTACGCATTTTGCCCTCGAGGTGATCGCAGCGGCCGTTGCCCGGTAAGCAACGGCGTGACGGTCGACTTTTTTTCAAGGAGCATGCGATGCCTGGACAATCGACGATGTTGGAGCCCGTTACGCGTCGCGTACGCGCCTGGCGAGGACCTTTCGCGCTGTGGCGTGAGGACATGCGGGACGTGATCTCGAACCTATTTGCCGAAGACGGCGAAGGGCCGTTCGGCGGCCGACTGATTCCGTCGCTCGACGTCTCGGAAACGGCGGACGCGGTCCAAGTGCGGATGGACATCCCCGGCGTGAAGGCCGCCGATATCGATATCCAGGTCAACGGCGACCTGCTGACGATCAGCGGAAAACGTGAGGAAGAAAAGGAAGAGAAGGGCCGCACGTATCGCCGCGTCGAACGGACGAGCGGTTCGTTTTCGCGCACGGTCACGCTTCCTTCCGCAGTCGACGAGGCGAAAGTAGATGCGCAGTATCACGACGGCATCCTCACTATCGCCTTGCCGAAAACCGCCGAGGCCAAGGCCCTCAAGATCAAGGTTAAGTCCTAAGCGTTCGGTCGGGCGCGACGTCGTCTTTGCCGGCAGCGAGGCGGCCGGCGAAGACGGTGCCCGATCGATAGGCCGGGACTCCCTCGGCGGGCCGCGCCATGCAGAACCGAATTTACGCGATTTCTCCCTATTGGGACGAGGTAAGCGGCACCTGGGTGTTCGACGACGCGCGGTTCGGCCTCGTCGCCGAGCCTTTCGTGTCCGGCATTCCGGAGATGATCGATTCATTGGTGCGCGGCATTCCCGAGGCCCGCCATGGTTTCCGCCTTCTGTTTTCCGCCCATCCGTTTCCGGGCTACCAGCGAAGGTTGAGACAACTCGGCGAAGAGATGGGGGGCTATTGGTATGTCGA
>Ga0163153_10006619_pt1 | contig 12940 bp, 10 predicted proteins | sample OliLakLV19MP6IB1_FD_148629 | JGI IMG/M metagenome (GOLD analysis project Ga0163153, IMG submission 148629) | Freshwater microbial mat bacterial communities from Lake Vanda, McMurdo Dry Valleys, Antarctica - Oligotrophic Lake LV.19.MP6.IB-1 | ecosystem: Environmental > Aquatic > Freshwater >... | reverse complement strand
TCGCTAGAAACAATGGGTCAGCGCCTCGCCTTGCCGCCATTCCTGGAACCACAACGTCGCCAAATCGAGGCGGGGTTAAAACCGATCTAGCAGGTTTTATTGCGCAGAGATACACAGAGAGCGCAGAGAAGAATAGAGACATTTGGCGTTTACACAAAATAGGTTACACGGATAGGAAAGAACACGGTCTTTTCTCTAATGATCCGTGTTCTTTCCTATCCGTGTAACTTATTTTGATTTTCCAACCCTCACTCAATACGTTCGATGGTTACAAGGGTATTTGTTTTTACAGATTCGATCTTTGACAGCGCGCCGTCGGGCCATGTTACTGCCAGGTGTTGCAAAATAGCGTCAGCCGGCAAACCAATATGGATGCGCGTCGGGTCGCCGGAGAGGTAGCCACTGGCGACGCGCACATCGCGATAGTAGGTGCCAACGTTGGTCTGTAATGCCAGCCGCGCGCCAATCGCATAGGGATTTTTGCTGCTTGGCCAGCGTAAGTCCACCTCGATACTCGTACCGCCACAGAGTTGATTCTCGAAAAGCTGGGTCGGCGTCATCAGGTTATTGACCACAATATCCAGGTCTCCATCATTGTCGAGGTCAGCCATGCTCATGCCCCGTCCACTGGCGGTGGAACCCAAGCCCCACGCCGGGACTAGGGCAAAATAGCCTTGCCCGTCGTTATGAAAGATCTGATTCTCTTCAATTAACTCATTGCCCGGCAGGTGGGCCAGAATGCCTTCGGCGATCATGCCGTTGACCACGTAAATATCCAGAAACCCATCATTGTCCAGATCGCCAAATTTGCTTGACCAACTCCAGCCGGTGGCATCCAACAGACGCTGGTAGGCGCGATTATAGAAGCGGCCATTGGCGCCCTGCACTTGCAAGACATTTTCGACTGTCTGCGGATCAGCACTCGAAGAAGGGCGCGTCATCTTGTTCATCATGGGCAACCAGGAAGCCAGCGTGCGCACATCTTGGCGATAGGGTTTCATGTCGGTGGCAAAGATCTCCTGGTTGCCATCGTTGTCAATATCGCCGACATCAAGACTCATCGTGTTCTCAGTCGTCGTTTTGAAAAGATCCGTCGTCGCCCAGCCATTGTCGACGCGCAGCCAAGTGTAGTCAGGTCGGTTGAAATCATTGCCTACCAGCAGATCCAGCCGGCCATCGTTATTGAGATCGGGCAATGCGATCGCCAAGGTATCGGCTTGTTCCGTCAGCCGTTGCGCGACAAAGCGGCTCTCTTGCTGAGTGTAGACAAAGACTCCCACCCCGCCGCCCTGATAGTCAAAGATGGCGCCTTGCTCTTTGCGCAACTCCGTGTCATAGGAAGCGGCAACTAGATCAAGGTCGCCGTCACCATCCAGGTCGCCCCAGTTCATCGTGTAAAAAGGGTTGTTAACATCGGGCAGGATGCCTTCGATAAAGCGGGCTGCCCCTGTACTACCGCTATTGCGCCAGTAGGTTGGCTTGGCCAAGCGGCGCGTAAAGACAATATCTTGCCGGCCATCGCCATCGACATCGACAATGTTGACAGCGCGCGCGTCGCCGTGGGTCAGCCGTTCGGTCTGGAAGCGTAATTCACCCTGATTCCAGAGAATCGTATTGGGATCGCGCAAGTTAGCCAGCACAATGTCCAGATCACCATCACCATCCAGATCATTGATGGCGACGCCCGCGCCATTGCTTTCATATAATCCGGCAGGCTGGGTATGGGTCAGGGTGGTATGGTCAAGGGTATGGGTGACAAAGGTGTTAGCGCAGGTAGCCGGCGGCGCCAACGGCGCGGTGGAGACGCGTAGACGTGAGGACGGAAGCGGAAGTGGGGAAGGCTTACCCGTCGCTTGCGTGCAGCCTACGATCAATGAGAAGAGAGCCGATAGCGTTGATAAGGTGAAAAGCCACCGCGCAACCCTGGCGTTGATCCTCATTACGCGCCTTTCACTGCACCGGCCGTAATGCCGGCGATAAATTGGCGCGAGGCCAGCAAGAAGACGATCAGAATGGGCATGATCGCGCCGGTTGCGCCGAGGATCTGCACACCGATCTCCGTGCCGCGCAAGCTGCGCAAGGTGCTGAGCGCCACCGGCAGCGTGTATTTGATCTCTTCTTTCAAGATCAGTAGCGGCCATTGGAATGAATTCCAGTTACCCATAAAGGTGAGGATGGCTAGCGCCGCCAATGCCGGTGCGATCACCGGCAGGACGATATTCCAATAAATGCGAAACTCATGCGCGCCATCAATCCGTGCGGCGTCCATCAGATCATTGGGAATGGCGCCGTCAATATATTGGCGCATCCAGAAGATGCCAAAGGCGTTGGCAATGCCCGGCACAATCAGCGGATACCAGGTGTCGATCCAACCCAGGTAGCGCATGATGACAAAGGAAGGAATGATGCCGATACTGCCCGGAACCATCAGGGTAGCCAGCAGAAAAGCAAAGAGACCACCGCGTCCTGGAAAACGAAACTTGGCAAAGGCATAGCCGGCGAGCGAGCAGAAGAAAAGCACCAGCGCAGTGTGGGAGGCAGCAATCGCGAAACTATTCCACAAGGCTGCCCAAAAAGGCAAGGCGTCGACCAGATCAAGGTAATTTTGCACGAGCGCGTCACCAAACCAAAGTGGCGGCGGGATACGCAAAATCGTTACCGAGCGGTGGGTCGATGTCACCAACATATAATAAAAGGGAAAGACCGTCAGCAGCGCCAAGCCGGCCAAACCTGTATAGATAAGCGCCATCCCCACTGGGCCGGCTATTTGGTCACGCCGACTGGAGCGGGTCGGAACACGCGTCGTAGCAATTTGTGTGGTTTTTGTCTTGGTTGATGCAGCCGTTGTCGCCATAAATCACCTCAAATCAGTAGATCAGTAAATCAGTGGCCAGTGGTTCAGTCTCTGCCCCGTAGGGACACTTGACTTTAGTCGGTCGGATTGCCACCTTGCCAACGATTGTAGAGAAAGCTAAAAAGTACAATCAAGACAAAGAGGACAAAGGCCATCGCCGCCGCATAGCCAAACTGGGTATACTTGAACGCTGTCCAGTAGAGCAGCACCATTGACACTAGCCCGGCGCGGTCGGTGCCGCCGGGCGAAGAAGATTGGGTGCCGCCGGCGAGCATGACAGGAATATCAAAAGTCTGCATGGCACCGATAATCGAAAGGATCACCTGAAAAAGGATAACGGGGCGCAATAAGGGCAAAGTGATATGCCGAAAAATATGGCGCGTCAGTGCGCCGTCTACGCGTGCTGCCTCGTACAACTCCGGGCTAATCGACTGTAAACCAGCCAGATAGATCACCATCGTATAGCCGGTCCATTGCCAGACGGTGACCAGGGCAATGGACGGTTTTATCCAATTGCGGCTGCCCAACCAGTCAATCGGTTCCAGACCGAAATAACTTAACGCATAGTTGAACATCCCATAGTTCAGGCCAAAAAGCGAGTTAAAGATCAGCGACACGGCCACCGACGAAGCCACAATTGGCATAAAATAGGCGGCGCGGAAGAAATCCTTGCCGCGAATATAGGCGCTATTGATGATAAAGGCCAAGATCAAAGCAATGGTCAACTGGGGTGCCGTTGCACCAAAGAAGAGCCAGATTGTGTTATAGATGGTCTTCCACCAGATGTCATCGGTCAACAGGGTCGTGTAATTTTCCGCCCCTATCCACTCCATAGGCGAGATGCCATCCCAGGTATGAAAACTGAGCCAAAGCCCATAGAAGAGGGGGAAGATGCCAAAGATCGCATAGAGGAGGTAAAAGGGCGAGATGAAAACATACGCCCACCGATTATTTTTGATCTCGCGCCAGGTCGTGCGTCGTGTCTGCTGCCGCACTTGCGTCGCCGTCAGTGTTGCCATATCAGTTACCCTTACTTGACAAGAAGACAAGATGACAGGGTGAAGGGGTGACAAGGTGACTTCGACAAGCTCAGTCACCTTGTCACCCCTTCACCTTGTCACCCCGTCACCTTGTCACCCCTTCACCCCTTCATTTCCTAGGCTACGACATCCTTGATACGATTGAGCGCCTCGGCTTCGGCGTCAATGGCGGCTTGGGTTGGATCCTTGTCCTCTTTGAGGACTTTGGTCAACTCAGCGCCGACGATATCATCTAGTTGCAGATCGTTCGGGGTGCGAAAAATGGCGGGGATGTTGTCGGCAATCTCGGTCCAAATTTTATAGACGGTTTGGCCGCCAAAGAATTCCACTGGCTCAGCATAGAGCGGATCTTCCCAGGCCGGCTTGTAGGCGGGCATCACACCGGTCGCTTTGAAGAGTAAGTTCTGTCCTTCGGCCGTGGCACAGGACCACTTGACGAAGTCCCATGACTCATCTAAATGCTTGCCCTGTTGCGGAATTGCAGTAAAGGAGCCGCCCCAGTTATAGTTGGCTTCAGGGGCATGAATGACACGCCACTTGCCCACTAGCTCGGGTTGCTCACGCGTCAAACCGCCCTGCATCCAGGCCGCAATGACCATGCCGGCAAAAGCGTTGTCCTTCAACCCAGCTTGCCATTCGGCACCCCACCATTCAATATTGGCATCCAACCCTTCCTTGCGGGCGCGGGCAGCCAGTTCGAAAGGACGGGTCGCCTTCTCTTCGATCAAAATCTTGTCGCCTTCCTGATAGCCTTCGCCTTGTTGGCGATAGGTGGCACCATAGATGTCGGTGCCGGCGTTGGCAAACAAGGAGGTCTTGCCGCCACTCTTGTCCTTAAATTCCTTGGCAAAGGCCAAGAAATCATCCCAGGTGTGATCAGCACCGCCGATCATCTTTTCGACTTCTTCCGGTTCAGTCGGGTAGCCGGCTGCTTCAAAGAGATCGGTGCGATACCAGACACCGGCTGGGCCGATATCCCACGGCATACAGACCAAGCGACCATCTTCCGTGGAGCCTTGGGTCCATTTGTAGCTGACCATGTCCTTCTCGAACTGGCCGGCATCAAATTGTTCCTTCAAGTCCACCAGACCGCCTTTGGCTGTGAAGCCGCCGACGCGCCCGATTTCAATCGAGGCGACATCCGGCGCGCCACTGCCGGCGGCAAAGGAAGTCAACAGCTTGTCATGTGAATCAGCAAAAGGGGTGTTGACGAAGTTGACCTTGACTTCAGGCTTTACCTTGGCATAGCCATCCGCCCAAAGTTTACCGCCGTCATCCCACCACCAAAAGGTGATTTCGACTGGCTCGGTGGTGGTTGCGCCACCGGTGGCGGCTGGTTGGCCGGCCGGCGCACAGGCGGCCAGCAGCGCCATTCCACTGACGCCGGCTGTCACGCGGAGAAAAGCACGTCGCGATAAATTACTCATATCTTTCCTTTCATCATGCCTATAATCTCAGTTTTGAGTGTGAAAATAACAACTATCAACGTATACCAAAAGATTGGTTTTATTGATGATTGGCGTTTTTTGGGAGCTGAGGTCTGACTTCTGTGAGAATCGAGTATACCACCGCTGTTTGCCAATGCCAAATAGTAAGGATACTTGGGCTGCGGAAATCAAAGCTAAGAGACAGTTCACACATAAGTTAATATCCAACTACAGTGATTTTGACAAGTTTTCTACTTTGCTTCCACAAATTCGTGTATGCATGCTGGAAAATTTACCAAGCCGTCGTTTATATAACTATAAGCGTTGTCGCCAGTTGTTCTAGGGCTATTCTGGGGAAATAAGTATCCAGGTGACTGTCACTGTCCGCTAGGCTTTCCGTGATACTGCGTTGTGTTTGGACAGTGACAGTCACCTAGCCGGTATATTTATTTCTGCGGAACAGCCTAGACGACGAATCCACGGCCTAACGCTCACAATCCCTTGTTGCACCGCCCGGTTGCGGTGTTCAAAAATTCTTAAAAAGGAAAAACGCACTATGTCAACCCCGATCTTGTTTCCCCCTACAGCAGTGCGGGAAGCCAACCCTGTCAGTTCTACGAATGGGCATAGCGAAGCGCTTGGCTCAAGCGTAACTGACCCAATTCTGTTCTGGAATGAAATTGCCCTGGAAGCCAACCGCGTCAGCCACAGCAATGGGCGCGGCGAGCAGACCGGCCCGGTACTTAGCGCACGTGCGCTGGCCATCGTCCACCTGGCCATGTATGATGCCTATGCCTATGTCGTCAACGATCCGGCAAATCTGCCACCTTACTTGACTGGCTTGCCGTCGCCCAATCCTATGGCGAAAGCAGATGCAGCCGTGGCAGCGGCAGCGTATACCACCTTGGTTAAGCTGTTTCCAAGCCAAAAAGCGTTCTTTGATCTGATCCTGGCCGGAGCCGGTGATTCAGCTAACCCAGGCCATACGTTTGGGTGCATGGTTGCCGAGCAGATCCTGGCTGATCGTATGAATGACCCTGGCACCGGCGCGATCGGCTATAAGGTTTCACAGACACGCGGCAAGCATCGGCCCGACCCTGACAACCCTGACCAGCCGATTCATGCGCCCTTCTATGGCGCACAGTCCAAAGGCTTTGCCATTACGAAGCGCCACGTCCTAGATGCGCCGCCTTTCGATGATGCGGACTATCTAACCGCATTGCGCGAGGTGCGTGGACAGGGCATCGCACCAGAATTAATGGGCGCGTTGCCCAACACTATTCCAGGTCGAACGGTGGACCAAACGGTGATCGGGATTTTCTGGGCCTATGACGGCGTAGTCGGACTGGGTACGCCCCCCCGGCTCTATAACCAGATCGTGCGGCGCGTTGCCAATGCGCGCAAAAACACGGTGGCCGAAAATGCACGATTGTTTGCGTTGGTAAATGTAGCAATGGCCGATGCCGGTATTCTGGCCTGGGATCAGAAATATATTCATGATCTCTGGCGACCCGTCGTTGGCATCCGCGAACATGATCTATCGATGGGGCCGGCGACCACCACAGCCGGAAATAACATCTCCGATGATTGCGATGGTTCATGGCTGCCACTCGGGGCTCCATCGACAAATACGCTCGGCAAGAACTTTACGCCGCCTTTCCCGGCCTACCCGTCGGGCCATGCGACCTTTGGCGCGGCTGCCTTGCATATCACGCGCCTCTTCTACAATGTGACCAATCGACAGCCGGATCATCTCTTTGATGGCCTTGACTTTGTCTCCGACGAATTCAATGGTATCAATCGGGATTGCCACGGCACCGTACGGCCGCGTCACGTCCGTAACTTCCCGGGCGGGTTGTGGCAGATGATTGAGGAAAATGGACGCAGTCGTGTCTATCTTGGCGTCCACTGGATTTTTGATGCCTTCGCCGTGAAAAACAATGGCAACCCCGATCTCAACAAAAAAATCGGTGGCGTGCGGTTGGGTCTTGACATCGCCGAAGATATCTTCAATGGTGGCCGCGCAAAAGGTATGAAGAAGTCACCCGTAGGGCCGCGTCCATAGGACAGTACGCATGCTCGTGATCAGATTTAGTAAGATAGTAGGACAGTAAGACAGTATGGGGTGCAGGCCCGAAAAACGGTTTGTACAAATAGGTTCTGCATCCTCTGTACCGTAGGGACACCTGACTTTAGACCCCGCACCCGTGCCAACCAAACTCGTATTGGAATGTGAGGTTGGTTGCCAATCACCGTCTCTAAAGTCAAGTGTCCCTATGAGACAGGGATTCGCTCACTTCTTCATCTATACCGCAAGCGCTCATAGATGAGAATAGCGCACTCGTGTAGATGGTGCGTTTTTATTCTCATCTATGGCCTTGCTCAGTATATCGCCCCATTTAGGTGAAAATTTCGACTAGCGCTAAACGGATGCCGATGGTTTCATCGATCACATCCTCTTGTGTGAAAGTCACCCAGTGGATAGGGTCAGAATAGATGGAAATGGCATTGATGGCAGGGGCAACCAACCAACAGGAGCGGATGCCCAGGGCAAAGTAGACCTTGAATTTTTCCAAAATCTCGTCGAAGCCCCGGCGCGGGGACAAGATTTCAATGGCAACCAGCGGCATTTCTGTCATTCGTTGTATATCGGTAGGCCGGCTCAAGGGACGTTTGGGATAGAGTGAGATGTCAGGGATGAGTTCGTTTTTCGATTTGAGAGTAAATTGACTTAAATCAAGTCCACTGACATCCAAACTCAACTCACCGATGGGTGTAAATGGGCCAAGCCGGTCTAACAGACCACCTAAACGCAGTTGGATATAACCATGATTGAAGGAACCCATAACCTCATCTTCCACCGTCGTGTCTTCTATTGTATCTTCTATTGTATCTTCCATTGTGTCAAGGTACATCGGTACATCCTTCTACTACAGCTACGCGTGTGCGCCAATGAAAGCTTTTGATCGCTGGCAGTATATCACTGCCAATACTGCGTGTCAATCAATGACCAAATTACGCCGTTGAATCTTATAGTGAATATTTTTTCTATGCTACGGTTGGCGCGCCACGCAGATGGAACCGCGCGTGGCGCTGCTTGTCTATGCTGAGGATGATCTGGCTGATCGCCTGATTTTGCAGCAGCAGAAAATTGTTCCATACTTACTTTCTGAGAGAATTGCGTCTGCATAAGAAAGTGAGTTTTGTATGAAAGTTTTTGTAACGGGGCATCGTGGCCGGATTGGGTCGGTGATTGAAGCGCAATTGGTGGCGCAGGGGCATCGTGTCGTCGGCTTTGATCGCGCCGATGGTCAAGATATTCTTGATGGTCAGGCGGTGCGCACCGCGGCCAAAGGGTGTGACGCCGTCATTCATCTAGCCTCCCTCTTGGGTGGCCCCAAGGACGACCCGGATGAGACAATGCGGGTCAGTTTGATGGGGACTTGGCATGTGTTGCAGGCCGCCGAGGCGGAAAAAATGCAACGAGTGGTCTATTTTAGCAGTGTCAACGCTCTTGGTATTTTTATGGGGCTTAAGAAACCCGATTACCTCCCCATTGATGATAGCTACCCGCCCCAACCTATGAGCGCTTATGGTCTCTCCAAACGGTTGGCGGAGGAGATGTGCTACTATTTCACCCAAAAAACGGGCATTGCCACCATCTGCCTACGCCCACCCGGTGTCTGGCTGCCTGAAACTTATGAACGAGTCCGCGGCTGGCGTACCGAAAACCCGGAACGCGAATGGCAACGGTGGGAGTATGGCGCCTTCTGTGATGTGCGCGATGTCGCCGCCGCCGCGGTTTTGGGGTTAACTTGCCCTGATCCCGGCCATGTCACCTTGCTGCTCTGTGCGGATGACATTAACTCTGATCACCCCAGCCGTGAACTAGCCAAACGTGTGCATCCCGATGTGCCGTGGGTGGGTGGGCCGGAATATGAGCAAGATCCCTTCCGCGCCCTTGTCTCCAACCAGCGAGCGAAAGAGGTGTTAGGCTGGCAACCGCAGTTTCGGTGGCAGGAGAAGGGATGAAGAGATGCAAAAAACCTACCTATTCAAGCCAGCGCTACAACGAATTGGGGAAATAACGAAATCTATCCTACAATCCATTTGAATTTACACGGATAGGAAGAAACACGGAAAAAGAAAGTATCCGTGCTTTTCCCTATCCGTGTTTACTCTGTATTGGTTTGAGGCAACGCTTCACTGGACAGTTACAAAATCTTTGTTATTTGTTGGCGCAATCAGCCTGGGGTCAATGCCAGGACGCGCAATGGACTGCCTGAGCCATTGACAATTTTGAGCGGCGCGGCGATCACGACAGCGCCGGTTGGCGGCAACTGGTCGAGATTACAGAGGCTGGCTAGCCCAAATTTGCCGTTGCCATGCATGATCGTATGCGCTGGGAAGGCTGGGTCGAACGCACCGGCTTGTCCTGCATCGGTGCCGACCGTTTCCACGCCTACGCCTAAGACATCCCGTTCCTGCGCCAGAAAGCGCACACAGTCGGGATGAAAGCCGGGAGAATGGGGGCCATCCTCTCTGGCGTTTAGAAAAGCGGCTTTGCCCTGGCGTTTTGACCAATCGGTGCGCAGCAGCAACCAGGCCCCAGCGGGAATTTTGCCATGCACCCCTTCCCAGGCCTGGACAATCTCGCGGGTGAGCAGAAAATCTTCATAGTGCGCCACCTCTTTGCTCGCGTCAATGACACAAGCCGGCCCGACAAATTGACGCACCGGAATGGTGTCGGTGGTATTGTTGGCGCGATCCTTGCCGGTGATCCAATGCACCGGGGCATCAAAATGGGTGCCGGTATGCTCCCCCATCCGGATTGTGTTCCAATACCAGGCCGGCCCTTTCTCATCATAGTGTGAAATCATTTCTAGCGACACGCCGGGTGACGGGGCAAAGATGGCGGGCAACTCGATCACCGGCGTTTCCGGCCCCAATGGCTGTGTCAGATCGACCACCTTGACACGGCCATTGCGCATTTCTTCAACAAGTAGAGACAAAACAGTTACAGATGCACTCATTGATCGCTCCTCTGGGTATTGGCAATTAGTTATTAGCAATTGGTTATTGGTGATTGGGTTGTGCCCCTGCCCTCGCCTTTTTGCGCTCACGAATGTAGCGTTCAAAGCGGAAGGCATTCTCCGGCAGCTTGAGATCCATGCCAAAATGATCCGGGCCGACTGCTTCCACCTTGGCAACGATAACACTCAAATCATTGCGGTCGAAGGCGTCGGCCACGGCTTCCATAAAGTCATAGATATTGTTGACGGCATCCACATGGGGACAGCCGGCTCCACGCGCAATCATAGCCAGATCGGTCAACCCAGAGGTGGTATGGGTGTCAAAACCACCGGTGGAGAGCAGGCTGCCATTGTCAAAGACCAGATGCACCAGGTTGCGTGGACGGTAGCGCGCCAGGGTCGCCAGGGTTCCCAGATTCATCAACACTGACCCATCCCCATCCAACACGACCACCCGCTCCTGGGGCAAATTGAGCGCCAAGCCCAATCCAATCGACGAGGCCAGCCCCATGGCATGTTGTAGATAGAAAAAATTCTCGCGATGACCCAGATCATAAAGCTCCTGCGCACACGCCCCCATAATCGTTACCACGACACACTCTTCAAATTCAGGATAGAGCGCTTTGATACAATCGGCACGTTTCATGGTACCTCCTTGGCCGTTTGGTCAGATGGTCGCTTAGTCGTTTGGTCAGATAGTCATTTGGTCGTTTGGTCGCATAGTCGCTTGGTTAGGCTACTACGTATAGTGTTTTGAATCCAGTGGTGAGCGCTTCTCCGCTATCGTCGCGTACGACTACCACATCTTCGACGCGGCAGCCCAGATGATGGGGTAAAAAGATACTTGGTTCGACAGTGAAACACATGCCCGGCTGCAAGCTGGTCTGGTGGCCGGCCATGAGGAAAGGCGTCTCATGGACATCCATGCCGATGGCGTGGCCTAACCGGTGGCGGAAGGCGTGGCCATAGCCGCCGTCGCTGATGACCTGGCGCGCCAATGCATCCGCTTGCTCACAGGTGTTGCCACGCTTGAGCGCCGCGATCCCGGCGGCTTGCGCGCCCATCACTAGGTCATACACTTTGCGATATTCGGCGTCCGGTTCGCCAAAATAGACCGAGCGCCCATAGTCATAACAATAACCCTCATAGACCGCGCCAAAATCATAGGAGATACTCACCGGTGGTTCTAGGGGGATGAGCAGCACCTCGTCGCGATTGTGAAAGGCAAAGGGGTAGTGCTTGCCCATATTGTAAAAGCTGGTGACAAAGGACTCGGTTTTGGCCCCCTGTTTTTTCAACTGATACTGGACTTCAGTGATCAGATCAAGGTTGGTCATCCCATGCCGCAACTGGCTCAAGGTAGCCTGGTAGGCGGCTTCGGTGATGACGCCGGCCTTACGCATAATGGCGATCTCATCCTCATCTTTGAACACCCGTAGCGGCATGATCAGGGCGGAAGCCTGGCTAAAGGTGGCCGATGGGCGCAGGCGTTGTAGATTGAGCACTAACTCGGCCCAGGATCGATCCTCGACGGCAATGGTAGTTTTGTCGCCGATCTTGAGGGCAGCTAGCACATCCTTCACCATCTGCGCCGGATCGCCGGCATCCGGCAGCACACGAATATCATACCCTTCCACAGCGCCCATATGAAATTCGGCCAACATACGGGGCAAGGTGAGGATCGGTGTTCCCTGTTGCGGAATCCACGCCCCGGTCAACCACTCGCCGGGGTAGATGGTGTTGCCAAAGTTGGGTTCTTCCCGCGGCACACCGGTGACATAATGCAGGTTAGCGGAACGGCTGAGAAAGAGTAGATCAATCGCCTGTTCCGCCATCTTAGTTTGCACAGCTTGTACTCTGGCGCTATAATTTGGCATAAGTTCCTCATGTTGGAAGATTGTTATCCCGGTTTCGTAGGTGCGGTAAGGGCCAGTTGCGCACATATTCGCCCCGCATATGGCGAACAATAAAACTCTGGGCTGGATGGCGCATGGTCTGAAGGGCGGCGATCACAGCCTCCCGGTCATAGGGCACTTGACAGTGGCGCACCTGATAGCCGGCGGCATCGGCTTCCAGGAGCACATACCAGGCCGCTAGATCGGGCGTTTGGGGGTTGCTGACGCTGCCCAGATTAATGAAATGTGTATCGCCCAGCCGCCTATTCATGGGCCAATGTGTATGGCCGACGCAGACCAGGTCCGCTTCACAACCAGCCAGTTGGGCCAACAGAAAGTCTTCAGGGTAATCCGGGCGCAGACCATGTCCATTGGCTTGCCCCGGTGATGCATGAACCCCCAGCAGCCGCGTGCCATCGGGTAGGGTCATGCGCTGCTCCAACGGCAGGGCATCTAAAAAAGGCAGCCAGCCCGTCGCGGTAATTGCGCCCTGTGTCCACGCCATGGTTTGGGCCACTTCCTCAAAGGCCACGAGACGACTCGGATCAGCCGCGACATCGGCCAAAGAGGGCGGCGGGCGATCGCCGGTGGTAATATAGCGATCGGTGTTGCCGTGGGTGAAGCGGACATTGGGCAGCCCGGCCAAGCGCTCCAAGACCGCAATCGGTTGCGGGCCTATGGCCACCAAGTC